>Ga0209641_10001025_pt1 | contig 25342 bp, 25 predicted proteins | sample RifCSP16_1_FD_184022 | JGI IMG/M metagenome (GOLD analysis project Ga0209641, IMG submission 184022) | Soil microbial communities from Rifle, Colorado - Rifle CSP2_sed 16_1 (SPAdes) (version 2) | ecosystem: Environmental > Terrestrial > Deep subsurface > Rock core/Sediment | place: Rifle... | reverse complement strand
TGCATTCGATGGCGAAAGGGAAGTCAAATTATTATTATCTTTTGTTGCATAATAATATTGAACCTGTTTCCCGAACACCTGAGCCGGAATGGCTCCGGTATATTTGTTATCTCCAGTCGATGAAAGGGTTACGCTGCTAAATGCGCTAAGAGTATCAGAGCGGTATTTTACTTCAACACTGGTCATGCTTCCACCAGCATTCAACGGGAATACAGAAATTTCTACCGGATATGAAGCTGCTGTCGAGGGTTGATTAGGTAACAAAGTCGCACTTTGAATCACTGGCGGACCTGCAAAGTTACGCACAACATTACTAATACGGATTTCATCTACAAATCCATCAAGCCACGAATCGCCACTTGGAGTTGTTATCCCAAGCGCACCGGCCCAGCCAATATGCAACGCCTGATTGTTCGTATATGGCACGTCACCCTGAGGGAAACCCCTTGTGAGGAATCCTTTCAAAACTTTATTAGCATCATGAACCATTACCGCGATGAACGCACGTGCTGTATCGCGAATGAAGGTCAAGTGAACCCATTCACCCGGAACGAACATATTGTTCGGTGAAGTTACGCTCACGTAACCCGCGTCCGAGTGATACCCGCCATGGAACAGACGATTGTCGCCCCACATTTCCAGCCAGTAGTTAACGTGGTCATAGAATACCTCGTCACCCGGCTTCATAACCACACGTGGAACCCAACGATAATCGCTAGACCCACTACCAAATGTAAAGATGTTTGCCCAAGCTTCAATTGTCCAATTTCCTGTCATATCTAAAGCGGCAGTATCGGCTACAGTTAGATACGTTGAATCGTTGATTGATGAATTATCAATGCGAAGGCTCTTACCTAATCCCGCTAACGGACCGCTTTGGCTTAGAAACGATAGTTTTGTCGCTAAATTTGTCGAATGGGGAATTGCGGAGGGAGCTGTTTTCCCAAGAGTGGCTGCAGCATTTATATAGTCATCGTCAAAATGCAAAAGCAAAACGGTATTTGAATCTGCAGTGTATGGACCGCCAATCGGTTCAAGTGTTTGAGCGAATAGCGCTTGTTCGTATAACACAAGTGACACTGCGAAAACGAAAATGGAAGAAAAGACTTTCATAAGATTATCTCCTATTGTTGGTTGTATAAATTAGTTTTGAAGAAGCTAACTATTTTATTTCTTCTTCAAAGATTTGGCAATTACCAATGTTGCCAACTGTTTTTAAAAGAAAAATTGTCTATTGTTGTAACACCTCCTTTCATTAAACAATTAGACACCAGGCGAAGTGAATTATTAATTAAAGTACCAATGGTTATCTGGTTAAGCTCTTAGGGAACGTTTTTAATAAAATTTTAACGATAATTGAATATCGAATATTGAACAAGGAATCATGAATTTTGAAATGAATGCAATCTGTATTTCAACTTCATCATTCGAAATTCCTTGTTCGATATTTATTATTTATTTTCTCCTTTAGCTTTTTCCCAAGCAGCGTCTTCGGAAAAACGTAGAACTTATATGAGGAGTAAGGACTTCATTCATAAGCAAAAAATTTTTTCGTTTCAATTCTACTCCTCGTTTATTATTGAGATTTGCTCTATCGTCAATTATCGAATCAATACCCCAGGTTGTTCGTATTTCTTTCCATTTATCTCAACGGTAATCATTGGCCAACCATCAGATTTTGTAATTACTTCAAAACGATTTCTGTGGGCTATTATAGTATCTTCAACTTTTGCCCCAGTAATTGTTGGATTCCATGCAAAAGCCTGGTTATCCAAAATGGTTTCATTTATATCAGGATAGATTACATAGTCGCGATCATCATATCCTATAGCCCCACCTTGATGATGCTTTTTCCATTCATCTGGTACTCCAGCTTCTTCATACCATTTTTTACATTTTTCAAAAATATCAGCACATGTATTGCCAGGAACTGTAGCTAATTCGTACTGTGTAAAAATTTTTGCTGTTTTTTCAAATTTAATTTTCAATTCCTCAGGTAACTGGCCAAAATGGACAAAACGAGTTACAGCAATGGGCATCCCCCATTTTTCCGCACAAACATTTATCATAGCATATTTATCAAGCTTTGCTCCACCGGGAAGCGCATGACGATATTTAAATATTCGCTTATCAACTGCGATAAGTAAGACAGTTGGCAAAATACCACGGGCGCGCAAAGATGCAGAAGTCAATGCTTCTATTTCATATTCGTCCATTCCAGGTTTAATAGATTTACACACTTCAGCAACAGCTTCAGTAACTTCTTTTCCAAGCCAGCGATATCTTTTTATCTCTGATCCCAGAAGTGAGTACCGTATTTTTTTGAATTGATCTGAAACCAAAATAGTTCCGGGAAAATTTGCATCACTTCCTATTCTACCATCCTTCGATATTTCCTTTATCATATCGCCCCGCACATCTTTTCCCGGGTTTGCCTCGTACCAATCAAACATTTTTAATTCGTAAACTAGTTTTCCAAGTGATTCATCCATAAGCCGCCCAGCTTCACTTCCCGTGCATAGTAAATATTTTTTTCCATCTTTCATTATTAATATTGAAGCAGCTCCAACATCCTTATTTAATACTATTTGATTGGTAGCTAATCCTGCTGTCATCCAATAGAAGTTTCTAACCTGCGTAAGAAGAATTCCATCCAGTTTTTGCTCATTCAAAAAACTTTGCACTCGAAGCAACTTTTCTTCTATTTCCTTTTGCGCTTCTGAAACTGTGATGACCATCTGAGGATTACTTTTCCACAGATCAGTTATAATCTTTCTTTGGCATAAACTGCTGCTTGAGATTAGTATAAGTGTAATAAAAATGAGTAAGGATTTAATCATTATAGAATCTCCTGAAACTTATTTTAGTGTTAATATTTTAATAGTTATTTTTTATCAGATAAGAAAATAATTTTATTAGTATTTGCTATTTAAAAGTGAGTATGTTATAAAATTTATAAATGCCGTAATTTGACCTCAAACTACGACACAATTCATATATACAAAGCTTCGCCGCCTGAGTCACATTTATTTGGAAAACTCAACAGGTAATTAACTCGAATTTGGTTATAAACTTTTATATCAATTGATCCTGCAAAGTGCGCAGGAAATAGGGGAAAAATTGTTTCCCATTTAGGTCGAATCTCTAACAATTAATTTTGTGTCTAATATTATAGTTTTTGAACGAGCATTCTTTTTTTCGCTTTCAATCAACTCAATCAAAATTTCAGCAGCTTTCTTTCCCATTTCAAAAGACGGCTGATCTACTGTTGTTATAGTAGGATCCACTAAGCTTGTAATCTTATTGTTCGAGAATCCAACTATCCCGATATCCCCAGGAATTTTTAGTCCCGCTTCTTTTATTCTTTGAAAAGCTCCTATCGCGACAGGATCATTAACTGCAAATATTGCATCGGGAACAATATTTTTCTTGAGAAGATAATCCATTGAATTGTAACCATCGATCTCATGTAAGCCACCATAGCAGATAAGTTCTTTCACGATTGGAATACGAGTCTTATTTAAGGCTTCCGTATATCCACTTAGCCTTCGCTTACAAATTTCCAATACTTTGGGACCAGCAAAATGTGCAATTTTTTTATATCCTTTATCAATTAAATAAGAAACTGCATCGAATGCACTTTTGGCATCGTCAATAATAACTTTACTCGCAGAGATATTTTTACATGCACGATCGAAAAAGACTAATGGAATTCCGTGATCAATTACACCTTGAAAGTGATCTCCGCTTTTGGTGTTCTGAGAAATGGAAGCTACAATTCCCGCAACTCTTTGTTGTATTAAAGCATTGGTATTTACAACTTCCCTTTCAAAATTTTCGTTTGATTGACACACAATAATAGTGTAACCGGAATGGTAAGCAACTTCTTCTATACCGCTAATGGCAGAAGAAAAAAAGTCATGTTTGATTTCAGGAACAATCACACCGATTATTGTCGTCCGGTTATTTTTTAAACTTTGTGCGATTGGGTTAGGTTTGTAGTTAAATTCTTTTGCTAATTTTTTAACTCGTTTTTTAGTATCTGCTTTTATATCAGGGTGATCGCTTAAAGCGCGTGATACTGTGGAAACGGAAATTCCTAATTTTTTAGCTATGTCTGTTATTGTTGTATGTCTCATAGTCTGCAAACGTTTGCGAAAACGTTTGCAATATAAATTCTTTTAATTCATTTGTCAAGCTAATTCTAAGAATTGTTAATAAACTTATTTTGCAAGAACTATTTTTTGGATACTTTTAAAATTCGAAGCAGACATTTCACACATATATACCCCGCTCGAAAATCCATTCGCATGAAATTGTACATTATATTTACCAGGCGTTTTTGTTTCATTCACCAAAACAGCAATTTCATTTCCGAGCAAATCATAAATTTTAATCGTCACATAAGTTTCTGCATGAATTGAAAACTAATACTAGTCTTTGAATTAAAAGGATTGGGATAATTTTGCTCAAGTGAAAAGCTGGATGGTAGCTGATCATTTGGTACATTTTAAGCAGTCGGTCTCCCAATCATATTTTGATCTAACCAATTTATCCTCTTTGCTATCCAGCTTTTTAAGTAATTTATTTCCTGCTCCTATGTTTGATAAACATACTTATTATTCCAAACCCAAACGCCAAGAACAGGCCATTTTTCAAAATTTACTGTTTTTGATTCATTAAAAAGTTGAACGAGTGAATCAATGTAATGAAAAATGCTCTGCACTTTCAAAGAATTGTTTTTAACATTCTGCCATCTCGTGTAAACTTTATTTCTAAACTGAGTACCATCAAATAATTTCCGCCATCAGAATGAGGTTAAAAATGATTCTCCAGACATATTTTGAGAATCAGTTAGATATTTCTAACTCCAAGCCATTTACGAGCCAGTCAGCATGATAATCGACATTACCAAATGCAAGATTAAAATCCCAAACAGGCCCGGCAATTAATTTTGTATTTCTGCTATCTCTATCTTTATGTAAATAAGTACTTAACCTGTAGGCATCAACATTTTCAACTAACACATTCACCCCATGCATTTTAATGTTTGTACAGAATCCCACCGTTTTCACATAGTGATGCCTTTGGCAATAGCGGTGAACAAGCGAACACCGAACTCCGGGGTTTAGCCCAATAATGACAGGCCTTTTATAGCTATCCAAGCATTCCTTTGGAAAAGCTGTTATTTGTAATGTTTCACAGTCCATGTACTGAAGGGTCTGTTACACAACTGTCAATTTACCCAATTTTATTTTTTGTTATCAAGACAAACACAAATTAGTTCAATAAAAATGGATCGACTAAAATATCTTGCTTCAAGTGAATCACTGGCTTTTCTTATTAGCTCTCTATCTAAATATTATATTTTCTAAGTATCCAGTCAATTCCAGCTTAAAGAATACTACCGGATCAATTGAGGGCTTACCGGTATTGCCATATAATTTTTCGCATTCTTTATAAACGAATCTCAAGTTTAAGAACTGATCTATCTGTCGATATATATTATCTTCAACAACGAGATCATCAATAGTGAGATTATAGAATAATTTTGGCTGAAATTTCTTTTTTCCAAGCATATTATTTTTCCTTTTTTATTATTGTATTCAATTAGTCAATAAATATGCCGGGTTATGCAACACTCGCTTCCCACATTTGGCAATAGCATTTTATAGTGGCAGTCCATAGGGAAGGGTTTTTAAATCTGGAATTATTAAATCCTAAACAACAATTCGCCTAAGTCAGATTAAACACTAAATAAATGTTAATATTGAAATTCAAATTATCAGAGTTCGGTTCTTGTGATTTGAATTTTAGTATTTGTTTGTTATTTGTTTTTTTGGATTTGGGATTTATGCGATCCGATTAAATGGGAGCACCGCTCAAGCGCGTATCAGCTTCAACTCTTCAACTATTTGTGGGAGAATTTTTCCAGATTCACCAAACAGCGATACATCCACAATTGAGGAAGCTTCAGTTTCTTCGATGTTCACTTCAACAAGATATGCTCCATTACTTTTTGCGACTTGAACGAGTGAAGCTGCGGGATAAACAACAGCGCTAGTTCCAACAATAAAAAACACATCACAATTTCGCGCGGCTTTTTCCGATAGCTGAAATTGATCTGCTGGAAGGAATTCACCAAACCATACAACATCAGGGCGAATCAATCCACCGCAAGTGCATTTGGGAATACCATCTTCAAAATCCAATTCACCATCATAATGCTTCTTACATTTTGCGCAGAAATTTCTTTCAATATTTCCGTGCAGTTCATAAATGGTTTTACTTCCTGCCCGACGGTGAAGGTTATCAACATTTTGAGTTATCACGATCACCTTCTCAAAATATTTTTCCATTTCGACTATAGCAAGATGACCGGGATTAGGCTTTGACTCTTGAACGATTGACTTTCTGTAATTGTACCACTTCCAAACAAGCTGGGGATTTCGCATGAAGGCATTAAAATTGGCAAGCTCCTCGGGACGAAGTTTGTTCCAAATTCCATCTTTCCCTCGGAAGATAGGAATTCCGCTCTCGGCAGAAATTCCAGCACCAGAAAAAAAGACTATTGCTCTTGCTGATTTAAGCTTTTTAATTAGGCCGGATGGAATATCCAATAATTTTTACCCGAAATAAACCGCTACTCGTTTTTAATTTCTTCGACGAGTTTCTTGGCTTCAGCTAATTTATCATCATCATCTTCATCTTTCTTAGGACTGTCAATAACCTTTTTCAAAATGTCCCTTGCTTTTTGATATTCATCTTCGCGTATGTAAGAGTTAGCCAAGTCAAGATAGAACATCCTAAAATTAGGAAAAAGATTTACTGCCTTGTTAAACTCTGTAATGGCGATTTCGTTATCAGCCCAGCCGAGTCCAATTACAGCCCGTGCAGGCGCCCACTTTTCACTTGCTTTAGCATGGGTTCTTGCTAAAATATAATGAGCAAGCGCAATTTCATACTTATCTCCGCTGTTCAGCTTAATTGCTTTTGCACAATCGTCCTTAACAGAATTCACCACACCGGCAACAGAAAAAACTCCTTTGAATAAAGCTATTCTTCCATTGGCAATTGCTCTTCTCACATAAGTAATAGATTTATCCGGTGCAAGTTTTACAGACTTATCGGCATAGTCAAAAGCTTTTTGATAAATAACAAGTTGAGCATCTTTTTGTTCACTAGTATTTTCAGGCATGTGTTCACCAATATCAACATGAGCACGGCTGATTCTCCATAGAATTTCCCAATTGTTTGGATACAGCTTATCGGCTTTAAGGTAAGTATCTAAAGCTTTTTGATTATTATACTCTTCCGTGTATTGATCGCCTTCTTCGATGAGCTTTTCTACCATTTGAGCTTTAACAGAAAAAGTAAAGAGGAGAAAGAAACTCAGAAAAAGTATACCACAGAACCTTTTTGATGCATTCATTTTTGTCTCCTTAATTAGTCAAATAATGATTTGTTTATTTGGTTTTCAATTTCGGGATTAATACCATGACTGAATAAATCCGTTGCTGCAAGAGATAAAAATTTTGTCCACTTGCTGTCTGTTTTCAATTCAGTTGCGATAGCATTTTTGTATGCATTAACTTTAGCGCTAAGCTCGTCCGCATGATAAAGTGCAATTGCTTCAAGTGTTTTGGGAACAACCGGTGAAGCATGTTCAAGTTTTCCCTGGTGACTTAAGATTAAATGAATCAAACAATTTTTTAAGTCCTCCGGAAAATCTTTTATTTCTTTAATTTTTTCTTCAACAATCATTGCCCCGATTACAATGTGTCCAATTAGTTTTCCTTTGTCGGTATATTCAAATGCAGTATCAAAGCTTAGCTCTTCGATCTTTCCAAAGTCATGCAGGATCGCTCCGCAGACAAGAAGATCTCTATTTATTTCAGAATGAGAGTCAGACATCAAATCACAAATTTTAACTATTTCCAATGTATGCTCAAGCAATCCGTGAACATATGAATGATGCCATGATTTACCTGCAGGAGCCAATGAATATCTTTCAAAATTATCTTCAGTAAAAATATTATTTATGAGAGCATGAAGCTTAGGATTTGAAATCTTTTCAGCTCTATCAAAAAATTCTTTTTTCATCTCACCCAAATCACGTTTTGATTTAGCCAAGAAATCCATTACAGTAACATCATCGGTAAGATTTGCGGGTCTGATTGATTTAACTTTAATCTGAGGTGAACCCTGATAATCATCAATAGTACCCTTAACTTTAACGATATCTCCAGCTTTGATTTTAGTATAAATTTCTTCAAAGCTTTCAAACATATTTGAGTTTAGAGAGATAGATTTATCGGCAAGCTCAAGTGCTAAAAATTGTTTGTTAGTTTTAGAAGTGCGAAGCTCGCATTTTTTAACGATAAGAAAGTGATCTAATGCATCACCTTTGTTTAGAGTGATAATATCTGATTGTGAAAGCATAATTACTTAGTTGAATTTACGAAACAAGTTAACTAAATAAAACTATTTCTCTCTAACTATTTCAAAAACACTTTCCTTAGGCAAGTGAGCAATAACCGAGCGATTAAGAAGATCAATCGAAACCACAATTGCTTTTCCAACCTCTGCTTCTTGAACTACTCCAACTACTCCCTGAAAAGGTCCTTCTTTTATTTTAACTTTAACACCCCGTGCTAATCCTTCTTTAATTTGGAACTCGGCATTAGTTTGAAGCATTTTTTTCAAATTATCAATTTGCCACTCTGGAATACGAGCGGGTCTTCCCCGCTGGCTAAGACATCTCACTATTGATGGCTGTTCGAGAGACAGAATTCTTTCTTTCTCATTAGAAAAAATAAAAATGTAACCTCTGAGCAGCGGTTCACTTATTTTTTTCTTTCTGTCGGACCATTGACTGATTTTGACAATGGTAGGAAGATAATACTCCACACTTGCTGCTTCAAGCTGTTTAGCGGCTTTGAATTCATTGCGTGGTTTTGTGTAAAGAGCAAACCAGCATTTATCGGTTATAATCGTTTTTTCATGTACCTTTTCAGACATAGTTATTGTAGATGACACGGGATTATTTATTTCCGTACCGCCGTTCTTCCTATAGAATAGTAAGTGAACTTCATATCTTTCATCTTATCAACATCATAAAGATTTCTGCCATCAAAAATCACCGGTTGTTTCAGCAGTGAGGCGATTCTCTCAAAATCCGGGTTTCTAAATTCGTTCCACTCAGTAATTATAATTAGGGCATCGGAGTTTTTTAAAGCTTCATAAGGATATTTTGCATAATGAATTTTATTACCCAGGAATCTGTGCGTTGTTTCTTTTGCAACCGGATCGTATGCCGAAACATTTACTCCCTCTGCAAGTAATTTTTTTATAATGGCAATCGCCGGAGCTTCTCTTACATCATCTGTATTTGGTTTGAACGCTAACCCCCAAATCCCAAATTTCTTTCCCGAAACTTTCCCTTTGTAATGCTTCTTAATTTTTTCAAGAAATACATCAACCTGTTTTTTATTTACATCATGAACTGCTTTTAGGATTTTAAAATCGTACTTAATTTCATTTGCAGTATTAATCAAGGCGGCAACATCTTTAGGAAAACATGACCCGCCGTAACCAACACCAGGAAACAGAAATCTTTTGCCAATTCGTGAATCAGAGCCGAGAGAAATTCTTATTTTATCTACATCAGCACCAGCCAATTCACAAAGATTTGCAATTTCATTCATGAAAGAAATTTTCATTGCAAGAAAGGAATTCGCTGCATACTTGGTCATCTCAGCAGATCTCTCATCCATAAAGTAAATTGGATTACCGGATCTTACAAATGGATCATAAAGCTGATCCATAATTTTTCTCGTTTTTTCATTGCGGGTTCCAATCACAACCCGTTCGGGTTTCATAAAATCTTCTACTGCTAAACCTTCTCTTAAGAATTCAGGATTTGATGCAACATCAAAATTAAATTTGGGTGCATGTTTTTTTATTGCAGCCCGAACCTTATCGCTTGTACCAACAGGGACCGTACTTTTATCGACAATAACTCTAAATCCGAGCTTCGGTTCTTTCTTAAATAATTTTCCAAGATCATCAGCAACTTTAAGAACGTAACTTAAATCGGCGCTTCCATCCTCATCCTGAGGCGTTGGAAGACACAACATAACAACTGTAGATCTTCTGACAGCATCATTAAGATTAGATGTAAATTGTAATCTTCCTTCTTTCAAGTTTCTGCTGAATAAATTTTCCAACCCCGGCTCAAAAATGGGAATTATGCCCTTCTTTAATTTTTTTAATTTTTCTTGATCAACATCTACGCAAATAACATCATTACCCGTTTCGGCAAAACAGGTTCCGGTTACTAATCCCACATATCCTGTTCCAACCACTGCAATTCTCAATGTGACCTCCTAATTCTACTTTTAATTTTTGATTTATTTAATATTTAATGTTAATGTAAAAAAATTTTGAAGAGTAATTTAAGATTAATAGAGATAAAAGTAATCTACCTAATTGAGCTTATTAATTCTTCAAATCTCTTTTGAAGCACTTTTAAAGAGATGGGTTTAGGTAGAATTTCTGTCACTCCAATTTTATTATATGATTTTTTTAAATCATCGGATAGACTCTCCAGAATAACGATTACAGAAATTTTAGAATTTTTATATGTTTTGAAAATATTGTCTAACATCTGCAGCCCGGTCATTAGCGGTAAATCATGTTCAACTAATATCAGTGAAGGAACCCTATTTACAATCATGTTCAGAGCATCGTAACCATCACGTGCACACATGACGTCAAATTCGGAAAATTTAGTTTTAATAAGTTCCTCATAGCTGCTTCTTGCTGAAGAATCATTTTCAACTATAAGAATTGCATTTTTTGAAACAGGAATTGTAAAATGAAATTCCGATCCTTCATTTTGGCTTGAGTAAAACCAAAGGTTTCCGCCGTGCTTCTCAACAATTTCTTTTGAAAGCAGTAAACCCAACCCGACTCCTTTTTCACCTTTTGTTCCTTCGGAAAAAAATATTTGATCAATTTTAAATAATCTCGTTTTATTCTTTTCAGAAATTCCAACTCCCTCATCTTTAACAATTATCTCAACAAAGTCTTCATTAAACTCTTGAGCAGAGATAATAATTTTACCTTCAGGCTTTGAAAATTTCACAGCATTGCTTATTAAGCTCGTAATCAACAACAGAAATAATCTTTCATCTGCATTGATATGAATTGATTCGCTGACATTTACTTTTATTTCCAAACCTTTATCAACAACTTGACCAGTGAAAGATGATACCGAATAATGTATCAGCCTGTTAGCATTTGTTCTCTGCGGCTCAAGTTTGACTCTATTAGTCTGAAGCTTTATTATTTCGCTTAATTGACTTACAAAATTAAATTGATTTTTTGATGATTGCAGAATGAAGTTCAAATATTCAGATTTATCTTTCTCTGAAATTTTTGGATCATTTATCAGGACTTCAGCGAAACCAATAATACTTGTAAAAGGTGAACGAAGGTCATGCGAAATACGCGATACGAATTTATCTTTTGCCTCGTTTACTTTCTGCAAGTCGTTGATTGTGCTGAATAATCTATCTTCTGCTTCTTTAATTTCAGTTATATCTGAAACAATGCCGTAAAGATTTGTCACTTCACCTTTTTCATCTCTCTCAGCATAAATTTTTTCCATAACGGAAATGAAAGTATTTTCCTTTCGTTCAAGTCTGTAAAAAAGGTTTATTACGTTAGAGGAAGAATCGGTTAAAAATTCATTTAATGCTTCGCGAATGCGCGCAATATCTTCATTAAAAGTGATTGCTAATCTTTTTTCATTAAACGATTTGATTTCCTCTGAGGTGTAGCCAATGACTGAACTGATATTTTTAGAACAGAAATTCATTTGTTCAGTTAGAGAGGAGAACCACACAAAATCTTTATGCAAGAAAGAGAAAATTTGTCTTATCTGATTTTCTTGCATCGAATTTACAGCCTTATTTTCATTGCTGTCAGAAATATTTTGAGAACCGGAATTTTTTTTTTCTGTTTCGGCGGACATTTTGGTTAAAAATCACTTTCAATCAATTTGAAATTAACATTTAGAGTCAAATTCTCTTTGAAATATAACAAATTCGAAAGTATGTTAAAATTAAACAAAATATTTTCAAATGAAACATTTTACAAGTAATTCTTGTTACGTTAAAAAGAAACAATAAACCTTTGAGAAAAATGAAAAAAATATACTCCTTAATTATAGTTATAATCATAAAATTATTCGGCATTTCGGCTTTCGCTCAGGAATTACAAGGTGAAATTTACGGCAGAATTACCGATGCTGTATCGAAACAACCCCTCGTTGGCGCAAATGTCATTCTTGTTGGAACGACTTTAGGAGATGCAACCAATATAGATGGTGAATTTAAAATAAAAAACATTTCAGTGAACACTTATCAGGTTAGAGCATCGCTTATCGGTTATAGCTCACTTACCAAAACCGATATCGCAGTAACTACAGCCCGACCAGTTCAATTAGATTTCGAACTTACTGAACAAATTTTTGAGCTTGAGAATATCACCGTGCTTGCAGATTACTTTTCAAGAGTGCCCACAGAAGTAACCAGTATTAAAAATTTTAGCTATGAGGAGATCAGACGTGCACCTGGTGGTTTTGAAGATGTAATTCGTGCATTATCAATTTTGCCAGGAGTAGCTCAGGCCGAAGCAGGACGAAATGATTTGGTTGTTCGGGGCGGAGCTCCATCAGAAAATCTTTATCTTGTTGATGGAATTGAAGTTCCCAATATCAATCACTTCGGAACCCAGGGTTCATCGGGTGGTTCACTAAGCTATATCAATCTTGATTTTGTAAAAGAAACTTCATTTTCAACCGGTGGGTTTTCATCTAAATATGGAGATAAATTATCTTCCGTCTTAAGCATTGATTTAAGAAACGGCAGAAACGATAGATTAGGAGGCAAAGCAACAATTTCTGCAAGCCAATTTGGTTTGAATGTTGAGGGTCCGCTTTCTGCAAACAGTGACTTTATTTTTTCTGCACGTAGAAGTTATCTTGATTTTATTTTCAAAGCTGCCGGATTTGGTTTTGTTCCCGAATACTATGACGTGCTTTCAAAGTTTAATTTTAAGCTTGATCATAATAACTCATTAAGCTATTTATTCATCGGAGCTTTTGATAACGTAAGATATTTTAACGAGACCTCAGACCAGCTTTACGATAACTCGAGAATACTCGGGAGCGATCAAGTTCAGTACTTCACTGGATTGTCATGGCGAAGAATTTTTACCGGCGGTTTTTTTAATCTTACACTTGGCAGAAACTTCGTTGATTTTGATACATCTCAGAGAGATTCGCTACTTGTTCCTATCTTTCTGAATAAATCGCTTGAAGCAGAAAATAGTCTTCGTGGAGATTTTGTTTATAAATTGTCCGCTAATTCGGAAGTAAACTTTGGATTTAATTTTAAACTGATAAAATTCAAAGCAGATATTCTTCTCCCAACCTTTAAAACTTCATTTGGAGATTCCTTGCCGAACACATCATTAAACGCTAGGAGTAATTTTACCAAATCAGCGTTTTATGCGGTTTATCATAAGCATATATTTGATAAACTTTATGCAAATTTTGGATTACGTGTTGATTACTTCGATCCACTTGAAACCAAGTTTTACTTTAGTCCGAGATTCTCTTTCTCTTATGCTTTGAATGAACTGACAAATATAAACTTCAGTTCAGGTATTTATCATCAATCACCTTCGTACATTTGGTTAACAGCAGATGAATCAAACAAAAAATTGAAGAACATTCGTGCTGATCACTACATTTTTGGTTTTGATCATCGCCTGAGAGAAGATGTTCTTTTAAAGATTGAAGGATTTGTAAAAAACTACTCAAATTATCCAACAAGCAAGATTCGACCTTATTTAGTGCTTGCAAACAGCGGGGCAGGTTATGGTGGTTCAGATAATAATTTCTCAAGCTTTGGTCTGGAACCATTACTCGACGAATGTAAGGGTATATCAAGAGGAATTGAATTTTCCATTCAAAAAAAATTATCAGATGTACCATACTATGGTTTAATAAGTCTAACCTTTGGCAAAACTGATTTTACATCTCTTGATGGAATAGAAAAACGCGGTAGTTATGATCAAACCTGGATTTTTAACTTAAGCGGAGGTTACAAATTTAATGATCAGTGGGAAGCAAGTTTGAAATTCCGTTTCGCTTCGGGTATGCCATTCACTCCTTTCAATTTCGATGGAAGTCAAAATATTAGTTTATACAATTCCGATCGAATGAAACCTAACCACAGTTTAGATCTGAGAGTTGATAAAAGATGGTTTTTCGATAGGTGGACTTTGATTACTTATCTTGATTTTCAAAATGTTTACAACAGAAGAAACTCAACTTCAATCAGATGGGATCAACGAACTCAAAGTGTGGATTCTGAATCATCAATTGGAATATTACCGTCAATTGGTGTAAGTCTGGAGTTTTAATTTTGGAAACAAACCCAATTTCTCAACAAATGCAATCCTCGACTTGAAGAAATTAGATTTGTTATCAAGCAACTTGGGAATTTATTAGTCTAAATACTGAATGACTTCTCTAGTTGCTCTTTCAATATCTTCGGCAAAATCAAGCTCAATGCATTTTAGTGAATCGATATTTACAACGTACAATTTTTCACCTTCATCTATCGCTTCTTGAAAAGCGGCTTCATAAAAAATGTTAACTTTATTTTCAGCTAAGATTTTTCTATCAAGAATTTCAAACAGCTTATTTGTGAACTTAGTGCTAAACTTTTCAATCCCAATAGATTCACCGACAGCATGTTTTAAATCAACGGTTTTACTTATTTCGGCAATTGATTTATCACTGTTCAGCCGGATCTTTATCTCTTCATCACTTAGCTTGTGATCTGATCTGAGCGCAAGGCAGTTGGGATATTTAGACTGGAGCAACAGAGCAAGAATTCTTTTATCAAATAAAATATCGCTGTCCATCAAGAGCATATCGTTATTTATCACAAGATCTTTGGTCATCCACAAAGAATAAATGTTGTTTGTTGTATCATATTTATTGTTCCGAATGTATGTGACATTTAATTGCGGATAATATCTGGCAACAAAATTTTTAATCTGCTCTTCAAGATATCCTGTCACTATGGCTATATCGTTCAGATGATAAGCAAGAAGATTATCCAGCGTGCGCTCTAATATTGTTTTATCTCCAATTTTGAGTAAACACTTAGGTATATGATCTGTGAGAGGACGAAGTCTTGCTGAAATGCCTGCAGCTAAAATTACGGATTTCATCTTTAGGATTTCAGCTTTAAAGCTTTATCAGATTTAGATTGGAAAAAATAAATTATTATTGCAAGAATATTTCCAACGACAAAAATTCCTAGGAGGTAAATATCAATCCGGTTGAGAAACGATGTGATAATTAAAAATGTCCATTGAGTTGTTGGTCCAAGAAGCGTCCAAAGACGAATTAGCAGTCGATTTTTCTTGGAATATTCTTCGGCATTTATATGAGCTTTAATTTTTTCTTGTTCCGGTTTAGGATTGGTTACTTTTTGCTGAATTGCGGAATATTGCAGATAAATCCAAATGATTACTTTATCAAAATATCTGCCTTTAATTTTTTTTAACCGTTCAAACTCATCTTCAAATACTTTTAGTCCATCGTCCAAAATGCTGACACGATTGAGCACATAATCTAAGTATCTTGTGCGGTAATAATCTAAAAGTCCAGACTGAATAGCATTGCTAATTCCAGCAGCCGCAGTTAAAAGCCATATCAGGAAAGGATTGGAGGAATTATTAGCATAACCGAAGCCGATACCAAAATAAAGAGCAACGCTGACTACATAATCTGCAACACCATCTAAAATTCTTCCTATGGTTGTTCCATTTTTTTTCAGGCGTGCAAGCTGTCCATCACTGCAATCAACAACATTATACAGAAGATACAAAACTGCGCCGAACATGAATGCTTTGTGCGTTCCAAACGAATAGCATATCCCGCCAAGAACCCCGAAGATCATGGAAATTACAGTAAGCTGGTTTGGAGTTATGTTTGTGCTGTAGACTGCTTTAACTAAAAGAAAGGCAAGCGGACGGTAAAAATAGAGATCAAATAATTCTTCAACCTCAATTTTTTTTAAGGAACTTTTGTACTCATGAAAAAGACTCATTAGCTGCGTCGGTTCTCTGCAAATTCCTTAATGGCATTTATAACTGCTCGATTTTGCTCTTCGGTTCCTATCGTAATTCGTAAATGAGAATTTAGAAGTTCTTCATTCATAAATTTGAGTATCAATCCTTTTCCGTTAAGGAATTCTTTTAGATCCTTGTAAATTTCCTTGGGAATTTTTACTAAGATGAAATTTGCATCCGACTTGAAGACTTTGAATCCTTTAAGCTTTCCCAATTCAGAATAATAAAGCTCCTTATCCTTTTTCATTTTTTCGGAAATACTTTTGTAGTATTCTGGAGAATCTATAGCAGCAATTGCAACTTCCTCAGACAATCGGTTAAATCCCAAATATCTATTTGTCATTCGAGTAAGCTTTTGGATGTTGTCACCAATCAATGCAAAGCCAATTCTCATTCCAGCTAAGGCATAGTATTTAGAAAAAGTTCTGATTAGAATGAGATTGGGATTATCTTTAAGAAGAGTTTCAAGATGGTCGTTGAAGCCGTCAAATGCATACGCTTGATCAAAGATTACAATTGATTCACGAAGCTCCGATAAAAGTTTTTTCAAATCGGAAAGTGAAATTGAATTCCCGGTAGGATTATTTGGTGAACTGATAAGAATTGCATTAGGTTTTTCTTTTTTATAAAGATCAACCAGCTTATCAAGGTTATAGTGAAAACTGTCTTCGCCTTCATCCAATGGATATTCCACATTTTTACCGCCTGCTTCGCTTGCAAGCTCTTTATAATACCACCAAGAATAAGATGGTATAAATAACTTTTCATCTTTATTAAGGTAACAAAGAATTGCCTGCTTTAAAAGATCTTCAGCACCATAACCAAGCAGCACTCTATTTTCAGGAAGATTAACTTCTTTGGCTAATCTTTCGGATAAAATACTTTTCACACTGGAAGCAAATGATCTTGTGTAACAGCTTAACTTTGAATAATCTGCCTTCTTTAAAACTTCAAAACAACGAGGTGCGGGACCGTAATTGTTTTCATTTCTATCTAAATAAATTTTGTTTTCCATCGTTCCTCAAATTTCATTTTTTGCTTTACAAAACTATTAAATAAAATATTAATAGTCATTGCAAATAGATTTGTGGTTAAACATAACCAAACATTTTTATGGAATTGTATGCGAGATATATTCCAATTAAAACTAAGCCAAAACCTAAAATTCGTATTATCGAACTTATCAAACCAATCCGAAGCTTATTCCTAAACTTCACAATGAAACGAGTGTAAAAGTTCAACCAGATAAAACTTCCAATCGAAAGACTTGCTGCATAAATTAGACTTAAAACTATGGGATTCAGTTCATCGGGTTTGCTTTGGTTATTAAACCTTTCAATTATACCGTTATCAACTTTTTGTTCAAGCTTATTTTCGGAATTGATTTTTTTTATTGAATCAAGGTTTTCCTTAACTATTAAATCCAATCCACCGGTATTTAAGTTTAAGGAGCTTGCCAAAGAAAAAATTACAAATGTTGATGAAAGCCATCCGAGAAAAAGTGAGGGATTTGTTATGTTAATTAGAATGCCGGTTGTGAATCCTCCTTTGTTTGCAATTCTATCTCTAACTATATTTTTTAGATTTACATTTGTAAGATCAAACTTTGTTTTCATCACTCTGATGCCGACAATTATAAGAATAACCGAGCCAACAATTAGAATATATGGAACAAAAGGTTTGTAAACCTGGTAAAGGGAGACAATTCCAAAGACAATAATTAGAACATAAAAAAACTCGATTACAGAAGCGCCGATTGCCACTCTGATACAATAACGAAGTTTTCCTAACAGAGCATTTGTTGTAACTAATATATTTATTGGGCCTGCTATCGGAATGGATAGAATGAACCCGGCAACAAATCCTATAATTATAATTGTTAATGCACTTTCCATTAAACCATTCTTTTATTTTTTATGATCAAAAATGCTCTCAATGATAAGGATTATTTTCGAGGAGGTCAAATTACAAAAACTTTTGCAACATCTATAAAAAGAGAAGGATTATTTATTAGCGCTGTTGTAAATAATTTTCCAAGAGTTCTTTTATTTACACCAGCACTCAACGGAGCAAAATCATTTTCTTTGTTTGGATAAATGAACCTGCTCTTAATTGGTAAAAATATATTCCGCTTGAAATCCGTCGGCTGACGGATGAAGCGTTAAAGTTTATTTCATAAAAACCTGCTTGTTTTTCTTCATTGATAAGCGTTGCAACTTCCTTTCCAAGTATATCATAAACTTTTAATTGTACGAATTGTGGGAACTTCATTAATGAAGTTCCTACAGAAGAAGTTCCTACGGATGGAATTGTAAATTTTATCTTTGTGTCTGGATTAAATGGATTAGGGTAATTTTGATATAGATTAAACTTACTCGGGTTATCATCGGCTTGTTCTATACTCGAAGGATGTCCTTCACCGGAAATCTGGATAGATCTGGAAAAATCATACTCATAATTCTGATAATAATTATAAGTGAAAACAAAACGAAGTGTATCAATGAAATAATCTTGAACATCAGAATAACAGATTGGGCAAAGGTCAACTGCGTAAAATGAAACCTTAACCGAATCGTGCGGAGAAATAATTATACCAAGCGTATCCATCCAGTCATTAGGTAATGTTCGGTTTAAGTAAAACCACAACTCTGATTGGGGTAAAGTGAACCATCCTCTATAACCATAAAAACCACCTGCCGAAATAACTGAATCAATTCTAACATCATAATCCGAATTATTCACAATAAAAACCGAACCCGTGTCCATTGTTGTAGGAACATAAATACTATCAAGTGAAAATTTTAATTCCTCGGGATAAGGTAAAACACTGCCGTATCTAACTTCATTAATTTTTACTCCATTCATTGCCGTCCACATCCCTAAAATTAATCTTCCAAAATTTTTTGATAATTCAGTAGTGGCCGGTAAAACAGACATTGTATCTCCAGTATTTATGTTAATCCATCTTTCTCCTAAATAATAAATAGTATCATTGAATGTGAAAGTCGTTTTGATTTTTATACTATCGAGTGTTTCTAAGCGAATATAATTTCCATCAGTATCACTTCTTACAATTTCACCTGGAAACCAGTTAAAATTAAATAAAAGGGAATCAGAATTTGTTGACGATAAAATAAAGTGAACAGAATCTCCCTCTATTCTTTCATAACTAATTTGAAAATAATCGGGGTTAACCCAGGGACTATAATTATTTTTTATTTTAAAGTATTCTTTGCCATTGATAATTACTGTGTCAACTGTAAGATTCAGATATTCAACTCCAGGATCATTAAAAAATTGTGCTGCATTACCTACTCTAAGAAGTTGCGTTTGAGGAAAGAGACATACTGATGTGAGGAGAAGTAAAAACGAGATCAATACTAATCTTTTCATAACTACCTCGAAATATTTAAATACAAACTAAAAAGTTATAAAATGAGTTTCAATGATCATTCAAAATTAAATTACAAAAACTTTTGCAACATCTATTAACAACGAAGGATTATTTATTAATGCTGTTGTGAATAATTTTCCAAGGGTTCTTTTATTGCGTGGAACTTTGTTAAATGAATGTGCAATGTTATTAAACTTTTCATCTGTGAAATTATAAATTCCATTTTTTATGATGTTATAAATCTCGTGCTTTTTACCAATTCTATCGTGCCAGACTTTATCATAAGCGAAAATATGTTCCAGTTTATTCATTTTTATAGCTTCACCAGCGATTCTTCCTGCAATGCTTCCGCCAATCATCCCGCTTGTAATTCCTCCGCCGCTTAGCGGATTAACCTGATGTGCTGCATCTCCGACAAGCATAATTCCTGGCGAACTAATTTTCTTTAATGTTGGTGAACATGGAACCCCGCCTGCGATTTTTGTAAGAATAGAAGCATTTGGATAGCGACTTTCCATAAATGAATTTAGAAAAGTTGAAGCTGATTTTTTCTTTCCAGTTAATCCACTTACGCCTAAGCCAATGTTTGCAATATTTTCACCTTTGGGAAAAATCCAGAAGTAACCATTGGGTGCAAAATCTTTTCCAAAATAAAAATAGCATGTATCTGAATTTACTTTAACATTCGATGCAGTGACCTGTGCGCAGCATTCCATATCTCTAAAATCGCAGTGAGTTTCTAATCCAGCCCATCTTCCAACTCTTGATTCAACACCATCAGCAGCAATTACAATTTTTGCTCGAATTTCTTTTTGTCCACCGTTAAACTCGTACTTAACTCCAGAAACTTTTCCATTTTCAAACAGCAATCCATTTACATAAGCACGAGTTAAAATTTCTGCACCGGCATTCGAGGCAGTCTTCGCTAATTCATAATCAAAGATTCTTCTCTCTAAAATATATCCTGTTTCTTGAAACTCAATCACCACTTCAGTTCCATCAGGTGAATTCAAAGAAAATTTATTGATCTTTGCAGCAATCCATTTTTCATTTGATTCAATAAACTCTTCAATACCTTTTTTATTTACAGCTTCGCCGCAACGAACCGGATAACCGACATCGCGGTCCTTTTCCAGCATCAGAACAGAAATACCCTGCTCTGCTGCAAAACGCGCCGCCATCGAACCGGCGGGACCTGCACCAACTACAATTATGTCGTATTCTTTTTTCATTTCATATCTGCGACTATCTGCTCAATCTGCGTCATCTGCGTTCTATTGATTTAAGTAAATGGCACACAGATTTCGCTGATGAAACTGATTTACACCGATTAAATTTCAACACCATTTTTATTAAAAACGATAACCTCAATCGGGCAGCTCCACACGCACTTTGCACAATTAGTACATCGTTCATCAATAATACGAATCTCTGCTTCTTTTAGCTCAATCGCATCTTCGGGACACACTCCCACACAGCATCCGCAAAAGTCGCATTTGTTGGGAAGGATTTCGATCATCAGGATGCTGGTTTTTGCTTGACGGTAAAGCATAGCATTAATTAAAAATTAAAAAGTCAAAATTCAAAAGTTAAAAGTCAAAAATATTTTAAAACTTATCTTGAGGTACAGACAAAGAACCAAATTATTTTAATGAAAAGTTAGGTTTTTTTGTCGGATAAAAAAAGATGTTAATTGAATTGAAGCTCAATCTTCTCAGCTTCGATTGGTGTGCTTATTTCGATTGGGGATGAATTATCGTTTTGTTCAAATGTTTGACCGGAGGGTTTAACAACTATTTTATAATTTTTTAAAGCTCCTTCGGTAGTGGAGAAAACGTAAATCTTGGAAGATTCTTTAAAACTTAAAAGTCTAATTAAATAGTGATTGTTCTCATCTATAAAGGTCTTTGCTGTAACAGCATGTATTTCTTTGGGAGAAGCGGCAGCGAAAATGGGAACGTCATTTTTTCGTTTTTTCACATGTTCTTTGACCGGATATAAAACAAATATTTTTAATGGAACATACAATGGTATCTTTTCTGCTAGTTTTTGCTTTACATCGTCAGTGAGTTCTTCCTCTAAACTTTTCTTAAGCGAACGATAGAAATCTATTTCTTCATCAAATATTTTTGAATTTTTCAAATGCTCGACCTTCTCAGTTGAAAGATTTTCCGGGTAAAACACAAAATTAAACATATCTCTTTCATTAATATTCATTTTGCTGCCTCACCTTGTCATAATCCTTTGCAAATATTTTCATTAATTAGATAGTTGAAATCATTTTCATTTCGGAAAATCAAAATCTCTCATTGGTTAATTTTTCACGAATAGTGTTTTTCATCACTTTCAATAAGTATTCGAGTATGTTGTGATATTTATTTTGGTAGTCGGATTTTTTCAAATCCGTAATGTGCTGATTTAAATAATCGTATAACCCGCGATTAATACCACCATCCTTTAGATCTTCCGCCATGTCCATAAGAGCCAACCGGAAGCTTTGACTTTCACATTCATTCAGCTTTCCTTTAGAAGTGTAGCTGTCTCCAAGTTTTTCTAACGCACAACTTAAACCTAAATTAATCACTTCATCTATATCAAAATTTGATGACGTATCGTTGATACTTTCTCTTATCTTCAAGTTGTTACTATTCAAGTTCCTTAACCTTAGAACTAATGCATTGAGCGGTATAGCCGGGAAAAAGTTGGTTTCATTTTTAAGGTAACTATGTAGATCAACTATAAATGTTTTCCGGTTTTGGAATAAGCTGGTCGGTAACTTCTCAAATGAATCTTGGTCAATAACTTTGCTTTTTATTTCTTCACAAGTGGACTGAACAATATATCTTTTTCCAAAGTATCTGACTTTTTTGTATCCGCCTTTTTTAATCAAGTAATTAACAGAATCCAAAATCTTTGCAAAGAAAGGATCCTGTTCTTTAAACAAATGAGAAATATGCTGTTCAACTCGTCCGGCAATTATCTTATTTAAAAAATAAAGAGCATCGTCTTCGGTTTTGATTGACGGCTGCCAGGAATTGAATTCTTTGATGATAGGTAAGCCCTGTTCCGTTGAATCTTTGCAGAATAAAGGAGTGATTGCAGATATTGCCGCCTCTTCAAAAGTCACCTCTGTTTCCGAAAAAATTTTTGAAAACTTCCTATGGTTATACCGGAGATACACCAGTGCGATCTTGTACGTTATTTCAACAAGCCGACTGACTGAGGATTGACAATCTAACTGTGAAAATAATGGTAATATTGGAGTATCTTTTTTCATTTGCTGAAGCAATATAAATATTTCTACATTGAATTGCTGACCGTTGAACGTTTCATATATCTATCTTTCCAAGTTCTTAGACTCTTATTGTTAAATTATGTAATTGCTAAACTGTTAAACCTGTCCGCCGGTGGATTGCCTTATTGTTAAACTGTTAAACATGTCCGCCTCCAGTGGATTGTACTATTGTTAAACAGTTGAATTGTCTAATTGTTAAACTGCTTTTGCTTTACATTGCAGATTGACGACTGCCTATTGCTTACTGCCCACTTTGCATTCTTGCAGATTGTTGACCCGCCTTCACTCTTGTTTCATCGGGCAAGCTGAAAACTGATGACTGGTGATTGAACATTTATGATTGACGATTTTTGATTTACGATTGTATATTGACTCTTGAGGATTATCTGCTACTTACTTTTGCAGACTGCTTACTGCTTCCTTCTGCCGATTGAAGACTGCGGACTTAAAATTGACGATTGAGAATTGATGATTTTTGATTTCCGATTATAGATTGAGTACTGAAAACTGCAAATTACTTTCTATTGCCTTCGCTTGTTAATTAATGTAACTTTCAAATAAAGAAATCTAAAAATATATGCCTGAAATAAGCCGGTTTTATGGAATAGTAATTAGAATGTTCTACGACGAACACAATCCACCACATTTTCACGCTCAATATGGTGAATTTAATGCGGTCATAAAAATTAATGATTACGCCCTTTCCGAAGGATATCTTCCACCTAAAGCATTAGGTTTGGTTACAGAATGGGCTAACATTCATAGAGAAGAATTATTAAAAAATTGGCAATTGGCTCGTGAAAGCAATGAGCTACTTTTAATTGAGCCACTAAAATAAAATGAGAGGTTTAATATGTACTATGAAGTAGTTGAATTTAGTTATTTGGGCGAATATAAAATTCAGTTAAAATTTAAAAACGGTAAAAGTGGACGCATAGATTTTATAGAATATCATAGGAAAGGCGGGATTTTTTCAAAGTTTTCAGATATTAACTTTTTCAAACAAGTTTATATTAATCCCGAGTTTGGTGTTTTAACTTGGCCGGGTGGAATTGACATTGCACCTGAAACTATTTATTCAAAGGCAACCGGAGAACCACTACCTGACTGGATTGAGATTGAGGAATGATGATTTTTGATTTCCGATTGCACATTGCCTACTGCCTATTGCCTACTGTTGACTGAGGACTGCTGACTGCCAATTGCAGACTGAAGACTGCCAACTGCCCACTGCCTACTTTGCATTCTTGAAGACTGTTGACCCGCTTTCACTCTTGTTTCGGGGGGTAAACTGAAAACTGCTGATTGCAGACTGAGGACTGTAAACTGAAGACTGCTGATTGAGGATTGCCGATTGCCTGCTCTTCCCCTGCTTCAAGACATTAAACTCCGAATTTTTCTCAATTCTTTAATTATTGGCTGTATTTCAAAGTTTTTCTTAATAACAGGGGAAAATTAAAAAAGAATTTGAGAGTTTTTCCGAAAATGAAAGTTTTCATTCTATATAAATAATAATTCAATTTTTGAATTCATTTTAATAATTAGAGAGGGTGCTATGAATGGAAATTCCCATCAGAAATGGTTTTTACATACCAAAAATAAATTACTAATAGAAAGGAGTTCCTAAATGAAAGTGTTCATAATTTTACTTTTTTTCTCATCAGGTATTTGGGCACAAACTTATTATATGAATGTTAAAACAAAAACGGGTACTTCTTCATATCCGATACAAGATATTCAAAAGCTTACTTTCATCTTGACGGTAGACGTGAAAGATTACGAAAAGTTCAAAGACGTACTAAATACTTTCACTTTGCTGCAAAACTACCCAAATCCCTTCAATCCAACTACCAAGATTGAATTTAATATTCCCCAAAGTGCTCAGGTAGAAGTAAATATTTTTGACATTAATGGGCAATTAGTCAAGCAATTGATTAACGAATTTCTTGAGAAAGGATATCATCAATCAATCTGGAATGCAAAAAATGAGTCTGGACAAGTTGTAGCATCTGGTAATTATATTTATCAGGTAAAAGTTGATAACAAAACAATTTCTAAAAAAATGTTATTTATAAAATAATGGAGCATAAAATGAAAATATTCTCATTAACAGTTTGTTTACTATCCTTTTCACTAATAGCTTACACACAAACATTGAACATACATAAAAACGGTGGAACAGTTCAAAGTTTTTCCTTAAGTGAGATAGATAGCATTACCTTTACAATTTCCTCATGTCCGGCTACAGTACAATATGAGGGGAAAACCTATAATACAGTATTAATTGGAAATCAATGTTGGTTAAAAGAAAACCTTGATGTTGGAACAATGATTCAAGTAAATCAGAACGCTAGCAATAACAGCGTTATCGAAAAATATTGCTATGATAATGATCCGAGTAATTGCAATATCTATGGGGGATTATATCT
>Ga0209641_10001018_pt1 | contig 25478 bp, 18 predicted proteins | sample RifCSP16_1_FD_184022 | JGI IMG/M metagenome (GOLD analysis project Ga0209641, IMG submission 184022) | Soil microbial communities from Rifle, Colorado - Rifle CSP2_sed 16_1 (SPAdes) (version 2) | ecosystem: Environmental > Terrestrial > Deep subsurface > Rock core/Sediment | place: Rifle... | reverse complement strand
CGAATGGTGAAAAGTAAATCTTTGGCTTATAAAACTAGAACACACGTTCTATAAAATTATAGGTTAGATTTGTCTATTATGCAAGTCAAGGATGAAAAAATTCATATATCAATACTGATAGGTTTTTCTTTTTAAACATATAAGTATTGATATATTGAACTGAAGGCAACCGGATGGTATCCTACTCTTAACCAATTCGCATAAAGGAGTCCACATGAGCGGTATACCTAGAAAACCAAAAATGAGTATAAAAACTTCATTTCAGATTGAAAATATTCAAGATGATCTTCGTCGATTTTCAGGATTGATTAATCAACTGTCTGGAATTGATGATAATGGATTGGCTACTCTGAGTCTTTCTGATCAACTGGAAGCCATCCATATCAACATACAAAGCTTCGAAATACGTTGTCAAGCTATCCACATCAATACGGATGAAGAAGACTTCTCCATAATTGAGAATGAATTATTATGTGAACCGGTATTAACGGGAAATAATGATTGGAAAACCTTACGTAAAGAAGCCAGGCGGGCCAATCAGTTTGCCAAACAATTAACCGGTACTCTCCGCAAAGTGCACGCAACCTTGGATAAAAATTGCGACTTACAACCATTTCCGAATGAACTCATACAGATCAACCAGGCGGTTGAAAATACCATTTCTGGGTTGGTTTCAGAATGGAATACAAACCTGGAATGAACTGTGAAATGGGTCTGGATATTTGTGGAATGGGAGCCTGATATCGTGTTTTGTTATCCATAGTTCCTGACGGTTTGTTATTAGTTACCTTCAATCAAAAACTGTATAACGGGTGGAAGCATTGGACAAAACCCAGCTTGACATTAGAACCTATGTTCTATATAATGACATAGAATAAATCGGAGAAAAACATAATGGAAGAACGTTTATTAAAACCCGCAGAAATTGCGGAAATCCTGCAAGTGTCCCGCGCCCTGGCTTATTCCCTTTTGCAAAGGGGGGAAATACCCGCTATCCGGATTGGAAGTGTTGTGCGCGTCCGGCGCATAGACCTGGAACAGTATATAAATGAAAAAGCCCACCAGAAGAACCGGGATAAGGTGGAATTTGAAGATTCAACAACTTCAATTCTGGATCGCTGAACCAATCATTTTTACCACATACCAAGTACATTAAAATTGCCCTACATCTTGTATTCTTTCAGGTACAATTATCAGTCTACAAGTCGCACCTTAACAGTTGAATAGCACAAGCCACCAGATCCATTCCTCCAACCCGTGCGACTTCACACAGAAAGGAGGAAAGGAAATGGCAAGAAAACGAGCTCACAATGAAGGTTGTATCTACTTCCGTAAGGATCGGAACGAATGGTGCGCCCAGATCAGCTTGAATGGAAAACGACTGACACGCTACTGGAAAACCCAACGGGAATGCCGGGATTGGGTCCGCTCCACCTTGACCCAGATCGACGGTGGTCTGACCATTGATGGACTGCGCATGACCCTGAAGCAGTATGCTGAAAGCTGGCTGGAAAACAAATCGCTCTCGCTCCGTCCCAACACGATCGTCCTGTACCGCAAGACACTCGAGCAGCATATCCTGCCAGTGCTTGGCAAACTCATATTGAGGGATATCCAACCCACTCAGATCAAGCGTTTGTATGCCATCAAGAAACAGGAAGACAGGGGTGCACGTACGATCCAGTTGATCCATGCCATTCTGCATTGCTTGATGAAACATGCCGTGCGGGAAGGCATCCTGGGCAAGAACCCGCTGGACGTGATCGAACGACCCAGAACAGAACAGGCAGAGTTCCAAATATTAAATGAAGAACAATGCCACCAGTTCCTGATCGCAGCTGCTGACTCTCCCTATGAAGCACTCTATTACCTGGCCTTGACCACTGGCATGCGCCAGGGTGAATTACTCGGTCTGAAATGGACTGACCTGGATTGGAACAAGAGTGTGCTCCTGGTTCAACGACAGCTCCAGCGCGTGGAGCATGAGGGTGTTTGCCTGGTACCCCCCAAGACCAAAGCCGGACGCAGACAGATCAAGCTGGGTCAGGGTATCCTGGAGAAGATGAAAGAACACCGCCTCAAGCAGGAACAGATCAAGGTTGCCACGGGAGACCGCTGGCAGGAGAACGACCTGGTCTTCCCCAGCACGATCGGCACCCCGCTGGACCAATACCGTCTCAGTCACGAGTTCAAGAAACTGATCAAGAACAACGGGCTTCCCAATATCCGCTTCCATGACCTGCGCCACACCTCCATCTCCTTCCTGCTCGAGATGGGCACCCCGCTCAACACAGTACAACGAAGAGCCGGACATGCCAAGGCCAGCACCACCTCCGATGTGTATGGTCACTCCATGGCCAGGTCGCAGGAAGAAGCAGCGGAGAGGATAGATGAGATGGTTTTGCCGATTGCAGTCAAATTGCAGTCAAAAGAGAGTTATGAAAGCAAGGCGGGGGACTGACCCCCAGATGTACTTGTTCAAATCGTTTCAATGCCCTAGATATGGTGGTTCAACAAAAAATGTGGAAGTTATGATGACTTATCGCGTAGCTCTTAATCAATTGGTTCGGGGTTCGAGCCCCCGGTCGGTCACCTAAATATGGGGGCAAAACAACAAAACACCCCCACATATGGGTATAAAAAGAGCCTTTCTTGAAGAAGGCTCTTTTTTTTAAATAGCAACCTTACAGCTATTGTCCCTTAACGGTAACAAAATAAATTTTAGAAATCCACCTGGACAAGAAATAGGTGATTCGAGAATATTTGTGGTCGGTAGTATCGCAGTTATACAGTGAAATAACAGTGACAGATACCGAAGGATTCAATCCATTGAAATCGGCTTATAAGATATTGATTGGAAGATAATCTCCCGGACCATGCTTCAGATCCAATTCTGTACCCAGGTAAACCTGGGTGGTCGCCAGAGACTCATGCCCCAGGTTGAGCTGGATCTGGTCTATCTTGGCACCATTCTTCAGAGCCAGTTTGGCGTAGGTACGTCGAAGATCATGAGGGGAAACCAATAAACCACAAGTTCGAGAATACTTCTTAACCACATCCCTCACAGTCTCAACACTGATCTGCTCCCGTTGAATGTTTCCTCCCCTGGTTAATGCCTGGAAGAGATGCCCGGAATGGATCTCAGCTTTCTCCAAATACGCATCAATGCACTGTTTGACCCACGCTGGTAATGTCACTGTCCGGCTTTTGTTGCGTTTGCCAACAAGGTCCGCGATCACCCAGCGGCTTTCTCGTAATTGCAGTTGGGAAAGTTTAAGCCTGCACAGTTCAAGCCTTCTGATACTGCACCCCAGCAGGACTGCCAGGATGGCGCGGTTGCGTAAGCCATAGATACTGGAAATATCGGGGGCATTGATCAGCTGTTGGGCTTGCTCAAGAGATAACCAGTTGCCGGTGCGCTTGCCTCGCTGGGGGATGTTCTTGACCGTAGCAAATGTTGCTGCCACTGTTTCCGGCCAGATCTGCAGGTCTTCCGCTTCCCGGCTCAGATTGCGGATGGCTGCCAGGCGCAGATTGATGCTTCCCTCCCCAATGCCTTCATCCTGCATGACTGCGACATAGGTTTGCAGGAAGAGCTTGTCCAGCTTGAACTCCCCCAGGGTCTCCAGGTAATCCAGGAAATGACGGATTGCCATCCCATAAACCCGCTTTGAACTGGGGCTGGGTAGACCGTTGAGTACCACCCGCGTTAGAGTATCCATCTCCTGACTATCATATGAATAAACCTGGGACCTATCTGTTGACCTTTTCATCATGATTCTCCTTTAATCTGGTTCCCCGCAAAAAACATGGTCCTGTTAAGGAAAATGTGCCCGGCATTTGCCGGGCACATGGTAGAATCAAAAAAGCTGTTCTTGCCGTGCACTCGGCGGGGATGGTCAGGCCTTATTGTGTGCGTCAACACGCAATAGGGCCGCTTTCTATGTTAATTGGATATAATCATTATACCAAATAACTGGATGATAATGGAAAATAACACAGACAATAACCTTGAAACGGAACAGTGGGATATGCTCATCACCCCACGCCGCAGCCTGCTTGATCTGCGCCTGGGAGAGCTCTGGCAGGCCCGGGACCTTATCCTCCTTTTCGTCCGCCGCGATTTCGTGGCAGTCTACAAGCAGACCATCCTCGGACCGCTCTGGTACCTTATCCAACCCCTTTTGACCACCATCACATTCACTTTCATCTTCGGTAATATCGCCAACCTGCCTACTGATGGTCTCCCTTCCTTTCTTTTCTACATGTCCGGCACTGTCATCTGGACCTATTTCGCCAGCTGCCTGACCAAGACATCGGAAACCTTTGTCAGCAACGCCAACCTGTTTGGAAAGGTCTATTTCCCCCGCCTGGCAGTCCCGGTTTCGATCCTTATTTCAAATTTGATTGCATTTGCCATCCAGTTTGCTCTCTTTATTTTATTCATTGCCTACTTCATGCTGCGCGGCACGCTCATCACACCCAACTGGTGGATCCTTTTCACGCCGGTACTGCTTCTCATGATGGCTGGTCTCGGCCTCGGATTTGGCATCCTCATTTCATCCATGACCACCAAATATCGCGACCTGCGTTTCCTGGTTCAATTTGGGGTTACCCTGCTCATGTATGCCACACCTGTCATATACCCGGTATCTTCAATCCCCCAGCAATTCCAGTGGATCATCCTTGCCAACCCCATGACCTCCATCGTTGAAGCCTTCCGTTATGCTTTCCTGGGAGCCGGTAGTTTGAATCCATCTCATCTTCTGTATAGCTTTGGCTTCATGTTGGTCGCTGTTTTGCTTGGTACCCTCGTATTCAACCGGGTCGAGCAAACTTTCATGGATACAGTTTGATTTGGATCCAATATTCCTTACTTGTAGTTAGATTAACTGTTAAAAAATGGTTGTGAAGTTTTCTTTAAGTTGTATTTCAAATAAATATTAGTATAATTAAGAAATAAATTTGGTTTAATAAAATCCACCTTTTTTGACCAGGGAAAATGATAAACATTTAAGCAGATGTTTTCATGACATCAGGAAAGTACAAAGGTGATGGGGGATAACCTTCTTCCAGCTGGAATTTACCAACCAGCAAATCAATCACAATCATCACAATCAACCAACAAGATCAAATTATACAAATTTCATCAAATTTGTGGACAAACATTTTATTTGATTCCATTTTTATTCATTTAATCATGCCAAACGAGGAGGAGGCCATGTCGTCGAACAAGAAGGTTCAATTATTTAGTTTTCTAGCCACAATTATTGTTATTTCGATTTTAGCTTTAAGCCAGTTTGGGGGGACGATATATAAAGTATCTGCACAGGGAACCGGAACCGTCTCAGGTACGATTAGAGATGCAGAGGGAAATCCAGCAGGAGGTATCCAGGTAAGGGCGGTATATAAATCAGATGGAACCGATGCTGATAGTACCACCTCTGATCCTGTTACTGGCGAATATACTCTCCTTAATGTGCCGCATGATTATGATATCGCAGTGGTAGCTGATGGGTCTTTCAATTTTTATTATGACAGTGTTGCAGAATTGCCTTGGGCACAGATAATCCATCTTGACAGCGGTACTCCTGATATGGCTAATGTTGACATTGTTGTTGATCCCTTTACTACTGTGATGGAACACTTGGTATTTAACTTTGATGCAGGACGAATCACAGCAGATTTGGCTGTTCGTCAAGCAATCGCCTACGGAACAGATCGCCAGATGATTCTCGATTCCACCTTTAGATCGAATGGCTCCTCAGGTGAGGTTTTGAATGCGATGGTCCCGCCTGAAATGCCGTATGCAGCAGCTGCAAGCGATCCAAGCCTGACACTTTATGGTTACGAAGTTACCACTGCTGAAGATATTCTGGATACAGCAGGTTGGGTAGATACAAATGCCAATGATATTAGGGATAAAGGTGGGGTTGAGCTTATCCTTGATATGCTCGTTTGGAGCAAACCTTATCGGGATGATGCAGCCCTTCTCTTCCAATCTCAAATGGCAGATATAGGGATCCAGGTAGACATTACTTTTCTGGATGGAACGACTTTTTTTGGAGAGATGAATGCGGGAAATTTTGATATTGCAGAATTTGCATGGTCTACATATTTGAACGACAACTTACTTAGTACTTACAACAGCGGAAATCCTACAAATTACGGAAGTTATAACAATGCTACTCTTGATGGATATTACGAGGATGCCCGATCAGCAAAGGAAGTAGGGAATTATGGTGATTTTAATGCGGGAGCCAAGAATTGGCAGTATGAATCATCTGCTGATTTACCCGTTTTACCATTGTTCACGCGAACCGTAACACCGGTAGAACGGATTTTCAACGTACAACCTGATCATGGTTGGGTAACTGGATGGAATTGGACTGTAGGCAATACTGTGAATATCTACGTAGATGATGATACAGATCTTGGGAATGGAACCTTGTACACAGATTCTACAACTGTGGACGGAGATGGGTTCTTCAACTTTCAAGTTGAACCTGCGATTGATCTCCAACCCAATCAATATATCACCGTAGATGATGGTCTTACTTTAAAAACGACGCAGATCGTTGAAGTCCACTTTGATAGTATCGATCAAACAGCTCATACTGCTTCAGGGCGTGGGCCAGCAGGTTGGCCAAACCAGGCGGATTTTTATATTAATTCATCCGGTGGGGAGTTGAATTTCCTGACTCCGATCGATGGGTCTGGAAATTGGTCGGCAGATATTACCGGGCATGATACAGATATTCAGGATGCCCATATCCGCATTCCCGATGATGATGGTGATGGAACCGTCGCCCACTTTCGTATGCCAGGTTTTAATGCCTGGTTCAACCAGGACGATCGCATCGAAGGTTGGGATTGGCCTGGTGGTTCAAGAGTGGATGTTTTGATCCATGATGCATCCGCAGATGTTGATTATTCCATCGACGACATCGATACGGATCCATGTGATCATGATGGGAGTGTCGGTTGTTTCTCAGCTGACCTGACAGGGATTCTTGATTTGGAAGTAGGCGATACTGTAACTGTCAGGTTGGATGATGGTACATTTGCGAAAACCACAACAGTAGCTGATTTGAATATTAATCTGGTTGCTATTGATTCAGACGGCGCGGGGGGAATTGCACCTTCAGGTAGTGATGTTGCTTTCTGGGCGTGTGATGAATCGATTTGTTATGAAGAAAGGTATACAACTTCTACGGGAACCTGGTGGGTGACTTATGATGCACATGATATCGTTCCTGGAAACTTCGTGGGAGCCAGAGTCCAGGATATCGATGGCGATGGTACGGCTTATGGCTTGAATATCTACAACCCCTTCATAGAAGCCAGCCCTGGAAGCCAGTGGATTCACGCACGCAATTGGCCATTGGGGACAGAAGTCTCAATGACCATAAATGCCATGGATGGTGGTTTACCTGATGATTGGACAGATACAGCCACTATGGTGCAAGCTCCCTGGAATCCGGGAGATCCCAATGATATCGTGGCAGATTTCCCCTGGCCGGATATTGGTTTGGAATCCGGATGGATCATTGCTATGACAGGATCTGCTCAGGGGATTGAAATTACCAAGGTTCTCACAGTCTCAAGCCTGGCAGTCACTTCCCAGGATTTGGATTTAGAGACTGTGTCAGGCAGTTCCAACCCGGATGCATCTGTTGATGTATGCATTAATTTTCCAGATCACTGCGCCATTCGTCATCTGTCAGCGGATGGTTCCGGAGACTGGATTTCAGATTACGCCATTCCAGGTCCTGGAGATGATGAGACCGAAACAGTTGATATCACCACGGATACTGATGGTTGGGCTGCGGAATATGATGGTGATGGCGATCAAACCTGGGTAGATTGGCACGTTCTCAATCCAACCTTTGCAGTGCAGCCTGACCATAACTGGCTCGCAGGGTGGGATTGGACTCCCGGAAATACATTGTTAGTTATTGTCGATGAGACGGAAACTCCTGCTGAACCTTATCTGTTCCATGATGATTCATCCTTCACCATTGAGGGAGATGGAAGTTTCTGGATCGGATTGGATCCTGGTGGCGAATTTGACCTCGAGCCCGGTCAATATGTCATCCTGGATGATGGTGTCACCACCAAAACATTACTGATTCAGGAAGTTTATTTCGATTCCATCAATCAAACAACGGATATCGCAGCAGGTCGCGGTCCTGCCAGTTGGCCTTATGATGTAACAGTCTATATCGAGGCAGAAGGAAATGAAGGTGTTGACCAGACAACTATCAATGCATCAGGTGGCTGGACAGCTGATTTTGCTGGGGATATAGGATATGATATCCAGGAATTTCAAGGTGCCAGGGTGGAAGTATCAGATGATGATGGTGATCTGACAGTAGCCCATTTCAATGTCCCCACTTTCCAGGCTCGTATGACCGAGAACCAGGTACATGGGTACTACTGGGAGATAGGACGGCAGGTGACCCTCGATATCTATGACTTTGAGGGAGGCTCTCAGATTTATGGAAATCACATGGACCCTGAAATATCTGGTTGGGATCCCAACATGACCTTTGTTCAATTTACCTTGGGTGGATTTACCCTTCAGCCGGGTCAGTTCATCACCATGGACAACGGAAAAATTACCAGGACACTCACGGTCACAGACCTTGAAGTGACAGATGTCAACCCGGACCTCGACACGGTTTCTGGTACAAGCAGTTCCGATCTTCCGATCGAAGTGGGTCAATTATGTGACCCAGGTGGTTGCACCGTCCGGCGTACGACACAATCAGGCGGCTCCTGGAGTGTAGATTTCTCAGTTCCCGGCGCAGAAGGTGATGAACAATACTTGTACGATATTAAATTCGGTGATGAGAGCGAAGCCCGTCAAAATGACAGCGATGGTGATGCCACCCAGTATGGTTGGAATGTGCCCTATCCTCCGGTTCACAATGTTACGCAAGATCTTTACTATGCAACCATCCAATCTGCCATCGATGCAGCCACACCTGGTGACACGATCAATGTTGCCGCCGGCACCTATCCTGAGAATGTGAATATCAATAAAGCAGTCACTCTAACCGGAGAGAATAAAGACACAACAATTATTGATGGAAGCGGATCTGGAGTCGTGGTCGCTATTTCTGCATCCAATGCAGCCATGAGTGGCTTCACTGTAACCAATTCTGGATCTGGCGGAACAGATGCCGGCGTTCTTTTCTACAATGTCAGTGGTTCCACCGTATCAGGAAACATAATCTCTAATAATAATGCTTCCGGTATCGGCGTGATCATGGGTTCCGGCAACTTCATCACCGCTAATACAGTCGAAACCAATGCAGCTTATGGCGTCGTCATCGTTGCCAGCACAGGAAACACGATCGATCTTAACACCATATCCGGCAATGGATTGGATGCAATAGCATTGGCAAACGCTGGAGAAATTGGTGGTGATGTAGCAGTCGGCTCCACAGGCAACTTCATCAAAGGTAACACCATCAGCAGCAATCGTGATGGCATCTTCCTGGGGGAGAATTGCGATAACAATCAGATAACAGAAGGAAATTTGATATCTGGAGTAACCAGCATCGGGATCAGCCTGTGGAGATCTGGCGGGCATACCATCACCGATAACGGCATCAACACAACATTGACCGGCATCCGCTTACTGGGTTCATCCGACAATACCATTAACTTGAATGCGGTAGTTGCCAACGGGACTGGCATCATCGTCGACCCCAGCTGGCAGGTAGGAGTATGGTATGAATCTTTGAACAATACCATCAGTGGAAATAATATTTCTGGAAATACCAATGGTTTTGTTATCGGTGACCTGGTACACCAGACCACAACCGTAATTGCAGAAAGCAACTGGTGGGGAGATATCAGTGGCCCCTCAGGAGAAGGTTCAGGGAGTGGCGACGCGGTCAGCACCAATGTTGATTACACTCCCTGGTGCACGGATGTACATTGCACACAACTATGGCCAATCGTCTTAATCTCACCCACTGGTGCACAATCACCCTGGAACAACACCTTCAACTGGACAGGTGTTACTGGAGCAACCCATTACTACCTGGAGGTCAGGAAAACATCCGACATGTCGGTGATCTATGGGCACTGGTACCTGGTTGCGGACGCCTGCAGCGGATTGGATTGCAGTGTGTCGCCGACCCAAACAGCACTCCTGCCCGCTGGAGATTACCAATGGCGTGTCAAGGATTGGAGCGCAGCCGGGCAGAGTCCATGGACGAGTTACATGACCTTCTCGATCCCGGCACCTGCAGTTATCACTCTGGTTTCGCCTAGTGGTTTGCAGGATCCATGGTTGAACACCTTCGAATGGACAGGGATACCGTCCTCGACCCATTACTATCTTGAGGTCAGGAAAACATCCGATATGGCTGTGGTCTATGGTCACTGGTATACAATAGCATCTGTTTGCAGCGGATTGAATTGCAGTGTTTCGCCGACCCAAACAGCACTCCTGCCTGCTGGAGACTACCAATGGCATGTCAAGGATTGGAGCGCAGCTGGACAGAGTCCATGGACTGAGTACATGACCTTCTCGATCCCGGCACCTGCAGTTATCACCCTGGTTTCGCCCAGTGGTTTGCAGGATCCATGGGGGAACACCTTCAACTGGACAGGGATCTCTTCTTCGACCCATTACTATTTAGAGGTCAGGAAAACATCCGACATGTCCGTGATCTATGGGCACTGGTACATGGTTGGGGATGCCTGTAGCGGATTGGATTGCAGCGTGTCGCCGACCCAAACAGCACTCCTGCCTGCTGGAGACTACCAATGGCATGTTAAGGATTGGAGCGCAGCTGGACAGGGTCCATGGACGAGTTACATGACCTTCTCGATCCCGGCACCGGCAGTGATCGTGCTTGGATCGCCCAATGGTTTGCAGGACCCATGGGGTAACACCTTCAACTGGACAGGGATACCGTCCTCGACCCATTACTATCTTGAGGTCAGGAAAACATCCGACATGTCCGTTGTCCTTGGGCAATGGTACACGATAGCATCTGTCTGCAGTGGATTGGATTGCAGTGTGTCGCCTGCTCAGACGCTGGCACTGGCTGCTGGAAATTACCAGTGGCGTATCAAGGATTGGAGCGCAGCTGGTCAGGGTCCATGGACGGAGTACATGACCTTCTCGATCCCGGCACCGGCAGTGATCACCTTGATTTCCCCAACGGGAGTTCAATCACCCTGGACCAACACCTTCACCTGGACAGGGATCTCTTCTTCGACCCATTACTATATTGAGGTCAGGAGAACATCCGATATGGCTGTGGTCTATGGTCACTGGTATACAATAGCATCTGTTTGCAGCGGATTGAATTGCAGTGTTTCGCCTGCTCAGACGTTGGCGCTGCCTTCCGGAGGCTACCAGTGGCGTATCAAGGATTGGAGCGCTGCCGGGCAGGGTCCATGGACCTCCTATATGGCATTCTCGATCCCATAAACGATAATAAGGGAACGAGGAGCTGATCACTCAATCAAAAAAGCTGCCCCTGGATTTTCCAGGGGCAGCTAATAATTCTTACAATAAGATCTTTTCTCAATCAACATATATTTATTAAACAAATATAATCTGTTAATATAATGATATTTAAGGTAAGATAATTCAGATCATGAAGAAAGTTATTTATCAATGACAATTGTCATCAATGTCGAGAATCTCTCCAAATCATATCATCTTGGTCAGATCGGTACCGGAACCTTCACCAATGATCTTAAGATCTGGTGGGCACGTACCCGCCGGAAACCCAATCCGCTTCTTAAGATCGGTCAGATTGACCGCGGCAGGAAAAGTGGTGAAGAACTCTGGGCGCTCAGGGATGTCTCCTTTACGGTGGAACAGGGAGAAGTGCTCGGTATCATCGGTCGCAACGGCGCTGGCAAGAGCACCCTCCTCAAGATCCTTTCCCGCGTTACCGCTCCAACCAGCGGTGTGGTCAAAGTAAAAGGTCGCATTGCCAGCCTGCTCGAGGTCGGCACCGGGTTTCATCCCGAACTGACCGGGCGGGAGAACATTTACCTCAATGGTGCCATCCTGGGTATGACCAGGGATGAGGTCAGACGCAAGTTTGCTGAGATCGTGGACTTTGCCGAGATCGAAAAATTCATCGATACCCCTGTCAAACGCTACTCCAGCGGAATGTATGTCCGCCTGGCTTTTGCTGTCGCCGCCCACCTTGACCCGGAAATTTTAATTGTCGATGAGGTTTTGGCTGTCGGTGATGCCGAATTCCAGAAAAAATGCCTGGGGAAGATGGAAAAAGTATCTGAAGAAGGAAGAACAGTTTTATTTGTTAGTCATAATATGGGCGTAGTAAGAAAATTATGTCCAAATTCAATATTATTAAGAGATGGAATAATATTAAATTCAGGGGAAACAGATAAAGTTATTAATTATTATCTTAATTCAGATGGTGATTCAAGCACGGCTGTAATTAAATTACCTAAAAGTGAAGATAATTCTAATGAAAAAGGATATGGGCTTCAATTAATAATTAGAGATCAATCTGGAAAATTAAGAACTCAATTTAAGATAGGCGAAAAATGGGTTATCCAATTAAACTTTAAGATTAATAGGAATTTAAATCATATTATTGCGGGAATTGGTTTAGCCAATAGTGAATCTACTCCTATAATTACTTATTGGTCGCAACCAGCAGACCTTAAACCTGGTCAGTATTATGTTGATTTTGTTTGTGATTTGCCGTTAAAAGCAACACATTTAAAAATGTTTGTTGGATTATCCCAGCATGAAAGAAATTTTTACTTTATTCAAGATATCGGTTCGATTGAAATATTAAGAGTCTCAAATGCTGATCAACCATTTAGGTCAGAGGGTTCTGGTCTTTTGTTAGGAAATCAAGATAGCATCATATATCCATTACACGATTAAAAGAAAAAGTTCTAAGATGATTAGGTAATCTTCAATATGACCGAATTAATGAATCAATTAAGAGAAAATGAAAATAAGCCTTGGGTAAAAAGAAAAGTATATAAATATTCGAAAAAATTATTAAAGAAAATTAGATTTATGAGGGATTTCAATGATTTTCGAAAATTACAGATTGGAAGCAATAGGTTTCGAATGATCTGGAAAGATCGATATCCAATCTTGAATGAAAATACTACGAATTCGGTTTTTGATTCACATTATATTTACCACCCTGCTTGGGCAGCAAGAATTTTGTCACGAACACTTCCGTCTAAGCATATTGATATATCCTCTTCCCTTCATTTTTGTACGATGATTTCAGCTTTTATCCCAGTTGAATTCTACGATTATCGTCCGGCTAAAATCAATTTAAGTGATTTATCATCAAAATATGCTGATTTAATGAATCTACCGTTTCCTAACAATAGTATCGAATCACTTTCTTCCATGCATGTGTTAGAGCATATAGGTCTTGGTCGTTATGGAGAGCCACTTGACCCGGAAGGTGATATAAAGGCATTTGCTGAACTGAAAAGGGTTTTAGCAAAAAATGGATCATTGATCATAGTTGTTCCGTTAGGAGTACCTATTATTAGGTTTAATGCCCATCGAATTTATTCCTATGACCAAATATTTTCCTACTTCTCAGATCTATCTCTGATTGATTTTGCACTCGTTACTGATGAAGGAGAGTTTATAAACAATGCTACTCAAAATGAAGCTGACCAACAAAACTATGGTTGTGGTTGTTGGTACTTTGTAAAACGAAATTAAATTGAAAACCTTATTATTCAAATTTTGTCTAATATTAATACCATGAGTGTTTCCCCATTTCTAAAAGTTTTGGATCGAGTATTAAGATATATAGGTCCTGGGTATCTTTCCCGATCAGCTTCTATTGGTAGGCTAAATCTTTCATTAAGAGAAGAATGGTTAAAAAAAGTCCTTCTAAATATTCCTACTGGAAGTAGAATTTTAGATGTAGGCGCAGGTGAATTGAAATATAAGGAATTTTGCCAGCATCTTAAATACACAAGTCAGGATTTTGCTCAGTATGATGGAAGTGGCGATGGGAAAGGTCTTCAAATGAATAAATGGGACCAAACCCATTTGGATATTATCAGTGATATTACATCAATACCCGAACCAGATGGTTTTTATGACGCTGTAATGTGTATTGAGGTATTGGAACATGTACCTAATCCATTAGGTGCATTGCAGGAGATTGAAAGGTTAATACACTCCGGAGGTTATTTGATAGTTACAGCTCCTTTTGCCTCATTGACCCATTTTTCCCCTTATTTCTATCAAACAGGATTTAGCAAATATTTCTATGAATATTGGTTGGAGAAATACGGGTTCCGAATTCTTGAATTAAATATTAATGGAAATTATTTCGAGTATGTTGCGCAGGAATTACATAGATTGCCATCTATAGCAGAACATTATTCAACTCCAGATTTATCCTGGTTGGAAAAAAAGCGTTGAAAATTATTTTTAATTCATTAAATCGGATGTCGAGCAATGATAAGGGCTCTAACGAATTGCTTTGCTTTGGCATTCATATCTTAGCTCAGAAGAAATGATTATTATTAGGTTGATCGGCGGTATTGGTAACCAGATGTTTCAGTACGCACTTGGTCGAAGATTGACCTTGGATCGAGGTGTCCCATTAAAATTGGATCTTAGAGCTTATGATCATCAGGAATTAAGAAAATTTGAATTGGATAAATTTAATGTAGATTTTCAAATAGCATCTGATGAGGATATTTATAAAACAAGATTCTTTTCTCAGAACCGGGTATTCAGAAAGTTTATGGCAATTTGGCAGAAGCAACTTCCTTATTACAAGCAACGAACTGTAAAAGAAAAGAAATTTAGTGCCTATGATGACAATATAATTAATGTCCCTTCAACTTGTTATATTTCAGGATTTTGGCAAAGCAAAAAATACTTTGCAGCGATTAACAATAAATTAACAAAAGAATTCACATTAAAAGGATTACCTTCAAGTATTAGTACAAATTGGATTTCAAAAATTAAGAGCAATACTTCGATAAGTATTCATGTTCGTCGAGGTGATTATGTAAATAATAAGGATAAAAACAATTTACACAATGCTTTATCGTTGGACTATTATTACTCTGCTGTCAATTTTTGTTTAAAAAGAATTCCAAGTTGCAGGTTTTTTATATTTTCTGACGATATCGATTGGTGTAGTAGGAACTTCACTTTTATCAATGAACCCGAATTTGTTTATGTTGATAGAAAAAATCGAGATGTTGAGGAACTTGTGTTAATGAGTTTATGTAACCACCATATTATTGCCAATAGCTCATATAGTTGGTGGGGAGCTTGGTTGAATCCTTCAACCACAAAAATGGTAATTTCTCCCGAAAAGTGGTTTATTAATTCAACCATGGAAATCCTCGACTTAATTCCAGATACTTGGTTAAGGATGTAAATAAAGAAAATGACCCTGATTGGTGTCTCGATTATCATTTGCTGCCATAATAGTGTGCAGAGATTACCTCCAACATTGGACCATCTCTCAGCGCAGGCAGGTTGCGAAGATCTCTCGTGGGAGATCATAATAGTTGATAACGCTTCAAATGATGGCACAGGTGATTTTGCAATAAATAACTGGCAGAATACATCGATCCCTTTCAGAGTTGTTCTGGAACCAGAATTGGGATTGATGAATGCCCGCCAACGTGGTTTTCAGGAAACAAAGTATGAGGTTGTCAGTTTCGTGGATGATGATAACTGGGTTGCTGGCGATTGGGTAAAAAATGTTTACCAGGTGATGTCTTCTCACCCGCATGTCGGCGCTTGTGGAGGACAAGTGGAGGCGGTTTACGAGTCAGAACCACCAGCCTGGTTCCTGGAGAATTTGGGAAGTTATGCTATCGGCAGGCAGGCAGAAGAGGAAGGCGTGCTGGCCAATGGTCAGGTTTTATGGGGCGCCGGGCTCACAGTTCGAAGATCTGCCTGGATGGAATTACTTGCGAAAGGATATTCTCCCCTTCTCACTGGTAGAAAAGGGAGAACCCTTACTACTGGAGAAGACCTGGAGATTTGCTATGCATTATTGCTCTCAGGTTGGCAGTTGTATTATTCGCCGGAATTAATGATGGAACATTTTATGCCTGCATCGAGGATGAATAGATTATATTTATATAAAATGAAAAGAGCTCATGGAAGGGCAAGCTTCTATATCCAGCTTTACAGACGATTGTATAGTGAATTTTCTTCTGGGGTTCAAGTTGTTTCTCGAAAATGGCATAAAAAGCTTTATGATCATGTTATTAATTTTATTACTCATCCACGAATATTCATTAAGGCACTGACTTACAAAGATTCAGGTGAACCAGATATCTTAATGATGCACAAACAATTAGGAAGTTTTTCTGAACGAGTTAAATTATTGAATAAAGTGAATACAATCGAAAATCAGTTTCGCAAATGCTTCAATTTGGGATTCGACAAATCTGGTTTAAAGAAAAAACCATAACGAAAATGGATTAATGGAAATTCCGAGAATATTGTTTCTAACCTGCATGCCCCTTGAAAAACCTCGCACAGCTTCCATGGTTTTTATGGATCTATTATTGAAAAAATATCCTACCAAATTTGCTTGGTTTTCACTTCGAAACTCCCCCAATCCAGTCAACGATCTTTACAAAATCCCTTATTCTTATGCGGCTCCATTGTCATTTCCCTCGCGGTTTCCATGGGTAAAACAATTTCTGAATCTGATCCTCTATTCAAGGGTGTTTGGTCGTAAAGCAGCCAAATTTGGTCGTCGGCAGGGTTCTCAGCTTGTCCTCGCAGACCTTGCCTTCGAAGCTGTCGTTGCTGGTCGCGTGGCTGCCAGACAATTGGGAGTTCCACTCCTGGTCATGGTTCATGACGATCCTGTCAATCGGCTCCGGGTCAAAGGTCTGCCGGGCTGGCTTATCCGCTTATATGCCAGGGAATTTTCCAGGACATTGAAAGCCGCCAGCGGCGTTGCTGTCATCTCGGATTACATGGGCGAGTATTATCGAGACCAATACCAGGTGGGATCGGTCACTTTGTTTCCCGGTGTTGACCCGCAAAAATGTTTAAGACCCGGGAAATTCTCAGGCGATAAAAAACCCTTCGTGATTGGATCGCTTGGCAGTGTTAATTCAGCTGATAACTGGAACCTTCTGCTGGAAGTTGTTCGTCTCCTCAATCAGAAACATGGGGTCGGAAAGTTCAAGATCCTTCATATAGGTCAGTTGCCGTCTCATCTTCCTGTTTCAGAAGATGTTGAAGTGACAGGGTGGCTTCCTGAAAAAGAATTTATCGAAAACCTCGCCCGTTTGGACCTTGGATTTCTAAATTGGCCATTCGACCCGCAGTATGCTGTCACTACTCGTACATCCCTGCCATTAAAGATCACTTCTTATATCCAGGCGCAGGTTCCCATGCTGGCATTGGGACCGGAAGGTAGTTCTGTTAATCGGTTTGTAAGAGACCACGAATGTGGATCAACCATAACGAATTCTGATGTGAACGTCTTGGCTGATACTATTGAAAAAATGGTGAGACTCATGAGTGACACAGGCAGCTTCAAGAAAGGGCTGGAGTCATTGAAGGTTTTGTATAACAAGGAAGCATTCTATGATGCGTTTGGAAAATTTGTAGGTCGGGCATGAAGAAATGAATTAGTCATGACATCAATTGATTTATTAACAAAGAAGAATGTATATTTCTATAGCCCCGGACAGATCCTTCCTTTCGGATCTGGTTCTGCCATTCGTCAATATACAAACCTTCGCGCTTACCTGGACCTTGGATTTAAAGTTGAAGTGATCCAATTTATTGACCATGAAGCAGGGGAGGATTTTCCCATTGACGGATCGTTGGAAGTGGCCAACTGGTACCAGGTTCGCTTTAAAAAACCGCAAGTCGATCTTTTTCACAGGCTTGCTTTTACACTTGGTTTTCCCCGCAGTCTGGTTCTGGACATTCTTTTCCCTGTTCGCACAGCGGTTATCCATGATCTGAATGAACGTCTTCAGCGTGACCCGCATGGAATATACCATTTTGAATATATCGATATGGCTAGCGCTGTGGTTGATAATCCATATGTGAATTCGATCTGGAGTTGTCATGATATCTTCTCACAGCGGATTCCAATGCTTTGGGGAATGAGAAAAACACCTGCTATCATTGGAAGTGATCGTTATCACAGGCTGCGGCTCGACCGCCTGAGAAAGAGCGAGGATTGGGTTGCGAAAAGCCAGAAATTAATATTGAATATTGCCATCCACGATAATTGGGAGTTTTGTGTTAATCGTCATTATGAACAGGCTGAATTCTTCCCAATGAGTTGGATCGAACCAGGGACACTTGCGCTATCGAGAGAATGGTTGCAGGGGGGCAGGTTGCACCTGCTTCATCTTGGAAGCATAGATGGATTTATCGGCTATGATTCACTCTCTTTCATCCTTGGTAAAGTATTCCCATTATTGCCTGATTCCCAATTAAATAGAATCGAGTTGCTTGTAGCTGGGAAAATAGGAGATTCACATTATTCTCGTGAAATTATGAAATTGAAGGAAAAATTTCCTCAGGTAAAATTACTTGGGTATGTTGAAAATATTCAGGAATTATATGAACATGCCGATCTTCAGTTGGTGGGTGCAACCAGGGCAACAGGATTACGAACCAGGATCATCGAATCATTCGTGTATGGTGTACCTGTATTGAGTACCTATGAAGGAGCAAAGGGCGTCGCCCATGTTACACCTGGAAAGGATATCCTTATTGCTGATGATGCACCGTCTTTTGCTGCTGCTATCGTGGAAATGCTGGAATATCCGCAAAAGTTATCTGGTCTGGCAGTGAACGCTCAATACACCTACCAGCAGAATTATTCCCGGGAAGTTGCCCGGGAGTCACTTAAAGAACTACTTGAAAGATATTTGTAGGTGGAATGCCTCGAACCGGAAAACACCCCTTGAAAATTTCAGCCAGTCATCCCAGCCATGAACCTTGCCAGGTGACCATCACCACGGCTGTCCATATCCCGATGCAAACAGGATACTGGCAGAACAGTTTCAGCGTACTTCGGCTTTTCTTTGACAGCCTGTTTGCCAGTACCTCCCTGCCTTTTGACCTGATGGTGCTCGATAACAACAGCTGCCCCGAAGTTCGCGATTTTCTACATGGCATGCGTTCTGAGGGCAGGATCCAGTACCTGCTGGAATCCCAGTTCAACCTCAGGAAATTGGGCGCCATGCAATTCCTCTTTTCCATCGCTCCCGGTGAATATATAGCTTTCACCGATAGCGATGTCTATTTCCTGCCCGGATGGCTTGAATCCAGCCTGGCGGTCATGAATGCTTTTCCCCTTGCCGGGCAGGTGACTGCCTTGCCAACCATCGATAAATCCCATAGTTTTGTTGGAAATACCATGAAAGGGATCCATGCCCAGGGGGATATCGCTGTTGAGGAGGGACAGGACCTCATCCCCATGCAGTTTATCAATGCCCACCGTTTGAGCATCGGCCGCTCCCAAGAAGAATATCTCAAACTTGCATCACCGCGCAGGGATGTTCGCATAACTCGCGGGGGTATCAGTGCCTTTGTCTCTGCCCAGGATTTCCAGTTCCTGACCCGCCGCGCAGTGATTGAGAAGGTTCTTCCGCTGGAACTGAATGATCAGTCTGAAATGTATGACCAGGTTTACAGCCCGATCTTTGAGAAGAAACTGGAGGCAAATGGATGGTGGCGTCTCTCGACCACCGATTACCTTGTTCATCACATGGGAAATGAGCTTCCTGACATGGCTGAAGAATTGAAGGAAATTGCTCCCGGTTTGGATATTCCAGGTGGCAGTCTTTCAGTTAAGACGCATAGAGCATCATCCTTATGGGGGCGTTTGATGGAAATCCATCGTGTACGAAAATGGTTAAAGAAGATCTATACCTGGTCGTACAATGCGTTGTTTGAAAACAACAAATGAAAATTGCTTTTGTGACACCCTATTACGATCCGAGAAACATAAGACGTGGTTCCGGGACCTTTTATACCATGGGCAGGGAAATGGAGAGACAGGGATGTTCCATAGAGTATATCGGCCCATTAACCATTACTGAGCCTTTTTCAACCCGTCTTTTCAGAGCTGTTACGCGCAGAATATTGAATGGTCAATATAAAACATACCTCGATCCTGCCATGGCTCGCTCTGTCGGAAAGGCATTCGATCAGGTACTTTCAAATTTGGATGCCGACCTCGTTCTGACTAACGACCCCGGCATAGTCGCAGGAATGAGGTCTGAATTGCCCGTGGTTTATTACTCGGATGTAATATTGCCTTTTACGATAACAGCCGGGTCTGTCCGGGAGAATGCTTCTTTATCAGGAACATCCTTGATCGTTCTTAAGTATTTTCAACTGACAATTAAACGGTGCTTGAAAAATGCCAGGTTGTGTATATTTCCAGCCGATTGGTTGAAACGGGAAGCTGCCAAATACGGTACTGATCCTGGTAAATTGGCTGTGATCCCCTTTGGCGCAAATATCCCTGATCCCGGAGATTCCGTTTCCATTCATAGGGATTTCAACTTTAATGTTCAGAAGAAAAAGGTTGATCTCTTGTTTATTGGCAGGGATTGGCAGCGTAAGGGTGGGGAAATTGCTGTAAAAGTTGCTTCAGATTTGAGGGATTTGGGAGTAAATACAATTCTGCATATTGTTGGGGCAGAAATAAAGGACCCCCCTTCATACGTGCATGTTCATGGTTTGCTGAATAAAGACGACCCTGCTGATTGGGAGATAATGGATCGATTGTTCCGGGAATCTGATGTCTTGATCCTCCCCAGCCATGGCGAAGGTTCAGTGATTGTACCCAGGGAGGCTGCTGCTTATGGTCTTCCCACGCTGGCGTATAAGATCGATGGAATTATGGCTTCAGTCTCAGATGGGGTCAGTGGTGTCTTGTTGCAGCATGATGCTCCTGCGGCTGATTTTTCCAGCATAATAATGAGTTGGTTTACTGAACCAGAACAATACAGGAAGCTTTCTATTGGAGCTCGACATTTTTTTGAAGAAAATGCGGATTGGCAGGCGAACGTCGGAAAACTCATATCTGCATTGAATGGTGCGATCCAGGTACCCGGGGATTGATGAGATGAAAGTCCTTTACGCTGCCTACAGGTATGATCCTCTTGACCCGACTATGGGAAGTAGTCTGGATTTTGAATGTCACAAAGCAATTTCTGATGCTGGATTTAATGTTACCATTGTTGGACCGGTAACCGATTCGGTCAACTACCTCGAACGGTTGGAAATGGCTGGGTGGAGGTTGTATAAAAAGGTCACCGGCAAAAGCGGGTTGAAATTTCCCCTTCTAACAGCTTTCCGCGCATCACGAATGCTTGACAATGCAGTAAAAGACCATCAACCGGATCTGATCTTTTCCATTTTTCAATCATTCTTTATTTTTAGCAAAACCAGGGTTCCCTCCATCTGGTATTTGGACACGACCTTCATAGGGCAGGAAGAAAGCTGGCCGCTGTATGGAAAATTTCCTTTGGCTCTTTCTGTTTGGGAAGAAAAGAGAGCCTTGAAAAGAACTTCAACCATCATCTCGGTCAGTGAATGGCTGCAGAACAATCTTGTCAGAGAATATGGCGTTGAGAAAGAAAGAGTTGAAATACTTCCCTTGTCTGCTGCCTTACCGCAGGAGATCATACCCGCAGAGATTAATTTTGAGGTCGATAAAAAGATCGGTTCACCTCTCAGAATATTATTTGTTGGTCGCGTCATTAAAAGGAAGGGATTGGACCTTGCGGTTGATATTGTTTCCATGTTAAATAACGCCGGTTATGCAGCTGAACTTGTTATCTGCGGCATCAAAGAACTTCCCTATGGATTACCTCCATTTATAAAATGTGTTGGTCCATACAATAAGAATGATTCACAACAATTAATGAATTATATTGATTGGTATAAATGGGCAAACCTCATTCTTCATCCAGCCCGTTTTGAGGCTGGAGGAATTGTGTTAAGTGAAGCAGCTGCATTTGGAACACCGGCTGTTACCAACGATGTTGGCGGCATGGCAACAACGGTGAAAGACGGGGTATCAGGGGTTGTTTTACCCAGGAATAGCCCTCCCCAGGCATATGTGGATGCGATAATTGAATTAGTGAGTGATCCTCCGGGATATTACCAATTATGTCGCACAACTCGTGAAAGGTTTGAACAGGAATTGAATTGGAAAGCAGCAGGTGCTAAACTTGCTGGGATCATCAACCAGGTGGTCGATGGTAAAGAACAGTAAAGATGGCTGATAGATCAAATTCCACCAATAAACCTAACATCGTATTCATCATCGCCCGCGGGGAAAGTGTCCGCAATTTCCTCTACTCCGCTGCCATCCGATCCTTGCATGAAAACGCGCGTATCACCCTCCTCTCCGTCATCACCGATGAACAGTTCCGCACCCGCTTTGAACATGAAGTGGATCAGATCATCGAACTCAGGGAATATCCCGAACATCGCCTCGTTAACTACCTCAGGGCGCTGCTCCACGATGCCCATTACCGCTGGTTGTGGACCGAAAAGGTTAAGAACAAACAAGTCATCCTCGATGACCGTGCCCGCACCCTGGGTGGCAAAATCAAACGCAGCCTTTGGAAGACCATCTCCTATTTCTTCGCCAACCAGGGTTCCCTTTCCTTCCTGTCAACCCTCGACCGAAAATTGAGCATCCTTCTCAAACCAACCGCTGACTTTGATCGCCTTTTCTCCCAGCTTAAACCGGACCTAGTATTCAATGGCTCCCACATCCACGCATCCAGGGGGGATCTGCCCATCCGCATAGCCCACCAAATGGGGATTCCAACCGCCACGTTCATCTTCTCCTGGGATAACCTTTCCTCCCGGGCTCGCCTCCTGCCGCATTACGATCATTACCTCGTCTGGCATAAGGGAATGAAGGAGCAGTTGCTGAATATTTACCCTTCAATTAAAGAAGACCATGTATACATCACCGGAACCCCGCAATTTGACTTTCATTTCAGGAAAGAATATATTCTTCCCCGCAGGGAGCTTTGTTCACGCATTGGTCTGGATCCGGGCAGACCCTTCATCCTCTATACCACCGGCATGGCACGCGACTTCCCCGGTGAATACCTGCACGTTCGTTCGATCATTGCTCTTCTGCATGAGATGGATGAAACAAAAAGACCGCAGCTGGTGGTCAGGGCTTATATTAAAGGAAATAGCCCGGAGATGGAGGAGTTGGCTGGGCAGGCTATTCCCGGGGTTGTTTTTCCACCGGTCCTGTGGGAGGAAAAGTGGTTCACACCTATGGAGGAGGATTTATGCATTTACACCAGTCTTCTCCATTATTGTGAGTTGGGTATCAACCCTGCTTCCACCGTGTCCCTTGAATTGATGATGATGGATAAACCCGTTATCAATATTGGCTTTGACCCCCCGGGTTATCAGGTAGCTAAAGGTTATCATTGGAGTCGCCATATCCAATTCGATCATTACCGGGATCTGGTCAGGAGCGGTGCTGTCAAGATCGCTTATTCCACCAATGATATGCGCCGGATGATCCATGATTCACTGGAAAACCCAAGTGAACTTCTCTCAAGGCGAAGATCATTTTTGGAGGAAACCTTTGGGTGTACGTTGGATGGAAATTCTGCGCAGCGAATTGCTGAAATTCTTCAAGCCATAATCTCTGATTAGGATATTTTGATTCTTCGATATTCATGAATAAAATGCCCAAAATACTCTTCCTTGCGACATCAGCCAATTCGACTTCTGGGGGAGGGCGAACTCGTATCATTGATCTTGCCAGGTTGGTTTTTCAAAATGGTATTCAACCAATGATCCTTTGCTTCCTCCGTGGAGATCAACTTAAAGAAGGATTCAGGTCCCTGCTTGCTGCGCGAAAGGCACTGGAAAAAGAGGCGGCATGTAAAGTTCTCGACTTTATATCGGATCAATAACTACTATTGCGCCATAATTCTTCTGCTTGTAAGCAGGATTAATAAGGTTGATCTTATTTTCGGTCATGGCCAGAAAGCAGGATATCTTGGTATTGTGACCAGAAGAATTAACAAAAGGCTGAAGATCATAACGGATATGCAGGGAGAACTTTCTGAGGAAGCAAAATATGGGATTGATCCATCGAAAATTCCGGATCAGATTAAAAGAATTGAATTCGAGCAGTTTTCAACCATTAAGGGATCAAATTGGATTATCTTTGTATCCCATGCCATGCAGGATCATTTTGAGAACAAGTACGACCTGTCAATTACGAATTGTTCGGTTATTCCCTGTGCAGTGATGGATATTCCATTAATGAGCTATGAGGAAAGAAATCAATCACGCTTGAAGGAAGGCTTGCAGGATAAATTTGTTGTATGTTATGCTGGGTCTGCTGAAGAATATCAACTTCCAGAAGAAATGTGTAAGATTTATGAAAAGATCCTTTTATATTTGCCATCAGCTTTCTTTCAAATACTTACACCGCAAGGATCAGTATTCGTTCAATATCTGCATGCCTTGGGTATTCACCCAAATAATTACAAAATCCTTAACATACCTCACACTGAAGTTTTTAAATACCTTCAAATTGCAGATATGGGTTTGTTGTTGAGAGATTCATCATTGGTTAACAGGGTGGCTTCTCCGACAAAATTTGCAGAATATTGTATTGCTGGGTTGCCTGTTCTGATGACTGATGCAATAGGCGATTTCAGTGATATTGTCAAAGAACATGAAATTGGAATGATCTATGACCCATCTGCATTGGATGTTGATAAAAGAATGATAGACTTTTTATCAAATATCCACGAGAATAGATCAGAATATTATTACCGTATCAATTCATATGCACGGGAGTATTTAACATGGGATGTTGTTGGTCCCCGCCTGGTTAATAGATTGATGGAACTTGCTGACCAATGAATCTCCTGGTTGTATCGCATAAGGAAACATGGCTTGATCCAGCTTCCCCATCCGGTTACTCGACTGTGGGCGGGTTTCCATTTCAAATGGAATATATTTCCTCGTTATTTGATCGAACTTCAATTATGGTGCCAATCCAAAAAACAGAAATGCCATCGGGAGCCAGGCATCTTATTGGGCATTATCTATCGATTATTCCATTGGTCGAACCCTCAGGAAAAGGATTTTTACGTAAGGTTTGCTTTCTTTTCTGGTTTTTGAGACACCTACCCTTGCTCTGGAGGAAAATCGGGCAGGCTGATGCAGTTCATACACCAGTTGGAGGTGATATTGGAACAGTAGGCTTGCTGATTGCGATCATCCAGAGAAAGCCATTATTTGTCCGCCATTGTGGCACGTGGGGAATGCCGATATCTTTCGTTGATCGTTTGCTCCAGCGATTTCTGGAAATGATAGCCGGTGGAAGGAATGTTGTTCTTGCCACAGGCGGGGGTGATCAGCCTCCTTCAAGAAGAAACGCAGCGATATCCTGGATATTTGCAACATCTTTAACAAGGGA
>Ga0209641_10001017_pt1 | contig 25489 bp, 28 predicted proteins | sample RifCSP16_1_FD_184022 | JGI IMG/M metagenome (GOLD analysis project Ga0209641, IMG submission 184022) | Soil microbial communities from Rifle, Colorado - Rifle CSP2_sed 16_1 (SPAdes) (version 2) | ecosystem: Environmental > Terrestrial > Deep subsurface > Rock core/Sediment | place: Rifle... | reverse complement strand
GGGCGCAGGAGCATCTCCTCAGCCTGCAGCATCCCGAGGGGTACTGGCTCGGCGAACTCGAGGCGGATAGCACCCTGACCTCGGAGTACATCATGCTCCGTCACTTCCTGCGCCGGGTGGATCGGGATCGAGAACGCAAGGCGGCGAACTACCTGAAGGCCAAGCAGCTCCCCGATGGGGGGTGGGATCTGTTTCCGGGAGGCGCAAGCGATATCAGTGCCACGGTGAAGGCCTACTTCGCCTTCAAGCTCATGGGGTACTCACCCGACGACGCCTTTATGCGCCGCGCCCGGGAGAACATTGTCGCCAAGGGCGGCGTGACCAAGGCCAACGTCTTCACCAAGATCGCCTTGGCCCTGCTCGGACAGTATGACTGGCGAGGGGTCCCCAGTATGCCGGTGGAGATCATCCTCTTCCCCCGCTGGTTTTACTTTAACCTCACCGAGGTCTCGTACTGGTCCCGAACGGTCATCGTCCCCCTCCTGATCCTGATGGATCTGAAGCCGGCCTGTCCGATCCCGCCGCCGGCCGGCATCGATGAACTGTACGTGCCGTCCCGGGCCGCGGCCGATCTGCGATTTCCCCGCAGCGAACGACTCTTCACGTGGAAGAACTTCTTCATCACGCTCGACAGGCTGCTCCACGGACTCGAGCGCTGGACTCCCCGCCCCTTCCGGGCACGGGCGCGGCAGCAGGCCTTGACCTGGATCTTGACGCGGATGGGCCCCGGGGGACTCGGGGGGATCTATCCGGCCATGGCCAATGCGGTGATGGCGCTACACACCCTGGGCTACTCCGAGGACCACCCCAAGATGGCCGAAGGCTTGAAGGAGATCGAACTCTTGGGGATCGAGGAGGCCGATCGGTTCCATCTGCAGCCCTGTCCCTCACCCGTCTGGGATACCCCGCTGGCGGTGAACGCCTTGGTCGAATCTGCCCTGCCCCGGGACCATCCCGCGCTCCTGAGGGCCGCCACGTGGCTGCTCCAGCAGCAGATCCTGCGGCGTGGCGACTGGCAGGTAAAGCGGCCGGAGCTGCCACCGGGGGGATGGCCGTTTCAGTTTCGGAACGACTTCTATCCCGACACCGACGACAGCGCCGTGGTGTTGATGGCCCTCAAGAAGATCGCGCTCCCGGATCGGGCGGACATCCGGCAAGCCATCGAGACCGGACTCGAGTGGTTTCTCGGGATGCAATCGAGGAACGGGGGCTGGGGCTCTTTCGACGTGGACAACACCCGGCTCCTCTTGAATAACATCCCCTTCGCCGACCACGGTGCCTTGCTCGATCCGCCCACCGAGGATCTGGCGGGACGCGGGCTGGAGATGCTCGGGACCTACGAGGAGACCCTCGCGCATCCCCGGGCGGCCCGGGCGTTGGACTTCGTCAAGCGCACCCAAGATCCGAGGGGCGGCTGGTATGGACGATGGGGGGCCAACTATATCTACGGGACCTGGTCGGTGCTGCGCGGGCTCCAGGCCATCGGCGAGGATCTGAACGCCTCGTACATCCGGCGCGCCGTCCGATGGCTCGAGAGTTGCCAGAATGCGGACGGCGGCTGGGGGGAGACCCTGCTGAGCTATGCGGACCCCACCCTCGCCGGCAAAGGCGAGAGCATCCCCAGCCAGACTGCGTGGGCCCTCCTCGGCCTCCTCGCGGCCGGAGAGGCGGAGAACCCGGCGGTGGCGAGAGGGATCCGGTTTCTCATCGAGACGCAGCGATCGGACGGCTCGTGGGACGATCCCTTCTGGAACGCGACCGGCTTTCCCCGCGTCTTCTTCCTCAAGTATCACCTGTATCCGGTGTATTTTCCCCTCTGGGCGCTCGGCGTCTACCGCACCGCGCTGCAGCGCAGCCTGTAGCACCCGCGGCTCTCCTCCCTGACGAGGATCGAGCGGCCGAGGCGCAGCTCGGCACCTCTGGCTCGTTAGAAGCCGTCTCTCCTTGTCTCTACTGCCGCTTCGTGTTAAATTGGGAGTCACCTCTGAGCAAAGGCGCATCGCACGGAGGCCCAGATGCTGGATCCGCAAAAGCAGGCCCTGATCAAAGAGGTCGAGCGGCTCAAGCCCGAACTCCTCGAGATCAGCCGCTTCATCCATGCCAATCCCGAACTGGCCTTTGAGGAGCACAAGGCGGTCGAGCGACTTAGCCGGACGATGGAGAAGCACGGCTTCTCCGTCGAGCGATCCGTGGCGGGACTGGACACCGCCTTTACCGCTTCCCGCGCCTCGGCCGAGGGGCCCACCATTGCCTTCCTGGCCGAATACGACGCCCTTCCCGGACTCGGCCACGCCTGCGGTCACAACCTCATTGCGGCCGGCTCGTTGGGGGCCGCCTTGGCCCTGAAGGCGGCCTTGGGCGAGGTGGATGGCCGCGTGCTGGTCGTGGGATGTCCGGCGGAGGAGAAGGGGGGCGGCAAGATCCCCCTGGTGGACTCGGGGGTGTTTCAGGGTGTCGATGCCGCGATGCTGGTCCACCCGAGCAACCGGACCGAGATCGTGAAGAGGGCTCTCGGGATGCGGGACGTCCAGGTGGAATTCTTCGGCAAGGCGTCGCATGCCGCGGCGACACCCCATCTCGGGCGGAACGCGCTCGATGCCGTCATCCTCGCCTTCAACAACGTCAACGCGCTTCGGCAACAGATACGGCCGGACGCTCGGATCCACGGGATCATTACCCACGGCGGCAAGGCTCCGAACATCATCCCCGATCATGCGGCGGCCCTCTTCTACGTTCGGGCGTTGGACATGGCATACCTGGAGGAGCTCTACCAGAAGGTGCTGGGCTGTTTCGAGGCGGCCGCCATGGCCACGGGGACCAGACACCAGGTCAAGCGGGCGGGGTCTGACTACCACCCGCACAAGGTGAACTATGCCCTCGGCGAACTCTTCCGGAAGAACCTCGAGGCGTTGGGTGCTCAGGTCGATCAGGGACCAGAGGATCAGGACCTGGGATCGACCGATGTAGGAAACGTCAGTCAGGTCGTGCCCACCGTTCAGCCGATGATCGCCATCTGCGGCCCGAGCGTCGCCTGCCACATGCCTGAGTTCGCCGTGGCCTCTGCGTCACGTGCCGGGGAGGAGGGGATGCTCCTGGCGGCTACCGCCATGGCCCTCACCGGCCTGGATCTACTGAGAGACCGGGATGCCTTGCGCCGCGTCAAGCAAGAGTTTGCGGGAGGGACGCGTCCCTGAAGGTCATTGGTCTCATGTCCGGGACCTCGGCGGACGGGATTGACGCGGCCCTGGTGGAGATCACCAGGGAGGGCAATCAGCCTGCGGTCACTCTCCTCCATTTCGAACGTCGCCCCTATCCCTCGGGGATCCGGGATCGGATTCTCCGGCTTGCTGACCATCCTGACGCCCTCCGCGAAGTCTGCCGCCTCAACGCGCTGCTGGGAGAGCTTTTTGCCCAGGCAGTTCTCGATCTCGTGGAGGCGGCTCGCATGTCTGTGACCGAGGTGACCCTCATCGGCTCCCACGGCCAGACCGTGTGCCATCTCCCGATCCCGGTCGCCGAGGGAAATCTCCTGCTCAGGTCCACCCTCCAGATCGGCGAGCCCTGTGTCATCGCCGAGCGCACCGGACGTTCAACCGTGGCCGACTTCCGCCCGCGAGACATTGCGGCCGGAGGGGAGGGGGCGCCGCTTACCCCCTATCCTCATTCCCTCCTCTTTCGACATCCCGACCGGTGCCGCGTGATCGTCAACCTGGGTGGAATCTCCAATCTGACCGTCCTCCCCCCCGGTGGTATTTCTCACGACATCGTGGCCTTCGACGCCGGGCCCGGCAATGTCCTGATCGATGGTGTGGTGCGACGGCTGAGTGGCGGGACGGCAGAGTACGACGTCGATGGAACCTGGGCCGCATCAGGAAACGTGCGCCAGGATCTCCTGAAGCGATGGCTCGGCCACCCCTTTTTCCGTCGTCCTCCCCCGCGGAGTGCCGGCCAGGAGGAGTTTGGCCCTCGGATGGTGGAAGAGATACTGGTCCAAGCGGAACAGGAGCGCATGCCTCCGGCGGACCTGGTCGCGACGGTCTCTGCCTTCTCGGTGGAAGCGGTGGTGCAGAGCCTCGAGGCGCATGTCTTTCCGCGACACACGGTGGAGGAGGTCCTGCTGTGTGGCGGCGGGGTCCAAAATCGGTGGCTCAGAGAGGCCCTCAAGGTCCGCCTGGCCCCCCGCCCGGTTCGTGCGACCGATGATGTCGGCTTTCCCGCACGGGCGGTCGAGGCGACGGCGTTTGCCATCCTCGCGTATCTCACCTTCACGGGACACGTGGGCAACGTGCCCTCCGCCACCGGGGCGAGACACGCGGTCCCTCTGGGAAAGATCATTCCCGGGAAGGGCTATGCGGGGATGGTCTCGTGAGCGGTTGATGGAGCGACACCCCTACACCGCTGCCGTGCTTGGGCTGCTCGCCCGGATCGAGGAGACGCAGGGACCGGCGATCGCGCATGCGGTCGAAACCATCTTTCGCTCGCTCAAGGGAGGCGGGATTCTCCACGTCTTCGGGAGCGGCCATTCCGTGTCAGTAGCGCAAGAGGCCTTTCACCGGGCAGGCGGGCTCGTCCCGGTCAACCTGATTCACGAAGTGATGTTGTCTCCGCTCACCCCTCCGGCCATCAGTGGCAGGATGGAGCGGGTCCCCGGAGTGGCCGTGATCCTCTTGGATCGCCACGACCTACGGCCCGGCGAGGTCTTGATCGTGATCTCCAACTCCGGGATCAACGCGGTCCCGGTCGAGATGGCCATTGAGGCCAAGCGGCGGGGGCTTTTCGTGATTGCCCTGACGTCGCTCACCCACTCGACGGCGGTCCCGGCCCGGCACGCCAGTGGCAAGCGCCTCTTTGAAGTGGCCGATCTGTGCCTGGACAATTGCGGGGAGGAGGGGGACGCCGCCGTGGCCTATGTCGGGTGGGAGGGCAAGGTTGGCCCCACATCAGTTGTCGCCGGGGCCTTTCTGATGAACCGCCTCTTCTCCGGCGTGGTAGAGCGGTATCTCAGCGAGGGCCTGAGCCCGCCGGTCTATATGAGCGCCAATCTTCCCGGAGGGGATGAGCACAACCGTCGACTGGAGGAGCGATACCGTGGGCGGATTCCACTCCTCTAGCTGGCGAAGGGGGACGCTGGCCCTCGCGCTCCTCGTACTCCTCCTCCGCCCGGCAGCCGGGGCGTCGCAGGGGCGGGTCGCGACCATCCGCTCGGTGATCGATGGGGACACGGCCGTCCTGGAAGATGGCAGGCGGATCCGGTATCTGGGGATCAATGCCCCTGAACGAGGTGAAGCCTACTCCGCCGAAGCGACCGCGGTCAACCGACGCCTGACCGAGGGGAGGCGCGTGAGGCTCGAGCCGGATCAGGCGCTGGAGGATCGGTACCATCGTCTGCTCTTCTATGTCTATGTCGGTGGGGAGATGGTCAATGCGCGATTGATCGAAGAGGGGCTCGCCCATCTCTTGGTGATTCCGCCGAACCTCAGACACTACGATCAATTTGTGCAGTTGCAGCGTCAGGCGCGGGCTGCCAGGCGGGGGATCTGGCGACATCTCACGGGTCCGTTGAAGATCACCTCCCTCCAGGCCAACCCCCCGGGGGATGATCGATCCGATCCAACCGGGGAATACATCCGGATTGCCAATGTCATCGATGAGGTGGTGGACATCGGCGGCTTTGGCCTCGCTGACCGTCACGGGCACCGGTACACCTTCCCGACTCTGGCGCTCAAGCCGGGTTATTCGGTCCTCCTGTTGAGTGGGCGGGGGGTTAACCTCACCGATCCCCGCAAGCAGGTCGTTCTGTACTGGCAGTCCGAGGGCCCCATCTGGAACAACGACGGGGATACCGCAACGCTCCGCGCCCCCGATGGGGCGGTCGTGGATGTGTGGGAGCACCGGGGGCGCGTCGCCCGGAAGAGTGGTTCGTGATCCAACAAACCCCATGAACCCGGTCAAGGGTCATCGAAACTGAGGCAATCATGTTTGATCTGATCGTCGCGGGTGCGAGCATCGTGGATGGCAGTGGTTCCCCGCCGCTGGCAGGGGACATTGCGGTTCACGGGGATCGGATCGCCGCCGTGGGAAAGATCCCCGAAGCGCAAGGCCGACGCGTCATTCGGGCGCAAGGCCTCATCGCCTGTCCCGGTTTTGTGGATGTGCACTCTCACTCGGACTATTTTCTGTTGCTCAATCCGAGGGCGGAGAGCGCCGTGCGCCAGGGGGTCACCACGGAGATCGGGGGCAACTGCGGCTATTCGGCGGCGCCGATCTGGGGAGCGTGGGGAGAGGAGCGGGCTGAGACCTATCGGGAGGTGTACGGCCTCGACACCCGATGGCACGGGGTCCAGGAGTATTTCGCACGGGTGACCGCCGAGGGGCCCTCCATCAACTTCGGTCTGCTCCTCGGCCACAATACCATTCGCGGCTCCGTCATGGGGGGAGCCGCAAGACCACCCGACGGGGTGGAGATGGCGGCGATGCTTCAGGCGGTCCGGCAGGGGATGCAGGAGGGGGCGTTAGGCCTCTCCACCGGCCTCATCTACGCCCCGGCCTGCTTTGCCTCGGCCGAGGAGCTCGTGGGGTTGGCACGGGTCGCTCGGGAAGAGGGGGGTCTGCTCGCCTGCCACATGCGCAGCGAGGGGGACGAGCTCCTCGAGGCGATTCGGGAGATTCTCGATGTCGCTCACCGGGCGCAAGTCCCCCTCCAGATTTCCCATCTCAAGACCTCGGGCGAGCGGAACTGGGGGAAGCTCCGGGGGGCGCTCGGGCTCATTGAAGAGGCGCGCTCGCGCGGCCAGGATGTGTGCGCGGACCGCTATCCCTATACCGCTTCGAACACGGGACTGCAGGCGGTCCTGCCGTCGTGGGCGCTCGAGGGGAGCCGCGTCGAGCAGGTGGCTCGATTGCGGGATGCGACGCTCCGAGAGCGGCTGGACCGGGAGCTCGTCGACCGGCGGTGGGACCGCGTGATGATCGCCGAGGTGACCCGTCCGGAGAACAGGCGGTACGAGGGATTGCGGGTTCATGAGGCGGCGGCCCTGGCCGGAAAAAACCCGGTCGATTTCGTCTGGGATCTCCTCGGAGAGGAAGAGGCGCGGGTGGACGCGATCTTCTTCACGATGTCCGAGGAGAATCTTGAGCAGATCCTGACCCGCCCGTATGTCATGGTGGCCTCGGATAGCGGGACCCGGGCCGCCGTCGGTCCGCTGGGCCGGGGCCGGCCCCACCCTCGCACGTTCGGGACTTTTCCCCGGGTTCTCGGGATGTACGTGCGCGAGAAGCGCCTGATCGATCTTCCTACCGCCATACGGAAGATGACCTTTGACCCCTGCCGACGCTTCGGCCTGACCGATCGCGGCCTGATCGCCCCCGGCACTCATGCCGATCTCGTCCTTTTTGACCCCGAGGGGGTCCGGGATCGGGCGACCTACGAAGAGCCGCTCCAGTACCCGGACGGGATCCGCTATGTCCTGGTGAACGGGGCGATCACGGTGGAGGAGGGTGAGCACACCGGTGCACGAGGAGGCCGGGTACTGAGGCATGCGACAGGGCCCACGGGGTGAGAAGAGTGAAGCGGCCTCGAATTTCCATTACCAGTGAACGATATCCCCCGGGCGAGCAGGCGGGGCCGCAGTACGACAGGGTCCGGACGACCTACGCCTGGTGCGTGGCGGAGGCGGGCGGGACCCCCTATGTTCTGCCGTCGGTCGAATACGATCGCGATCTCACTCAGAGGTATCTTGATTCTGCTGATGGGCTCCTCTTCTCAGGGGGAGAGGACATCCATCCCTCCTTGTACGGCGAGATCGTCCTTGAGAAGTGCGGCGCCATCGACGAACAGCGGGACCGGTTTGAGATGGCGCTCCTCCGCGGAGCCCTCGAGCGGGGGATGCCGGTCTTGGGTATCTGCCGGGGGATGCAGCTCATCGCCGTGGCTTCAGGGGGGAGCCTGTATCAGGATCTGTCGTATTGCGAGCGCGCCGATGCAGGGCATGCCGGCGCGTGGCAACAGAGCGGAGCGACACCATCGGTGCGACTGATGCCGGGGACCGTCCTGCACCAGATCATCGGGGAAGAGACCGTGCCGGTCAACTGCCATCATCATCAATTGATCAAGCGGCTCGACCAGGCGTGCAGGGTCAGCGCCGTCTCGCCCGACGGCATGATCGAGGGAATCGAAATGGCAGGCCGTCCGTTTGTCCTCGGGGTGCACTGGCATCCCGAGCGGCTGGCAGCCAGTGATCTCCGCCACCTGAAGCTGTTCGAGGCGCTGATCCGCGCCGCCTCGGAGTACGCGCACAAGGCCATCTCGCGCGCTCGTTCCTGAGCCGGTGGCGGATGTCCCCCGGGGTGCTTCGCGCATTGAGCAAGGAGCCGGAACGGACAGAAATAATACTTGACAGGGGGCGCAGGGCATCGTATAAAAAGTCCTACGCAATAGGAGATTATCGGTGACTCGAATGATTCAGATGGCCGTAGTGGGTGTACGTGGCCTCTGCCCCCCGGCGGACGGCCCGTAGCGCCTTGACTGCGGGTTCTTCGATTCGCCACGGGGCAGAGGGCAAGCGCTCCGTGGCTTTTTATTTTGGACGCGTCGCCATGTGGCAGGATGCCTGAGGAGGGGTCGATGGTTCGGACGTGTGGATGCGGAGAGGGGATTCGGTCAGTGATAGAGGAGTGGGGCTGTCTGCACTGCGGGGACCCTTGCTGCCCCGCCTGCGGGTATACTCCTGAGGGCGGCGCCTACTGCCCCGAATGTGCGCAGAGCCTCTTCGATGTGTACACCAGGCGGGCAGTGGTGACACGGTCCAAGCGGATCTCTGCTTGGTGGGAGGCGGCGGCGGTGCCGCCGGTGCGGCCCCGAACGCAGGCCGCAAACCTTAGACGCTCGCCGTAGTCCTCGTACCAAGTCCCTCCTTTTCTCTCCTTCAGGGGTTACTGGTTCCTCGAAAAAACACCTGCGCCATCGGCGCCGGTCCACTCTTGTGACCATCGGGTGAGCCGGGGTGCCTCGCCTGTCGCGTGAAGAGGTTACACTGACCACACGTGGGCCCCGGGAGGCCACGATGCCTCAAGCGTCCGGGCTTCATCCGAAAGAGATGCGGGAAAAGATCCGGATCGGTGAGTGGCAGGGCCCTACGGCCGGCTGCTGCGACGGGTACGTTCAGGCCAACCTGGTGGTTCTCCCAAAAGCCTTGGCCTACGATTTCCTCCTCTTCTGTCAGCGCAACCCCAAGCCCTGTCCTCTCCTGGAGGTGACCGATCCCGGTGATCCGGAACCCAGGACGACTGCGCCGGGCACCGATCTCAGGACCGATCTCCCGAGATACCGCGTGTACAGGGGCGGCACGTTGGAGCGGGAGTTGACCGATCTCCGTGAGATCTGGCGGGATGATCTGGTGGGCTTTCTCTTGGGTTGCAGCTTTACCTTCGATGTCGCCCTTCAGCGAGCGGGCGTTCCGGTCCGCCATCTGGAGGAAGGGAAGAACGTCTCGATGTATATCACCAATCGGCCCTGTTGGCCGGCCGGGACCTTGAGCGGACCGCTCGTGGTTTCCATGCGCCCGATCCCGCCCCCCCTGATCCCTCGAGCGGTCGAGGTAACCGCTCACTTTCCGCTGGCCCATGGAGCCCCAGTCCATGTGGGCGAGCCCGAGGCGATCGGCATTGCGGATCTGAGCCGACCCCACTTCGGTGACCGGGTCTCGATCCATTCGGGGGAGGTTCCGGTCTTCTGGGCGTGCGGTGTCACTCCGCAGGCGGTCGCCATGCATGCCAGGCCGGAGCTGATGATCACCCATGCCCCCGGCCACATGTTCATTACCGATCTCCGCGACAAAGAGCTCGCCCACCCACTCCTGTAAGCCGCTCCCGGTTCTCGCCCTGCGCGGGTTGGAACGGCACTAGACGATGTCCGCAGCCCTCGGTATACTCTTACGCAGGCTGTGGCAGTACACCTCCGGGACCAATCGTGAGGAAGGCGGATGATGAAGGTTGGCGTGGACGTCGGGGGCACCTTCACCGACCTGGTCTTTCTCGCCGATGGGAGACTCTGGACTCACAAGGTGCTTTCGACTCCCGTCGATCCGGCCGGGGCCGTGCTGCAGGGGATTGCGCAGGAGGCGTTGGCTGAGGAGAGCTATCAGATCGTTCACGGCTCGACCGTGGCGACCAACGGGCTGCTCGAGGGGAAGGGGGCGCGGGTTGCCTTGATCACCACCGCCGGGTTCGAGGATCTGCTGGAGATCGGCCGCCAGGATCGGCCCCGTCTCTACGATTTCATGGTCGATCGGCCACCGGTCCTCGTCCCCCGCGCCCTCCGCTTCGGAATCCGAGAACGAGTGGATTGCCGGGGACGGGTGCTGGAGCCCCTCGAGGACGATGGCGTGACCTCCATCCTAAGCGACCTGGCCTCGGTTGGGGTCGAGTCGATCGCCATCTGTCTGCTCCACTGCTATGCGAACCCGAGTCACGAGGCCCGGGTCCTGAAGCGCGCCCTGCCGCTCGGGATTCCGGTCTCCGCCTCTCACCGGATCCTTCCCGAATACCGAGAGTACGAGCGGTGCGTCGCCACCGTGGTGAACGCCTACGTCTCACCCTTGATGGAGCGCTACCTCGGCCGGCTCGAGGAGGCGGTCGGGAAAGGACGGCTCAGGATCATGCAGTCGAATGGCGGAAGCATCTCCGCGGCCGTCGCCCGCCAGGAGGCAGTCCGGACGATCCTCTCGGGTCCCGCCGGCGGCGTGGTGGGGGCCACCGCCGTTGCGCGAGACGCGGGATGTGACAAGGTGATCACCTTTGACATGGGCGGGACCTCGACTGATGTCGCCCTCGTCGACGGCGATCTCAGGGTGACCACCGAGGCCGAGGTCGGGGGCCTGCCGCTCCGGATTCCCCTCCTCGACATCCACACCGTGGGATCGGGCGGTGGATCGCTGGTGTGGATCGATGAAGGGGGAGCCCTGCGCGTGGGCCCGCAGAGCGCCGGGGCCGATCCCGGACCGGTCTGCTATGGTCGCGGAGAGCAGATTACGGTCACCGACGCCCACCTCACGCTGGGGCGACTCGACCCGGATCGATTCCTGGGGGGGAAGATGCGACTCGACCTAGAGCGGGTCGGGGCGGTGATGGCGGCCTTCGCGCGACAGGTCGGCATGGACCCGTTGCGACTGGCAGAGGGGGTCGTCACGGTGGCCAATGCCACCATGGAAAAGGCCATCCGGGTGATCTCCGTGGAGCGGGGGCATGATCCCCGGGAGTTCTGTCTGGTCTCCTTCGGCGGGGCGGGAGGTCTGCATGCGTGCGCGCTGGCCCAATCCTTGTCCATGCCCCGGGTGCTGATTCCGCCGCACGCGGGGCTGCTGTCGGCCTACGGGATGCTGGTGGCCGACGTCGTCAAGGATTACGCCAAGACCCTCTTGCGGAGCACCGTGAGTACCAGCTTCGAGGAGCTCCAGGCCGTCGTCAGTCTCCTGAAGGAGCAGGGCTTCAGAGAGATGAAGGACGAGGGGCTGGATGAAGAGTCGATCACCACCGAGGCCGCGCTGGACATGCGCTACCTCGGGCAGTCCTACGAACTTCGCGTCCCGTGCGAACAGGACTTCCTCTCCCGGTTTCACGATTTGCACCGGAAAAGCTACGGCTATGCTAATCCGGCCCGTGAGACCGAGATCGTGACCGTGCGCCTCCGGGTGAAAGGAGGGGTCGAGAAGCCGCCCCTCGCAACTGTGGAGGAGGGATCGGCGGATCCGGGAACCGCCTGCGTCGGCGAGAGACGCGTGTTTCTCGACGACGAGTGGGTCACGGCCCCGGTCTTTGCCCGGGAGGCGCTCAGGGCGGGGAACCGGTGTGCGGGGCCGGCCCTGGTGGTGGAGATGAGCGCCACCACGTTTCTTGCCCCCGGATGGGAGGGCACAGTGGACAGGCGGGGCAATCTGGTGCTCACCAGGGGGGGGCCCCGATGACGCCCAGCACCGATCCCATCAAGCTGGAGGTCTTCAAGAATCTTTTCGCCTCGGTGGCTGAGGAGATGGGGGTGGCGCTGTGTCGGACCGGACACTCGGCCAATATCAAGGAGCGGCGTGATTACTCGTGCGCCATCTTTGACGGCAGGGGTGAGATGATCGCGCAGGCCGCCCACATCCCCGTGCATCTCGGTTCGATGCCCTTGGCGGTGAAGGCCGCCATGGAGGGAAGGCCGATGAGTCGTGGCGATACCATCATCCTCAACGATCCGTACCGGGGAGGGACGCATCTGCCGGACCTGACCCTCATCTCCCCTGTCTTCGGCGAGGACACCTCCTCCCCCCTCTTCTTTGTCGCGAACCGGGCCCATCACGCCGACGTGGGAGGGATGGCCCCCGGTTCCATGGGCGTGGCCACGGAGATTTTTCAAGAAGGCATTCGGCTTCCGCCGGTGACTCTCGTGAAGGGAGGGGATCTCAATCGGGACGTGTTCGATCTGCTCCTGGCGAATGTCCGGACGCCGGAGGAACGGGAGGGGGATCTCGAGGCCCAACTGGCGGCGAACGAGACGGGACGGAGGCGGCTGCTCGAGATCGTCGCGCGCTCCGGGGCCGCCGAGACGCGCCGCTATACGGAGGAACTGAAGGCGTATGCCGAGCGGATGACCCGCGAGGCCATCCGGCGGATCCCGGAGGGCTGCTACCGCTTTGAAGACTACTTGGATGATGACGGCGTGACTGCTGAGCCTATTCGGATCGCGGTGGCCGTCACCGTCAAGGGAGGCCAGGCGGTCGTCGATTTTTCCGGCACCTCTCCGCAGGTCGCGGGAAGCGTGAATGCCGTCTATGCCGTGACCCTGTCCGCGGTCTTCTACGTCTTCCGTTGTCTCGTGGACTTTGACATCCCCTCCAATGCGGGCTGCATGGTCCCGCTGACCGTCATTGCGCCGGAAGGGAGCGTGGTCAACGCCCGACCTCCGGCGGCCGTGGCGGGCGGGAATGTCGAGACGTCTCAGCGAATTGTGGACGTGCTGCTGGGGGCGTTGGCTCAGGCCCTGCCCGATCGGATCCCCGCGGCAAGCGCCGGGACGATGAGCAACCTGGTCATCGGGGGCACCGATCGTGAGCGGGGGCGACCTTTCGCCTATTATGAAACCATCGCCGGAGGGATGGGGGCGCGGCCGACGCGAGACGGCGTGGATGCGGTGCAGACCCATATGACCAATACGCGGAACACGCCGATCGAGGCCTTGGAGCACGCCTATCCCCTCCGGGTGCTCCGCTACGAGATTCGCCGCGGATCAGGGGGGAGGGGGAGACATCGAGGGGGGGATGGGATCCGGCGTGATGTCGAGCTGCTGACGGATGCCGCCGTCGGTCTGCTGGCGGACCGGCGGCGTTTTCGACCCTACGGGCTGCAGGGGGGAGAGTCCGGCCAGGGGGGAGAGAGCATCCTGATCTCGCCGGGCGGGGAGAGGCCCCTCAACTCGAAGTTTCAACTCCGGGCCCGTGCGGGGGAGATTATCAGTATTCGAACCCCCGGGGGAGGCGGGTACGGGAGGGCGGAGGGACACGCATGAGGAGAGGACACAGATGACGAGACAGGCGGAATGGGGGCGAGCCATCCTGCGGTGTGCCATGGCCCTCGCACTCTTCACCGGGTGTGCCCTTTTCGATTTCGAGGCCACTCCACCTGGCCCGGGGGTCCCTCGGATCAGCGATCTCCGGATCGAGCCCGACGTGGTGGAGAGGGGGGGGCAGGCCACCCTTCGCTTCGATTTCACGGATCTTGACGGGGATATCATGGACGTCTATCTGGGGCTCAGAAGCGAGGTGAAGGACTTCACCCTTGCCACCGGGCTTCGGCCCGCCGTGATCAGTCGCGGGAAATACCTTGGGCAGACGGAGGGGACGGCGGAGGAGACCATCACAATCAGCTTCGAGCGGCGATTCGCCCCTCTCGCCTCCGAGGAGCGGGACTATGAAGGAGGCGTGGTGGAGCCCGAGAGGAGGCAGCAAGAGATCGGGGGGATCCGGGTCTATGAGATTTTTGTCGTCGATCGGAAGGGGCAGGTGAGCAATTCCCTTCGGGCTCGGGTGACCGTGCGGTGACGGGCAGGAGCTCGGCGCGCACTCGGAAGGTCGGTGAGGCGGCGGATCGGATCTGTCTCCGCCCGCGGGACGCTCGCGGAGGGGATGTCCAGCTGTTGTATCGGGCGGCGCGACGCCTCCAGAAGGCCCCCTTGACCTCCCTGGCGGCCTTGCGGTTGACGGAGGTGGTTCGGTCAGGGGATGCGGTCCTGCTGATGACCGGCGCGGGGGCTCCTCCTGAGCTCCCCGCCGGCGAGACCGATGGCCCGCTCGGGGTTGCAGTTCTGGCGCGGGCCCTTCGTCTAGGCCTCGGGGCTCGACCCTTTGTGATCTCGGAGGAGAGGAATGTGGGACCGCTCCGGGCGGTGCTTCAGGTGACGGGAGCGGGCTGCATTCTTCTCCCATTCCCCTGTGGCCAGGAAGGGGCCGGATATCGCCTGGTCGATGACCTGCGCCCTGCGGCCGTCATCAGTGTGGAAAAGCTCGGTCCCAATCCCAAGGGAGTCGTTCACGATATGCGGGGCCGGAACGTCTCGGCAAGCCACGCCTCGGTCCGGGGACTGTTTGATGGTGCGAGAGAGCGGGGCATCCTGACCGCGGCGGTCGGTGATCGGGGCAACGAGGTCGGCTTCGGGTTGCTGACCGGTCCAGAGGTCCGATCCCGGTTGCGCACCGCGCGATGCCGGTGTCCCTGCCGGGGAACGATCGGCTGCGATATCCGGGCCGACGTGCTCGTGGTAAGCTCGATCTCCAACTGGGGAGCGTACGGCGTGGTCGCGTGCCTGCAATCGATCGTTGGTCGTCGCCTCCTGCACACCTCGCAGGAGGAGGCGGCGATGCTTGATGCCGCGGTCCGCGCGGGGGCGCGCGACGGGGTAACTCATGCGTCGACCTTAACGGTGGATGGGGCCGATCTCGCCGTGCAGCAGGCGGTGGTGACGCTGCTCGGCGCGGTCAAGTAACAGGGAAATCCTGCTGACGAAACGGGCAAGGGATGAAGAGGTGCCTAATCTGTGGGCATGAACAGGAGGCGAAGCCAAACAGAGGAAAGTGTCCGATCGCGCATTCTCAAGAACTTTCCTTGGATTGACACGGATCGAGATTGACGAGAGGATTGGCATGGGGCTTGCTCGGCCCGGAGGCGAGGCCATGAACGGGAAGGGTCCTCTGGAGTGCGGGAGGCGGATGGATTCCTGAAGAGTGGGGAGTGGATGATGAAGAAGATCGAAGCGATCATCAAGCCGTTCAAGCTGGACGAGGTGAAGAATGCCCTGGCGGAGATCGGCATCCAGGGGCTCACGATCAGTGAGGTGAAGGGATTCGGCCGACAGAAGGGGCATACCGAGCTCTACCGGGGGGCGGAATATACCATCGATTTTCTTCCGAAGGTGAAGGTCGAGGTGGTCGTTGCGGATGGCAAGTGTGAACAGGTGGTGGAGACCATCCAGGCGGCGGCGAAGACGGGACGGATCGGTGACGGGAAGATCTTCATCATTCCTTGCGAAGAGGCGGTGCGGATTCGGACGGGGGAGCGAGGGGAGGAAGCCATCTAAAGTAAACGCACAAAGTGCGTTTACTTTGGAGCAATGGAGCAGTGGAACAATAGAGTGATCGTGGAGGCGAAATGCCCCATTGCGGTCTAATGTTCTATTGCTCAATTGTCACTAGATGAAATGTGTTTGTATTAGTTCATAGTGCAGGGTTCATGGATACGGATCGGAATCCTTCCCTGAACCATGAACGCTGAACCCTGAACCAAGAAGGGGCCTCGTGGAGTCACGGGGCCCCTTCGTCTTTCATCGAGCGAAAGGCGGTTGACCGCCCCTGGTCCGACCGATAGAGTGCGGAGCATGGGGACGCGGATCCTCGAATTTCGGTTCGGGCTTGTGGATCTCGAAGGGGTCATCTTCAACCCGGGCATCCTGTACCGGAGGGAGTTCGGCCGGTTCCTAGAGCGCCGGTATCACATCTCGGCAAAGGAGGCGCTCCGCTCCTACCAGGCCGATGAGCCGCTGCCGCTCGAGGCGAAGTTTGCACGCCTCCTCGCAGAGCACGGCCATCCGCCCGAGGAGGCGGCTCGTGCGGTCGCCGCCTTTCGGGCGGTAGTGGCGACATCTCGGCCGGTGGTCTCGGAGGGGGCCCGCGAACTCCTGGAAATCCTCGCCGCTCGCGGGACACACCTGTCCGCCCTGTCCGAGACCGAGTCCCGCATCGCCGAAGGCAAACTGGAAGAGGCGGGGCTGCGGGGCGTCTTTCGTCAGGTGATCGGCACTGAAATGGCTTCGAGGGAGCGCGAGCAGATCGTGCGCTGTGCGGAAGTGATGGGGCTGCCCCTCGAAACGTTTGCCGGCCAGGGCGTCGTCCTCACCGGCAACCCGGACGATCTGGCCGCGGCCGGGGCGCTTGGCTTCTACGCCATCGCCGTCGCCCATGTGTCTCCGGAGGATGTGTTGAAGGCGCACGGGGCTCACGAAGTCTACCGGCACGTGGCCCATCTCTCGCTCCTCCTTCGCCAGCACTGACAGAGCTGGCGGCTGCTAGAAGGCTAGAAGGCTAAGGCTAGAGAGAGCGACCCGTGACGCCGGAAGAGGACGCTATCAGGCAATTACACGAGAAGGACTCGACTGCGCGCCGTCAGGCGGCGGACCGTCTGGGGGCCATCGGCGGGGCTTCGGCCGTGGAGCCGTTGGTTCAGGCGCTTCGGGATGAGGACTGGGGAGTGCGGACCATCGCCGAACACTCGCTGTGGCAGATCTGGTGCCGGTCGGGCGACGGGACGGCGGACGCTTTAATGCAGGAGGGGATCGAGGCCTTGGAGCGGAAGACGTGGGCAAAGGCGGTTGCCACGTTCACCCAGGTGATCGAGAGGGTCCCCGAGTTTGCCGAGGGATATAACAAGCGGGCGACCACGTATTACTTGATGGGCAAGTATGCGCAGGCCATTGCCGACTGTGATGCCACGATCGCCAGGAACCCGCACCACTTTGGTGCGTTGAGCGGGGAAGGATTGTGTTACCTCGCCCTGGGTCAGCTCCGGACGGCCCGGGACTGTTTCCGAAGAGCCTTGGCGGTGAACCCCAACATGCCAGGGGTGGAGCAGAATCTCGCCGCCGTCGAGCGTGCCCTTCATGCCGGCGGGAACGGCTTTGACTAGTGAGCACAGGGGAGATCACGCGAGCCGGAGACACGCGCACCGCTCTTCGGTGAGACCGATGAGGACCTGGATCGCGGGGGGAACGGGCGCGGTCTTCGCGAGAAAGTGCCGGATGTAGAGTGCCGTCGCCCTCTTGTTCCCTTCGAGGATCGTGCAGATCCTACCCGTGGGCCGCCCCATCAGGATGAATTGGTTCTGGATCTCGACCTCTGGCAACCGGTCTCGGATCTGGAGAACATTCGTGATCACTGCGCGGGCCTCGTGGGCCCAGCGACCGGTCGCCTTGGCCGGGACGATGCCGCGGGCGATGACGGTCGCCGCCGCTGACAGTCGCCCTGTGGCGAGGGAGAGAAGGGTCCAGGTCGGATAGTTGATGACCCGGAGCCTTCGAAATTCCTGAGGGGGGATCACGGCCCGCCACCATTCTGTCCGGTGCGGAAGACCTCCCCAGAGGTCTCCCCGGTGAAGCTGGAGCACCTGGTGGCGCAGACGATTCTCTCGGACGCTGGTCAGGATCGGCCTCTGGATCAGACGCGGGGAGAGATTGAGGCGCTTCAGGGCTGCAATGAGCCGGGGACGAAAGCGGGGCGAGGAAAGCTCTGCCTTGAGCCAGCAGGCGGCGACGAGATCGGGGCTCACCCGTTCCAGGAACGTCATACCGGCTCGTGTGTCCTGCTCAGCGCCGCCGGGGCTTGGCAGGGCGCATTTCGATCCGGGTGCTCATCGTGCGCGGCGGTGATTGCAGCAGGTAGACGACCATGTCCGCGATGTGCTCGGGGAGAATCGCCCATCCCGATCTCTCGGTGCCCCCGGTGGAGAAATCCGTCTCGACACTGCCGGGCATGATGTGACTCACCCGGATCCCATCGTACCGAATCTCCTGGAACAGGGCCTCGCTGAACCCGAGGAGACCGAACTTGGAGGCGTTGTACGCAGCCATCGTCGGGTGGGCGTTCGCACCGGCGAGAGAGCCGATGTTAATTATGTAGCCACCCCCACGGCTCCGCATTTTCGGAATGGCCTCGTGACAGCAGTAGAAGACCCCGGTCAGATTGGTGTCGATGATCTCCTGCCACTCCTCGGGCTTGAGATCGGTGACGGGGGCTGTGGTGGAGACACCGGCGTTGTTCACCAGGATGTCCAGGCCTCCGAACTCGCGGACGGCGAAGTCCATCAGCCGCTGAACCTGGCGGTACTCCCGAACATCGCAGGCAACTCCCGCCACCTTTCCCTTTTCCCGCCGCCGGCACTCCTTCACCGCCTGATCGACGTCGTGTTGGCGGCGGGAGGAGATGACGACGGCGATGCCTTGATCGATCAGGGCCTCTGCGATGGCCCGGCCAATCCCGCGCGTGCTCCCGGTTACCACCGCAACCTTTCCCTGTAGCGACATGTCTTCTCCCCCGATATCCGACGAAACGGGTATTAGGTTTTGGGTTTCAGGTTTTCGGTCCCCAACACCGAATACCCGACACCCAGAGACCGACTATAGCCTGGATGGGAAATTTTGGCAAATCCATGAGCGATATCAGCCATTTTGTCCTGGACAGTGTCGGTGGCGGGATAGTTCCAAAGAGGGTCGCGCGCGGCCCCATAAGCGAGCATCGGCATCGATCCGGGGAGAGGAAGAAACGAACTAATGGGAAGGTGTCGTCGGTGGGGAGGAATCCAGCGCGAGAGACATCTCACTGCACAGGCGGTCGACGAGGGCGTCGATCAACGCCCCCTCTGCTGGCTTGGGGTCGAGGAACTGGACCCCCATCCCGCTTGTGGTTTCTGGCTTTGTCTCGTCCCTGTGCATCCACGCGACCCGGGCGAGCATCGAAAAGGTGTGCGAGAGGTTCGGCAAGTTGAAGGTGAGCGCAACCTGCGATCCTGGCGGTGCGGGCTCCCGTGTCGCGACGAACATCCCGCCCCGGCTCAGGTTAGTGCAGGTCCCGTGGCCCGCCGTCCCCGCCTGTCCGTACTCGACGGGGAATCGAATCGGGACCCGGGCGTAAGCCTGCCGCTCGCCACGATACACCCACTGTTTGACGAGGGCCGGATCGACCGGTTGTTCGAAGAGGACTCCGTGGGCCACCCTGGTCCCCGCCGGGGTCGGCGTCCCCTGGTCAGCCCAGACGACATGGGCCCGCAATGGGTCTCCCTGAGCGACCCGGACCGTCATCGGCGTCCTGAGCGGCAGGGTTTCTGGCATCAGAATTTCGAGGCCCGCGGCGCTGACGAACCGCGTCTTGCCGACGATGAGTCTCGCCGAGGGCCGCCCGGAGATCGGGGCAGCGCACTCCACAGGCAGATAGGCCTCAAACCGGGGGTAGTCGGCGTGGGTTATGTCGGTGGTCATGAGTCGCCTCCACGACTATTTATTCCAACTGTAGTCGCAAGGATCGTGCCAACCTTCCCTTTACAATCGCCCCGGAGTGTGTTACGGATAGGGCATGAAAAAGGTAGACGCCATCATCAGACCGCTTAAGTTGGACGAGGTGCGGGACGCCCTCGCCGCGATCGGGATCCAGGGGATGACGGTCAGCGAGGTGCGCGGCCACGGCCGGCAGAAGGGGCATTCCGAGCTGTACCGGGGGGCCGAGTACGTGGTCGAGTTCATCCCCAAGATCCGCATCGAGATCGTGGTGGACGATGACGATCTGCCCAAGGTCCTTGAGGTGCTGCAAAAGGTTGGCCGAACCGGGCAGGTCGGGGATGGAAAGGTCTTTGTCTACCGGGTTGAGGATGCGGTTCGGATTCGGACGGCGGAACGAGGGGTGCGTGCCATCAAGGAGCCTTCCCACTGATCGGCGTGCGGGCATGACCGCCTCGCTTGCTTGACGTCCCCCTCGCTGGCTTTCCCGATCTTCCTCACCCTTGCCGTTTCACGCCGAACACCCAGGGTGTCACCTTTACCCCGGATAGCCAGTACATCCTGGTCCAGAATTACGTCGAGCAGGAGCTGGCGGCGTACAAGGTGAGTGGGAAGGGGCACGGGCAGGCGAGTTACGCGGGGCTGAGGCGGCGGGCGATGATGAAGAAGCCGGTGTGGGCGACCATGCGCAGCGCCGGCCGCACGCTGAGTCCCTGGATGCGCCAGGGACGATGGACTGTTTCGAAGACCTCCTGAAGCTGTAACCGCGGCTCATTCTCGATCGCAGCGGCCATCTGCTGCACCTGCGGGACCGTCGGGAAGAAGGCAACGAGCAACCCTCCGGGTCTCAAGGCCTGGGCTGCATCCTTGACTGCCCGCCAGCCCTCCGCCAGATCCAGCACCACCCGATCCACTGAGGTCTCCTCGATCCCCTCATAGATATCTTTGTGCTTCAACAGCCAATGCGGGACCTTCCCTAAGAAGGCCTCGACGTTCGCCCTGGCCTGCCGCAGGAAATCCTCACGAACCTCATAGGTGATGACCTGTCCCTTCTCCCCGACCGCCTGAAGGAGGCCGATGGTGAGCGCGCCCGAGCCACCGCCCCCCTCGACGACGGTGGCGCCCGGAAAGATGTCCCCCCAGATCAGGACGGTCGCGATGTCCTTCGGGTAGAGGACCTGGGCACCCCGCTTCATCTTGAGGACGTATTCGGCAAAGGTGGGGCGGAAAGCGACAAAGAGGGCCCCTCCGGACGAGCGGAGGACGGCCCCTTCCTCGCGGCCGATGATCTCGCTGTGGGGGATCGTCCCGAGGTGAGTCGAGAACTTATCGTGAGGCCGGAGTGTGCAAAGGTACTTGCGCCCTTTCGGATCAATCATCAGAACCTTCTCGCCGGCCTCCAAGGGTCCGCCTCGCATGACCTGCCTCCTCGGGAATCACTGTATCACAGCAGCACGATGGCCGAACAGCGCGCGTCAGCCTCACTTCGCCAGCACGCGGATCAGCTTCAACAGGCGAAGGTCCAAAGGCTTCTGCTTTCCGACGACCTCGGCTAAGGGGGTCATGGTGACCTCTCCTTTGATGAAGCCGACCAGCATCCCGTGTTCCCCCCGGTCAAGGGCTTCAGTCGCGCCGGCACCTAGTCGGGTGGCGAGGGTCCGGTCAAAGGCCCCCGGGGCCCCACCGCGCTGGACGTGACCCAGGGTCGTCGCCCGTAGCTCGAATCCGAGGGTATCCTGATGCTCTCGAAAGTGGGCGGCCATGGCTGCGGCATTATACTTGGCCCCTTCGGCCACGACGACCAGGGCATTGCGCTTTCCCCGCTCGTAGGCCGTCCGTAGGTCGTCGGCCACGGCATCGGGATCGGTCTCCACCTCGGGGATCACGACCGCGTCGGCGCCGCCGGCGAGGCCGGCCATCAATGCCAGGTATCCGCAGTCGCGCCCCATGACCTCGACCAGGAACGCCCGCTGGTGCGAGGAGGCCGTCGTCTTCAGGCGATCGACGGCCTCGAGGGCGATGTTCAAGGCGGTGTCCACGCCGATCGAGATGTCCGAACCGTACAGGTCATTGTCGATAGTCGAGGCCACCCCCACCACCGGAAAGCCCATCTGGGACAGCTTGTACGCGCCGGCCTGAGAGCCATTCCCTCCGATGACGACCAGGGCGTCGATCCCGCGATCCGCGAGGTGGGCGAGGGCTTTTTCGCGGCCGGACTCCCGCTCGAACTCCGGACTCCGGGTGGTCCCCAGGAACGTCCCCCCTTGCTGCAGGATGCCACCCACGTCGCGGGCGGTGAGCGGCGTCATCTCGCCTACGATCAGCCCGGCGTAGCCCTGCCGAACGCCAAAGATCTCCCATCCGCGATACAGGCCGGTCCGGACAACCGCCCGAATCGCGGCGTTCATGCCGGGCGCGTCCCCGCCACTCGTGAGCACCGCAATCCGTTTCATGATCTGCTTCCTCGTCGGGCACCCCGGTGGAACATTCTCTCTCCTCCGCTGTCTCCGGGCTTCGTGCCCTCTTCCGGTCATCTCCGGCTGTACTTATCATGCCCCGAATGGCCGCCGGTGTCAAAAAACAGTCTACCCGTCACGGCAAAGAGGGGACAGGAGGTACAGGAGGTGCAGGGGGTGCACAAGGTGCAGGGAAAGCTTCACCGACTCCGCGCCGCCGCCGTGCGCCGGGCCAGATCCATCATCCGGCAATAGGCGCACGTCTCGGTCGTGGTGGTCTGGCCGCAGGCCTCGCACTCCTTCAGTTCGACCCCACCCGTTTGGGCGGCGAGGAAGGCCGGGCGACCCTTCTTGAGGAAGCCAAAGTAAAAGCTCTGCTTCGCCCCCGGCGAGGCGTGCTCAAGCTGGTTGAGCAGGTCCTTGTAAAACAAGGAGGTCGCACCGACCGCGTTCGGGCACTCGTCGTCGTGGTAGTCGATTCCTCGGAGCATGGCATAGGCCAAGGTCTCTCGCTCGGTGAGGCGGATCAGGGGCTTGACTGTCTTGGCCAACTTGGGATGGGTGGCCTCGAGCGCGGGTCCCATCCGGCCGAGCTGCGGCGTCTGCCAGTGGAGCAGGTTGCCCAGGAGGGTTGCGGCGGCATCGTCGAGGTTGTGTCCGGTGGCCAGCACCGAAAAGCCTCCCTCAAGGGCCGTCCGGTTCATCAGGTACCGCTTGCTGAGGCCGCACGCCGAGCACGGCACGCGCCGCGTGTATTGGGCCAGCTCCGGGATCGAGAAGTCGTACTCCTCCTTGACGTCGGTGGCGATGAGGGGCAGTCCATGTTTGGCAGCGTATGCCTCGGCCGTCCCGCGTGCCTGGGGTGAGTAGTGGTCGATGCCGAGGACGATGTGGAACCCGGTCGTGTCATAGCCCAAACGGCGCAGGACCTCCCACAGGGTCAGACTGTCTTTCCCGCCGGAGACGGCCACGAGGACCCGGTCGTCCTTCGAGAGCATCTTGTCGCTCTCGATGGTCCTCTCGACCTGCCGCTCTATGTGAGTAATGAAGCAGTCCTTGCAGAAGGCCGCATTATGCCGCCTCATATCGATGACCGCCTTGCCGGGACACGTCTTACACTTCATGGGCCGATCCTCCCGAGATGGCCGGGACCACCTCGACGGTCTCCTCATCCTTGACAAGCTCGTCCGGGGTGAGCAACTCGTCGCCCCGGACGACCAGGACAGACTCCGGATTGATTTTGAGTTCCTGGAGCAGATCCCGCACCCGCCGGCTGCCGGGCATCTCGACCTCGCGGCGGGGGCGGCGAATGATAACCTTCATGCGCAGGCTCCATGTATAGATGATGCACGCTTACTCTATCAGGAATCGCCAGGCCTTTCAACCCGGCCGGGCTGCGGTTAGAAGCCGGCCGCATGCAGGGCCCGCATGATCTCCTCGATCGCGATCTTGGTCTTCCGGTAGGTGATCCGCGCTGCGCGCCGCTCCAAGTCCACGTGGATCTCAATCACGCCCGGGAGGCCACGGAGGGCCTCCGCCACCTGGGCCGCATCGCCTTCGGATTTCATCTGGGCCATATGAATCGTGGCCTGCCCCAGCACGCGGCGTCGCAGGAGGCGGACAAGCAGTAGCACGAAAAATGCCACGATCGTCGCCACAACCACCCACTTCATCCGCTTGCCCCCCTGTCGGCCATCCGGGTACAGTAACGAATGTGCTCTCCCAAGTCCAGGATCAATCCGGCTGCTCCCTAGCCGCAAATTTCCCATTGACAGGCAAGCATGCAGACCTAAATTTAAGAGTAGAAGGGGGAGTTTTCCACCAAGGATCCTGGCTTCACCGCCACAAGCGGCCGCAAAGACCCCGCTAGACTTCCCTCCGGCAGTCAAGCCTCCCCTCCAGTTCATAAGCGAGAGGCGCGAAGCCTTTTGTCTTTGCCCTTTACGGGACCGGGCCAAGAGGAGGTGACAAAGATGGTGCGCGCACCGAGCTGCTCCACATGCGGATCCTTCCTCACAGGCTTCGAACTGGACAAAGAACTGAATTTCTTCATCCACTTCTGCCCTGACTGCAGAAGTGCGGAAGAGAAGACTGCTCGGCTCAAAGTGCAAGAGGAGGTCGCCGAGGGTGAGGTGGTAGAGGAGGCGGCCTAGCCTCTCGCAGGTGACAGACAGAGTCTACGGGCCCGGTCCCTCCAATTCTCGAATGCAGGGTCGCCAGCAATGGCGGCCCGTTTTTTCTGAGCCAGCTTGCCCGACTGCTGCGGTATCATAACCCGGTGAAGCTCGCAGTCCTAGAGTCGTTCCGAGAGCACCCGGAGGCACGCGGTCCGTTAACGAAGACGTTTCCCGAAGTTCAAGACAGAGCCTATTGTGCTAGGAGGCCCGAAAATTGCAAGTACGCTCCCTGGGGACCCCAGACCAAGTGATATGAAGGTGGGGATCACGGTGTCTGGATCAGCACGCAAAGGGGGGACGTCAGATGCACAGGAAGCTTTCTCGGTTGACAAAGGCTGGAATAGTGCTGGCAATCGTCCTTCTCCTTGGGACGGTTGCTTTGCAACTGAAGGGTCCGAAATTACTCAAAGGTGACCTTTGGACTGAAGAAGAACTCAGGGCGAAGATAACCCGCGTGGACACCTCAAAGCCGGAGGAGGTGTATCTTGTAACGGAGATCTTGTTCCAACATCAGAAGGTCCAGGAAGGATTCAATCGCCTGCTCCTCCAGTTGAACACCTTGTGGTCGACCATCTTACTCTTGTCCCTCATCATCGAGTGCCTCCAGCGCACGACGGTAAGGCCCGGATGAGTGGCTATACGATAGAATGTGTCGACAAACGATTCGAGCTATCCCCGATTTGACCCCATGCCCGCTTGAGTCAGCGCACGACTTTGCCCACCTGGACGGCGTCGACCTCGGACTTCATCTGGGCCATAACCGAGCGAGCTGAACCTGCGCCATGGCTCTGTTGCAGCACCTAGGCCGTACTGCGTGTGACGGTGGTTGCCTAGTGATTCCGAGTTGAGTATGCTTGGGGTGGCCCATCGCAGTGGTGCTCTCACGCACGGCCCAGAAAGGATCCTCATTCACCATGCTCTGGCCACTCCTGAACGTCTGGACCGGCGTTTTCCTTTTTGCGCTTGCCCTCAGGCCCGAGTGGTTTTCAATGGATTTGAAGAGGGAACTGGCCAAGAGGCCAAAGCATGTGACTGTCCTGAAGTGGGTCGGGGCTATCGTCCTCGTGGTTGGTCTATTCGAGCTCCTTGGTCGGCTCCTCGGCTTCCTGTAAAAACGCCAACTCCTTAAGCGTCGAGGTGGGGTCCGTGGATGATTCTATTCAGCCCATTAAGTCTTTCGGCGTCCACCCAGAGTTCAGGTCCCTAGTTGTTCTCCGGCTGCGATCCAACTGAGAATTCCTTTCTTGCCAAGCGGGCCTGAAACCACTATATTTATCCTCGGCTGGAGTGGG
>Ga0209641_10001012_pt1 | contig 25517 bp, 40 predicted proteins | sample RifCSP16_1_FD_184022 | JGI IMG/M metagenome (GOLD analysis project Ga0209641, IMG submission 184022) | Soil microbial communities from Rifle, Colorado - Rifle CSP2_sed 16_1 (SPAdes) (version 2) | ecosystem: Environmental > Terrestrial > Deep subsurface > Rock core/Sediment | place: Rifle... | reverse complement strand
TAAATTCCGCGAGAGGGTTGCTCTCGTCCCGGTATTCGATCGTCGCCACCGCCACCGCCGGCGGGATGGGCAAACCCTTCTGATGCCAGTCCACCGCCGCCCTTACCATCCATGCGGCGATGCCCTGTAACTCCGCCTTCAACCGCGTTCGCAGCTCCAGGTCCCGTGCTGGCCCCTCGAAATTCTGGGTGAACGGGATGAGCCTCACCCGCCGCCAATTGCCCTCGCTGTCGTCCCGCATCGTCGGCTTGTCGTTCACCGCAACCCAGAGCTTCAGTTCCGGCAGGAAGCTGAACGGCGCTTTGTACTTCTCCTCCGCCTTGATCAGGTCCTGCCCCGTGAGGAGCTTTAGACGTGCCTCATTGAACCGTGTCCCCTTGTCCGTCTCGCTCGTCGTGATAACTCGCTTCCCGGCCACCGCCGCCATGTCGGAGGCAATGCGCTGGTCCTTGCCCTTCTCGATGCTCGCGAAGGCGATCACGTCGCCATACTCTCCGGCTGCCCAGCGCAGCCCGTCGATGAATCTGCTCTTGCCGTTGCCGCCACGGCCATAGAGGAGAAACCAGACCTCCTCTCGCGTGATCCCCGTCATGGAGTAACCCGCCGCCAGCCGGCAGAACTCTCGCACCTGGGGGTCCGGTTGCACCTCCACCATGAACTGCTCCCAGCGCGGGCAAACCGCGCTCGGGTCGAACACAATCCCGGTCGTCTTCGTGATCCGATCTTCCTGGCGCCCTGGCCGCAACTCGCCCGTCGCCAGGTTGATAACGCCGTTCTCAAACCCCATCAGGAGCAGGTTGGAATCCCATCCTTCCCCGGCGTCCGCAATCGGTGGCATGGCCCGTGCCAGCTTCAACATCGCTTCAATGCTCCCTGCGGATTCGCTTCCCTTCGCGAACCCAAACGCCTTGGCTGCCCGTTCCCCTGTCAGCTCCGCCGCTTGCCTGGCCCTCTCCCGCGCCATCCTTATAGACAGCCGGATCAACTCTCCGGTAGCATCCGGTACCCAGCGGTGCCGATCCCAGACCAACCACCGCGTCCGCTTCCAGTCGTAGCGCACCCGGTCGCCGTACAGGTGAGCGAACATCTCCGCATTGCCGCTGTCCGTCTCCGGGAAGACATGGATTGGTGTGTCTTCCACCTTCCACGGTTCGCAGGCGTTCGCCAGCTCCTCCAATTCCTCGAATGTGTTGTCCAACGCAAACCAGTCCGATACGTCCGGCCCCTTCGACGCCTTCCATTCCAGCCCCGGCAACCTGAGCAGCTTCACCGAAGCCGCCGTACCCGTCAGGCTCTGGGCGACGAAGGCGGCATGGTTGTCCCCCGCCTTGTCCCGGTCGGGGATGATGACAACCTCCCGTCCCGTGAGGGCCGAATTGTAGAGATCCGGGTACCATTTGCTCTTGCCGCTCTCCGAGGCTCCCATCGCGTTGCACGTCGCCGTGCCCCCATGTGAGCGGATCGCCTCTACGTCCTTTTCCCCCTCCACCACGTACACGCGGCCTTTTCGCGGAAGGGCCACCAGCTCGGGCAGGCGGTAGAGAACGAGCCGGACGCCTTTGATGCTGTTGATCCAGCCACCAGCGCCATCTGGACGCCTCTGGGAGAATCTCTTGGGCTGGTAGCGCACAGACTGGTAAAGCAGCGTCCCCGCCTCGTCCCGGTAGTCGTAGGTGGCGACGATCTGGCCAGGCTCGGCTTTCTCGATCCGGATACCAAGCCGCTCCGCCAGGTCGCGCGTTCCGCCGCCGGCGCCACAGGTGAGGCAGTTCCAGGTCCCCTTCTTCCGGTTCCAGGACGCTGACGGGTGCTCGTCCTCATGAGCAACGCAGGAGAAGTCCAGTTCCACCCCTCGGCGTTTGCCACGCCGCGCGGCGAGGGATCGCTCAACCTCGTTGTCTACGTTCTGACTCAATCGTCATGCACCCTCAATGGAGGAAAGGGGGAGGGGCGGCTCATAGTGGGGTGACAGCACATCGTTGGCCCCTCCCTTCTCTGCCGGGAGGGGCACGACCACTTTGGATAACAAAGGAACTGTGGCCCCTCCCTTCTGGTCCTTCTGGGGAAGGAGGGCCGGGACACGCCGAATTTGGTTGTCAAGATCAACCCGGTCCCGGCCCTTGTGAATCACTCTCCCATCCTTCCCCAGAAGGACCAGAGATCCCGGAGAAGCCTCTTCTCCATGAATCGCTGCGCCCGGCGGTGATACTGGATCGGGCGCAACCCGGGCGAGGTCGCTTGCTCGTACGCTTTCCGCTCAAGGTAGAGCTGCCGGTATTTGACCCCCTGTTTGACGAGCGAATCGCCGATGTTCCACATCACCGCCCGGCGCCGTGGCGAGAATCCCATCTCGATGGCCAGGTCACGGTCCGAGGAACGCCGTTGAGCTTTCCCGTCGAAGACGGCCAGCCCAAAGCGTTTCCAGAGCTTGCCCGGATTGGCGTAGTTCGACAGGTCGCCCGCTTCAGCGAGGATCTGGGCGAGTCCGAGGTAGCCGAACCCGCGTGTCTGCCATACAAAGGGCGCCAGGGGAGATCCGCAGGCGATGGAAACCATCTCCTTCTCCGTGGCCAGGCGCCACCTGTGGACCGGAACCTGCGCGACGAAGAGGGGGGCATTCAGTTCCAGCGCCGCCCCAACCTCCCGTTCGTCTCCCTTCCCCGCGAACCATTGCGCCGCCATCTTGCGGCACCTTTCACACTTTGGTTTGTGGTCCGGGCAGGTTGTGGAGGCCACGCGCCGAAGCCGGGCCTTCATGCGAAGGGTCAGGGAACGCTCCTCGTTAACGGCGTCCTCACGGTCGCGCTGCAACTCGTAGAGACGGGAGAAGGGAACATTTAGGTACTGGGGATCAGGCGTAGGATGGTTCATCTTCTCCCGCCTCCACGAGCCCGGAGACATACTCGTCGTGGATGCCAACCGCAGGATGGTCTCCGGGCTGCTGTGCCGGGAGAGGCGCCGCCGCGGTGGTTAGCACGTGAGGCTTGGCCCCTCCCTTCTTGATCATGGTGCCCCCTCCTCAGCGTGCGCTTTCTCATGCAGCGCTTGCAGCGCCACCGCGTCAAGAGCGTCGCCCACAACGGCTGCCTCGCCCATTTCTAGAGCAATGCTTGTAAACCAGACGGCTCGCGCGAACATCGTCTTTCCCTGCCTTTGGTGAAAAGCCGCCTCACTCAGGAGCTGCGCCTTGGTCGCCCTGATGAGCGGCGTGCCGTCGGCGAGCGGCCAGTTCGCATACTTCTCCGCCGCCGCATTGAACCGGCCTGCGAGGCTGTCCTTCCCTCTATCCTCCCGAGGCTCCGGGATGTTTCTCAGCTTTCGCTTGACGCCCCGGATCAGCTCCGGCGCCGCATAGGCTACCAGCGCCTCAAACCACTTCGCCCGATCCTTCCTTAGCCGGTAGGCAAGCTGCTTCTCGGCTTCTTGTAAGTTCCCGTTGCATGTCTCCACCATTTCGGCGGCGAACGCCGGGAGGTTAGGGGGGACCGGTGCATTGATCTCTTGGGCGCCACGGCTGATGTGGCCCCGGCCCTTCTCGATCACTGTTGCTGTCATTTGGGTTGCTCCGTGTCCTATAGCCTTTGCCTGGCCGCCTTGGCTTCCGCGACAAGTCGAGGTTTCATGGACTCCCAGGCCAGCTTTCCGGCGTCAAGGCATTCTTCGATCTCCGCATTCGTCGTCGTGGCCTTGATACCCGAGACGCTCAGGAACACGTCCGCACTCTCATAGTTCCCAAGGTTCAGCTTGCGAGTGAGACTGACCGAACAATTCAGTTCCTCAGTCACGTCGCTGTCCAATCGTCGTCTACCGATACCGGCCGCGCTTTCACGGCCGTCCTGCGGGCTTGCGCCGGAGCAGGCAAGCTGTTCTTGATGATCTCGGGTCGCATCTCGTTGTTCTTGCGGGACTTGTTCTCTACCCAGATGATCCCATGCGTAGAGATCCACTTCATGGGGTCCACGACGAAGTGCTCGGCATCGGGATTTTGCCCGATCCCCTTCAGAAACTTGTACAGTCCTGCCTTGGGATGGATGTAGCCGTGGTCGATGAGCCCCTGGGGAACCGTCACAAACTGGATCAGCGTGACCGGATGCTCTTGGCCGTCGTTACCCTCGACGACCATATCGTCGAGCTGCCACTTGATCATGAACTTCAGTTGGGTCCCGAACTCGCTGGCAAACTCACGGTCCTCCACGTCCACGATCGCGGCCGGATAAGTGCCGTCCGGCACGTCGGGGATGACGAACTCCCCGGCACCATCCGTTTCTTCGGCCCACTTGCGGGCATTATAGGTCGTAACCATTTCCTTTATCCTCTTTCCTGTATTTGCTTCACGCTCTTACGAGCGCGGTTGCCAAGTTGTTCGTCTCGCCGGGGCCAGATCACTGAATAGGGAATCTCGTAAGCATAGCCACCGGCAGTAAAGCCAGTCTGGGCTCCGGATTCCCGATGGTCGCCGGCGTGACCACTCTCGCGTTGGCACTTGAACGTGCAGGTATTGTCTCCGTAATCGTCACCGAATTCGAGTCTGGCGCGACATGTGCGTGGGCTCATCCGCCTACTGCCGCCCATCTCTCCGGGCCGCCTAACATTGCCGCTTCCTGCTGCTTCTCCGCGATGGCGTACTCCATCTGGTACCGCGCCAGGCGCATGTGGTTGGCTGCGTCCTCCGCCGCAAGCTCCAGGCGGGCCAGGGCCGATTCCTTTCGTGCTGTCGCGCCTTCCAATTCTCCGTAAGCCTTGTTCTGTGCGAGGCAATGGATCAGTTGCGCTGTCCTCATCTCGGCGTTCTTGCCGTCGATGGGGCAGTCCTCTGTCCCGTTGTTCACTACAATCTCGGCTTCCGCCTCCTTCAGTTGCTGGCGCATCTCCCCCAGCTCTTCCTTGCAGGCGATGGCGGCTGCGCGGTTCAAGTACCATCCCTGCCTGGCGCCGAGATAGTTGGTCATTGCGTCTTCAAATGTTGTCATGACTGCACCGGGAACTCTTCCCATTTGGACAGGATGAGTTGCCCGAGTTCCTCCTTCTTCCTGGTTGGCCCGAGCACATGCCTGGGTGCGTTGGCGCAGTTGCCGAAGTAGCCCTTGCGCGTTTTGTAGACCTCGCCAATTCGCTTCTCGCCGAGGATCACCTCGTACCAATCGTCCTCAGCGTTCTTGCGCCGATAGCTGGCCTCAGCCACGATCATGTCGGTATTCCTTCCATTTCTGCCCGGTAGCTGGCCATGCGCCGCGCTATCTCGGGGTGTTCCTGACGGATGTGGCCCCAGTACGCTCGTTTCCAGCGGAACGGCAGAACGAGCCAAACGTGACAGCCGGGACACCAGCGAGTCATCGCAGTTCCTCCCGGATGATCACGATGACAACGACGACCAGCGTTACCCAGAGCGCGGGCCAGAGGACAAAGTGGCCGAAGTTTGCCAGGTTCATGGTGCTACGAGGTACGCGGTCCAACATCGGCATTCGCAATCGACGCAGCGTGTCGGCAAGATGTGACGTACATAAGAGTGGCCGCACGTCGCACAGAGCGCCGCATTGTGCTCGCGGATTTCCTGCTTCTCCGTTTCTGTCAGCTCGCGGCGTGGCTTGTCCATGCCGTAGCGGTTGCGTCTCACTTCTCAATTCCCTTGCAGATCCGGCAGACCGATTGGTCGTGCGTGGGGCCATGCTTCGTGTGGTTGTGCCGCGCAACATCCCGAAACGTCCGGTGGCACTCCTGGCAGACTCCGGCGGCGGCACGCTGCCTCGCCCGCGTCAGGTGGCCCTTCGTGGCATTGAGCGATCCCTGTATCTGGGCCGCCTGCTTACGCCAGTAGGCGATATCGTCCTGGGCGTACCTCAGGGAGCGTTCCTTCTTCTCGATCTCGCGTCGCAGGAGTTCCTCGGTGCTGCTGATGTAGGATTGGCCATGCCCGTTCGGACAGTAGAAGGTTGTCTTCTCGCGCTCGCAATAGCGCTGAAACTCCTTGGGGATGCCGAAAGCAATGCCGCAGCGGTAACAGGACTCCACGTAGAGCTCCGCCGAGTAGATGGGCTTCGCCGTCTTAACGGTTGGCATCACTCAATCCCCCTCAAATCAGCACAGGTCCAGCCACCGCCGCCGCCGAAACGGCCCCTCTGAGCGCGCACACGGCCCGCCACGCGCGCATTCGTCACTGGATCGCGTGGTTCTTCTCCCTCACGAAACCAGCCTGTCCAAAGTTGCCAGAGCCCGAGACTGGCGCCGCCATCCCCAATGGCGCCGGGGCTCCACTTCGATTCGCACCAGCCGATGGCAACGAGATCGGCATGCCACTCTTCCGGCACGCCTGCCTCCGCCAGTACGGCTCGCACCTGGCCCTCCGTGAGCTGCGCTGGCCACTCCGCCGCGTACACCCTGCCACCGTCGTCTAGCTCAGGTACACGACCAGGATTAACGCCGTCTCCAGGAATGCCCCGTACACCATCCCCCCAAAAAATATCTGCCATGGGTCCATCTCTAACCTCCGTGATCTCCAGCCCGTCTCCCAGGTAGCCGTAGCCCACATCGTGGAGCCAGCCTGCCAGCCCATACGTCGGTGCCAGGTAGCTCGTACAGGGGGGTAGACTGCGGGCCGGATTCGAACCGGCTGTGTCCCGTAGGGCCTCCTCTGGGGACAGACGAGGTGGAGGCTCAGCAACGTCCCCGCGTGTTCCCACCACGCCGCCGCAGTCATGTGTCATCATCGCCGGTTCCCCCGTGGCAGCAGGCGCAACAGGCCGTTCGCCCCCACCGTGGCCCGATACCGAGCCTGCGAGCGCCGCCAGAACCAAAGCCGCCATCCTTTGTTTCGCACGGCGCATCAGGCCCCCTCTGCTGTCACGGGCACCGCTTTGCCCTCGCTGCCGCTCAGTGCCGCCGCAATCCGCCTTGCGATCCACTCCGCCACCGGCACGGCAACAGCGTTCCCGAGTTGCCGGTAGCGATGGGAATCTGCCTGGCCCGCCGTCCAGCCGTCCTCAAAGCCCATGAGGCGCTCACACTCGGTAGGCGTGAGGCGCCGCACCATCGACTGAGGGGCGATGAGATTCAGAATCTCATCGCCCGCTGGTCCGCCCGCCCCCTTTGCCCACTTGCTCGACATGGCGTTGGGGACAACGTCCGGCACGTAGATCATATCCCCCGCGCCTTCATGCAACGTCGGCGATGGATCTCCCGGTTGCGGGTTGCTTCGGTTCCCCCGCGAGGACACATTTCGCAGGTCGTAAATCAGCGGCTTGCTGTCTGCCGTGTCGCCTTCCTCCGCACCCCGCAGTGCGGGGACAAGATCCGATGGCTGCCCCCGGCCATTGCGTGCTATGCGGGACTGAAACGACATCACCAGGTTGTCCGCGCCGTCCCCTCGCGGGCTGCTGTACCCGTGGTGCCCCGCCGAGGCCGTGATGGGCGAGGCAACGAGCGTGTGCATGTCCTCGCGATCGATGCCTCCCGTCATTCCACGAACCGAATGCGCTATGGCAGGGATGAAGGTGGCTCGGTCTGTATCGAGCGGGTAGCCACGCTCTCCAGAGCCGCCGCCAAGGGTCCCGGCAACACCTTCCCCCGCTTCTCGGCGCGGCGCAGGATGCCCTTGCAAGCAGCCGGTGTCAGGTAATACTTCGACGGCACGTCCGCTTCCAAGATGGCCGACAATGAACACGCGCTCCCGTCGCTGGGCCAGCCCGAAATGTTGAGCGTCAGGGCTCCACCAGCTCCCCATATACCCGAGTTCCGCCAGCCCTCGAAGAATCGTGGCAAGGTCGTTTCCCCCGTTAGAGGAACGAAGGCCCGGGACGTTCTCGACGACCACCCATTCCGGATGAAGTTCTCCAACAAGGCGTGCAAACTCAAACCAGAGCCCGCTCCGCTCTCCAGCCAGGCCCGCGCGCTTTCCTGCCACGCTGATGTCCTGGCAGGGGAATCCTCCACAGAGAACGTCAACCCGAGGGAGGTCTGCCCCTTGGAGTTCTCTAACGTCGTCATAGCACGGCACCTCCGGCCAGTGGCGGGCCAACACCGCCCGCGCGTGTTTATCGATCTCACAATTGAACAGGATGCGGAAGCCCGCTCTTTCGAACCCCAAATCAAATCCACCTATCCCGGCGAACAAGCTCCCAACGGTTGGCTGGTTGGCAATCTTCATGATGCCCTCCTTACTGGCGGCCATCCGCCGCACCAGGAACAACCACGTGTCCCGAAGACGATCTCCTCTGTCACGTCCAGCGTCGGGCCAGCGGGACAGCGATGCCGCCATTCAGGACGGCCCATGCCTCGCGGACGCAGCCGCTCCCACTCAGGGAGTTTCCGGAATCGCTGCTGCACCGAGGATGTGATGTGTTTCACCGGGCTTCCTTTGGCCAGCGGCGACGCGGAACCAACTGCCAAGCACCTTTCTCTCGTGACCAGAGTTCCAGCACTCGTATCAGATCCGTCGTCATGGTCTCACCGGCACATCTCCCATGGCCCGGCACGTCGCCGTATTCGAGGGGAAACCGCTGCAAGTTACGCTCAAAGTCAGCCTTGGTCAGCCCCTGAAGGGCGGTGCTCATTACTATTTCGCCAGCAGTGAGGCCCGGTTGGCCGACAGTAAATCTTTTGCTGCACGCCTGACACGCGACCTCGATGAGGGAAGCAACCTGCGCATAAACCGTCACCAACTCCGGGGCAAACCTGGCATAGCGGGGACAGCCATGCTGATCCCACCACAGGGGTTTGCCGAGGCGGTCTTCGATATCGTCGTAACGCGCATTCACTGGATCGACCTCACGATGCCATCCCAGCGATACGAGCCTCGCCGGACCGCCGCGGCGATGTCTTCCAGGGTCGCAGCGAAGAGGATTATCTCCCGGCCACAGCGGAGCGTAAACGGCTGGCGCCGGCCTTCGTGAAACGTGACCTCGCAGGTTTTGATGCTCATGCGGGGAACGATACACCCGCGCCCGGGGCGATCCATCCCACGCCCGCAAGGACCACGACGGCCGCGACGGCCGCGATGGCAATGTAGAGGTTCAGGTTCATGTCAGTCTCGCTTTCAGTATCGTGGTCTCAGCCGTGTTCACTGTGGCCGTGCCGTTCAGGGCCAGATCAATTTGCCACGCCTCAGCGCCGGCCATATTCTCCCGGATGCGTTTGACTCGTTCGGCGGGCATCATGGCCCCAGCCAGTCCCGGACCATATTGCTTGCTCATGTGGGGCAAGATACACCCGCGCAAGGGGTCCTGCTCACCTTTGTTTCTATTTCAGGTATTGAACGTGTCTATGCTGGCTCACGGGGCCTTGACGCCGCCTAGGAAGATCCTATACTCGGAACGCCCGCACGGTGTAGGCGACGGCTACTTCTTGCTTTTGTTGTTCCGTTGCCGCCTTGTTCCTGCGGACAGCCCCCGGGTGGAAAAGCACCCCGGAAGGAAAAGCAAATGGCCTCCGTGAACGTTCCCGAGCGCAAGCCTTCTATCCTCACGCACGAGGGCGGGCCTGCCGTCCACATCATGCCCGAGCAGCAACTGCGTCGGTCAGTGATGTCGTGTCTGCTCTGGGAGAAAGAATTCTACGAGGATGGGATTTCCATTGCCGCCCGCATCGACGGACTGGCATCCGCACTCCCACCTGCGACCGTGGCTGCGCTCGCCATAGAAGCGCGCCGCGAGATGCACCTTCGGCATGTTCCCTTGCTCCTCCTCAATGTCCTAACTCGCACGGGCAAGGGGTCGCGCATCGTTGCTGACACCTTCCCCGAAGTGATCCGCCGCGCCGACGAGTTGGGCGAGTTCTTGGCGCTCTATTGGAAGGACGGGAAGCATCCCCTGTCCGCCGGGGCGAAGCGTGGACTGGCGCGAGCGTTTGCCAACTTCGACGAATACCAGATGACGAAGTACAAGGGCGACGGCAAGGTACGCCTGCGGGATGTGATGTTCCTCACTCACCCCAAGCCTTCCGAGGACCGCACGGCGCTCTACAAGGCCCTGGCTGACGATACTGCCAAGTCCGCCGACACGTGGGAGGTCGCGTTGTCCAGCGGCGCGAACAAAAAGGAAACCTTTGAACGCCTGTTGCGCGAAGGGAACCTTGGATACCTCGCCCTGCTCCGCAACCTTAAGGGCATGACGGTGGCGGGAGTCGATGAAGCCTTGATCACCGCTGCGCTCATTGCTCACAAGGGAGCCCAGAACGTGCTCCCCTTCCGTTACGTGGCGGCTCTTCGGGCTGCCCCACAATTCGCCGGGCCTCTCAATGATGCACTCTGCCTTTCGGTTGAGCAGTTGCCCTTGCTCCCCGGCAAGACGGTAGTCCTTGTGGACGTATCGGGTTCGATGGATGCCTTGCTTTCGGGCAAGTCGGACATGACTCGCATGGATGCCGCCTGTGCACTCGCCGTTTTCGCGCGGGGGGCAAAGCGTGTATTTTCGTTCTCGGAGGGGCTAGTAGAAGTTCCGGCCTATCCTGGCCTCGCCGGGATCGATGCTATCCGCAATTCCCAGCCCCATCACGCCACCTTTCTGGGCAGGGCTCTGGGGGAGCTCTACGATTTGACGGGCTTCGATCGAATCATCGTCATTACGGACGAACAGTCACACGATGCCATCCTTGCGCCGAAAGGCAAGGGTTACATGATCAACGTGGCCTCATCCCGCAACGGGGTTGGCTATGGCCCGTGGACACACATCGACGGGTTCTCCGAGAACGTCATGCGCTTTGTGAGCGAGCTTGAAGCCAACCAAGGTCGCCTACGGGATGTGTGACCCGCTCGGCGGCGGCGCCTGTGGTGGCGCTGGTGGCACGGAAGGAGCCGAATTGGGGTAGTTCGGGCTCCGGTCGGCCATGGTCTGCGCCGCCTGGTGTGCGCCCCCAAGCGTGGCAATGAGCCCGCCAATCTGGGCAAAGAGCGATTCGCCCAGGCCAAACACCGCCGCCGCTATCGTCCCGGCAATGGCCAGCACGATCAGGGCTGCGATGCAGATGATCAGCCCGGTCAGTTTTCTCGAGCCGGCGGGCGGATAGAGGCTCACGGCTCAGGCGGTCCTTCCGCGGAAGGACCCCCGCCTCGCAGCGCGGGGATGCCCCATGCGCCGGCCAGCAAGCCTAGCCCGGCGACGGCCACGCTGGCGAACGAACGTATCGTCGCCGCCGCCATGTCCAGCCAGTAGGCGCTATCCCGGAGGTTCGCGGTCGTTACCTCGCCGAGCGTCGAGAGCGGCCCCACTATCGTTCCGATAGCAATGGCAAGGGCGATAACGGCAGGGGTGAGTTTCGCGGTCATGGCAGCACCTCCGTACTTGAATGTAGGGGACACCTGGCCGAAGTCCTACAGGTGCACGCGTAGCTGGTACCCGTAGCTACGATATATCGTGGGCAATACCAGCACGTCATCACTGTCGGCGAGTACACCTGGCCGCAGTTGGGGCATGTCCAGCCCATTGTCATGGCAGCACCTCCACTGTGAGCCGCGTCCCCGGCACGATGCCACCGGAACCGCCGCCCGTTTGCACGGCGCTCCAGGCCACGTCGAGCGCCGAGCGCTTCTCACCTGCGGCGATCTGCCCGACGCGGTAGATGGCTCGCCGAAGCCGCTCTTCGCGTGGCATCAACTGGCCGTCTTCGGGCTGCCCCGGCAGGGAGTAGGTTTCCTCGCTGCCGCTGGCGATCGCCAACAGGAGCATCTCGAATTGTTCCTGACTCATTCCATCCTCCTCTGTTTCGTAGTAGGCCACCCGGCCCAGGAACCACTCCCACTTTCCGGCTTCGTGGCGGATTAGCTCCGGGCAATCCTTCCCGGTCCAGTAGTTGTGCTGCACGACGCCGGCCGCGCCGTGACCAAGCGCCCGTAGCGTCGCCACCAGCCAGGCCGCATTCTCGTAAGCCTGCTCCTGGTCGATGCCCTGGTGCATGGCGATCTCGATGCCGATCGACTCGACGTTGCCGCCGCCACTGCCGTCTCCGGCGTGCCAGCCCTGCATGTCCCAGGGAAGGGATTGCCACGCTTCCACGTCGTCAACCGTCACGTGCCAGGAATACGGGGCATTGACATACATCCACCGAGCGTGCGCTTCTGCGTTAGCGCCGACGCCCCGGTTGCCGGTCATGTGGATGGTGATCCTGTCGGCGAGGCCGTCGGGGAACTGGACGTTAGGCTGGTTGTCCGTGCGGGTTACAAGGAGTTGGTGGATCTGGATCATCGCAGCATCTCGGCAATCAGCCCGAACCCGGCGCCCGCCGCTCCCGCCGCGACAATGGCCCGCACCAGGCCGTGGTTCAGCACCGTCCAGACCGTCTCCACCTGGCTCCTCCGCTGCGCCCGCTGCTGAGCAAGCATCTCCTCCGCCGTGCGCTGCTCCGTCGCCAGTGCATCGTTCCGGTCATGGCGAGCCTCCATCGAGCTGAGGGTGTTGCGGATGTCCGTGAGGTGCTTGCACCACTCGCGCCGTTCTTTCTCCCAATCAAGGCGCAGGGACTTGACCTCGGCCTCGACGGCACCCACGGCCCGCGCCAGCATCGATACCTGCTCGCCCGTCATCGTGGAGCTCTCCAGATTTCGACGCAGTTTACGAAGGCCGGGTACATGGAGCCCAGGAGCCGCTTCAGGCGCCGGATGCCCATCGGCCGGAAGGGGTAGGTGTGCCGCGTCCTCGTCATGCCGGCGTTACCTCCGGGACCGAGATGGCCCGCTCTGCCAGCTCTCTCCGTAAGTTTCGCGCATGGATGCGGTAGAACGCCATGGTGCAGGCCCGGAGCTTCTGGCGGTCAGCGAGGGCATCGTAGGCCGCTTCTGTCCCTATCAGATTGATAGCGTCCTTGTGCCAGGTACGTTCGACCCCCGCGAGCACGTCTAGAAGGTCGGTGTCAGGGATGGTGATTGCAGGGATGGTAGCCATTATGTCTCTGCCTGCCACTTGATATAGGAGCCTGCCAATACTTTTGTATCCTCTACGGCAGCACTGTTTTGTGCCCACTGTAGCGTAAGGTTTCCAGCATTGGCCCCATTGTGAATACCTCCCCAGAAGTAAACTGCTCTTCCAACGCCTGCCGACATGCTAATACTTGTGCCAAGGTTTCCCGAATCTGAGTCGATAGCCCCAACACTCGTGTAGCGGATTGCAGAGAATGAGCCAACTGCACCTGAAGGGCCAGTAAATGTCATCTTGAAGGAGGTGGTGTCTGTTATAACACTGATGTTTAATACCCCTTCGAATTGCCAAACTTCGTTAGCCGCAACGGCGAACAGAATCTCGTTATCATCTTGCAAGACGCTAGAGTTGTTTACAGTCTCGTCAGCTTCCTTGACTAATAGGTTCATACCGCCTCCCGCATGGCTGTGTAGCGTCGTGGCCCCGCCGTCTGTCAGGTCTGTCCAGTTAGCTCCAAGAGGGACAAAGGCGCCACTAACCCAGCCCTCCATTGCGAAGTTGTCGGTGGCGCCGTTGGCACGCCCTCGGAACTTGTCGGTGGTGGTGAGATACCAAACCCAACTATCCTGTAAAGTAGCTGGATCACCAGTTACAGGGTTGACAGAAAATGGGCCATCACTAAACGTATAATATAGAGAGGTGGCATCTTCTGCGAATACACCTAAGCGGGCATAATCTGATACCGTCTTAGCACGTAGGAATACCTGTGCGCTGCCATTATCCTGAGATACTGACCCGGATAGGGAACCATACGACACTGTGCTTGGCACAGGATGAAAACGACTCAGAAACCAGATGGCAAACTGTTCGTCCGGGTAAGCAAGCGCCTGTATCCCCGTCGGGTCAATCCGCGCTTTGTTCCCCATGTACCGCTGGTTTCCTGTACCGCTCACCAAATCCTTCAGCCCGTGATTGTCCCGGTTCACCGCCCAGCGCTTTAGCAGGTCAAGCTCCGCCCGCAACCTGTCCAATTCGTCGGCCATCTCCCGAATCAGAACCTCTGGCGGGGTACTCACGGCGGAGCCTCGTTAGGCAGCCTGCCGTCAATGGCCAGCTCCTCCAGCTCGTAGGCAATCCTCAAGATCCCCTCCGGCGCCACTTTCGGGCTCGTTGTCGTCGTGCCCCCCCGCGCGAACACCAGCCGGGGCCGGAAAGAAACGCTCAGCCAGGGGTCGCCTTCCTTCGCCCAGATTCGCGTCGTCCCGTTCTTGCTGATCGCCGCCCCACATGTCTGCGTGCTCGTCACCCCCGTGTCCGGGTTCACCATGTCGATTTGCAGCGTGATCGTCTCGGTGCTTGTCATGTCCGAAAGTCCGTCGATCTCGATGTACTTGATCCTCTTCTTCCAATGAGGCTGACGGAGCAGCTTCGTGCCATACCACGTCCCGCTTGCCGCGAAGTCGTAAGCGGTGTCGTCGTACCAGCGGGCCACCCTACCATACTTGCACCAGGCAACGTTGCCCGGCGCCGCCGCCGTGTCATGCCCCATCAACACCCGTGGCGAGGTCGCGCCTCCCAGCGTGCCTATGTCCTTGCAGAACCGGCTCTCCGTGTTCGTCAGCGTCGCCAACGTATAGAAGGAAAGGGGCTGGTTGTGCCCATCCCCCGATTGCCGGGGTCGGGCCGCCAGGACGTACGTCTCCCCCGTGATGACGTTGTACTCGTTCCAGATGAGCCAGCGCTCCAACCCGGCCGCCCCGGTGCAGCGCCCCTGCACGGGCGAGCTGTTCCGGGGAAACAGCCCTGGCCCGACACTCTCGCCGGAAAGCGAGGTGCTGTACCGCGTCCCCGTGGCGTTGCAGATCAGAACGTTCATGCCGTACCAGTCGATCTGGATCACCTTGTTGGCCGCGTTCTGGGAGATCGAGCCGATGAGAGGCCGGAACTCCGTAAACCGGGCCTCCACGAAGAGCGGTCCCCGATCCGTGCCCGGCAGCCAGAAATCGTCGTCCATTGCCCAGCTTGTCGGCGACAGACTATCCGTCACCGTCGCCACTGTGCTCCACGCCGAGGCGTCCATTGTCACGACACCCGAAAGGATGTTCTCGCGGATTGTGTTCATGGCGGTCCCCGCCGCCCCGGAACGCCCGAACCCCCCGTAAAACCCGACCTGGTTCTTGCTGCCCCCGAAGCCGAGAATGCGGCAGATTGTCCCCTCGTTGTTCGCGCTGGCCGTGTCCGCGCTGCCTGCGTTCGCCACCGTCGTAATGTTGTGGTAGGCCGTATTGTCCATGGGGAACGAGATCATCTGCGTCCCGTTGGCCGACCGGGAGTAGACCGGCGGCCCCGATGCCGCTTCGGTCAGGTCAATGATGACACTCGGGTCCGCCAGCGCCAGCGTCGAGGCCGTGATCTTGGCGATGCCCCTTCCCCGCGCCACGTAGAGGAACACCGTCGCGTTCATCGTCCCCGAGTCTGCCGCGCCAAGAGCGTTCGTGGGGGTGATGCCCCCTGTGTCGTAGGTGCTACACGTGACGACGTTGATCAGGGGGCCTAATGTGAGTCCCCATCGTCCGTCGCAATTGTCGGTAAAGTCAGTCCCGAGTTCACCCTGCCCGTACTGGATGTCTTCATAGGAGTTGAAGGCGGGGGTGGCAACGCGCCATTCCGCGAAGTAGAGCTTCTTCCCCTCAGCCATTCCGCCACTTCCCTAGCAACCGGGCAATTGCCCGGTCTATGGCCGAAGGCTCATAAGGGAGCACCTCCACCGCCTCGACGGTCGCTGTCGTCGTATCCACAGCCCTATACCCTCGCCGGCCAGGCAGTTGTCCTTCGCGGGAACGGGAACGAGCCGCCCGCCGCCGGTCCTGAAGGCACCCCCAGGTGCTCAAGGGCGAGCTGTTCGAATTGGCGGTTCCAGTAGCTCCAGAGCCCCGTGTAGCGCACCCTGTCCTCCGCCCCCGCGTCCTTGTGTCCCGCGAGCGCCCGGAATAGCTCCGCCATCGCCCCGACGGCTACCGGCGTAAGCGGGGCGTCGAGGATGTCCGCGTCAGACGAGCCCGCCGTCAGCCGGGTGGCGTCGAAGCCGGGATAGGCGCGCTTCGTCCGCAAGACGATCTGCGAGCCCTGCCCCCTCACCGGCGCGTAAAGCTGCATGTAGGCGGTGGACTGGTCGAAACTCCACTCGTCACGCCCCAGCCAGTCAACGGCGTAATTGTCGCGGCGAACGGAATCGTTCAGTGTCCCGAAGATGAGGTAGAGCTGCCCTCCGTAGACGACGGCGTTGTCCGTGTCCACCGCCAGCCGGCAGATCAATGTCGTGGCGGTGCTCGCCAGCGTCCGCTCGGCGCTCAGCTCTTCCCAGCCGGAGCCGCCCGTATGCCAGCTACTGTTGGTGGTGCCGTCGCCGGTGGCGACAAGCTGGACGCGCACCTGCGAGGCTACAGAGCTCCAGCCGCGGGCCACAGCCGTAACCGTCTGTGTGCCCCCTGCTAGCGACTCGGCGCTTACTCCGGTGTCCAGTAGCCCCACGGTCTGCGAGAGCGTCAGGTTCGTCCCCGAGCGCGTCAGGGCGATACTGTACGGCCCGCCAGCAGGGTCTACCTGCGTGGTGGAGCGCACCATCGTCCCGGCGGCGCCCGCCAGCGTCCAACTGTCCGGCTGCAACACCCCGGAAGTGTTCACCGTGTTGAACTTATTGAGGTAGCGGTCCCGTGAGAGCACGGGCGACGAACAGAGCCCCACGTCCACGATGTCGCCGGGTTCCTGTATCCAGGTGTAGTTGCCCAGCCAGTAGCGATTCACGCCCGTGCGCGCGGGCACGATGTCAATGTCGAGCCGGTGGAGCCGCTGAATCGCCAGGTCGATGGCGTTGTCGATCATGAAGGGTTCGTAACGCAACACCTCAAGGGTTTCGCTGGTGGCGGTGGTATCGGCGTAGTTCGTGCCGGTATGGCTGAAGGTTCCAGATGCGGCGGTGAAGCTGGAACAGCGGCGCTGGCGGTCGGCCGCCTGGGACGTGTCCCGCCGGAGCATGTACTGGCCCTCATACTTCTGCGTCGAGAGAGATCCAATCGCACGGCCGGAGACGACGGCGCTGCCTACCGCGAGGGACGCGATCGCCCATGCCTCCCCCGCGTCGGGGAAGCGCTTTACGATCTCGCGGGAGTACGCGGCCAGCGTTGGCATTAGTGTTTCTCCCTCGCCAGCCAGGCAATGACGGCGTTCGTGACATTCGGCGGCGTGTGACCAAACCGCTTCAGCATCCCGTTATGCATCACCTTGATTTCGGAGTTTGTGTCGCCCGTGATGAGAAGCGAGCAGGCTTCGCCGCACCCGGCCTTCCTGCGAAGGTTGGCCAGGTTGAATTGCTCCGCTGACACAAAGGTGACAGCGTTCTCGTCGGGCGCCCCGGAGGTCATTTCTTCCTCTTTGCCATCCCTTGCCCTTTGCCGAGCCGGCCAGCGCCCTTCATTGCCATGCCCATCTCCTTACCGGGCATCGCGGGCTTGCCGGGCGCCTGTTTCGGCGGGACTGGCATTCGAGGCATGCCTGCCGGCATCTTCTTCGGTTTCATGTGTTTTTCGTGAATGGCCATCTACTTCTTCCTCTCGTCAATCATTCTGTTGGCAGTTTCCAGTGCCTGGCTCACAGAATGGGCTTGCTTGGGAGTCAGTTGATCGGGGAATTGCAGAGCAACGCCCCAACCGTCTTGAACGACGCTTATCGTCACTTCCATGATCTACTTCTTCCCTTTCCTGCCCGCGTTCGTGATGCGGGCCGCTGATTCCTTGCTGTGGCCCTTCTTGCGGAGGGCCTCATATTTCGGCCAGTCTTTTACTTGCTTGCCAGGCATTCACCTTCCTCCTATCTTCAAGAGCATCGAGCCCCTTGTCGAGGGGCCTTCCCCTCCTGGCGTCTCAATCTCGATATTCGGCAGGTTCGACACCCCGGCTATCGATTGCAGCGTTACAAGCGGCGTGCCAATCTCGGCGTTCGCAAGACTGGATATAGCGTCGATTTGCTGAAGCGTTAGCGATGCGGGTGAGGCCAGTGTCAGGTTGGGCAAGCTGGACACCGCGTCCACGGTTTGCAGCGTGATCGGTGCCGGAGTGGACAGCGCTATGTTGGGAAGGTTTGATACACCATCGACGGCCTGGCAGGCAATGTACGCGTTCGCCTTGATCAGAAGGTTGTCTACCAGCGACACCGCTCCTATAGCCTGGAGATCAAGGTAGGCATTGGCCTTGATGAGCACGTTATCGAGAAGAGACACCACATTGACAGGATCAAGGGTGACAAGCGGTGTCCCAATTGTGACATTGGACAGGGAGGATACAGCGTCTACCGATTGGAGAACAAGGTTAGCGGCAACCGGCGCTGCCTCTAGCCCGAAGAGGCAGCCGATGTTGATGGCGTCCGCGTTCGAACTTGTGGTGTGTGAGCGTGCTCCCGTGGCTGCCCCGTCCGAATCGCCCGAGTAGCCGAAGATCGAACCGTCCGAGCCGGTCGGTGTTTCTTCGTCCCAGCGGTTCGTCAGTGTAGGATTTGTCCCGCTGATGCCGTTCGCCGTTGTCAGGTTCTCGTTGTAAACGCCCACGGCCACCACGTGGCAGGCGATCGTTGGATCGAAGGTCGCGTAGGTAACTGTGTCAGAGAGTGCGTTCGCGCTGGTTGTTGGCGTCCCCGCGCCCGTCGTTGGATCGCCGGTTAGCTTGCAGTCAATCCAGGCTGACGCCACACCACAGAAGAGGACGTTGTTGTCGGTCGGCTTCGTGACGTTGACTGTGTTGCCGGACGCGTTCGCGCCGTTTGTCACCCGTGCCCAGGCAAGCGTCAGCATCTCGGCAGTCGTGTTGTTGACCTCGACGAACTTCGTCCACGCCGAGATGCCGTCCGCCTCGGCAGAGGGAAACGTGCAGACCTGGTTATCTTTGTTGAGGACGGAGATGACAAGGATGTCGTTGGTTACAAGCGAGGCAGGCACTACCACAGCAAGAGTCGTGGTGGTCGCGTTGGCGCCGATCGCGCCAGCCGAACGAAACGTTACTGCCACGTTAGCGGTTCCACCAGTGCTTCGCCGCTACCTCTGGAACAGCCGTTTCCTCTGCAATCGCCGCCGCTACAGCCGCCTCAACCTCTGGCGTGAACTCCGCAACCGCTATCCGAGCGGCCTCGACAGCATCCTGTCCTTTCTCCAGCGCCCTCTTCTCAGCATGAGCCTTCCTTGCCTCCCAGGCGTCGCTGTATATCTGGGCAACGTAGCTGGCTGGCCAGATCCAAAGAAAACACGCGGCATGTTCGGCCAGCCGGAAGTTCAAGCGCTCCACTCCCTGGAACTCAGGCTTGAGTTCGTAAGGGATAGGAATCCAGGCGCCGTGCTCGGGGTCGAACCGCAGGAATCCCTCACCCGCTTCCCTCCATGATTGCGTGGTCATCCGCCTCACGCGAGAGAACCAATGCCCGCTCTCTTCGACGTAATCGTAGCTTCGGAGTGCGTGTCGTGCTTCTTCCATCTTCATCAGTCCAATGTTATTACAAGGATTCCGACGCCAATCGTAGGCGGCGTGTTGCTGGTGTCGATGACCTTGCTGGTACAGGTGCCCCAGCAGATGATGTTGCCCGTTCCTGTGGCACTGGCGTCACAGATAGCAAAGCCAACAATCGTGCTGGTACCGGCGGTGCAGGCTGCGAACGTAATGGCGGCAGAGTTGGTCTTGCCACTTCCGGTTGCTGCTGACAGGTCGGTTGCAAGGATCTCCTTCCGGGCATATCCGGTATAGGTGGCCTCAACGATGTTGGTCCCGAGACTGGCGTCCGTGGGGATGGTGGTGCAGAGAGCCATGTAGATGTTGGCAGGCTCAGTGAACGCGCCATCGCTCCATATATGGTCAAGGACGAGGGGTTCAGCGTAGTCAGAAAGTGAGGCCATTATGCTGCCACCAGGTTTCCGTCTGAAGTAATTGGGAACCAAACCACCCGGAACTCGATCTCTCCGCCGTTCACGAGCTGGGTTCCCGAGCTTGTCACCGCCGCCACGATGTTCTGAGAGATGTCGATGTCCTGCTGCGTTGCGGCCTGAGCGATGCCGTTTGCGGTCGGTGTTATGGACTGCCAGTGCTTATTCGTGCTGGTAAGGCCCACGGCAGAAATGGCCGCCCCATTGAACAGCGTCGTTGAGTTGACGATGCCCAGCGAGAGGCTGGCCGTGCCGGTGCCCCCATCCACCGCCACGCTCACCTTCACTACGGAATCGATCGAGACGACGTGAACTGCACCGGTGACGGTAAAGACGGTGCAGTTGCCGATCGCCCCAAACCCAGCAGCACCGGTAAAGGTGAAGAGCTTATAGTTGTTGCGGGTGAAACCTCCGGAAGAGATTTTCGGCATCAGTCCCACTCCTCGAGATAGTGAACCGTAGCCGTGCCCGACGCCGTGACTCCGTAGATCGCCGCGTTCGCACTGATTGTGACGCTCTCCCCCACAAGCAACTCAAACCCCGTTGTGGTCGTTACCCGCGCCGTCCCGACGTACACGGTCACGCTCGTTGAAAGGTTCTTGATGAGAACCTCACGCCGGGCATTACGCGCAGCCCCAATCTCCGTGACAGCCGTCGTCACCGACACCTGCCCCGTCGCAATCTGTCTCTGAAGTATGATGTCCTCTTCGTCACTCAAAGCTGGCAGTCTCATGAGCTACCTTCCTTTTCCGTTGCCTGGCAATACCATCTTCACGAGGGAGATCTCCATCAGGAATGCTCCTTTGTCTGGTGCAACCGCAACCCCTGCGGCGAATCGAAGAATCGCGTGCAGCCCTCGGTTCGGCAGTAATGGATGACTTCGGCCGCCGGCGGGGCAATTGCACCACCTGCCATCGCCTGCATCGCTTCCAACTGCTTGCGGGTCATCTCCTCCGCGCGCGCCTTCTCCTGCTTCTCGATCTCAGCCTCGATCGTCGCGTGCTCCTGCTTGTGCTTCCGGCGCATGTGCATCCCCGCCTGGAAGTTGTTGGGAAGGTTGTCCACGCTGCATTCCTGACCCTCAAGGCCAATCTCGTTTAGCCAGGCCCGGTCTGGATGATCCGGGTGCAACCGGCAAAGCTGGCGATGGGCGGGCACGAGCTTCGGCATGTGTGTGACGGAATCGATGACGTACTCTTTGCCGGGCAACGGGGTACGCGTGAACACAAGTTGTCCCCGGCTATCGCGTTCGGTCAGCTTCTTCTTTGCCCTGTCAGGCGTGACATGAGAAGTCAACCCCGTCTGCCGGTGGTAGATCGTTACCCAAACAGATGTGCTCTTGCCCTTCATGCCCCGAATCAGGCCATCTTCCTCTCCGACCAGCTCGCCGGCGTCGAAGTTGTGAGTCTCCGAATGCTGACGGCGCATTTCCGAGATCGCTACGTCCAGGTCGATCTCGTCTTCAAAGGTTGCAGGTGATGTCATGTCGTTGCCTTTCTGAGGAACAAATTTCGTTGCTTTGTGAATCCCGGCCCGAAGGTGGATGCGTTCCGCCGCTGTTTCTGGCGCTCGTGCGCCCATGCCAGCGTGTCAGGGATAAGGGTGCTGGTCCGTTGATGCTCGAATAGCATCTCGTGAAACAGTCGAGATCCGTTTCTCATGTCCTCTGCCTGGTCGATGAGCGCTTGCACCTCGTCTTGAAACAGGCTGAAGATGCGTAGCTCCGAGGAGTCCGGGAAATCGGATGCGGGCCCAAGATCGCGCACCCACTCCGCGATCTCGTCGTCGCGGAGCACGTAGATGAACTGCCAGCGGCGGAGGGACTTGTAATCACGGGTGAGGTGATTCGTCTCACGCAACTCCCACGCCTTTTCCCAGGGCTGCACGAACGTTGTCTGCGGGACCTTTTCCTCAGTTCGCGGCTTCATGCTGGCTCCTTCAATGCCGCTATCTCCTGAGCCAGGCCATTGATCATGTCGAACAGCACGCCGATCACATCTACTGTCTCTTCAGCCGGTTCCTGTGGCCGGGGAATCCCTCGCGGTCGTTCACCATCCCGGAACCGATATTCCTCGCGTACGTCAATCACTGAGCGGCCTGTCCTGCGAGCAATCTGTCGGTACCAGAGTGCAGGGGGCATGTCGAACTCACCGTTCCACTCCGCCGGCTCCGTCACCCACTCGCCCGTATTGTAATTGTGGTAAGCCGGAGTAACTCGCACGAGTCCGGGAAACAGCTTGTACATCTCCTTCCAGATGCAGCACATCCGCACCTCCAGCGTTTCCGCGAGGTAGGGATTTGTCCACATTCCAATCCGCTGATAGACGCAGTCGCAGAGATCGTCGTCCACCTCCCAGAATGTTTCAGGAAGTAAGGCCGCCATGATGTCGGCGGTCGCCCTCTCGGAAAGCGCAGCGGTCACTTGCTTATCTCCTACGCCTGGATATTGGACACGGTAGAGCCCGCGATGATCTTGCGCATCACGGTAGCCGACGAGAACACCGCTCCCGACGTGGCGATGGCCCCCGCCGGAGCTGTCCCTTCCTTCATTACTGCCGCACTCGTCGGCTCAGTTGTCAGGAACGCTGATACGACGCCAAGCCGAAGGTTCCCCGCAGTGATCCGCTCGTCGCCTGCGGTGTTCACGTTGTTTCCAGTGGTCGTGGTCGCCCCGGTCCCCGCCGTAATTGTTGTAGCTGCGTTCAGGAGCAGCGCGCTATAAAGCCCGTCCGCGTTGATATGCCCCACTCTCGTCCCGCGATAGTAGAAATCGAGCCGGGAGTTGGAAGGGTCCCAACGCCAGCCATTGTGAATCGAGGAAACTGCCATCTTACGTCTCCACGTTCGACGCGGTCCCGGCAGCGATGATCTTCATCACATTGGTCCCGTCTGTATAGAGCGCCCCCGACGTGGCAATCGCACCCTCCGGCGCCGTCCCTGCCTTGAAGACAATCGCACTCGTTGGCTCAGTTGTCGCGAACGCTGATACCACACCCAGGCGGACATTCCCGGCCGTGACACGCACGTCGCCGGCCGTGTTCGTGGTATTTCCGGTCGTGACGGTTAGCCCCGTGCCAGCGGTGATTGTCGTCGTCGCATTGAGCAGCGCTGCTGTGTAGAGCCCGGCTGTATTGATGTGGCCGACTCGCGTTCCACGGTAGTAGAAGTCGAGACGCGAATTGGCCCGATCCCAGCGCCAACTGTTATGAATCGCGGAGACTGCCATATCGTTCCTCCACCTGCAAAGGCAGGACTTGATGGAGGGGGCTGACTGGCAGCCCCCGAATTCGTTACTCGGCCGAAATGTCGGCCCAGAACCACGACGCCCCGCAATGGAACGCCGAGGCAGTGTTAACCGATGCCGTGACGGTGACGTGCAACGCCATCGTCGGCGGGACAATCAGTCTGCCGTCCACCTGGCCGATACAGGCACCGCCCGGCGTCGCCGCCGCAAGCCCGAAGTTCATCGTGCTTCCGGGGAAGGGCCGCCAGCCGTTGGCAACAACCGTCTGGTCGACGGCCGTCCGCGCCGGGCTCCCGGTTGCACTTGTAATCGAGGCGCGACCGTTCGCGCTGTACATCACGAGTGCGGTGTTCGCTGAGTACACAGGCGTTCCCACCTGCGCCCAGGGCGTGTGCGACCACACAACCGCTGTTCCGAGGAGCTGCCAGCTCCAGATGGTGTCGATGACCATGCACCGGGTGGCATGGTTGTTGTCGATCTCCAGCTTCGCAAGTGTCGTGGGCAACGCCACCACACCGGCAAAAGCGGTAGCCGTCGAGACTGACCAGCCTTCGCCGACGCGGGTCAGCTCCGCATACGGAGGCAACCCCTGAGCAACAAACAGCTCGTTGAGTTCGTTGCTCTCGATGCGAAATTCCTTGCCCTTGGACGCTCCACCACGGCGAACGCCGCGCTGGACAGTGTCGATCAATTCAAATGTTGCTGGCATCAGAACGTCTCGTCTCTGCCGCCCTCGGCGCCAAAGTAATCCACTTCCCAGGTCGGGTCCGTCGTTGACGGGTCAACGAGAATCACAACCGGGTGATAGAGTGCCGCGGTGTCAAGGTTGCCGGCGGCGAGGGTCGCCACCAGCTTCGGCCCGGTGTTCTGCGGCGTCGTGGAAATGTCGCCGTAGTAGACGCGTCCCGCACCATCGGGATCAATCTCGACCCGGATATACATAAACGAGTCGGCCACCGGGACAGCGTTGGCCCGAATACCAAGCGTGCCCAGGGTCGTGACCGAACCGGTTGACGTGGTAACTGCGGCCGTCGTCAGCTCCGTGCCGTCGAGCGACGCATGGACGCGCCAATCGTCGGTCGTGGCAGTGGTGTCGTAGTAGATGCCAAAGACATTGCCGCCGTCGTTGCTGGTAAGCGTCCCGCCCGAAAGCGTAAACGGATTCACGATCTCGGCCAGGTTGACAGTCTCCTGCCAGCCAACGAACGCGCCCCAGGTTGTCAGGACGCTCAACTTGAACCGAACCTCCATCGAGATCATCCCGTTCAGGGAGGGGCACATAGGCATCGACGCCAGGCCGATGCCGTCAGCAGCTCCCGCCGCTCCCGAGAATGCCGCGATGCCGTTCGGTTCGTCCACCGTCGCCGACATCGCCACGTCGCCGCTGATGGCGATCAGGCGAATGTCATTGAAGCGGTACTGCGTCGCGTCCGACAGCGTCTGCACGATGGTAGACTGGAAGTCTTCGAAGAAGCCAATGTTTCCGTGACCAGTGCCTCGCATGTTCTGGCTCCTTTCTTACGTCGTCGGCGCGGTGGTATTCGAGTACACTTCGTAGAGCCAGTTTCCTGGACTACGTTCCCCGAACACCCACTCGTCGTAGTGAAAAACGTCGGTCGCGCCGCCGCCCTTTTCAGGGAGGAACTTTTCATAGTTCCATGGCGAACGCCCTTGAACGAACACGGCCGCTTCCCGTGAGTGAACGCCGCCCTTCGAGTCCGTGGACCCATCGATGGCGATGTTCCCGTCTTCAAAGAGATTTGTGCCAGCAACTCCGCCCATGAAGCCCTTGCGGAAAATCTCTTCGGTCATGCCGTTCGGGATCGTGTACGTGCCGATACCGGCCAGTACCTCATCCCAGATATCTCTCACCTGGAAGGGGTGCAGGACGGTGAACAGATCTCCGGTAGAGGGCTCGGTTGTGTTGCCCTTGATCCGTGACGCAGCCGCCCCGATGACGCCAGACACAAGCGTGGTGCCAGTGCCCGAAAGCGAAGTTGTGGCACCGTCGAGCCATGACAGATACGACTCATCCTTGAGCCGCGTGATCGCGTTCTGTGAAAGCACGCCCATCTTGGCCGCCACCTTCTTGTCGATGCGGATCTTGGCGCGGTTGGTGATCCGCGTCTGAATTCCGCCGACAACAGGAGTGAGTTGCAAGAGCGTGTCGGACAGTTGCTGGGGGTTATTGAGATCCTGATCCTCACCGATATTGTTCATGCCAGTGAGTTGGGCCAGGGAAATCTCGTCCCAGGTCGTGCCGGTGCCTTCCGGAAGTTTCTGGTGATCGGTTGCCCGCATAAACACTCCGTCGTGTTCGCGGACAATCCGAGCCGCATCAATCATCGTGGGAAGGCTATCGGCAAGGGACCCGGTTGTGGTCGTTGGCATGGGGGTCTCCTACATTTGGTAGCCGGTCTCCGCGAAGAGCGCCTTCTTACGGGCCTCGATCGAGGAGTTAGGGTCGTAAGAAGGC
>Ga0209641_10001011_pt1 | contig 25540 bp, 23 predicted proteins | sample RifCSP16_1_FD_184022 | JGI IMG/M metagenome (GOLD analysis project Ga0209641, IMG submission 184022) | Soil microbial communities from Rifle, Colorado - Rifle CSP2_sed 16_1 (SPAdes) (version 2) | ecosystem: Environmental > Terrestrial > Deep subsurface > Rock core/Sediment | place: Rifle... | reverse complement strand
CAGGCAGCCTTTGTCGACATCGGCCTCAGCAAAGATGCCTTCCTCTACGTCCGGGACATCTACGAAGACCTGGAGGATTACGAGCAGATCCTCACGGCGGGTGAGGAATCCGAGGGGGAGGAGCGCCCGCCACCCCCCCCGGCTTCCAAGCGGACTCCCCGACAAGGACAGCCCTCGATCGACGAACTGCTCCAGGAGGGCCAGGAGGTGCTGGTCCAGGTGGCCCGAGAACCTTTGGGGACCAAGGGGGCCCGGATCACCTCCCACATCACCCTCCCCGGCCGCTATCTGGTCTACATGCCCACCGAGCAGCACATCGGCATCTCTCGGAAGATCGAGAGTGAAGGGGAGCGGGCCCGCCTCCGCCAGATCGTGCAGGAATTGACCACGGGGACCGAGGGGGTGATCGTCCGCACCGCGGGGATGGGAAGAAAACGCGATGAGATCGCCGCCGATCTGCAGTTTCTCCGCTCTCTCTGGCGACAGATCAGGGCGCGGGCCGAGACGGTCACGGCGCCTGCCCTGGTCCAACGGGATCTCGATCTCGTCTTTCGGATCTTCCGCGACCTCTTCACCCGCGATGTCACGCGGCTGGTGGTGGACAACGAAGGGGAGTATGAACGGTGTGTAGAGTTTGTCGAGTCGCTGTTCCCCGATCTGCGCTCTCACCTCTTCCTCTACACCGAGGAGGAGTCCATCTTTCGATCCTTCGGGGTCGAGCGCGAGATCGAAAAAGCCCTGCGGCCCAAGGTCTGGCTGAAATCGGGGGGGTATCTCGTCATCGAGGAGACCGAGGCGTTGGTCTCGATCGATATCAACACCGGTCGCTATGTCGGCAAACACGACTTCGAGGAGACCGTCTTCAAGACCAATCTGGAAGCGGCGCGGGAGATTGCCCGTCAGGTGCGCCTCAGGGACCTGGGGGGGATTGTCATCATCGACTTCATCGACATGGCAAAGCAGGATCACCGGGACCGGGTGGTCGCCGACCTCAAGGAGGGCCTCAAATCCGACCGCTCTCCCACCAACGTCGCTCTCCTCTCGGAATTGGGCCTGGTCGAGATGACCCGCAAGCGGGTCAAGCAGGGTCTCATTCGCTCCCTCAGCGTGAGCTGTCCCAACTGCGGGGGAACCGGCCTGCTCCGGGCCATCCCCTCCATCGCCCATCAGGTTCTGCGGGAGGCGGAGTGGCTGATGGTCAAGCGTAAGCCGGCGCACCTCAAGATCCGCGCCCATGCCGACGTGATCGCGTGGCTCCGGGCCGAGGAGGCGGAGGCGATCGAGGCCTTGCGGCAGAAGTTCGGGACGGAGATCTCTCTCGTGCCTGAGGAAGGATGGGGCACCGCAAAGTTCCAGGTCTCCGAAGGGTGACACCCCGGCCATTCATCCGCCCCCGTTGCCCCCGATCCCGGTTCCCGCTGAGCCCCACCCCCGCACCTGAGCAACGGGGGCCCCTTCTTGACAGGCGCAAATATTCCTGATACATAGGAATTTCGGTCCAGCCAGCGAGGCATCTGGAGGCATCGAGATGTACGCCGTCATAGAGACCGGAGGAAAACAATACCGGGTGGCCCCGGGAGGGGTGATCGCCGTGGAGCGTCTCCCCGGGAGCGTGGGGGATGTCGTCGAGCTTTCCCGGGTCTTGCTGGTCGGCGAGGGGGAAAAGGTCAAGGTCGGGGCCCCCATCGTCGCAGGGGCGAAGGTGCGCGCGACTATTGTGGCGCAGGCGCGGGGCCCCAAGATCATGGTTTTCAAGTTCAAGCGGCGGCGAAAGTACCGGCGCAAGACCGGACACCGCCAGGCGCTGACCCGTCTCCGGGTCGAGGAGATCGTTGCCTGAGCAAGGCAGCTAGAACGCTAGGAAGCTAGTAGGCTCGAACGACGGAAGGCTTTCGCTTCCTAGCCTCCTAGCATACCAGCATCCCAGCGTCTGATAGCACGGTAGCGAAGCGGAGGGAGCAATGGCGCATAAGAAGGGGATGGGGAGTTCGAGAAACGGCCGCGATAGCCACTCGCAGCGGCTCGGGATGAAGGCCTTCTCTGGGCAGACAGTCACGGGCGGGAGCATCCTGGTTCGGCAACGCGGCACCCGATTCAAGCCCGGCTGGAACGTCGGGATTGGTCGGGACGATACGCTGTACGCGAAGGTGAGTGGGATCGTTTCCGTCGTAGAGCGGGGAGGCCGAGGTCGTTTTGTGAACGTCACGCCGGTTTCTGCAGGGGCAACCGCTTCCGATGACCGATGACCGCAAACCTTTGACCCACCCGATGACCGTTGACCGATGTCCGATGACCGTAGGCCGGGGAAGGCGTTCCCGGTTCTATGTCGTCGGTCGTCGGTGATCGGTTTTCGATACACGGTCGCCGGTGGTCAGTCATCGGGTGAACACTGTGTTCATTGATGTTGCCCGGATCAAGGTTAGAGCGGGCCAAGGCGGAAAAGGCTGCATCAGCTTTCGGCGTGAAAAGTACGTCCCCCGGGGCGGGCCGGACGGAGGGGACGGCGGACGGGGAGGCAGCATGTATATGGAAGCCTCCCGATCGGTGGGGACCCTCCTCGATCCGAAATACCAACAGGAGTATCGGGCACCACACGGGGGCCACGGACAGGGGAAGAAGAAGCGCGGTCGTGACGGGGCGGATGTCATCATCCGGGTTCCCCTTGGTACGGTGATTACGGACCAAAAGACGGGGCGGCTCCTCGGGGACCTCACGGAAGACCGGCAGCAGGTCTTGGTGGCCCGCGGCGGGCGAGGGGGCCGGGGCAACGCGGCCTTTGCTACGTCCACGCGCCGCGCGCCGCGGATCGCCGAGGAGGGACGGGCGGGCGAGGAGCGAATGCTCCTCTTGGAGCTGAAGCTCCTAGCCGACGTCGGGCTGGTGGGGGTTCCCAATGCCGGTAAGTCCACCCTTCTGCGGGCCCTGACTGCGGCGCAGCCGAAGATCGCCGATTATCCTTTCACCACTCTCGTCCCCAATCTGGGGGTCCTTGATCTCTCCCTGAACGAGCGCATGACGGTGGCTGACATCCCGGGGCTCATCGCTGGCGCCTCGGGAGGTGCGGGTCTTGGTCTCGACTTTCTCCGACACATCGAGCGGGTCCGCTTGGTCGTGCACGTCCTCGATGTCTCGGAGGCTCACGATCCCCTCAAGGCGTTCGAGGTGGTGGAGGAGGAGCTTCGAGCGTACCGTCGTCCCCTCACCGAGCTCCCGCGACTGGTGGCGGCCAATAAGATCGATCTGCCCCATAAGAAGAATCTGGCGCGCTGCCACCGCTATTTTGCCGGCCGGGGAATCCCCCTGTACCCCGTCTCGGCCTTAACGGGAGCAGGTGTTTCCGCCCTCAAGGAAGGACTCCGGCAGAGCCTCAGGCGAGCGCTAGGCCAGAGGGAGAGCGGTGGAGCGCAGAGAGCTCTGTAAGCAGGTGCGGCGCCTGGTCGTCAAGGTGGGCTCGGGGGTCCTGTCCGGGGGGACCCTGTGCCTGCAGGCGGAGGCCATCCAGAGCCTCGCGAAACAGATCGCCTCCGCGACGGCCCGAGGGGCGCAGATCATTTTGGTCTCCTCGGGGGCGGTGATGGCTGGGCTCGAGCGGCTCGAGCGGACGGAGAGGCCGCGCAGCATCCCCCTGAAGCAGGCGGCGGCCGCCGTCGGCCAGAGTGTGCTCATGGCGACCTACGAGGAGGCCTTTCGGCCCTTCGGGATCAAGGTGGCCCAGATCCTCCTCACCCAGGAAGATCTCCGGGACCGGGTCCGATACCTGAACGCCCGGCACACGCTCTTCACGCTTTTTGACCTCGGGGTCCTTCCCATCGTCAACGAAAATGACACCGTGGCCGTCGAGGAGATCAAGTTCGGGGACAACGACATCCTCTCGGCTTTGGTCGCCTCGTTGGTGGATGCGGATCTTCTTGTGATGCTCACGGACCAGGAAGGGCTGTATACCGCCGATCCCCGCTCTGACCCAGGCGCGCGGTTGATCCCGGTCCTCTCGAGTCCCTTCCCCTCGGACACCTTTTGGGCTGGCCCAGCCCGGACAACCGTTGGGATCGGGGGAATGGCCTCCAAAGTGGAGGCGGCCCGCGTGGCGACCGGTGCCCACATTCCGGCGCTGGTGGCGAACGGTCTCACGGCGGATATCCTCCTGCGCCTCCTGGCCGGCGAGTCCCTGGGAACCCTCTTCCTGCCCCAGGCGGCCAGGATGGGGAGCCGGAAGCGATGGCTGGCCTTCGCCACCCGTCCCAAAGGAGAAATCCGGGTGGATGCGGGGGCGAAACGGGCTCTCACGGAGCAGGGGCGGAGCCTCCTCCCCTCAGGAGTCCAGGGGACGATCAAGGCGTTTGCCGCCGGCGATGTGGTATCGATCCTGGGGGCCGAAGGGGAAGAGTTCGCCCGGGGCCTGGTCAACTACAGCGCGGAAGAGGTAGAACGGATCAAGGGGCGGAAGAGTAGCGAGATAGAGCGGATCCTGGGGTACAAGCACTCTGACGAGGTCATTCATCGGGACAACCTGGTCATTGTGGAGGGGTGCAGTTGAGGGAGGTGGAGGCGTTAGCCCGTCAGGCGCGGGAGGCGGCGCGGGCCATGGCGCTCGCCTCGACGGAGGTCAAAAATCGGGCTCTGAAGGCGATGGCTCAGGGGCTGCTCGATCGCCAGGCCGAGATCCTCACGGCGAACGCGGCTGACCGCGCCGCCGCGGAGGGCCGGGGACACCCGCCCGCCTTTCTCGATCGACTCAGACTGAACACCGAGCGGGTCCGGGCGATGGCGCAAGGGCTCCAGGAGGTAGCAGTCCTTCCCGATCCCGTGGGGGAGGTGACCGGCATGGAGCGCCGCCCCAACGGCCTCTGGGTGGGTCGCATGCGAGTGCCCCTAGGCGTGATCGCCGTCATCTACGAGTCCCGGCCCAATGTGACCGCCGATGTGGCCGGACTGTGCCTCAAGGCCGGCAACGCGGTCCTCCTACGCGGCGGCTCGGAGGCGATCCGGTCCAATACGGCCATCGCGGCGGTGCTCACGAGCTGTGCCGAGACCGCGGGCCTCGCGAAAGGGGCCGTCGGGATCGTGGCGACGACTGATCGGGCGGCGGTGCACGCCCTCCTCAAGCTGGATCGATTCATCGATCTGGTGATCCCCCGGGGCGGGGAGGAGCTGGTCCGGACGGTCAAGGAGGCGTCGACCATCCCTGTGATCGCCCACGAGAAGGGGCTCTGTCATATCTACGTGGACGCGAGGGCCGATCTCCCTATGGCCGAGGACGTGGTCTGTAACGCCAAGGTGGAGCGGCCGGGGGTCTGTAACGCCGTCGAGACCCTGCTGGTGCACGGGGAAGTGGCGCGCGCGTTTCTCCCCAAGGTGGCTCAGCGCCTCGCGGCGGCGGGGGTCGAGCTCAAAGGCTGCCCAAGAACGCGGGCGGTCCTGCCCCATATCGGCGAGGCCACCGAGACCGACTGGGAGACCGAGTATCTCGACCTGATCCTGTCTATCAAGGTCGTGGACTCCTTTGAGGAGGCGGTGGCGCACATCGGCCGGTACGGCTCTGGCCTGGCGGAGGGGATCGTGACGAGCGACCATGGTCGCGCGCAGCGCTTCCTGCGCGAGGTGGATGCCGGGGTGGTGTTCGTCAACGCCTCGACCCGGTTTGCCGACGGGGGGGAATTCGGGTTGGGGGCGGAGATCGGCATCAGCACGCAAAAGCTTCACGCCAGAGGCCCGATGGGGCTCAAGGAACTTACCTGTACGAAATTCATCGTGCTCGGGGAGGGCCAGGTCCGTGACTCCCGCCCCGGAGCGGGTTGAGGGTTCATAGTTCATGGTTCATGGCATGAGAATTCGGGAGGGCCGGCATGTGCTCTCCCTGTCGCTGAACCCTGAACCCTGAACCCTGAACCCTGAACGGAGCAGGAGCGATGCGCATCGGCGTGATGGGGGGAACGTTTGATCCGATCCACCTCGGTCATCTGCGGGCTGCCGAGGAGATCTACTGGGCGTTCGCACTGGATCACATCATCTTTGTCCCGGCGGCCCGTCCCCCCCACAAGGCGGACCAGGACGTGGCAGCGCCCATCCATCGGTACGAGATGGTCTCGTTGGCCACAGTCTTTTCCCCGTACTTCAGCGTCTCCCCCATCGAAATCAGTCGACCTGGCCGATCCTACTCGGTGGAGACCCTGCGAGAGCTGCTCAAGCTGTACGGTCCTGAGACCCACCTGTGGTTCATCATGGGGGTGGACACCTTTCTGGAGATGAGCACCTGGAAGGAGGCGGCGCAGATCCTGCGCCTGGCCCAAGTCGTCGTGACCGCCCGACCCGGCTGGCGTCTCGACGAGGTAGAGAAGACCCTGACGCCTCGGCAGCGCCGACAGCTCGGCAGCCCCCAGTTCAAGTACCTGAAGATCTCAGAGGTGACTCCGGACCCGAGTCGCCGGGGGCCGGTCCCGGGACTGGTTCTACTGGTGGAGGTGGTGTCGCTGGACATCTCCTCCACCGAGATCCGACAGCTTGTGGAGGAGGGGCGAAGCATCCGGTTCCTGGTCCCCGACACCGTGGCCGCGTACATGAGCAAGAACAGACTCTATCAAGGGCGGCGGGAGGCTGCCGGAGAGGGGGTCCAGGGGAGCTTGCTTGGAGGATGGGAAGAATAGAGCCGGAGCGACTGGTCGATCTAGCAGCGCAGGCAGCCTGGGAGGTCAAGGCGCACAATCCTGTCATCTTGGACCTCCGGGGGATCTCGAGCCTTGCGGATCATTTTCTGATCTGCAGTGCCGATTCCGACCGGCACGTCCGTGCCATTGCCGATCACATCGGGGAGTGCCTCGAGAAGGCGCAGGTCCGGATGCATCACCGGGAAGGGTATCCAGAGGCGCGGTGGATTTTGCTTGACTACCATGACCTCATCATCCATATTTTCGACGCAGAAACGCGGCGTTACTACAATCTGGAGTGGCTCTGGGGTGATGCGCCCCAGCGGGAGTACCGAGGCTAGATGAGGGCGTCCAAGCTCAAGGAACTGGAGAAATGGCTCCTGGAAAAGCGGAAGGGGCTCGTGAGCGGGGTCCGTTCGCGCAATGCCACCAGGTTCGAGACGGAGGGAGGGACGTTGGACCTGGCTGACCAGGCGGCGAGCGCGTACACCAAGGAGTTCCTGCTTTCCCTGGGTGATGCGGAACGGCGGCTCTTGCGCCAGGTGGACGCCGCCTTGGAGAAGATCCGCCTCCGGACGTACGGCACGTGCGAGAAGTGCGGGGAAGAGATCGCCATCAGACGCCTGGAAGCCCTTCCCTTTGCTGAGTTCTGCATTGCGTGCCAGGAGGAGGAGGAACGTCGGTAAGGCGCTTTTCTCCGGCCATCTTCCCCCTTCGGTGTGAGGTCGTCGTCGCCAGCGTCCTTCGGCAAGCCCTTCGACCAGCCCTTCGACGCGCTCAGGACGGTGGGAAACGTCGAACCGCTCAGTCGAGTCGTTGAGACGCGCGGCCGCTTCAAGCGCTGGGGCTCGGAACTCTACTTTGCCCTCCTCCAGCTCCTGCTCCCGGCCTGGTGTGCCGTCTGTCAGGGCCCGCTCGGCATTGGATCCCGATCGGTCGTCTGCGGCGCCTGCTGGGGAGGGATCCGGATTCTCGACGCCCCCTTCTGTCCCCGGTGCGGGCGCCCCTTTTGGGGCAGCGCCCTCGCCCATCCCCCCTCGCACCGTTGCCAGGCGTGCCGGACCCGGGCGCCCCAGTTCCTTCTCGCCCGCTCCGCCGTTCTCTATGACCGGGACAACCCCCTCCGGGAGATCCTCCTCCTGTTCAAACACGGTCGACGAATCGCCCTGGGGGCCCATCTGGGGCGCCTCATGGCGACGCGAGTCGCCGATCTCTTTGATGGGCGCGCCATCGACGCGGTCGTGCCGGTTCCCCTCCATCGAGGACGAGAGCGAGAGCGAGGGTTCAACCAGGCCGATATCCTGGCCAGGGTCGTCGGCAAGCGTCTCCATCGGCCAGTCCTCCGGAGGACCGTAGAGCGCGTCCGCCCCACCCCGCCGCAGGCTGGGAAGGCGCGGGACCGCGCGCGGAATGTCCGCGGGGCCTTCGCCGTCCGGGATCCGGTAAGGATCGACGGCCGATCCCTCCTCCTCGTGGATGATGTCCTCACGACCGGCGCGACGGTCAATGAGTGCGCCAAGGTCTTGATGAAGGCCGGGGCCCGCACGGTCCTCGTCTACACGCTGGCGCGGGCGCTGTGAGGTTGACTTCGCAGCGCGCGGCCCCTATCATGGATGAGGCTTTTTCAGATCGTTCCAAGTGGCATGCCGCGCTCGCGCGGGAAGGAGAATAAGGAGGACGATGGTGGCCATTCGCGTTGGAATCAACGGCTTCGGGCGGATCGGGCGGAACCTGTACCGGGCATCCTTTCGGGACGCGGCGTTGGAATTTGTCGCGGTGAACGACATCACCGATGCCAAGACCCTCGCCCACCTGCTGAAGTACGACTCGATCCTCGGGAGGCTCACCGCCCAGGTCGAGGCCAGAGATGACGCCATCCTGGTGAACGGCAAGGCGATCAAGGTCCTGTCCATCAAGGATCCGGCCGGTCTGCCGTGGAAGGAGCTAGGGGTGGAGTACGTCGTGGAGTCCACGGGGCGCTTCACCGATCGGGAGAGTGCCTCGAAGCACCTGCAGGCCGGCGCGAAGAAGGTGATCATCTCTGCGCCGGCCAAAAGCCCTGACATCACCATCGTCCTCGGGGTGAACGAGAAGATGTACGACCGCCAGAAGCACCACGTCATCTCTAATGCCTCCTGCACGACCAACTGCATTGCACCGGTGGCCAAGGTGTTGCACGAGCACTTCCGCATCAAGCACGGGTTCATGACGACCATTCACTCCTACACCAATGATCAGCAGCTCCTCGACTTGCCCCACAAGGATCTCAGGCGGGCCCGGGCGGCAGCCCTCTCTCAGATCCCGACCACGACGGGGGCGGCCAAAGCCGTCGGGTTGGTCTTGCCTGAACTGCAGGGGAAACTCCATGGGATCGCCATCCGTGTCCCCACCGCAAATGTATCGCTGATCGATCTCGTGGCTGAGGTCGAACGGGTGACGTCGGAGGGGGAGGTGAACCAGGCCTTTAGGAAGGCGGCCGCGGGGGAACTCCAGGGGCTCATGGAGTATACGGAGGAACCCCTGGTCTCCGTTGATTTCATCCATGACCCGCATTCTGCCATCGTGGATGGCGCCTCCACCTCGGTGATCGACGGCACCCTGGTGAAGGTCTTGGCCTGGTATGACAACGAGTGGGGATACTCCTGCCGGCTGCGCGATCTGATCAAGTACATGGCGTCCCGCTAGGACTGTTCACAGTTCACGGTTCATGGTTCACGGAAAGGCAGAGCGCACCGACGGGTGCCTGCGATGTTTAATAAGGTGTGTATCGATGAGGTTGAGCTGAAGGGCAAACGGGTGCTGATCCGGGTAGACTTCAACGTCCCGTTGGAGCAGGGCCGCGTGACCGATGATACCCGGATCCGCGAGAGTCTGCCCACGATCCGGTACGCACGCCATCAGAAGGCGCGGGTGATCCTCTGCTCCCACCTCGGTCGGCCCAAGGGCAAACCCTCTCCCGAGCTGTCCCTTAGACCGGTCGCGGTACGTCTGTCGGAGCTGCTCGGGGAGCCCGTTGGGATGGCCGAGGACTGTGTTGGGGAGACAGTGCACGAAGCGGTCGCAAAGCTCAGCGCGGGCGAGGTCCTCCTCTTGGAGAACCTGCGCTTCCATCCGGAGGAGGAGCAGAATGGAGCGGAGTTCTCCCGGGCGCTCGCGGGGCTGTGCGACGTGTATGTCAACGACGCCTTTGGTGCTGCGCACCGCGCCCATGCCTCGACGGCTGGCATCACTCGTGTTGTCCCCGTGGCCGCGGCCGGCTTCCTCCTGAGAAGGGAGGTCGAACACCTCGGCAAACTCCTCACCGCGCCGGAGCATCCCTTCGTGGCGGTGCTGGGAGGGGCCAAGGTCTCGGACAAGATCGGGGTCCTCCGGAATCTTATCGGGAAGGTGGATGCGTTCCTCCTGGGCGGGGGGATGGCGTACACCTTCTTGAAGGCGGTCGGGTGTTCGGTGGGAAGTTCCCTGGTGGAGGAGGACAAGCTGGTGGTTGCCCGCGAGACGATGAAGGCGGCCCGGGCGGCAAAGGTCGCCTTCCTGCCTGCGTCCGACCATGTCGTTGCGGAGCGGATTCAACCAAATCCCCCGACCCGCGTGGTGGACGGTCCCGAGATCCCCGAGGGGTGGATGGCGCTCGACATCGGCCCCAAGACGCGGGAGGCCTTTGCCGTCGTCATCCGGGGCGCGCGCACGGTCCTCTGGAACGGACCCATGGGGGTCTTTGAGGTTCCTCCCTTTCATGAGGGGACCTGGGCCGTCGCGGCGGCCATCGCGTCCAGTGGGGCTACCTCGATCATCGGCGGGGGGGATACTGCGGCGGCTGTCACCCGGGCAGGGGTGGCGGACAAGATGACCCATATCTCGACGGGAGGCGGGGCCTCGCTCGAGTTTCTGGAAGGGAAGGAGCTGCCCGGGATCGCCGCCCTCACCGATAGACGATGACAGTTGACCGAAAAAAGCCCCTTGGGTCCCGTGCGGTCATCGGTGATCGGTCGTCGGTTTGCGAGAGATGCGGAAGCCGTTGATTGCCGGCAACTGGAAGATGTACCAGACCACGGGTCAGGCCGTGGCCCTCGTCGAGCGGCTGCGGGCGCTGCTGGCAGAGATCGCCGGGGTCGACGTAGTGGTTTGCCCCCCCTTCACCGCAATGCAGGCGGTGGCCGAGGCGCTGAAGGGCTCTCGGATCGGTCTCGGGGCGCAGAATATGCACTGGGAAGGGGAGGGGGCGTATACCGGCGAAGTCTCGCCGGTGATGCTGACGGACCTCGGCTGCCGCTACGTCATCTTGGGGCACTCCGAGCGAAGACAGCACTTCGGTGAGACCGACCTCAACGTCAACCGGAAGGTCAGGGCAGCCCTCCGGCACCACCTTGCTCCCATCCTCTGTGTCGGAGAGACATTTGGGGAGCGCGAGGAAGGTCGCACGTTTCCGGTGGTCGAGGGGCAGCTCCGCGGAGGGCTGAGCGACATCCCTCCGCAGGCGGGGGAAGGGATCGTCGTGGCGTATGAGCCGGTCTGGGCGATCGGAACCGGGCACACCGCCACCCCGGAACAGGCGGCAACGGTTCACGCCTTTATCCGGAAGCAGCTGGGGGAGCTCTGGGGGGAGGCAGCGGGCAGGGCAGTCCGAATCCTCTATGGGGGGAGCGTCAAACCCGATAATATCGATGCGTTGATGGCCGCGCCGGAGATCGATGGGGCGCTCGTCGGAGGGGCAAGCCTCAAGGCTGATGCCTTTGCCCGTATTGTCCACTTCAAAGCGTCGAAGCGTCCATAGTCCAACGTCCAAAGTCAATCCGAAAGAACCTCGCTGGGGTCTTGACATTGGACTTCGGACTTTGGACCCTGAGTGGAGGAGAACATGCACGCAGTCCTGGTCGCTGTCCATATCCTGCTGGCGTTGGCCCTGATCGGGGTGATTCTGGTCCAGACCGGGAAGGGTTCAGACATCGGCGCAGCCTTTGGTGGGGGGTCCTCTCAGACCGTCTTCGGCGGTCGCGGGCCGACCACCTTTCTCCACCGGTTGACCGCCGCCATTGCTGCCCTCTTCATGGTCACCTCGGTCATCCTCACGATCTACGCCACCAGACGAGGGCCCGCCTCGGTCATCCCGGACGAGCCACCGAAAACGGCGCCGGCCGGGCCCGTTTCGGGACAACAATAGCGAGGGTCCGGGGTATGACCAGAAGGCCGGTGGCGTCCACTCCGGGTTCTCCATGCGGGTAAAGCGGATCCTGATCCTGGCTCCGACCCTCGTCGGTCTTTTTCTGCTGCAGTCCTATTTCTGGGTCCCCACCTTTGAAGATCAGGTGAAAGGGGATCCGGGCCGGCTCACCCGGTATATCGAGACCTCCATTGGCGATGCATCCATCTTGAATCCCACCCTCGCCGCCGATTCAGCCAGCGCGGCGATTCACACCCTCGTCTTCGAAGGGTTGATCGATCGCGACCTCGACCTCTCCTTCCGCGGGCGACTGGCCGAGGCGTGGGAGATCTTTGAAGAAGCGTATCTCACCGTGGATGAGACCCAGCGCCTGCCCGACGGCTCTGCGGCCACCGCCGACGAGCTGCTCCGATACCTTGAGCGGGCGCGAGCGGCGGGCGAACCCGCGCTCAAGCTCGTCCGGCGGATCGACTTGCTGCCCGGCCGGTCGAGCGTTGAGCAGATCGAGGTGACCGAACCGGGCCCGGAGCGGCGCAACCCCGTCAAGCGTCAGATCGCGGTGACGGTGCGCCAGCCCCCTCGAATCAAGTTCACCCTCCGCGAGGTCGATCAGGACTTCTTTACAAAGATCGACCGCCTCCTCGGTGGGTACGGGGACCGGATCGATCCCTCGCGCTTTGTGCAGGCGGCTGACCCCATCGTCACCCGGGAGCGGGCCGCGGAACTCGTCCCGCCAACCGAGCACAATCCCGTCGTCCTCTTCCGGCTGCGGAAGGGGATCCTCTTTCACGACGGGCATGAATTCGACTCTGGCGATGTCAAGTTCACGTACGAGGCGATCATGGCACCCGAGAATCTCTCGCCCCGCGTCCCGGACTTTGAGCCGGTCAAGGCGGTCGAGCCCCTCGGCCGGTATGCGGTCAAGATCACCTACAAGCGCCTCTTCGAACCGGGCTTCGGGAGCTGGACCATGGGGATCCTGCCCGAACACCTCCTCAACCGGGAGGCGCTCCGGGCAGAGGCGATCCGCGTCGGCCGTGATCCCAAGGACTTTTCCCTGCGCCATTCCCAGTTCAACCGGTCGCCCATCGGCAGCGGCCCCTTTCAGTTCGACGCGTGGAAGACGGACCAGTTCATTCGTCTCACGCGGTTTGACCGCTACTGGGAGGGGGCGCCGAACCTCCGCGAGTTTCTGTTCCGCATCATCCCCGACCTGCTGACCGCCGAGGTGACCTTCTATGCCGGGACCAGCGATGCCTACGGTGCACAGCCGCACCAGGTCGAGCGGTTGCGACACGACCCGCGCTTCCAGAGCTTCTCACGGCTCGGGTTAGGCTACACGTACATCGGGTATAACATGCGACGCCCGATCTTCCAGGACGTGCGGGTGCGGAAGGCATTGGGCATGGCGATCAACGTCGAGGAAATCATCGACTACGTGCTCTACGCGCAGGCAGAGCGGACGACCGGTCCCTACCCGAAGCAGACCGAGTTCTACGATCCGACGGTCGAGCCGCTCCCCTACGATCCCGAGGGGGCGCTCACGCTCCTCGCCGACGCCGGCTGGAGACCAAACGCCGAGGGGTGGCTCGAGAAGAACGGACAGCCCTTGGCCTTTACCCTCATCACCAACTCTGGCAACGAGGTCCGGAAGGCGGTCATGGTGGTGGCCCAGAACGCCTGGCGCCGCCTGGGCATCAAGGTCGAGACACTCACGATGGAGTGGGCGGTCTTCATCAACGAGCGGGTGGACAAGGGGGACTTCGACGCTTTGATCCTCGGCTGGTCCATGGGGCTGGATGCGGACCTCTACCAGATCTTTCATTCAAGCCAGACGGGCCACTTCCAGCTCAACTTTGTGGGGTATGCCAACCCGGCGGCGGATGCGTTGATGGTCCGCATCCGCCAGGAGTATAACCGCGAGCGGCAGGTGGCCATGGCGAGACGCCTGCACCGGCTCATCGCCGCGGACCAACCGTACACCTTCCTCTTCGTCGGGAAGGGCCTCACGCTCCTCGACCGGAAGCTGGTGCGCATGGTTGAGGACGCGGACGGGACACCCCGCTACCTCACCATCGTTCCCGATAAGCTGGGCGGAATCAGGTTCCACTTCAACCAGTGGGTGAAGACCGCTGAGCCGGTGCTCACGACCAACTGAGGCACGATGCTCTGGTTTCTGCTGCGGACCGGGTGGAAGAAACTCTGGACCCTTTTTTTCATTTCGGTGATCTCGTTCGCCGTGATCCACCTGGCACCGGGCGAGCCGAGCCAGATCGACCCCATGAATCCGCGGTTCACCCCGCAGCAGCTCGAGCGCTACCGGAAGGCCTTCGACTTGGATCAGCCCCTGCACATCCAGTACCTCCGCTTCTACCAAAGGCTGTTTACGGGCGAGCTCCGCTCCTTCAAGGACAACCAGCCGGTCTTGCCCAAGATCGTCGAGCGGGTCTGGAATAGCCTGTGGCTCTTTCTGGCCGGGACGATCCTCGTCTGGTGCGCTGCCTTCCCGCTGGGGATCACCACGGCGATCCGCCGTAACTCCGTCCTGGACAAGGTCACCACGGTTGTGGTCTTCGCTCTGATCTCGATCCCGGGGTTTTACCTCGCGTATCTCCTGATCATCTTCGTGGTCCAGACCTTCCACGTGGATGTGATCGGCCTCAGGACGTTTGGGCACCAGGGGCGGAACCTCGTCTGGTCGTTCATGGACCGGACATGGCACCTGGTCCTGCCCTCGGTCCTCGGGGCGACGGCCGGGATCGCCATCCTGTCCCGATATGTCCGTGCGCAGATGCTCGAGGTCATTACGTCGGATTACGTGCGGACCGCCCGGGCGAAGGGGTTGGATGAGGACACCGTGCTGTATAAGCATGCCCTGCGCAACGGCCTGCTCCCCTTCGTGACGATGCTCGGCCTGATCGTCCCGGGGCTGGTCGGCGGCAGCGTCATCATCGAGACGATCTTCGCCTGGCCGGGGATCGGCCGGCTGGGCTACGAGGCGATTCTGAGCCGCGACTACCCGATCGTGATTACCCTCAACTTTGTCGCCGCGCTCTTGACGCTGGTGGGGACGTTGCTTTCGGACCTGCTCTATATGGTGGTGGACCCGCGGATCCGGCTGGAGGGGGTCGAGTAGGATGGCGCGAGGAGCGGCGACGGGGCCCGTAGCACTGATGGTCTCCCCCTCTCGGCTTGCCTGGAGGTCGTTCCTCCGGGACCGGATCGCCGTGGCAGGCATGATGGCCTGCACCCTCTTCCTCATCGTGGCCCTCTTCGGCCTGCTTGTGACCAAAGGAGATCAGCCAGTCCTCGACCCCCGCCAGGTGCGACTGGCGGACAAGTTCAGGCCTCCCCTGTCGCTTCCCAATCGTCAGGCAGTCGCAGCCGACGCTCTGCCGCGCCTCGGCATCTACCTGCTTGGGACCGATGAGTTGGGACGGGATGTCTTTGCTCGCATGCTGGAGGGGGCCTTTGTCTCTCTCTCGGTCGGGTTCGTCGCGGTCGGGATTGCGGTGGCCATTGGGATCATCTTCGGGGGCATCGCCGGGTATTACGGTCGCGCGAGCCTCGGGCTCATGACCGTCGATACCCTGATCACCGGGTTGATTGACGTGGCGCTCTCCTTCCCCGCCTTCTTTCTCATCCTGACGGTCGTGGCCATTTTGAGGCCCTCGATCTGGAACATCATGGTGGTGATCGGTCTCACCAGTTGGGAGGGGACGGCGCGCTTTGTCCGTGCAGAGATCCTGGCGCTGCGCGAGCAGGACTTTGTCCAGGCGGCGCGGGCGCTGGGGGTGTCCGGGCCACGGGTGATCCTCCGTCACCTGCTCCCGAACGCCGTTGCCCCGGTCCTGGTCTCGGCGACCCTCGGGATCGCCGGGGCCATTCTGACCGAGTCCGCCCTCTCCTTCCTCGGGTTCGGCGTCCCGCCGCCGGACGCCACGTGGGGGAACATCCTCTCGGATGGGAAGAATTACCTCTTTGATGCGTGGTGGTTGACTATTATCCCGGGCACGGCGATCCTGGTCATCGTGCTCGCCTTCAACCTCTTCGGCGAGGGTTTAAGGGAAGCCTTTAACCCGCGGCTGCGGCAGCTGTAGGGTCCTGCGCTGGCGGCGTCCGAGCCGGAGCGGGGGTAGAGAGGGGGAAAGGATGCGGCTGCAGGGGGCTGTCCGGTGATGGGTTACTCCCCTAGGGTGAGCCTGTATGTCGGCTTGGGCGTCCTCCTGCTGCTTGTGGCGGGATGTATCCTTTGGTCCGTGGATGCCCTTTCCGATCCCTACGGAACGTATCGGAATCTGGTTGGACTCTTTGCCGACCGGAAGCAACTTCGTGCCCTGGTTCTCAGCTACGGGGATCTCGCCCCTGTCGTCTTTATTGGGCTCCAGATCTCGCAGGTGGTCATCTCGTTTATCCCGGGCGAGGCCACAGGGTTCTTGGGCGGATTCTTCTTCGGAGTCTTGCAGGGCTTTGTCTACTCCTGCATCGGGTTGAGCCTCGGGTCCCTGATCGCCTTTGGGCTCTCCCGGTGGCTCGGAATGCGTTTTGTCCGACGCATCGTTCGTCCGGAGCTGTATCAGAAATTCGCCTTTCTGCAAGAGCCCCGGGGGATCATCGTCGTCTTCGTCTTCTTTCTCATCCCGGGCTTTCCGAAGGATACGCTTTCGTACATCCTGGGGGTAACCCCCATCCCCGTGTGGGCTTTTTTCGTGACCATGACCATTGGGCGGATGCCCGGGACCTGGCTCCTCTCGCTCCAGGGGGCGAAGTTTCAGGCCGGGGAGTCGTACAGTTTGGTCCTTCTCGTCGCCATCGGTGTCTTCCTCGTTCTGATGGGTTATTTCTACCGCGATCGGATCATGGTGTTCGTCCGGCGCCATTGGGCCGATCTCCCGTAGGCGCCCTTCGCTCTCATGCGCTAGACAAGTTGGTCGGTCCGGAAAGAGATACAGCCGGCGCGCCTCATCTCCTCGATCGCTCGCGCGCAGTCGCCATGGTTCACTTCGACCCCCCGGATCGCATCCTCGAGGACGACGACCTCGAAGCCGGCCTGTCGGGCGTCGAGGGCGGTAGCCTTGACGCAATAGTCAGTCGCCAGCCCGCCGATCAGGAGCCGCTCCACCCCACGTTCGCGCAGGAGGGTGGCCAGCGAGGTTCCCTGAAATCCAGAGTAGGCCTCTTGATTGGGTGTCGTGGCCTTGGACACGATCAGCTGTAGTCGGGAATGGTCCAGGGCGGGATGAAACTCGGCGCCCCAGGTCTCGGCCACACAATGGACCGGCCATATCCCCCCCTGGTTTGTGAAGGAGCAGTGGTCTCTCGGATGCCAGTCCCTCGTGGCGATGTTGAGGCATGTGCCGCGACGCACGAGCGCGTTGAGCGGCGGAATCACCCGATCACCCTCCGGGATCGGCAGGGCGCCGCCCGGACAGAAATCGTTTTGCACGTCCACCACGATGACCGCATCGCGACGCGGATCGAGCCGATACATCGCGTCTCACCTCTCTTGTCCAAGCTAGCAATGGGAGGTCGGAAGTGTCAAGGCAGGGAGCGTTTAGCGGTTGTATGCTGGCTGCCGATAGCCGGTATGTTGCTCGATGCTGACGGCTGACTGCTGACAGCCATACCCGGGGAGCCGTTGACATCGTCGGGATGCCGGCGTAGAGTTTCCTGCGATGGATGCGATGGAGATGACCTTTCAAGTCAGTGAGCTGTTTACCTCTATCCAGGGTGAGGGAGAGGTCATCGGGATGCCTTCCCACTTCATCCGCCTCTATCGGTGCGACCTCACCTGCTCCTGGTGCGATTCCAAGTACACCTGGCTCCGGCAAGATCAGGCGGTTGAGCGAAAGGATTATACTTCCATGAGCGCGGAAGAGATCTTGGGGTGGCTTCGGAAGGAACCTCGCGCTCCTCTCGTGACCCTCACCGGCGGCGAACCAATGCTTCAGCCGCTGCTCCCGCTCGTCGCCGCGCTTGATACGCGAGGCTATCAAGTGGTGGTGGAGACCAATGGTCTGCATAGGCCGGAGCAGACGCTACGCGAACTGGTCCGCTACTGGGCTGTCTCGCCAAAGCTCAAGAATGCAGGGATGGATATTAAGTGGGGGCCACTCGACTGGCTCGCGAAGACGCAGAATTATTATCTAAAGTTCGTCATCTGCGATCCGGCCACCGATCTGCCTGAGATCCAGGAGTTTATTGAGAGCCGTGGCCTGCCGAGCGGCAAGGTGATCCTACAGCCTGACGGCTTGGCAGCCGACTATGAGACCATCCTTCGCAGTGTCGCCGAATTCGTCCGCGATCGCGGCTACCCCTATCGCGTCCTGCCCCAGCTTCACCGGCTGCTCTGGGGCCTCCGCCGCGGGGTGTAGCTGGTTCACAGTTCACTGTTCACAGGAAGGAGAGAGAGGCGCCGCGTTTAGGGGCAGGAGCTATCTGATGCGTAGGTTAGTTTTGGTGAGTGCGGGGTTGTTGTCCGTGCTCGTCGCACAGGGGGCGGAGATGGATCTAAACAGTCAAGCCTTTCGGCCGGGGGGCATGATTCCGGCCAAGTACACCTGTGACGGAGCGGACATTTCGCCGCCGCTCACTTTGCCAGATCCACCAGCCGGGACGAAGAGCTTTGCCCTGATCATGGATGATCCCGATGCGCCGGTGGGCACCTGGGTCCATTGGGTCATCTGGAATATTCCGGCGACCACTCGCGCCCTGGAAGAGAACATCCCCAAGACGGCGTCACTCCCGAACGGCGCAAGGCAGGGAACCAACGACTTCAAACGGATCGGCTATGGCGGACCGTGCCCCCCCTCCGGGACCCACCGGTATTTCTTCAAGCTCTACGCCCTCGATACAACGCTTAACCTGCCGCCCGAGACCACCAAGAGTGTCCTCGAGGACACGATGCGCGGCCACATCCTCGTCCAGGCCGACCTCATCGGCAAATACACCCGCTGATCGGGAGAGAATCGCTCATAGAGCTAGTGGTACATTTGAGCCGGCCTGGCCCGTGTGCTTAAGGGTGCGTGCCGCTCGGTTCTACTTGTGCGAGATGATGACCTAGTGCGGGGAGGGAGGCAGGGGATGCAGTTCGTTGCGGGCGAAGGCGGCGTTCAGGAATGTCCGGTCCAGCCGCACCGCCTGCTCTGGGGCCTCCGCCGCGGCGTCTGATCAGCAGTTCACAGCCCGCGGGGTTGGGGGATACTAAACAGGAAGGGTTGCAGGGAGCCTACGTAACACGCTCCAATCGCCTCCCTTCAACGACTCAACCACGGGCGTGATGTTCACCTGTTGCTTGACGGCGGCCGTGACCAGCGGCGCGTCGAGCGGCCAGCCCAGAAGAATGGCACCGACCACGCGTCCCCGCGAGATCAGCAGCTTGCGGTAACGGTGCCCACCGACATCCTCCAGCGCGATCACGGTATCCTCGGGTGATTGCGGCTCCACCCGTCCCACCGACGTCAAGTCAATGCCGACGACTTTGAGTATCGTGACCGGCACTGTCCCTCGGTAGAGGGTGTTGCCACCCACGGCATTGGTACCCGCAACCTCTCCCTGCTCCACGGCCGCTGGCCACAGCCCGTAGACCTGTCCCCGGTGCTCCGCAATGTCGCCCGCGGCCAGTATCTCCGGCAGACCCGTGCGCATGTGGTCGTCCACGACAACGCCTTTCCTGACGCTCAAGCCCGCATCGCGAGCCAGTGCCACGTTGGGTGCGATTCCAGCGCAGGCGAGAAATACATCACAGGAGAGCATCCGGCCGTCCTTGAAGATCGCCATCCGTACGCGCCCTTCGCCGTGAATCGCAGCGGTGTCGGCGTTGCAGACCACATCCATGCCCAATCGTTCGAGGTACTTACTCACGAGCGGGCCAGCGCGTGCGTCCAATTGCCGGCGAAGGATCCACGCGGATCGCTCGAGGAGGGTGACATGCAACCCCAGCTGGTGCAGCGCGTAGGCAGCCTCGACACCAAGCAAACCACCACCCGCGATCACCGCGTGACGGCAGCGGTGCTCTTGCACAAAGACACGAATCTGCATGGCGTCTTCGGCCTCGCGCAACACAAAAGAGCCACGCAAGCCAAATCCCTCGATGGGTGGAATCACGCTGTTACTTCCCGTCGCCAGGATGAGCCGATCGAATCCTAGCTTCTCACTCGTACCGAGGATCACCTGGCGGGTCGCCGGCTCAATCTTCGTCACGCGCGTGTTCAGCCAGCATGTGATCTGGCGCTCGTCGTACCAGCCGTCCGGCATCAGGTAGAGGCCCTGCATCGCCGACCGTCCATAGATCAGCCGCGGGGTGCCCATGCGATTGTAGAGATGGTGGGTTTCACGGCCGACGACGTGAATCTCGCAGTTCGGATGGTGGCGGCGGACTCGGTCGGCGGCGGTTATACCAGCAATACCATTGCCAATAATGACAACGCGCCTGATCGCCGGATCCACGCTGACATGCGTGACGGCACGCACCCCCGACGTCCGTGGTCGTTCCGGCTTGAGCCCCAGCGACACGTGGCCGTAGATCCGAGCGCAGCAGGCCATGCGCGTGTTGGTGGCGAAACCGAGGCGCTCGAGCGTCGTCCTCTCCTCTTCCGTCGGCGAAGACAAGTTCCCCATACCATTGTGGATTGCCACAGGGTCCGCCCCACACACCCCCATACGGCATCCGGCCTCGATAGCCAGGCCGTTGCTCTCGGCAATGTCCAGGAGCGTGCGGCCAGGTTCCACGACAATCCTTCTCCCTCCAGGCTCAATGATCACCTCGGCGTTAGCCAAGGTCGCTACCGGTGCCGGCGCCAACGACTTGGTTGAGCCGACCTTCACCGGGCGGGGTGAGAGTACCTGGGCGACAAAGAGGGACTCTTTGGCGTACGTCCTGGTCAACCAAAGAGCGCTGAACTGAAGGATCAGCAGCCAGGCTACCCAGTCCGCCCACCTCGGCACCACGACGCCCACCAGTCCGCCGAGCGCGTCGGCGAGGTGGGGAATATTGAACGAGTAGAACAGATTCAACGCCGCCACCGCGAACACTGCGGTGAGTTTGTTCGTCGTAACCTTGACCAGCGAGTCGAGCGCGAAGAAGGCACCCAAGCTGATGAGAATGAACATACCGAACCGTAGATACATGTCGGGAACGGAAATGGCCGGCGGGTTGGGCACGGTATAGAAGGCCAGGATGAAGCCGGGAAATGCGCCGGCGAAGCACTTCCGGTAGCCACTGTAATGTCGGTCCACGTCGTACAGCTCGGCCAAATAGGCCACGGCCGGATTGAAGTCGTAGCAGTTCTTGGAGCAGCCAAGACACGGCTTACAATGGTTGTTCGGCACGGTCACAAACGGCGTCTGACCGTAGATTTGCTGCACCGGGAGCAAGGGGCAGATGCTACTGCACCATCCGCTCTTCCCCTTAAAGATCACCCCGCCAAGAAGCGCACCGGCGAGGCTGTAAAGAATGAGCAGCGCGGTGGCCTGGCTGTCCTGATCGAACAGGACCTTGCGGGCCGGGACGATGAGCAGGAACATGCTGATACCAATGACGTAACTGTACTCCTTGAGCCACTTGGGCTGGCTCAGGCCGTCGGTGAATCGGAACAGGCGGGGGACCTGATTGAGCGCGGCCAACGGGCACATGTTCCGCCACAGGCCGGGCGCTACGAAAAACACCAGCGGCAGGAGCGGTATGAGGATCCGCCAAAACACGAAAAGGCCCACATGGGGGCGGATGATGAGCAGGAGACAGAGGACGCAGGCAGTCGACAGGCTGAGAACGCGCACCGCGACCCAGACACGGTCAGGTACGCGCGACCGCATCTGCGTATAGTTGGGGAAGGCGACGGAAGCGGCCACGCTCAACCCACCAGAGCCGAAATGAGCACGCTGACCTGTCGCAGGCGCAGGGAGACGACGCGTCCGAGATCCAACAGAATGGCCAGCCCGAGCTGAGGATCCCGCGCCGCCAGCACTTCGAACGCCTCGAGACTCAGGCGCAGCGCCTTGCCGTCGGTGACGGCGCGGATGGTCATCGAGCGAGGTTTCCCGTCCAGAAAGGACTGCTCGCCCATGACGGATCCGGCTTCGATGGTGCCGATGCGCTTGGACTTACCACCGTACTCGTGCGGGGAGAGAACCTCGAGAGTCCCCTCGACGACCAAGTAGAGCGCCCGATCGGTATCGCCCTGGCGAATGAACACCTGTCCGGGGGTAAAGCCGATCGTCTCGGTATGGGCGCGCAGCTTCGCCCAATCCTCCTCACTCCGGCCTGGAAGGAAGACCAGCTCCTCAGGACGCTCGCTCTCAGGTAGGTCCGGATAGTCGAAGAACAACGACCGATCCATGGACGCCTCCCCGCCACTCAATCCGGCGCCGGGACCCTCCCTTTTCCCGTCGCCACGCACCGCTGAGGGACAATCTGATCGTGCCGAGTGAAAAAGCAGGGACCCACTGTTCCACGAGATTCAGTCAGTGCAAGAGGGGTCCTACAGGAGTCTTGCAATAGCAGGGCCAGAAGAGCAAGGGCAAGACGGGATAGGTTGCCCAGTCCAAGCTCAGCGGCAAGTACACCCGCTGACCCGCGCGAGGCCGTAGAGGTGACTGGATCCAGGCCCGACTGAGACCGATAGGGGACCCGGTTCGACAGGGAGTCGTTTTTCCCTTGACGGGCTTTTTAAGAGGTGGCCCCTCCCTCTGGGGGATGATTGCGCCACCCTCGGAAGTGCTTAAAGCCAAGACCTCCTTCCTCCTTTTTCAGCTGTGACTGGATTGCCAGCCTTCGATCCCCTTGTCCGGTAAAATGCTCGTGGGTGGTTCGTCCGGAGTCGACTCCCGCCACCTTCACGGGGAGCCTCCCGACAAGCCTGGGTCTTGGGTCGCCTGGCATAGCGTTTGCACCCAGACCACTCGAGAAACTCGCGGGTTAGGCCATGGCGGAGCGTTGCAAAGCCTGACGGTGCTGAACCTACGATCCTCTATGACCCCCCATGCCCCGCGAGGGAACGATAAAGCCTCCGCGGCTGAGCCGCCCTCATCCTCATGGCACCATGACGATGTGGTGAGTGAGGCGAGTTTGGCACGTCGCGGCGGGTAAGAAAGGACCACTGATGTGTTTGGGCTCCTGCGCTATTTCTCCGTGACGAGTTTGATCGCCTTCTTTATCGTCACCGTCCTGCTCACGGTCTTCTACCGCTGGACAGCGCTCAATGATCTCATCGAGAACGAGCAAAGCAAAAATGTGGCGCTGACGCAGGCGTTTGCCAACTCCTTATGGCGTGATTTCGCACCATTCCTGACAACAGTCGGGGACCTGAGTGGTAATGAATTGCGCGCGCATCCTGGCACGCAGCGGCTCCATCAAGAGGTTCGAGCGCTTACGAAGGGTCTCTCGGTCGTGAAGGTCAAAATTTATGCTCTCGAAGGCCGGACTGTGTTTTCGAGCGAGGCACGCCAAATCGGGGAGGATAAGAGGTCGAATGCGGGTTTTCTTGCAGCACGATCGGGGAGAGTCGCGAGCGAGCTGACCCACCGGGATACGTTTAGCGCCTTTGAAGGCGTCATCGAAGATCGCGATGTTCTCTCGAGCTATCTCCCCATTCGGCGTGGGGGGGCGACCGCGCCGATCGAAGGGGTCTTTGAGCTATACACGGATGTCACGCCGTTCCTGCAAAGAATCGTGCGAACGCAAATCAACGTTATCCTGGGGGTGGCGCTGATTTCGGCCTCCCTGTACGCCGTCCTCTTCTTTATCGTCAGGCGCGGGGATAGCATCATGCGACGTCAGCATATGGAACAGCGACGGGCGAGGGAAGAATCGCAGGCGGCCAAGGATTATGCGGAAAACCTGATCGACAGCTCCCTCGACATGATCGTCTCCGTGGACACCGACCGGAGGATCGTCGAGTTCAACCGCGCTGCGGAACAGGCTTTCGGGTACCGCAAGCCCGACCTCATGGGCACCCCCATTGACGCGTTGTATGCGGACTCCGCCGAAGGCGCACGCGTCTCCGCCACCTTGATGCAACACGGGGGATTTACCGGAGAGGTCAGGAACAGACGCAGGAACGGGGAGATCTTCTTTGCGTATCTCTCCGCTTCGGTGATCCGGGACACGACCGGGAGGGTGGTGGGGTGCATGGGCATCTCGCGCGACATCACCGACCGGAGGCGGACGGAGCAAGCCCTGTACGAGAGCAATCGCCGCCTGGAAGAGGCTCTCGCGGAACTGCAGGCGACGCAGCAGCAAGTCCTCCAGCAGGAGCGCCTCCGCGCGCTCGGCCAGATGGCGAGCGGCATCGCCCACGACTTCAACAACGCGCTGTCGCCATTGCTAGGCTTCAGTGAGCTTCTCCTCGATCGCCCGGAGTTCTTGGACAACAAGGAGAAGGTGATGCGCTACTTGGAGGCGATCAACACCGCAGCCAAGGATGCGGCGGCGGTAGTCCGCCGGCTGCGGGAGTTCTACCGCCTCCGAGGCCAGGAGGAGGCCTTCGCGCCGGTCAACCTCAATCAGGTGGTTGAGCAGGCCGTCATGCTGACGCAGCCCCGGTGGAAGGACCAGGCGTTGGCCAGTGGCATCACCATCCGGACGGAAGCGGCCTTGGAGGCGGTCCCGGCCGTCGGCGGCAACGAGGCCGAATTGCGGGAGGTGCTGACGAACTTGATCCTGAACGCAGTGGACGCCATGCCCGCGGGGGGGACGATCACCATTCGTACCGGGGCCGACGGCGACCAGGTCCTGCTCGAGGTGAAGGATACAGGGACCGGCATGACCGATGAAGTTCGCCAGCGGTGCCTCGAGCCGTTCTACTCAACCAAGGGCGGACGCGGGACCGGGTTGGGGCTAGCGATGGTATACGGCATCGTCCGTCGCCATCGGGGAATCCTCGCCATCGAGACCGAACTGGGCAAGGGGACGACCTTCACCATCCGCCTCGCGGTCTGGACGGGCCGGGGCCCTGCGGAAGGGGCACCTGAGCCAGCTGGGTCTGGGCGCCGGCTGCGGATTCTCTTTGTGGACGATGAGCCGCCGGTGCGGCATGTCGTGACGGAGTATCTGACGGCTGACGGGCATCTCGTCGAGACCGCCAACAACGGACGGGAGGCACTCGAGAAGTTCCTTGCCGGGTGGTTCGATCTCGTGGTGACGGATCAAGGGATGCCCGAAATGTCGGGCGACCAGTTGGCCTCGGCCATTAAACAGCTTGTGCCGAACAAGCCCGTGATCCTCCTGACCGGTTTCGGCGATCTCATGCTCGCGTCAGGAGAGAAGCCCGCCGGCGTGGACCTCATTCTCGGCAAGCCGGTCACCCTGGCCACCCTCCGGCAGGCACTAGCGCAGGTCGTGGCCGGCTAGCACCCTCACGGCTCGCACCCGGCCCGCCCGGCCCCCTTACGCAGCCACTCGGGCGGCCCGGAGAGAATCCGGGCTGAGTCCCACTCCCCCTTCTTGTCACAGCGGAGCTCGGCCTCAGTCAAAGAAAAGGGTCAGACGCGTTTGACTTGACCTTGTAACCGCTTTCCTTAAGTATTGCGCCTGGGGTTGGGTGCAGGCATTACGGGCGGAAACGCGAGATCGCTCGACAGGAGGCGACAAGTGCGAGCGAGGATCTTGGCGACGTTAGTTGGGATTCTGTGTCCATTGGTGATCGCACAGGGGGCGGAGATGGATCTAAACAGTCAAGCCTTTCGGCCGGGGGGCATGATTCCGGCCAAGTACACCTGTGACGGAGCGGACATTTCGCCG
>Ga0209641_10001003_pt1 | contig 25629 bp, 47 predicted proteins | sample RifCSP16_1_FD_184022 | JGI IMG/M metagenome (GOLD analysis project Ga0209641, IMG submission 184022) | Soil microbial communities from Rifle, Colorado - Rifle CSP2_sed 16_1 (SPAdes) (version 2) | ecosystem: Environmental > Terrestrial > Deep subsurface > Rock core/Sediment | place: Rifle... | reverse complement strand
AAAGCTCCATGGAAACCAAGTCCTGAATAGTACGATCAATATCTTCAGGAAGCTGTGGGTACGGAGTTGGATCTAGATCCCAAGGACGATCCGAGCCTAAATAGATGTCTCTGAGCAGAGCAGTAGCTGCTCTACATTTGGTTGAGGTTACGCGGGCGTATACCTCGCTACCATTGAATTGCTTAATCGCGGAAAGAACTGCGGGGTCGTACTGGCCCCTATAGGTTCTTAACGCGCTTAATAGCCTTTCACTAATTCCCTCAGCATTTCTAAAGTTGCGCATATCGGTCATGCGCGCTCGGACATGCTGAGCCAATTGTGAGACTGGTGCGGAATCCTGTTCAGCAGCTACTCGCGCTTTTTCCGCAGCATTAGCAGAGTCGTTCAACTGCTGGTTTGATACAACCCGCAGCAACGTGCCGGTTCTGGTTGGGACGGGAAGCGCAGATGTAGCCATAGGGTATATTTTGCAAGTATAATCAGGAAAATGTCAATTACTGTATAAGCAGGTAATCATGGGAACCGCAGTCACAATAGCAAATTTCGACGCCGATCTGGAACTTAAGCACTTATCGGCCTCAATTTGCGCAGAACTAGCAGCGGGGCTATCAGACGCCGACGGGATCAAAAAGAAATACAACATCGACGACAAGCAGTGGAATTTACTCAGAAAGTCCCACGTATTTCGGAAAATGCTTAAAGAAGCTCTGGAGAAGTTTGCCGGAGACATGAATGCTGGCAGGCGGATAACTGTCAAGTCGGAGATCGCCTTGGAAGACTCAATCCCAACCCTGTACGGGATGATCCACGACCGGGAAGTACCCAGTGCCCAACGAATTGATGGAGTCAAAACCCTAGCTATGCTCGCTGGCAGGACGCAGAAAACTGCGGACGGTGGTGGAGCAGCTACAAGCGGGTTCAACATAAACATCCAGATCCAGACTGGAGAAGAGAAACCGAGTGGGATTGTGATAGAAGGGGAATCATGTCCAAGCCCTGACTGAAATCGGTTTCTTTGCCGTCTTCCCTTCCAGTCTGTGCATCACCCTACCCATGTATCCCGCGTTAGAACACAACGCCATATACTGAAGACAGTCGGCCAAATCCGACCACGGATGTGTCTTCTCTGGTTTGTCCTCCAGCGAACCAGAATTTTTCCGGCGGTATCTATACCAATACCGCATTGCCTGACACAGAGTTGGGCATCCCTGACTGCTGATAATCAGCATGGGTCCACCATCCGACTGCCGTAACAATAATTGCTCTACCGCCCGAAGTCTGGCGTCTACATCGTTCGACGGTGCTGCGTACACCTGAAACCCAAGCCGTTTAAGACAGTCAAACGGAGACTCCTCCCCCACTTGCCCTTTATGCTGCCCGGTTGGGTCTGCGACCATAAATATGCGCTTGTTCATATAACTTCTAAAAATAGCAGGGCGCAGTTCGGAAACAGCAAACTGCTCAATCCCCATATCCACGGAAGTCAGTTCTCCCATAACCACCAACCGCCCACGGTTATCCACCTGACCAAATAAACTAGCAGGGGTGCGGCCGAAATCTTGGCCTACCATGATCGGGTAGTTCTCTACCGGCTCGATCAACTTGTCAGTTATATGGAAATCCGGCTTAAAACTGGCGCGGAAGACGGCTTGGCCGCTGAGCGATTTGCCATATTTTGAGTGGACGTGAACATCAACCCAGTCTTGGTTGTTGTTGGCTACGAGATTTTCATAATAACCATCTGGCAGGTTGGCGATATTCTCGGCGCCTGCTTCCATACCGCCGGGCTGTTTGTATAACTTCCAGTTGCGAGGAAGATTTATCTCAAGTTTCGAGTACCAGTCGGAATCTTCATCCGGGGGATTAGACTCCCCGATGATCCCGTACCATGAAGGCTCTGCCACCGCCTTCGATGGATATCGTCCGAGACGGCCAGCAATAGCGTCAATTATCGAAAGCTTTATCTCTCGGAACTCTGAAACCCACGCGCCGGTCAGGTTAAGGGACAACAGCCGCTGCTGGTCTTCTTTAGTGTCCAACGGAATCAACATCCAGTCAGACTCAACCTTTGTACCGTCGTTAAGAGAGATTCGCACCTGAATAGTGGCATCGGTAACTTTGAAGTGCGCAATAGGGCTTAGCCACATCTGGATATCGGCCAAGCAGGTTTGACGTAATTGCTGGAGAGTATTACGGATAATCGCGAATCTCGTCTGGCGCACGCCTTGAGCGTTTGGTACCTGCATCTTGGCGCGGCGGAGAAGTTCCATGAAGCAGCCCGCTGATTTACCAGAACCGACAGGACCCATAATCAGACGCACAAACGAGTCGCCTAGCATAAATTTCCCAACTGTAGGGGGAGTTATGTAGGTAACTACACTAGGATTAGGATCGAGAGGCATCGGTAATGGGCTCGGTTGCAGTCTTACTTGTGTTAAGGGGGAAATAAATATAACCAGCCAGTGCTTCTATTAATATATTTTTAAGATCAGCAGCTAGTTTGGCGTCTAAATAAGAGGCAGCGAGGGATTTAATAGCTATCTCAAGGGTGTTTTCTGTATAGGTTTCTGGTTTGTTAATCATAATTTCTTGGTCGAGTTTTGTAAACTCATCTCTTGGAACATAGAAAAAAAGCGGTTTTGTGGCTGGCTCCAGTTTTGGGCCAACAAGAACATCTTCTTTGTACTCATAGCTAAGAATGAACATGGTTAATAACTAATGTTTAAAGTTGGTCCGGCATTCAACCCCGAATACCGACGGTTAAGTGTATCCGCACCACCAGCGATAAAAGCAATATTTATCCTACCACCAGAAGCCCATGCGCCTTGGTTGACTATTTCCTGCACTATAGCTTTAACGTCTAAAGACTTAACTCCAGTACCCTCTGTATTTTGGAAATCATATGTAGCTGTAGTAGATACCCAACTTTCAGGTAAATTAGCCGCGCTTACAAGAGCCGAAGACGTAGATTTTTCCGCATGAATATCAGTATCAACATCATCAGTACCTGTTACTAAGAGAATAGTAAAATCCAATGTTGCGCTAAGTATTGTTGTGCCCTGTGGTACAGTAACACTATCAAAACTTGCTCCAAAATAATATTTACCAGTACCGTCTGTATTACCAAACGTGAACACGTTAGGAAAATACCCAAAACTGGGTACGTTTGTCCCCAAAGCCGCCCTGACTATAGATAAATTTGTAACGGGTATCGCTTTTACGCGAAGCTGTTCCCAGAGATTAAATCCGAACCCCCAACCAAAAGCCATTACCACTGCCCCACAAGTGAACCAGCAGTAGCAGCAGTAACTTTACGTACTCTACACGGTACAACCCCACCAGCGGGCACTGTATAGACGACAGTATCGGCGTCATCATTACCGAGCGGAACAACAGTTACAGTCCCTGCAACCCCGACGTAAATAACCATCCACTGAACGTCCCCGTCGTAGTCAGTCAAAACATTAGCACTAGGAGTCACGGCTTTTGCGTGGAGTGGAAAATCCGTGATTACTCGTTTATTAATTTCTGCGGTTGTGCTACCAGCCATATAAATATTCCTATCGGTAATGGTCAATTATCCATGGTGCGTTCTTGATGGCGAACTCATCCCATGGGTCTACGTGTCCTTGGAAGAAAACGATCTTAGCGTGGGACGGCAGGCGGAATCGTCTACGCCTGATGTCAGCAGTCCACGCCAGTACCCCATCTGCATTGGTCCACACAGCTTCCTTATCCCCAAGTATATACGAAAACCATGCCTGATCCGACCCCTGAAATCCAGCCCGTCTGGCCCGCTCGGGGGAGATGATGGGGTGGAACTGCTCATAGACCTGCTTTCTGGCTCCTGCGTTCATCATCCACATAGACCCATTGTAGGGGGTCTTTTTGAGCGGACTATTCCAAATGACAAAATCTTCGGGCCTATCCCAGATCCCAGTTACGTCGCCAAGTATCACTACATCCAGATCGACCGAAACAAATCTCGGGCCTATGACTTCCGCCATCTCTGGCGCAAATGCTTTAATCCGCCGATAACATGCCGGTTGAAGACGGCCATGAGGAGATTGCAAATGAGAAAAATCGTTCCACAGAGGAACAATGCGAACACGACTGTCAATACCAGCGGGAATATCAGTAATGCACACAACCTCGTGAGGTCTGTGGTAGTTCCTGTCCACCATGTTTCGGAAGGTATTGACATGGTCTGCGCAAAACTTTGTTCTATAACCCGGCTGTGATTCCCACAACCAACACACTACTCTAAGCATTGTTTTTTCTCAAGACATAGCGCATCACTTCTGCGAGTTTTTTCCGGGCGGGAATAGTCTGCGTAACAGCCAGCATCCCACGTAAGCGAGATCGCGCTGCATACCGCTCAGCTTCAGGCAGAGCCTCGTTAACAACCGCAGCAAGTACGGTCTTTATCTGCTCGGGCGCAGGGACGCCGTCAAGAATGTTTTTTGTCATTGGTTTTCAATAATTTCAGAACAAACCCACCCATACTGCCGGCGTCGATTGTTTGCACACCTTGTTTGCTTAGCCGATAGGCCAGACACGAAGCCGCTGGACCGCAACATAAAAACGCTATTTTAAGGCCGGTCTTTAGTATTGCTTTCTCCAGTTCATCTATAACAGCATATGTTTCGTAAGATGGGCACTCGATCTTTATTACTTTGGCTGCCTGCAACTCTAGAACTTTCACCATGCTATTAGTTGGCTCGGAAACAACTACAACTTCTTTGTCCTTCCATAGCTGACTTAGAAGTTCAGCGTATTCTACGTTATGTATCCATTGCGCGCTGTCAGGACGCGATATAAAAGCAGAGTAATACTGCGCTCTTGGATTGAGATTTCTAGAGAACCTTTCGTAATGCTTGCTCCAATTTACAAACTTAGCCCCGCGTCCATCCATAGTCGGTATACCGCGCAAGCATGTCAGTCCATCGTTCACACGAATAATTCTTTTTAGTTCGTCCCCCAACATCCTATTTGCTGGTTCACGGATTTGCGCTGCGCCCTCTATAAGTTTGAATTCCCCATCACCAAATCTGGCAATAGAATTCCCCTCTAGCAGTTTTCTAACCGTGTCGAACTCCCCAATTACTGATGGATATCCCACACGTATTCTTTTCCACTTAAACCGCAATGGATTAACTCCTTTGGGATGCCCGTTCTTACGCTTCTGTTTATTAATTTCAGTATATCTGTCATGGCTTCGATCCAGAGCCCAATCAGAAGCGTCTTTAGCCACTGATCTAGTATATACATGCAAATGCATTCCGCCCAACATGATAGCGGATAGCCCGATAGTAGCTAAATACCTAACGAACGGAGTGCCACCACCCAGAGAACCAGAGTAGTCTTCGTCGTATCCTCCGGCCTCCCAATACATACGCTTGGAGATAAGGTAGGAATCCATGTGCGGCTTGATCTTCCCATATTCCAAATCGTTCGGTATCTCATCTTTAAGTCTAGTGTCATCCGCCTTGCCAACTCTATACCGCTCAAATTTATACCAACTATCCGTAGAAATAGTCGCATTAAGTAAAGGCTGCACACATTCTGCTGGCAGGACATGATCAATATCTACATGCAATATCCAAGGGGATTCAGCAACATGAGCGCCCAAGTTGCGGGCTCCGCCACGGTTCCATGGAATATCATCTTCAATACGATACAGTTTGACCCGCTTTAGAAGCTCGGGCGTAGCCTTTTCTCGCAACACTGCTTCAGCAGGTTCAGGGCTACCATCATCAACAAGCACAAGCTCAACCTCTGGCGGGTACTTCTCCCATTCCCGTATCTGGAACCCAAGCATCGTCGGATTCCGGTAATACGGAACAATAAGTGCAAACCTTTCCAGTTTGTAATCCATTATGTTTGATCCGAAATAAACACAATATCTTCATCCATCGAACCGACTTTTTTGTAGCCCCATGGCCGCAAAAAGTTCTGAAGATCTCCTATTTTATGCCCGTAACGTTGACAGGCGCTATTCTCTTCCAATACTAACAACGGGCGATTAGCAGCGATGACACCAACAGCACCGCGAAGTGCTTCTATTTCCCAACCCTCAATATCGAAAAATATAGCGTCGATTTTTTTCTTGACAGCGGCTGGTAAGGAATCAATCGTATATTGCGGGACTTCAGCGAACCGCTTTCTATCATCCACAGCAATGTGATGGCCGCCAGTGCTATGCTCATTTTTACTCATGAACACCGATCCTTCACGACTACCAACCGATCCAAATATACGAGCCGCAGATTGCGACGGGATATTCCGCACCATGCAGAGCCAGTTTTCCAGAGTAGCCTCAAATGTTATAACATACTCAAAAGAAGCCGATAATTTCAGTGGCCAAATGCCTATGTGTCCCCCTGCCTGCACAACAATACGGCGCGGGCCACTATACAATCCTAGTGCGTATTCAATCACTCCTGACCGACGCAGAAACGAAGCGGGGCCAGTCATAATAGACGGATGCCACAATTTAGCTTCTTCGTGAAATATCATCTCGTCATCTCCTTCAACGCTGCCAGCGTGCGTTCTTTGTTGCGACTGGCGGCGGCGTGAGTAAGCGTATCCAACATAGATAGCCGGCACATACTATCCGCACCCTCATATACCTTCTTAATGCGCGTGTGCGAAGTTGGATCGAGGACTCCACCATAAGTAAGTTCTTCATGGATCTTCTCGCCGGGGCGCAGTCCAGTAATCTCTATAGGGACCCCAATACCTAATTCCTGCATGAGTTCATTTGCAAGATCAACCATTTTCACTGGTTCGCCCATGTCAAATACATACAATCCTTGGTCCTTATATGACAAAGCAACGAGAATTAATTCACAGGCTTCGTCTATTGACATCATGAACCGGGTGCAGTCTTTATGAGTGAGAGTTATGGCTTTTCCGGCCTGTATCTGTTCCATCCACAGGGGGATAACACTTCCAGAAGAGCCTTTTACGTTTCCGAATCTCACTATGGATGCCCACATATTACCTGCTTTATACAACGTCATTAGCTCGCCTACTCGCTTAGTCATCCCCATTACAGAAGACGGCTTTACCGCCTTGTCGGTAGATACGAAAATAAATTTTTCAACCCCGAACCTATTAGCCATACCTATAAGGTTTTTTGTACCCACCACATTATTTAGCACTGCCTGAACAATATTCTCCTCGCACAATGGAACATGCTTATGGGCAGCAGTATGAATAACTATATCTGTACATGGCAGGTGTTCTCTAAGAAGTTCTTCATCAGTAACATTCCCAAGGATGAATTCAAGTCGGCTGTCAGGAACGTTATGTTTCTGGAACATCCGTTTGAGATTATAAATGGCCGTCTCGCTAACGTTCAGCATCTTCAGCTTCCGTATTGGATATTGAACAAGCCGCTTACAGAGCACGGTGGCGATAGATCCGCCCGCACCCGTAACAAGAACGGTTTTATCTACTAAAGTTTCCAGTATTTTGTGACCCATGGGTGTTTCCTTTGAAATGCTAAATCCCACGGCTTGTGTTTGCCGGGGGTGCTGATGATCTTCGCTTCCTGTTTTATATCCCCTTTTTTGTCAACAGTAAGCCATTTGGAATAATATGCCCCATCATTACGTGTAAATGACGCAGCGGGGGGATAAAGTTTATATGATAGCCAGCCTTGATCGGAACCAAAAAAACCAAGGGCTCTAACCATAGGTAGAGAATGCTCAGCATCAAAATCATCCCATACATCAGGACGCGTACCTGCTTCCAAAAAATACAGTCCACCCGCAATTTTATTCCAAATAAATGCCGGATCTGTCCATCCGACAAAATTTTCCTCGCGCAGAAGGAAATTGTCGATATTCCCTGTGATGATGACATCTACATCTATTGCAAGAAACTTGTCGCCTAGTAACTTTCCTGCATCTCTGGAGAAGTTCCATAACCGCCTATAGCAACTGGGGAACGCTTCTCCATGCAGACTTCTGACATGTTCAAGAGTTACAGGCTGCGTAACGCATTCGATCTCTTTACGGAGCCCGTGAGTATTATCTGTAACGCATACAAGCTTCCAGTCGGGAACCGTAATATTCCGGGCCAGCATTGCGTACAGTATATTATAATACTCAGGCAAAAAGTCTCTGCCACGGTCATGCTTACGGTCCTCCCATTTCCACACTACTATATTGGGCATGGCAATAAATTCAACCAATGATGGATTCGTTCGCGGTGTGTAGGACCCACACAAGCCTCTGTTGAAAACATGAATCGTGGGGAGGAATAAGATGTCATCAGACGTACAATTGTTTCGTCCCGTCGATACGCCATACCGGCAATTTTATGGATATCGAAGCAAATCAAACAGAACGTAACCTTCTCAAACTCACCGGAATCAAGTAGATCGTCGAGAACATCACATTCGCAACCTTCACAGTTCAGTTTTAGGTATACATGATCTCCAACCTTGATATTTTCATGGAACCAATCGCGTGCTCGCCTAAAGTCGCACAGTTCCTTCGTTATTGGCAGATCGGCACGGCGGTTACTCTTCAACCACATACCCCCACTTTTAGCCCCCGGATCAATTATTTCAGCCTGTATTGTCTTGTTCCACAGCCCAAACCGCTCGATTGTTGTTCGTTCATCAGCCATAGCCTCTAAAGCACCCCAACACCTTTTGGACGGCTCGAACGAGTAAATCCGATCAAAATCTTTTTCCTGCACCGCTGCCAGCGTCTGCCCTATATTCGCCCCCACATCGAGAAAAACTTTCATTTGACTTTCTCTTAAAATATGTAATATAGTTGCTTCAATAAATTCATAGCCGTCCCTGTGTGTCATGCTCTTTGCCCCCTGCTCCAAGGGGGCTTTTTTATGCGGCCTCCGGCGGCTCTTCCCGTTTCACCGTAAGTAATTTAGTCTTGTGTTCATCCACGCTGGCCATGTGCTCGATCATGTCGTGAGCAATCTTGGCAGCGGAGAGAATATTTGTGGCCCCAACTATCTCAACTTTTCTGGGGACCAGAACTATTGCGTAGTATCTGTTTTCCATCACCACTCCGTAATAATTTCAACATTGTCGGCTGCTATATCCAGCCCCACCAGAAACTCATTGATGAACTTCTTAAATGCATCGCACTCAGGTGACGCCTCGGATATATACGCCCGATAACCTTTCTCGCCGGAGTCCGTCATGTACACTTCGACGGATATACACCCGAGATCAGCCCAATTCACCGCCGACGCTATTTCGTGCCTATGGTCATACGCAACAGCGCACGCCCTGTCAACGGCGTCTTTCAACCAATCCAGATCTACTTCGTCGAGTCTTTCACATTGCTCAAAGTTCGGCATAAATCCTCCCTGTGGTCACAATACTCATCCACTGCTCGTCTTACCAATTCTGAAAACTGCAAGCCGTTCCGCTTAGAAATAGCCTCCATCCGGCGCACCTGTAGGGCCGTAAGAATAACGTGGCAGCGTTTGCCGTTGAGACTGGGGCGCGGCATATCAGTGACGAATCGTTTCTAAAGCTACAAGCTGATCCAGCAATTCTGAGAGCCCTTTACGGATATCTGTGGTAGACACCGAACAATTATGTAACGTCGGGCAGGAAATAACAAACAACCCGATGCCGTGTTGTTGTACTGTAATTGTTCGTTTGCGATTGAAGACTTTCTTCAGTAGCCCCTGTTCCATCTCTTCCAGTTCGGTAAGGGCCTTCTGGTCCGCAAGTTCAACCAGCGCCTTGGCCATGTGGTCTATTTCAATACCCGGAAACTTGATGGCGATAGCCGAAGCCAGATTGCACATTTCCGTATAAGGAAGTCTGGCAAATAGCGTTGTAATTTGCCGCGTGCTCATTTTTTATGCTTCTTCTTCATGTATTTTTGCATGGTTTCATTTCCATACACATACGCGCCAGTGCGCGCCTTACCAAAACCCTTCTTCTCGGCCTGTCTTTTAAGTTTCTCTTCAAGTGCTTTAGGCACGACAACTCTCCTTTATGAACTCGTTGCGTTTTTCCCAATACCACCATAAGAACCCTTCTGCCTTAATTTTAACCTCATCAAGGTCGAAGTCTCCTATACCCCGAAAAAACCCCATAACGTCGATATATTTATTGTACATGTCGGCGCTATAGATGTTTAGGTACTCTACGTCACCCATATGAAAGCCCCATCCATCGTTGGGTATCGGCCCGAGGGCAAGCAGGACCGCAGGATATAACTCCCGACTTTTAGGATCAACATCGGGATTAGCAAATAGCGGCGGCGAAGTTTCAAAATCACGCCTCACCATATCCTCCTACTGGCACTGTGGCGCTTTCTTTGACACCCATCCCAATTTCGTCTGCCACGGAATGAATTGCGCTGGTAAGCACTTCGTAGTCAACCTCATCTATTGCTGTTTCCACTAATGTATCTGCCGTAAAAACATAACCCGAACTCTCACGGACAAGGTCAATCCTAATGTGGATGGTATACACAGGCTCGGCCATAAAATTACTTCTTAACCGGCATGGTTATTCACTTCTGGCCTGATATTACCATTATTTCTGGCCGGTAGAACCATCGCCCGAAGACCAAACAGCACCGGGGCCTATTCCACCGACAGCCTGACCCATTCCACCAATAACCGGCGCCATACCAACTGCACCGCTGGTTTTAGCTAAATGCTCCCGCTGGTATCTTATTGCCGCTTCTATATCCATCTGGCCATAAATCATACTAGGATCCAGAAGCGGCGTTCCTTTATCAGGGAAAAAGATCTCAAGAAATTCAGAGCAGATGGGGCAAAGGTCGATTTGCTTCCCTACAGCTACACCCTTTTCTTTGTTCGTTTTTATGCTGATTGATGTCCAGCCTGCCCGTTCCGAAGGCTCTCTTATTTGTGAATACCCGGACTCCTCCCGCTCCAGTTTATCGCCGCAACGGTCACAAGTCAGTCGATGAAATACGCCTTCGCTCATTTTTGTCTCCTAGTCATTTTTGACTCCATAGAGTTGCGTTTTATAATAAATCCGGCGGCTAGATAATCTGGTGAGTCACCAGCAGCCAGCCGCGAGAGGAAACTACGCACACCGTAAAAATATTCGTATGCTTCGTTGCCGCGAACATGAAACAACATATTCGAGCTATACAAATCATTCTCCATCATAAAACCGTCTCGGGGTGGGGGGCCGTAAGCGAGCGCGCAGGCTTCTTCTATTAGTGCCGACATGCCGTAGTCGTTTAGTGCCTCGGTGTCGAACATTAATGAGAGAGTTTTCATAGTGTGACTCTAACACACATAAATCCCAGTTTGCAATTCATATTTATCGACCCCCTAAGACGCCGGGCGGCACCCCACCCCCTTGGCCTGATGCCCGGGTGTGCCCCCCGGCCCGTCGCGCCCGCATCTGCCGGTCCTACCAGCCTATATATGAGAGCAACACATCCGGTTACACATCTGTGTAACTCAACACACTAGGGAGTAACTATCATGGCGAAGCAATCAGATGGCCGGCAGGCTATCGCAAAGGAAATGGCGAGCGCATTCGAGACTGTAGAGAACAGCGGTAATGTTCTCTTGCATTGTCTCGCGGTCGCTCGGGAAAATTACGGCTCAACGGCGATCCCCGGTAAGGATCTGAAGTTCATTACCGATAGCGTGTCGGTGATTCGTGGATGGTCCGACGAAAGCGCGAAGGTGCGCAAGTCAGAGTGCCGGGCGGTCTTGTCGCAGTATGCCATGTTGCCCGAGGCAATCACGCTTTTCAAAAAGGACTGCCAAACTTTTGATTGGCGCGATGCCCTGCGACTGGCGCGCACATTGCGCAAGACAAAGGGGAACGTCAAAGCTTCCGTTAAGCTTGCCATCGGCGCCAAGACCGCGAAGCGAGCCGAGGCGGAAACCCCGACGGCGAAGCAAGCGAAAGGCCGCGCCACTGCGGCAATGAACCTGATCATTCGCCTGCCTCACTTGTCGCGTGACTTTAAAAAGTCACTCGCCAAGCTTGCGGCGGTCAACGGGTTTATACTGAACGTGAACCGCAAGGCAGAGTGAAACTTACACGGGATGGTTACACAGACTGTGTAATCATCCCGTGCCTTTTCAGGAGATCACTATGGAATGCGACAATGATTTAATAGCGGCGCTGGATAATTCTTACCGCGCCATCGCTGCATTTGATTCGCTCGTTGCTAAGATAGCGTGGCTTGAGCGTGTCAATTTCGACATCCAGATCGAACTATCACAACGGGAGCGAGCAAATGAAATTCTATAATGTGACTGACGGCAGCACGCGCTTTGTTGGAGTGACAGTCATGGGCCGGACGTTCTACGTCCTACGCCTTGCCGGTGAATGGTCAGTCGGAACCTCACGCTAAATCACTAAGGCCCGCAGGCTTGATAAGCTTGCGGGCCTTTTTCACGTCTGCGCGAGCAACCTTTAGAATTTCATGGTGGATTACACAGGTGTGTAATGCCGCCGTGCCTTGGGGTTTTGGCAGTGGGTATTAATGAGAATGGGAGTGGTTAGATGGGCGTTATCATCAGCAGCTATACAGAAGGCAGACGTAGAGGACGTACAGGACGTAGAGGACGTTGAGTTGGACGACATAAAACCTCCATATATATATATATTATAAAGATATTTTATATATATATATCTCTACGTCCTCTAGGTCAGGCAAAAATAATAACGAACCATAGGCGATTTTTGGGAGCAGTGCCGATATGTGTTTTTTGGTTTTATATCTATACTTCTCTCTCCACAAAAGGGCTGACCTAGAGGACGTAGAGGACGTAGAGATTGTAAGTCATTGACCCCTAATATAGATTTTCCGGCACCAAGGCACCCAACCCCAAAGGCCCACATGGACCTAGACGTGGACGTAGTGCCGTAGACCCACCATAATTAACCCCAAAGTGCTGTTTCACTACGTCCAACCTCGGCCATGAGGCACAAAAAACAAAACCAATAGGGTTTTAAAACAAGCGGTAATGAATATGTCCAGCCCCATCAGAAAATACAATCTCTACTACGGCCTGCTCGAACCAGCCGGACTCTTTGCCCAAATCAAGAAAGCAAGAAAGCTGGAAAGACACCAGCCGGTCGGGCCTATTCCCCAAGACGGTAAAACCATCCTCCATTGTGTTTTTTGTGACATGACTACAGAGTGGCCCCGTTTTGGTAAGCCCCCCTACGATACTCCTGAAGGTGTAATGAAATTCATCACCTACCATAACAGCGGCCAATGTATTTATGACCCTGACCGCCCCGACAACCCGCCAAGCGGAGAATAACCCTGCCAATCTCCGCATGTCCGCTTCTATGTCCGGTTCGCGTAACTCGATATGCAGGCACCAAGGCACTCAGGCGCTTTCCCTGTGTGCTCCTGTGTGTTGTGTGCTTGTGCCCGACTGCCAAGGTGCCTGCATATCCGGTTGCGTGTTTGTATTAGTCTTTCTAAATAGTGTGACAAAGACGCCTGTATTTGGTAGCAGGTATAACAAATCACACGCCCACCAATGGGAACTCGGTTGGCTTTATTGTCTGCGCCGGCGCGCAACCGGCTTTATTACACAGGTGTGTAACACAAACACTTAACAAATCAACACAGGAAAACTAACAAATGTTTCACAAACAGATCTATCAGTTTGTAATCCGCACCCACGGGTCCATCAGAACTGGCAAGGTGACTGCGACCAGTGAGATAGAGGCCCGTAGGGTCGCCGCTTATCAGGCTGTCAATGAGAATGGCCGACTGCTCAAGTGCGAGCCTGCCAGATCGCAGGTTACATATAGATGACGGCCAAATCGCATGACCCCGCTAGTTATCCCCCTACCAAGGATGAATTTTAATTGATCCCTTTATCCCCCTACCAACCTTTTTTCGACGAGAAAAGAGAAATGGTCACCTCGGATAAATGGCACTTGCTACATTGGGATGATGAAATACTTGAGCTACATAAAGGTTACGTGAGGTTTACACTTACCAACCAGTATGAGCGAGACTATAGAGGGCCGCATGTTCATAGCATTCAAGTATTTGACAGTTACGAAGAAGCATATGCACTGTACTGTATACTTAATGACTGGCACCCGACAAAGGCATGGAGGTGGGTTAGCCAATATGGCTGTGGATGGCATACCGGCACAGACATAACGAACCAACGAGGGGGCACAAAAAGCAGGTGAGAAACCATAAGAGCATAACAAAAAAATGGACCGTCGTAATGTACACTGACGATTTTCTGAATAAATATCCAAATAGTATGGCGTACTGGCGAGCGAGATTTTGGGCGCTACCCAGTCACTCGGAAAGAATTGTGAAATCAACAAACATTGTGTCTACAATGCTAGAATTTGAATCGTTTGAAGAAGCAAAAACCATGGTAAAAATGCTGAACGCATGGGTCAACCCTAGAATTACACAGGAGTGTAACCACCAATGAACCTAAGTAAATTATTTAACCGGCTCTGGTGCCCCAGACTTAAAACAAAACCGGCTGTTACAGCGCGTAATGGGGAGCTTGTCCAGCTTGCGCTCACCATGCCCAAGACCGCTGAAGTAATTGCCAAGATAGGCAGGCAGTGTAAGGATCGCGTTATCATCAACAGGTCCTGCTCTGAGTGCAATGGCCGTGGATGGATTACGTGGCAGCGCGCCAATGGCGAAATTGAACAAGTGACATGCTTATGTAGGAGTCAAATATAGTGTCGCATGATTACATTGCTCTAGGGCTCATACTCATTACAGGACTGCTCGGTGGAGCATTCTTTAGTTTTGTATGGGAGGACACCCCATTAAATAAAGAACAAAAGTTCTACGTTGGGGTGCTGTTCACACTGGTGGCGGTGTTTGTAACAATGGTAGGAATGGGGATATCAATAACATGACCACACTCACCGACGTTGCCTGCATTCTGCGGGAAGATTTGGAAAGGTTTCCTGCGACCTGTCTCTCAATACGTATTGACGAGCGCATGATTAAACTGGTGGAGGCTGCGCAGGAGATCAGGGAGGCAATTAGCGCCTATCCGCAGGTTAACAAAAAACCAGATAAGCGGTTGAAGAACGCACTCGCCGCCATCAACAAGCTGGAGCAGGAATCATGAGCCGCCGCGGGGTTATTGAGCGAGAGTGCAAAAGTACCTGTGAATACTGCGGGCAAACAGAGGAACTACGTCCTTATGGACTTAATGGTGAGCGCATCTGTTTCCACTGCGCTATGAAACCACAAAACAAAGAGATCACCGAGCGGCGCTTTTGTCAACACGTTCTTGGTGAGAAGTTAGACTCATGACCAAACCCAAAAACAGACTGTGGGCGGTGTGCTGGAGTGACGACAAAAGTCTCGTAGGGTTTTTTGATAGTGAAGGCAGATATATACCACGCATCTATTTCAGTAGAACCGATGCTCGTGCGGCGCGCCCGCGATATAAAGACTACTGCGTCCGCCCCATCACCTTCAAGGGAGCGAAGTTATGACCCAATCAGTGCGAGAGGCGGCGGAGAAGTGCCTAACCACTTTGGAAAAACGTAGGCTGTGGATACGTAGCGAATTCGGTATCAACGGCAGGACAATGGCTTGGGAGCGGGAGCAGGATAGTACCGCCACTGTAATCAAGGACCTGATCTCAGCCCTCGCCCGCCCCGATCCGCCCTGCCCCAACTGCGTAGAGATGACCAAGCAGCGGGACCATTACATGGAGAAGGTAGCCGAGCAGTCGCAGATTGATGATTGTAATGATGAGATGGAGGCCAGCACTCGTCTATTAGTTGCAGACACCACGTCGTCGTCAATAGCAACATTCTATGCACGCTTTCTTGTCAGCCGCCTCGATGAGAGCCGGACGCTATCTGAGAAGCTGCGGGCAGCGATGGAGGCGTGGAAGAAGGTATTTCCACAGCACGGACTCGTTGCCCCGCAATTTTTGGAAGCTGCTGAGCGACTTACAGAGGAAGCGTCGGAGGGGAAGGGATGACATTACTTTAAATAAACATTAGCGTTGATTGTTTACAACACGTAGAAGGCAGCTAAAAATGACTTATCGTGCAACATTCTATGGCACATGGGCAGGTTACACAGGTGTGTTACTTTGGTGGCGGGTTGATGGATACGAAGGCGTAACGCACTATGTCCCATAGACCCAATAGACAATTTATAACAGGGCTTTCTTATTCACCACTAACAAAAGCAGTGTTTGAGACGACCGCTGATGTGATGAAAGTAACTAAAGAGGAGTCTGATTACGCCACCCATTTGAAAATAGTGCTTGCACTGGCGAAAGTATTTGAGGCACGCAACCCCGCATTCAATCTCAGGAAATGGTTAGAGGCGTGCGGGTATCCAGAACTGAATGTCATTTACTCAACACCACAGGAGAAAGAACTATGGCGAAAATAGTATGGCCGAAGCTGACAAAGAAAGCGGCCCGTGCATTGCGCGGGTCAATCAAAAAATGGGAGGGCATCGTAGCTGGCACAATAGAAGACGAAGGCCCCGATAATTGCCCGCTATGTAAAGCCTACATGGTATCTTTTTTAAATTGTGGCAATTGCCCACTGGCTGTGTTTGATCCAGATCAAGGCCCCGAACGTGGTGGATGTGCGGGCACTCCGTATATGGAATATGATCCATACTCTAAGGACAAAGGCATGGCGGCAGCTAAGAAAGAGCTACGGTTCCTGCGTAATGTACTCAAACATGGAGAACAGAAGTGAAGAAAGCAATCAAAGACAAATGGCTTAAGGCCCTGCGGGGTCAGGCACCTGAAGGCGAGTACAACCAAGGCACTCAGATGCTTTGTAGTGATAGCGATAGCAATGGAGAAGATTATTTCTGCTGCTTAGGTGTGTTGTTGAATGTCACTAACAGGTGGAAACAGAACGGAAACAATTCAGGCACGTTTAGCTGGGAAAACAAAGAATATTTCGGGCTCGCTGCCGACGAAAACCACCTGATTGATATGAATGACGGGTCTTGCGGCACCAAAAAACACTCGTTCAAACAGATTGCTAAGTGGATTGAGAAAAACCTGTGAGGTACAGGGTTTATCTTGAAGTGCCGCCAAGGCACCATATGTGGAAGCGTCACACTGGTCATGTCGATGTGAACTGTGACTCTATCCGCGAAGCAGCAGGGCTAGCCAAGAAGCAGCTATTCCGTACTACATTCCCCAACATCCCCAAAGAACGATGGCATATCACATCCATAGAGGAGATTAACTAATGGAACCCCCAAAGAAAATCGTTGCTTATGCAGTCATGTCCCAAGTGGGCATGGATGCACCCGTTGTCGAGGAAGGCAGGCGAACCAGTAAACAAGACGCTCAGTTCGACTGCCATTTGCTTAGGGAAATCGTCGGCAAGAAAACATGGATAGAGGAGAGGTTTGACTAATGGACGACAACACCGCTTTCGTAATTTGTGTAGTTGCATGGTTTGCGTTCCTTGTTTGGATCTTCTCATAATGAGGTACTCATTCCCCTGTGCAGTCTCATTAGATGCAGCCAATCTTGAGGCTGCATATTCTGAGTTAATGCAGGCAACAAAACACCTTGGCATCAAAGTAGTAATCTCTACCACTGGTTGTGTAGAGAACCAGCATTTCATTAACGAAGAAACCGTGAAAATTATCAGGCGGAGATACAACCGCAAGAACGCAGTCACACAACTGGAGGATTACTTCAATGGACATATCGAAAATTATTGAGGCGTGTAAGAACATCCATAAATTGATTGCCAACCATAAAAAACAAGAGGAAACCTTAAATGAGTTAGGCACTTCATTAATCCATGCGGTGCAGGGATCCGAAAATAGTGGGTTTCCTAAGCTGGCTGTAGATGTTAAGAGCTATTGGAGGCTGCGTGCTGAGTATACAAAAGCATTAAACACAAACGCAGAGGAGTTCGAGTTTGATGGTAGTAAGCTGGCTACCGGCTATGCGTATTACCTTTTGACGTATCTATCTCCGATGGTTGCGCGGATGGATGGTTACAGCGGCTACAAAGACTACAGTCTTAATAAGATTGCCAGACCCAACCCTGTGGTGTCCGAAAACATAGTTTGTGTGCTCCCTGAACCTGAGACTGAGGAAACATTTACACAGGTGTGTAACAAGTAATCCGCCTATGGTATAATACTGCCTGTGTTCGCCAAAACTACAATAATTCTGATTGCAGCCGCAGCCACCATAGGCGTAGCAGTACCTATGTTTCCTGCTTCACCATTCGGTGAGGCTACGGTCACGCTTACGCAGGCGCGTAAATATTACGACACAGCCACACCCGAGCAGAAAGAAGCGTTTGACGCAGTGGCACGAGGCACAGTAGTGGGCGCATTTGCAGGATGGATCACTGAGAGTTCACGACCGGACTATTGGGGTACGGAAGACAATGGCGTTATCATCTGTTTTGCCAAAGTAAGGAACATGACAGGTGATGAACTACTGCGCATTGCTGAGTATGTCAATAGGAAAGTCACGCCGCTCGATGACCAAGACTGGCGCGTAGTAATAGGTGTAGCTGCGTACGTAGGTTGTGTAGTTAGTAGCCGGACAAATGCAGAACCTAGCTCGTCTAAACCCAAACGCTGGCTGAAAACCTAGTTACACTCCTGTGTAACTTCTGGAGTTCCCATGAATGAAATCACTATCCTGCGTCGGCGGGAGAAGAAACTGCGGAAGAAAATAAAGCTAATGAGTTTACGGATTAGGAAGCAGAAAACCATAGATATGCTGAAAGCAAATAACGAAATAAAAGAGAGACATATTACTGAGTTAGCAATGAAACATCCCCATGCGTTTCACGACAATCAAAGGACAGTAGTTAATGAATATCAAACAAGCGAAGAAGTTAATCAAGATTCTGTACAAGCGACAGATCGAGACGGGCGTCCGGTTCTCGATTGAACTTGAGTCCGTTCCCGGTATCGGTAAGTCAGAGTGTGTTGAGCAGGTAGCACATGAACTTGCCAGAGAAATAAATTCTCCGGTACAGTTCAATCCGTTCTTTCTCAGTACGCTTGAGCAACCTGATGTACGCGGATATGGCCTGCCTGATATAGACACAGACGGCAGCAAAATCATGACGTTTACCAAGGCACCGTGGGCTCCAAGAGTAGGCATGGCTCCGCATGGCATTCTGTTTCTGGATGAATTCAGGCAAGCCGACCACGATGTACAGAAGCCTGCTGCTGAGCTACTGCTGAATGGCAGGGTAGGTGAGAGCAAGCTTCCTATTACGTGGATGGTGGTGGCTGCCAGCAACGGCGAGAAGCACAGATCCGGGGTACAGCGAGAGCTAGCTTTCGTATCCAACAGGCGTATGAAGATTCTCATTGAGCCTGATATGGATACGTGGGTTGAGTGGGCAGAGAAGGCGGGGATTCACTGGGCTGCAATAGCCTTCGCCAAGATTTCTCCGGGTGAAGTATTCAGTCTCGATGTTCCCGAGAAGTCCGGTCCGTTTTGTACACCACGTACATTAGTGAAGACCAGCTATCTCATTGACGCTATGCCAATGGACCTGCTGACTGAAGCGGCAGCGGGATACATAGGCGAAGGCACCGGGGCAAAATTCATTGCGTTCTTAAGAGTGGCTGAGACTATTCCGGCGTTCGAGGATATTGTGAAGAGCCCTCAAAAATGTCCGCTGCCTAACTCTGACAGGCCCGATGCACAATATGCGACTATGCAGATGGTTGCTCACCGGGTTGACAAAAACACGGCGGCACCGGCGTTTGAGTACCTTCAGCGTATGCCTAAAGAGTTCCAAGTCGCGGGCCTTAAGGCTACATTGCGCCGGGTTCCCCAGCTAGTCAACACGATAGGATTTTCAAAGTGGCTGAAAGAGAACAAAGACCTTCTGATGAGCGCGAACTCGGTCAACATGGAGTAATGAATGACTACATTAAATGATCTGAAAGACGTACTAGGTGATGAGCTTGATGACATTCTGGACAGTGTCCTCAGTGACGATGACGCTGTAATAGTTACACCTGTGTGTAACCCCGAACCGGCGGTCGCGGAAGTTACGGCTGAGATAGACTCCGAGCGGATCAAGGAAGTAATAAAGATATTAGACGAGGCACCAGTACCCGGCTACCTGCCGCAAGTCGTGTTCTCCAGCGACGAAATAGCTGAGGCTATTGACCTGCGACAGTTCGCTACACTGGTGACGTTGAATACGGCACAATGGCACGCGAAGATTAAAGATCGCAAAGCAGCGATGGAAGCAGCCGTTGCAGCAGGGGCGAACAGCGAAACATATAACGTGACTAAGAACTTGCTCGCTGGCGCAGACGAGAAGCTGGACAAGGTACATAAGATCATGGGCAAGGCACGTACTTCGCACTACGCTATGACTTTGCCGTGGTCTACTGTGTCTATGGACGATGCAGGCAAACGCCGGGGTGGGCGTATGCTGCCCAATGTCAGGTTTGCTGAATATATTGAACAGATGGCGACGTATAAAGCGCAGATGGAAACTGCTCTGGATGTTCTGGTAGAAGCATACCCCACGTTGGTAGAGATAGCAGAGAAAAGCCAAGGTTCAGCGTTTAACATATCTGACTACCCCAACACTGACTCTATTAGAGGGCACTTCGACCTTAGCTTTGACTTCCATCCCGTGCCCATGGGTGGCGACTTCACTGGTCTGGCCGATGCTCAGGTTGAGAAGCTGGCGGATACACTCAACAAGAAAAACAATACGATGCTGGAGAATGCCATGCAGGAACTTTGGCAAAGGTTGTATAAGACGGTCAGTCATGCTTACGCTAGGCTCAGTGACAAAGATTCGTCATTCCATTACACGATGATGGATAGGTTGAAGGCGACTGCGCAGGACCTCGAACAATTAAATGTCACTGGTGACAAGCGGCTTACTCAGTTCGCTGAGCGCATACGGAAGGGTCTGACAATGCACGACGTGAAGGATATTCGTAAGGATGATGCGCTGAGACGGCATCTTGCTGCGGAAGCCAAGAAGATCCTCGATGATCTTAACGCGCTAGGTGAATAATGGAAACGGAACATCCTTACGCAGCAACGCGGCGGCTTAATAGATTTAACAACGGCACGCGCTGGAATTTGAGCAACACCCACAACCCAATTAAAATACATGGTGAAACTGTAGTAGACCTTAGTCTATTGCCGGATAGTACAGTCGAGCGGCTAGTGAAGAACATTAAGCGGGGATACGGAAGCTCAGATAATAGTTCTTTCTACTCAATTTATGAGTTTGTGTGCATAATGAATCCGATCTACAAACTAGAAACTGGTTTGCTTTATTACAACAGGTTTCGTTTCCCGTTGTTTGGAGGTGACTGTACTGAATTCTTACATATTGTTGAGCCGTTTGCTGTAGTTAATTCCGCGCATGATTATCGAACTTCAAGATTTGAAGTACGCGAAAAGAAAATAGGGGACTGGCATGTGGCTATCGGAATGTCTACACGCGACAAACTTCCACCTTCAATATGCAAGCTGGTGAAGCCGTTCCTTAATAAATACAGAAAAGAACGCCTCGACGTTTGCAGGTGGTTGACTTCAGGAGAATGTGAGCCGATTCATATACCATTTAGTAGTATGCCACCACAAACAAAACACTATCCAGAACTGAGAGAACTCAATGCATAAACCAATTACGTATACGGAATTAAAGACGGCCCTACTTTTGTATATGCCGTTCTTTGCTTCGCTCTTGCTCGATAAGATGGCTGTGAAAATTGGCAAGTTTGAAGTCCTCGCTCCATTCAATACCGCAGGCACCAACGGGAAAATAATCTACATAGACGAAGACTACTTCAAAACATTAAAGCTGGTTGAGGCCGTATTCTTGGTATGCCACGAAATCGCTCACGCTATGTGGATGCACATGGACAGAGGCAAGCGGTATCTTGATGCAGGAATAGGGCCAGACGGCAAGTATAAATTCGTGCCTTTGTTATGGAACATAGCTGCTGACTTTGTTATTAATGATATGCTTGTTACAGCAAAAATAGGTAAGCACCCTAAAGGCGCATTGCTGAACCCTAAGTACAGCGGCAGTATGCTTGTCGAGGATGTGTACAAAGACCTAGTTAAAGAATGCAAAGATAAGGAAAAGGGACAGGGAGAAAGCAGCGACGGTAGCGGGGATGGTGAAGAAAGAGAGGGCCAAAGCGATGACAGTGGTGGACAGGGGGACAATAAAGTATTTGATGTTCACATTCTGGAAACAGATGGCACATCGAAGGCTGAGTGGAAGCGCGCCGTCAAGTCTGCGGCTGATGCAGCGAAGGCCCAAGGCAAGATGCCAGCAGGGATCAGTAGGTTCGTAGATGAACTATTGAATCCTGTTGTACCGTGGCAGGAGAAGCTGCGTTTTTCGTTGCAGAAGGTTATCTCAAGAGAGTCGCATACGTGGACTAAGCTGCATCGAAGACGGTTTGTTTCTCAGGGGATTATCTTCCCCGGCTATACAGGCTTTGGCGCAGGAACTGTTGTGGTAGCAGTGGATACATCTGGTTCTATTGGGGTAAAAGAACTTACCCGGTTTATGTCCGAACTCGATGGGATTCTCTCCGACGCCAGACCTAAGGAGCTATGGGTGCTTGGGTGTGATGCTGCCATTCATGACACAACCTTGTTGGTCCAAGGGGATAATCTGAGAGACAATCCCCCGCCGCTAAAAGGCGGTGGCGGTACATCGTTTAAGCCACCATTCAAGTGGGTAGCCGACAATGACATCCGTCCGTCTGCGTTGGTGTACTTGACAGATATGTACGGAGATTTCCCCGAGGAACCGGACTACCCGGTTATCTGGTGTGCTACCAGCGACCTCGTTGCGAAATTTGGGGAGACAATTAGAATCCCTGTGGAGAAGGAGGAATGAAGTGGAAAACATACAAAAAAGAAGTGTTCAATGCATGGCGCGACTCTATTTTTCAGAAAATATATCTTTTGTCAAGCAGGCTTGAACGTTCTGCTCCGCTCACTATAGACCGGGCTGGGCTTATCAAAACTTTACTACCCGCCGAATATTTTTTGCCGTCGAAGAAATGGTCAACAGTATTTACTAACCTCATTCTCTGCGTAGCTCCGGGTAATACTAGCACAAAAGTTTTAATTCAGCTTACAGACGAAAAAGAAATGTGGTTCCTCAGCGAAACAGAAATACTGTGTAATCACGATATTCCGTTTGCATTAGATGCCAATAATCCATATAGAGCAGAACTTCTAGCGTGGCATGAGTTAGCGATGAGTGTTAAATCAGAGATGGATCTAATTAATTCGACTGTACATAGGTATGTCAATGGTGTTTGTTTCGACAAAGAGACAGCGTTTCGATATTGGCCTGAGTTAGAAACATTCTATATTGAAAATACGAATCTTAAGACGTGCAAACCCCCCCGCAAAAAACTAGTAAAAGAACGGGTGCGGGTGCGGCGCTTGAACAGAAAAGTATATGAGGCAGAGATAAAACCACATCAGGAAAACGTAAACAGACTACTCTCCAAAGCTATTATTCTGCCCGACATAGAAGTTGACGCATGGCTGGAGGATTAGCCAATGGGACGACGCAGACGGTTTAATTCCCGGCCCTCCGAACTAGATATTTTAACTACATCATTAGGTAATGCTCTATCTTGCAGGTCCAGAATACTAAACCCGTGGAAGTTTAACAGTATTCACCACTTCTATCGGTACGCCTTCACCCCCCAAGAATGGGAGGCATACAAACTTCTTAGAGAAAGAGAAAGAGATAAAAAACACCAATACGACTCTCTGTTTCGTTACGGGAATGTAGTTTCTATCAAAGTTAAGGATATAGCTATAGAACACGAAGACTGGATACCAGACTACATAAAGATAGTAATACCCAATATAAGCATATGCCACGAAACAATATTGCCTTCTCAGTTACCCGACAAGAACAGGTTGGCGCTAAAGAAATGGCTGGATCGAGAACGTTTGTTACACAAGCACTACCACCTAACGCTGCTTATAGTGGAACAGCTTAAAAACGAATGTCACACTTTGGGCAGGGTAATAAGGATACTACCTAGTTTGGTGGCGTATGCATCAGATACAGGCAAGGCGGATTTGAACAATAAAATAAACCAGTCGCCTCTTTATTCTGAATACAAAGATTTAGTGGCGACAAGACAGAAAATGTACCAATGGTGCAATGAATTAATATTGTCTACTGTGTTACTTACCAAACCAGAAAAGAACGAAAATGCTGAAGATCCCATCGTAGGCTTTTCTATGGTTGCGGACACTACTTCAGTAACCTCTCACAAGTATTGGGACAATGACCTTCACCTGAAATAAATTACACAGGTGTGTAACTTTTTAGCCCGCAGGCCCGAAAGCCTCGCGGGCTATTTTTTCGCCTCCGCGAGCAGCTTGCGTTACAACGAAAGATGGGCTAGATTGCGGTCATGGCTGACGTACTAGCAATACTGTTTGGGCTGTGGCCTGTTTATATTCTTTTGTCCGGCTGTTACGACAAGATCAAAGATCAACGCCGAAAGAAGTACACGCCACTTTATTACCGGGACGGAACGTGAACTTAATCACTTTAGACTACGAAACATACTACGACACAAAGGCGGGATACTCACTCAAGACTCTATCCATAGAGGACTACGTTACCGATCCACGCTTTCAGATTATGTGTGTTGGAGTCAAAATAAATAACGAGAAACCGATCTCTTATGCTGCGCTGGAATTGCAGGAATATAAAAGGTTTTTAATAAAACATGGCGTGCATAAGGCCGCTAACCTCCATCACAATTCAGCATTCGATGCTTTTATTACCCAACATTGTTTTGGCTTTCTTCCGCCTATGCTTCTCGACACTATGGGCATGGCGCAAGCAATGGATAAGCCGCGCCACAAAAGCGTCGCGCTCGCTGCGTGTTTGAAACGCAGACCCGAACTAGGTGTGCAGAAGGGTGACGCAGTATTGTTAATGGATGGCAGGAGAATGGAATCGTTATCATTGACAGAGCTACAGACGTACATGAAGTATTGCCGCAACGACTGCGAAGGAGAGTACCAGCTTTTCGTGGACCTTATGAAAAGAGGTTTCCCCCGTGAAGAACTATACATTATTGACTTGACCCTGCGGATGTATCTCGATCCAAAGTTCCAGCTAGATTCCGCCGTTTTGCAGGAAGTTCTTTCCAAGGCGCGTAAAGAGAAAGAAGAACTACTCGGTAAATTACCAGTAGGACTAACAAAAGACATTTTAATGTCGAACGTCAAGCTTGCCAAATTGCTTAAGTATTTAGGGATTGAGCCACCCATCAAAATCTCCCTTACCACTGGCAAACAGACACTGGCATTCGCTAAGACCGACCCCCAATTTATCGACTTGCAGGAGCAATATGAGGACGACCCCTTAGTGGGGCCAATTCTGGCAGCTAGGCTGGGAGTTAAGTCCACTATCGCTGAAACACGATCAGAACGGCTTCTAAACATCGCTCATAAGCGATCAGTATTCAGGGTGCCCATACGGTATTACGCAGCCCACACCGGCAGGTACGGGGGCTCCGATGGGATAAACCCACAGAACCTACCCCGCATTCCAGAAAAACCTGTCGGACGCGGACATTTGAGATACGCCTTGCGAGCGCCGCCGGGTTACCGGGT
>Ga0209641_10001002_pt1 | contig 25649 bp, 20 predicted proteins | sample RifCSP16_1_FD_184022 | JGI IMG/M metagenome (GOLD analysis project Ga0209641, IMG submission 184022) | Soil microbial communities from Rifle, Colorado - Rifle CSP2_sed 16_1 (SPAdes) (version 2) | ecosystem: Environmental > Terrestrial > Deep subsurface > Rock core/Sediment | place: Rifle... | reverse complement strand
CCGAGATCATCAAAGCCGCCGGACTCCTGCCGCGACCGCAGGTGTAGGCTAAAAAGGTCACGGTAACGGTTACGATGCCCGTTTCGGTTACGTTGTTCGTCATGAATGTTACGTTACCGTTCGACGACACACGATACGGGCCTCGTTACCGCAAGACGTTACCGATTCCAAGTTTCGGATGGTAAAAAGACATGTCGAAGAAATATCACATCAAGATTGATGCGGCGCCCGGCCGCTTTCCAGGCGTACCCAAGTATTCCGCTTTGGAAACCGAGGGATGTCTGGGCTGCCTGAAGTGCGTAAAGAAGACCTCGTGCGTGTACTCCGCCTATGATAAGCGGTCGTTCGATCCCAAGGCGATCGTGGACAAGACCGACACCATATGCGTGGGATGCATGCAATGCGTCCAGGATTGCAAGAAGAACATTCTGAGTCGCGGTAAAAACCCGCGATTCGAAAAGATGGGCGACCGGTACTGGACGCCCTCGGTCATCGCCGGCATCTGGAAGCAGGCGGAGAACGGCAAGATACCCGTGTCCGGCGCCGGTTACCGCGGTCCGTTCACGGGCCCGGGGTTCGATCAGATGTGGACCGACATGTCCGAGATCGTCCGGCCCACCCGCGACGGCATTCATGGCCGCGAGTATATCAGCACGCTGATCGAACTCGGCCGGAGACCACCCAGGCTCGTTTTCGACGCCCAGGGCAGCATGGTGACCGAACCTCCCCCCTTCATTGAATTGCCTCTTCCCCTTGTATTGGAAGTTCCCGATAACGCCCACGTGTCGGCCCAAACGATCGAGGCCCTTGCGCGCGCCGGCCATCGCGCCGGGACGCTGCTGATTGTTGACGCCAAGACCGCAAAGAACATGTCGCCGCGTCTTAAGAACCGGCTGATGGTGCTCTTTGATCCGGCAAGCGACAATAAATCCGTTCTCAAAGACGTTCCCGCGGTCCAGCTTGCCTACTCAGCAACCGTGCTGAAAGACGCTGAGAAACTCAAGCGTACCCGGCCTGATCTTGTGGTTTCGGTGCGCGTGCCTCTTGATGAAAATGCAGCCAAGCGTGCCGCGAAGCTTGCCGCGAGCGGGGCCGAGGTCATCCATCTGTATGCGGATGGAAAGGGCAGGGGACTGAAACAACGAAAAACCGATTTTGTGACCACCCTCATCAAGGAAGTGCACTTCAAGCTGGTGGATGAGGGAGTGCGCGAAGAGCTGACGCTTCTGGTTTCCGGCGGCATTGCGATGGCTGAGCATGTTGCCAAAGCAATACTGTGCGGAGCTGATGGCGTAGGCGTGGACACTGCGCTGCTGGTCGCGCTGGAGTGCCGTTTATGCACGGTCTGCAAAGCAGCTATCACCTGTCCGGTGGAACTGGAGACAGCCCCGCTGGAATGGACCGAGAGACGGATCGTGAACCTTCTCGGTTCGTGGCACTCCCAGCTCATCGAAATGATGGGCGCCATGGGGCTCCGCGAGGCGCGCCGGCTGCGCGGAGAACTCGGTCGGGCAATGTTTTTCGAGGACCTGGAGCGGGAGAATTTCGGGCCGCTGTTCGGCGAGCGGGTGGCCGGAAATCAGGCCAAACCACTGCACTTGCACGACACCCCGCCGCCGGTACACGGCAGCAGGCATTTGGAAACGCCGGGCGGTATTCATCTTGTTGCGAAATCCACTCCGTCCCGCTATCGAAACAAGTTCGGCAAGTTCAAAGTGGTGCGGACTTCCGCCTGTATCGCGTGCGGCAAATGCGCCGAGGTGTGCGCTTATGGTGTGCATGTCAAGGCGGGGGACCGGATGCTTGCTCCGGTATCGCATAAGTGCCTTGGGAGGGAACATTGCCGGAGCAAAAAACGTTTTTGCGTAGATAATTGCCCGGCGAACGCCCTGCGCGTGGGCAGAGATCCGCTGTTGGACACGATCGGAGATGCGCGGTGGACCGCTGACCTGTTGCTGTCCACCTGGCATCAGGCCGAGACAGGCCGTCCGCCGGAAGGCGGTCTGGAGTACCGGGTGGGCGAGTCGGGCGGCGGGTTCGATCGCATGGACTTCAATTTTCCCGAGCAGCTCCCCGATCCCTCTCTGAAGCCGGAGGACGTGGACCTTTCCATTCCGCTGAATCGCAGAAAGGACGGACGGCCCGAGGTGAAGATCGGCTGGCCGATATATGGCGGGGGCATGAGTTTCGGGTCCGTAAGCCTCACCACCATACTTTCACGGGCGCGCGCATGGACCGCAATGAATTCATTCACCTGCACCGGCGAAGGCGGTTATCCCGACGATCTCAAGAAATATGATGACCACGTGATCACCCAGGTGGCCACCGGGCTCTTTGGCGTGCGCGAGGAGACCATTCAACGGGTGCGCATCGTTGAATTCAAATATGCCCAGGGCGCCAAGCCGGGACTGGGCGGTCATTTGCTGGGCGACAAGGTAACGCCCGCCGTGGCGAGGATGCGGGAAGCCGTGGTCGGCTCAGCCCTTTTTTCTCCTTTTCCGTTCCATTCGGTCTACTCGGTGGAGGACCACAAAAAACACGTGGACTGGATGAAAGTGATAAACCCCAAGGCACTGGTTTCAGTCAAGGTCTCCACGCCTTCGGACGTGGACATGGTGGCCGTGGGCAGTTTTTTCGCGGGCGCGAATATCATCCATCTTGACGGAAGCTACGGAGGCACCGGCGCCGCGCCCGATATAGCCAAAAAGAATATCGCCATGCCGATCGAATACGCCATACCCAAGGTGCACCGGTTCCTGGTCGCTGAGGGGATCCGCGCAGAGACGACGCTTATCGTGTCGGGCGGTCTGCGAACGGCCTGGGATGTCGCCAAGGCGATCGCCCTGGGCGCCGACGGCGTCGTGATCGGTACGGCGGAGATGGTGGCGCTTGAATGCATCCGGTGCGCGAACTGCGAGAGCGGGCGGGGGTGCCCGCGCGGCATCGCCACCACGGATCCCAAGTTGAGCGCGATGTACGATGAAGCCTGGGCTTCCCAGCGGATCATGAATCTTTTCCATTCCTGGGCGCTCCAGCTCCAGGACATTCTCCACCGTTTCGGCATGAAGAGCGTTCGTGAGCTGGTTGGCCGGTCGGACCTGTTGCGTCACCGCGATTACGCAAAACGCGCGGAATACCGTAGAGCGGAGTCAGGATAGTCCGCTTAAAGCGGAATTGAAAATAGCAAATTGAAAATTGGAAAATGCAAATGATGAAGAAGACGAGAACAGAAAACTCATGGCATGGTAAGGGCCGCGATCCGCGGTTCCCTGAAATAATCACCGCTTCCCGGGCAGACTTCATGACCGGCGCTCAGAACGTTCGGGAAAAATCAGCCGAGGAGGGTGGCTGCGGCGTGGTCGGGTTCGCGGCCACCGTACCGGTGCGGGGACGCCATATCTTCGAGCCCTCCATACAGATGCACAACCGGGGCAACGGCAAGGGCGGCGGGATCGCCGCCGCCGGTCTGCAGCCCGAGGACCTGGGCGTGGATGCAGCGACACTGAAGAACGATTACATCCTTCAGATCGCGCTGATCGATCCGGCTGCCGAGCGGGAAGTGGAGAAGTTCGGCATAGCTCCCTGGCTGCAGGTTGAACACAAGACCCGCATACAACCCGTCGCAGACCACCGGGACGTCGGGCTGGAGGTAAAGCCGCCGGACATCGTGCGATACTTTGTCCGCGTCAAAGACAACGTGCTCAGCAAATTTGCCAAAGAGCACGGATTGGGCAAATCGGACCGTCGCCTGGTGGAGGATGAGTTCATTTTCCGCAACAGTTTTCAGATCAACCGCCAATTCTACGCTTCCCTGGGAGACAAGCGCGCCTTTGTGCTTTCCCACGCGCGTGATCTGGTGATATTCAAGATCGTGGGGTATGCCGAGCAGGTCGTGAAGTATTACGGGCTCACCGACATGCGCGCCAAGATCTGGATCGCCCATCAGCGCTATCCCACGAAGGGCCGTGTCTGGCATCCGGCGGGCGCGCATCCGTTCATCGGAATGAATGAGGCGCTGGTCCATAACGGCGACTTTGCCAACTACTTCGGCGTGACCGAATATTTGCGGCAGCGCAACCTCGTGCCCCAATTTCTGACCGACACGGAAGTCTCGGTCCTTCTCTTCGATCTGCTGACCCGCGTATACGGGTATCCGCTGGAGTATGTGATTGAGGCGATGGCACCCACCACCGAGATCGACTTCGACGCCCTTCCCGAACGCAAGAAGAAGATCTACCGGGCCATCCAGGCCCAGCACATGCACGGATCGCCCGACGGCCCCTGGTTTTTCATCATCGCGCGCAGCGATCCGGACCAATGCCAATACCAGCTTCTGGGGATCACCGACACCTCCATGCTCAGACCGCAGGTGTTCGCCATCCAGGAGGGGGACGTTTCCATCGGCCTGATCGGTTCTGAAAAACAGGCCATCGACGCCACGCTGCAGTCACTTGCCGAGGAGGACCCGCGCTTCCGTCATGTGGCCGACCGATACTGGAACGCCCGCGGTGGCAGCTACACTGATGGCGGCGCTTTTGTCTTCACCGTGAACACGACTGGCAACAAGACGACGCTTTCCTGCGCCGACAAGTTCGGCAAGCCCATCAGCGCGCCTGCCGGGCATTGGAGGATCGATCCTGATCGAAAGGCGACGATAGAGGATACATGGGGCGCCCGGATCGCCACCGGCCTTTCCGCCGGCAAAGCGAACGAGTTGTTCGGTGACCTTACGGCAGCGTTTCTTTCCTGGGACCTTGATCAGGTCCGCGTGGCGATCGATGCGATATGCACGGCCGCTGCGTTTGATGAACGGAGCTTCGAGACCGCTTTGCAGGTGCTTTCGCTCTTGCAGGACCGCCGGTACGATTGTGGCCTCAATAAACGCAGCGCTCTGCTGCATCTCCTTCAGGGAGGAATAAACCGGATTCTTGATGCCGTGCCTGCGATTACAACCAGCCAATCCGCCCCGTATCAGCGGATAGAGTTTTCCACGCGCGATCAGCTCAGGGCGCCGCAGCGGGAAGACGGGACGCTGGTGGTCTTCAGCAGGGATTTTCCGCCCGAGGGCGATGATTGCGATGCGCTGTTGATGGCCCGGGCATTTCATCAGGGCTGGAAACGGTTCATCGTGTACGGGCTCAAGGGTCAGCGGTTCACCGGGTGCAGCTTCGGGCCAGCGACCGACGGCGTCCGCATCGACGTGTATGGCAGTTCCGGCGACTATCTCGCGTCCGGGATCGACGGCATGGAGATCCAGATCCACGGCAACGCTCAGGACCAGCTCGGTCAGATACTCAAGCGCGGTACGCTCGTGGTGCACGGTGATGTGGGCCAGGCATTCATGTATGGCGCCAAGGGCGGTGAGGTCTTCATCATGGGCAATGCAGCCGGCCGCCCGCTCATCAATGCGGCAGGCCGTCCGCGCGTGATCATCAACGGCACCTGTCTGGATTTTCTCGCGGAATCCTTTATGGCCGGCGATCCGCATAAGGGCGGGGGGTTCGTCGTATTGAACGGCGTGGAATTCGACGACCGGGGCATTGTCCGCGACCAGCAGGCGCCCTACCCCGGATCAAATCTTTTTTCGCTCGCTTCCGGCGGCGCGATCTTTGTACGCGATCCCCATCACACGATCGGCAAGGAAAAGCTGAACGGCGCCGAGTTCGCCGAGATGACGCAGGAGGACTGGCAGCTTATTCAGCCGTATCTCCAGGCAAATGAGCGCCACTTCGGCATTTCGATCGAGCGGGATCTGCTGAAGGTTGACGGTAAAGCCGGTTCGCCGCTCTCGGTGTACCGGAAAGTGCGTCCCATGAAAACGGCGGCGCTTGCCAAGAAGGCGGAAACATCTGATGAATAGGCGCCTCCCCCCCCGTTCCACGGAGAAATAGCAGAGAATATAAAAACAAACTTCCTCTCCCCTTGCGGGAGAGGACAGAGGTGAGGGGAATATAGACGCAGATTCACCCCGTGGAAGAAACAAACTTTCTAACGCTGATTATCGCTGATCAAAAAGCTCTTTGCCAGAAATATGGTGAAGGGCTTTTTGCTTTGCAATGAAATTGATAAATAGATGTTGATACCGTTATAAAATTGATATATGCTTATAACCATGGTTAATACTATAAAGGTAACGGTCTCCCTTGATAATAAGATTCTTGATGACCTGAGCCGAGTCAGTGGCCGGAGGAAAACGACGTTTGCCATCAGGGAAGCGGTGGAGTTCTATCTCAAACAGAAGAAGATTGAGAAAATCAAGTTGATGAAAGGCAAGCTGAAGTTCGACAGGACGGCGGAGGAAATCAGACACAACGGACAATAAGATGCCGATGACCCCCTGCCGCGACTGGGGCATGTGGCATTTGGATTTAGAGTGTGAAAAGATAAGTACTCAATGCTAAACGCGAGGTGATTGCCATGGCGGAATTTTTCAGGAAATTGAAGATCAAGGCGATTCTGACCGTAATCCTCGTTTGCATTCTGACAGTCTTATACAGTTACTTCATTCCCGACACGGTTATGACAAAAATAACCGACGCCCAGATGACGAAGGTGGACGGGCGGTTCATGATCGCTACCGAAGACCGACCCTTTGTCAATGAGGATGCCAGGTACCGGTTCAAGTTCAATTCCGGCACCATCCAGAACGATGCGATCAGATTAAGGGGGAAGGTGGTCAGGATCAAAAAATATGGATGGAGGATGCCGCTCTTTTCCCGCTATGAGAATGTCGTGAAGATCGAAGAGGTGAAATAAACGCCCGGAATTTGAGTGAGAATCCTGCGACAAATTGAGTCTCGAATGGACATCCCGCTACCCCATCATCTCGACCCGATTTCGCCCCTTCTGCTTGGCACGATAGAGGGCGTCGTCGGCTTCTTTGATGATCTCTTCACGGTTCTTCATTTCCTTACGATACGCTGATATGCCGAGGCTGATGGTGAGTCCTGCCTCATCCTCAACGGATTTCCGTATTCTCTCGGCAATTTCCTGTGCCTCTGCCACGCTCGTCTGCGGGAGCAATATAAAAAATTCCTCCCCGCCGTATCGAACGGCAAGGTCTGTTTCCCGGATGCCACGTAAAAACAAGTTCGCAACCTTAGCAAGGATCACGTCTCCCGCCTCGTGGCCGTGGGTGTCGTTGTATTCCTTGAAGTAATCGATGTCCGCCATGATCGCCGACAGCTGATTACCATACCTTTTTGCTTTGGCAAAGCTTTTCTCAAATTCGATGTCCAGAAGGCGCCTGTTAGCGAGTTTGGTAAGGGGATCGTACAGAGCAAGAATCTTGGTCTCTTCATAGGTCTTGGTATTTTTCAAGGTCATGCGGGTAAACAGGAGCAGGCTGAGACTTACGAACAACCAGAGAATACCATGCGTCGCGGCGGTTGCTTTCCAGGTTTGCTTTTCCGCATCATAATAGGGCTGTAGCGGGACTGCTATGCTTATTCCGCCCCGGATATCACCCGGCTTATATCCCTGATGTCCGTGGCATCTCAGACAGCCTTCTTCGGTGACGAAGGGTTTTATCAACCTCAGATACGGTTTTCCGTCAATGGCGGTGACCTCACTTGCCTCTTCCTGCCCCTTTTCAAAGGAGATGAGCGCGCTCTTCTCCCAGTCATCGGGTCTATTGGCGGGGTTGAGGCTTTTCAAGCTTGTTATCTTATTTATGACCGGCAATTTTGATTTTGATTTAATGGTGTCAAAGACTATGCGGGTCATATATGCCGGATTAACGAGCGTGAGCTGTACGCCATTGTTTGTCGTTATGTCTCTGTTCAAAACAGGAAGGTAGGGATTGGGCGGGACCTTGGCGATCGGGACATAGATTCCGCCGAATTGGGCAAGTACGACCCGGTAGTACATGTTGAGTTCATAATAGGTCTTTGCCTCGAGGGCGGCCTCCTGTAACATATTTCGATGACGGGCGTGGATGATATATCCGAAAGAAATGAGTACAATCACGGTCCACGCCAGAAACAGGTAGCGGCCGTGTCTCTTTATGATGTTCGAGGGTTTCTTAGTCATTTGCCGTGTGGTGACCTGCTGAAGGATCATTTATAATATAGTATCAAAACAGCCTGTTGTCAAAACGATATTTATCACTTCCTTGACTCATTCCCTTCTTTCAGCTACACTTTCTTCGTATTCGGGTGATCAACGCCTGACCATAAAGCATGCCGGAAAGGAGAATCCTCCATTATGCGAATCATTCTTATAACAGCTGTACTCACCGTACTCTTTTGTGCCGGGCATGAATGCAGCGCGCAACCGCCGGCTTGTCCCGATGTCATCTCTGTGGCTGCCGCTGTGAGCCAAGACCACCTCAAGAACTGGAACGATCTATCCCAGTTATTTAAAAAGTATCGTGGCTGCGATGACGGCGCTCTGGCGGAAGGATACTCGGATTTCGTTGTTCGGACTCTCGCGCGCCGATGGGACACGCTGCAAGAGCTCAAGAAGCTGGTCGCAGAGGACAAGACGTTCGAAGACTTTGTTCTGAAACATATTGACGCAAGCGCGGACCCGGCAGACACTGTCACGGCACTGAGGAACGCGAAAGAACGCTGTCCGGCTGCCAGCTCGCAGCTCTGCTCGGCAATAGAGAAAGCCGTGCGAAAGACCCTCCAGGACCTCGGGGCGCTGAAGAAGTGAACTCCTTGATATTGAATACACTCTCCTTTTTTCCGTGATTTAATCAGCCGACACGCCGCGCTCGACTTTCTTCTTTTCTGATGTCCTCATAGACCTTGTTCAAAATCCTGCGCCGGACCGGCTATCCTCATGCATTGTTCGAATGCCCGTATGCCCGCATCTTAAAAAAATATAGTGTTTTATCCAAAAATAAAGTTATTTATCCAGAATAATTCATTGTGCATAGCGACCAAAACCATGTTTATCTATTTGATATATATATATATTACATATTAATGTTACTTTACGTTACAATTTGACATTTACAGCAATTTATGATAATAAAGTATTACGCGCAGAAAATAGCACCTAGTATTTAGCCTGAAAGGAGGGATTTGGATCATTCCATTTGTGGCTAAGGGCTTTGCATCTTGAGCATAATGAAAGTTCTATCAATAATGCAGGGAGGAGGTAAATGTTTATGAAGAGATTACTTGCAGTTTTATTGGTGGTGATGGCAGCACTGTTAATGTACGGAGTAATGCCCGCAATAGCAGAAGATGGCAACGAAGGTCTGGACGATTTTGTGCACGCAGCAAAAGGCTCCGGACAGAAGATGAACATTTCTCCCGGGATTTTTGCACACATAGCATCAAGAGCGGATGCATACCTGGCCAATGGAGCTAAAACCATCTTTGCGGCCGATGTGAAAAGGAAAATGGATGCGGGGGAACAGGTGTTTATTATGGACGTCCGGGCCCGTGCGGATTTCCTCAAGGGCCATATTCCGGGCGCTGTGAACATTGAATTTGCCAATGCGGCCAGGCCGGAAAACCTTGTGTTGCTTCCTACGGACGGCACACAGATCGTCGTGGTCTGCTACTCGAGCCACAATGGAAACCAGCTCACTGCTCTTCTGAACGTGCTCGGATACGATGCCTGGACAATGAGATTCGGCATGATGGGTTGGAGAGGCGTAACCTCGATGAAAATAGGATCTTCAACAGCGGCTGCTCAGAACATTTACGGGGCCGGCAATTCAGTGGTGCTCGGCGAGTAAATTTTTTTGCCTTTTCCGCGAAAAGCGCTTCTCTCATCGAGAGAAGCGCTTTTTTATTGTGCGCCCAGCATGGGCGCACTCCTGTGGGTGCAAGTCCCATCGTAAGTTGATCACGACGAACGAAGCGAAGCGCAACTGCACGAGGGCGACCGAGTGTGGGGAGGAAGCGTGGAGCGAAGCTGCGAGCCGATGAACAAGAACCGGATAGAAGGCGCTGCCGAGCAGGGCGAGCGGGCAATAAACCGCGAAGCTCCCGTGGTCAAGGCGAAGCGGCGTAAATCCGGCGGTTGTGCAGCGAAGGAGTGCGTTCTTACCTGGGGAGCTCTCGCCTTACGGCTGAAAGGCCGACGTAGCGATACGGAGCGAGAAGTCAGCAGAGGCCGTAGTAGCTGCCAACAGTGAGCGAAGGGCCGAACGAGAAGGAGTGTTCAAGGACATACCGATGGCGCACGCACGGCATCAGAAGTCCGCAACAGCGGAGCGGTCAGGGGAAGCGTCCGGTGAAGCCGGGAGAGATCCTGGCAGCGATGAAGCGAGCACCCCGCGGCATGAAACCGGGAGCACAGGGTCAGCGCTGCTCAGTGCGGCGTTGACGAGAGAGAACCTGCTGCAAGCGTTCAAGCGCGTGCGGGCCAACAAAGGAGCAGCCGGCGTGGATGGGCTGGACATAGACCAGACCGCCCGCCAGCTGGTCACCACATGGCCGACGTTGCGCGAGCAACTATTGCAGGGGACGTACCGGCCCAGTCCGGTACGACGGGTAACGATCCCGAAACCGGACGGCGGCGAGCGCGAGCTCGGCATCCCGACGGTGACGGATCGGCTGATCCAGCAGGCTCTGTTGCAGGTGCTGCAACCGATCCTTGATCCGACATTCAGCAAGCACAGCTACGGATTCCGTCCCGGACGGCGGGCACATCAGGCGGTATTAGCCGCCCAGTCGTACGTGCAGTCCGGGAGGCGGGTCGTGGTAGATGTCGATCTGGAGAAGTTCTTCGACCGGGTCAACCACGACATTCTCATCGACCGCCTTCAGAAGCGCATCCCTGACGCCGGAGCCATCCGGCTGATACGCGCGTACCTGAACAGCGGGATTATGAGCGACGGCGTGGTGCAGGAGCGGCAGCAGGGGACGCCGCAAGGCGGACCCCTGTCGCCGCTTCTGGCCAATGTGCTCTTGGATGAAGTGGACAAGGAGCTGGAGCGGCGCGGTCACTGCTTTGCGCGCTACGCGGACGACTGCAACGTGTACGTGCGCAGCCGGAAAGCGGGCGAGCGGGTTATGGCGCTCTTGCGGCGCAGCTACGCCAAACTGCGGCTCAAGGTCAACGAGACCAAAAGCGCAGTGGCGAGCGTCACCGGGCGCAAGTTTCTGGGCTACAGTTTCTGGTTTGCCAAAGACGGGGTGAAGCGCAAGGTGGTTGCCAAAGCGCTGGCGACGTTCAAGCAACGGGTGCGGCAACTGACCCGGCGCTCAGGCGGACGCGGCATGACGGAGGTCATCGAACGCCTGCGCCCCTACCTTCTGGGATGGAAAGCCTACTTCGGGCTGGCGCAGACACCGGGCATCTGGCGTACGCTGGATGAGTGGCTGCGGCATCGGCTCCGGGCGATTCAGCTCAAGCACTGGAAGCGCGGCACAACCATGTTTCGGGAGCTTCGGAGACTCGGCGCCAGTGCACCTGTAGCGCAACGAGTGGCGGCAAACTCACGCAGCTGGTGGCGGAACAGCGACGGCGACATCAAGCGAGTACTGACTATTGCGTACTTTGATCGTCTCGGCGTACCGCGTCTCTCATAACCTCAACTTCTTGAACCGCCCGGTGCGGACCCGCATGCCGGGTGGTGTGGCAGGGGCGCGGCCTCTATGGCCGCCCCCTATGCCGATGGTGCGACCCGGCAGGGCGCACTCACTTGTCAAGAGTGTTCAGTCCTTTTCCTTCCCGCCTTCTTTATCCCGTAATTAAAATAGATCACGAGGCCTAACGCCAGCCATATGAAGAGCCTGATCCACGTGTCCCGGGGAAGGCCCGACATGATGTAGAGGCAGGTGAGGATGCCGAGGATGGGGGTTGCCGCCCCTCCCGGCGCTTTGAATACACGCTGGGCATCGGGATCGGTGTACCGGAGGACCAGAACGCCTGCGCAGACGATGGCAAAGGCAAAGAGCGTTCCGATGCTCACCAGCTCTCCCACGATGCCGATGGGAAGAAGGGCGGCCGCGACGGCCGTAATAGTTCCGGTGATGATGGTGTTGACATAGGGTGTTCGGTATCTGGGATGGACCTTTGCCGCGAAGGGAGGCAGGAGGCCGTCCCTCCCCATGGAGAAGAATATCCTTGTTTGTCCGAGAAGGAGGACGAGGACGACCGAGGTCAGACCCGCGATGGCGCCGATCTTCAGCAGGGGAGAGAACACCTGAAGATTCATGGCATCGAGCGCGACCGCCAGCGGCGCCGGGGTGTTGAGCTTTGTGTAGGAGACCACGCCGGTCAGGACCAGGGAGACCGCTACATACAGCAGCGTACAGATCAGGAGACTGCCGAGAATGCCGATCGGCATGTCCTTCTTCGGATTTTTCGCCTCCTGGGCGAGGGTTGAGACCGCGTCGAACCCGATATAGGCAAAGAAAATGACGCCTGCTCCCCTGAGCACGCCGCTCCAGCCGAAGACGCCGAAGACGCCCTTGTTTTCCGGAACAAAGGGATGCCAGAGCTCGGGCTTGATGAAGAAGACGCCGACCAGGATGAAGGCGAGAATGATAGCTACTTTGAGAAAGACGATAAATGCGTTGAAGGAAGCCGACTCCCGTATCCCTATGACGAGGATGACGGTGACGAAGACAACGACGAAGACCGCCGGCAGATTGAAGAGCGCGCCGGTGACGGCCCAGTTCTGCGTCTCCACATTGTACAGGAAGGGCGGCGACGTGAGCGCTTCGGGGAGAACGATGCCGAAGCCCTTCAGAAAGCTCACGAGGTAGCCTGACCATCCGATGGCTACGGTCGTTGCGCCGAGGCTGTATTCCAGAATAAGGTCCCAGCCGATGATCCAAGCAACGAACTCTCCCAGGGTTGCGTAGGCGTAGGTATAGGCGCTGCCGGCAACGGGGATCATGGAGGCGAACTCCGCGTAGCAGAGCCCGGCAAAGACGCATGCTACTGCAGCGATGATGAAGGAGAACGTAATGGCGGGACCCGCGACTGCTGCGGCGGCATGGCCGGTGAGCACAAAGATGCCGGCGCCGATGACGACGCCGATCCCCAGGAGTATGAGGTCGATTGGGCCGAGGGACCTTTTCAGCCCATGCCGACCTTCATCAAAGGCCTCGACCGTCAGCTCGGCAAGGGTTTTCTTTAGGAAAAGTCTCTTCATATTCGTGCATGATAATGTCATATCTTGATGGAAAATGCAACCACGATTTATTATTTTACTCATCAATTCTTGACTCTGTCATACTTTTTGGCTACACTTTCTATAATTATTGAATATTATTTGCGAAATAACACGATTCCCTCTGGGCCAATAGCAATATGGCGATATACTTATAAAAAGGGGAGCAACAGATCGTTAAATACGCAAGACAGGGAGGTGCGCTGTGAAGTTAAGAACCGTAGTATTAATTCTCATCATGAATTTTATATTGGTATCGTATGGATATGCGCAGGCAGTGCAATGTTCTTGCGACAGTTGCCACGGCAATCCGCCGACTGTGGATACCCTTGGAGGCCCTGAAGGCATTTGGGGGGTTGGGCCCACAGCGGGGGCGCATACCCATTTTACTAAAATAAAACAAAATTTAACGTGCGATGCATGTCATTTTGGGGGAATGCCTGATTCGCCATTAATTGATAAAAAACTCCAGATAGGGTTTTATATCAATGGGAAAAGCGGCGCAGGCATGGCTTATGATGGGTTAGTAAGTATCAAACCGGGATTTACCTATGAAGCCACAAACGGATCGAAAGTAACCCAAAATGGAACCATGAAATGCTCAAACGTCTATTGCCACGGTGGGGGTACCGGCGGCACTAATCATGTCGGGGGTACTTCGAAAAGTATTACACTAAATAAGATCAACGACCCAAGGTCTGTTGCGCCGAGCATATCCCCTGCGTGGAATGACCTGATCCCTCTCGGATGTGACTATTGTCATGGTTATCCTCCGAAGTATTCGCAGGATGATCCAAAATCCAATACGCATTGGATGCACGGGGGCGCCATGTCGAGATGTTACTGGTGTCATTACAAAACCACCCGTGATGGAAAAACTATTTATGATGTAACAAAGCATCATAACGGCATTTACGAAGTGGATCCTGACCCAAGACCATATCCAAGACAGCCCGATGATTGGCATTCCGGTCCCATTAGCTTTACGTATACGTATGATGCAGGGGGGGGAAGATGTGACAACGTTGCGTGCCACAGCGGTTTTTCCAAAACCTGGGGCAATCAGGGACGCTCTGTTTATTTAAGTTCCACGCAGGGGACAGTTTCTTACCAGATGAATTTAATAGCCAGTAATAACGCCGGGGGTACCCTTATGGGCTCCGCTCCGTATACGTATGAATGGGATTTTGGCGACGGTATGGTAGAAGCAGGGACAGCTGGAACCACGCCAATTACCGTTACTCATACTTATCCTAATACCTATCCTATCAACGTGACCTATATGGTTACTTTTAATTTTAGAGACAGCAAGCATCATCCGGGAAGCGGGACGATGCAGGTGACCCCTAAATATGTGGCTCCTCCCGCTCCGGTTCCCGTTCCGTTTACCGTAAAGGGCAATATTAAACATGCTGCCGGACAACCTTTCAGCGGCGTAACCGTTCAGTTGTATAAGAAGACCGGAGAATATATCAGAAGCCGCATCACGGACTCAAACGGGAATTACGAAATTTCAACCAATGAAACCTCAACTCATGTTATAGTTCCCGCTAAGAGCGGGTCTACTTTTGTTCCGATAAGCGTGGAGGTTTCTACAAATACTAATGACGTGAATTTTATAGGCACACCATAGTTTTCCTGGCGGTGAAGTTCTTGAAGATTCTCTTCTTCCTTCACCGCCCTTTTTATGGGAAGATATGACGCTGTAAGGAACATGTCTGTGTTGTTTTCGTTAAGGACCCAATGAAGAAATATTCAGTTTGCAATAGAAGGAGACCCCTCCATAATATGATGGTACCTGCCGTGCTTGCCCTCGCCATCTCGCTTTTCACGATCGTGCCGGAAATGGCCTTCACCCCGTCAGAGAATGCCGCGGACTTTTTTTATCCTTATAAATCAATGCGCCGCAATGGCGATGTAAGGCCATCGTCCATAAACGCCGCAGAATATTCTTCTCTAACGGGGTACACCGGGACGCCACCGTCCGAGCATCGCTGGCCGTTTTCCTTCTCCCGGAATCCTGATGCGATCACACTGCCTGCACCAGACCGGTTCGATACGGAATTATCAAAAGGCAAATTTCTCGTTGCCGGCCGTAAGCTCGGCGATCCGCGGTTCCAGGAAACGATTGTCCTCCTGATCAGCTACGACAGGAACGGCGCGGCGGGTTTGATCATCAACCGTCCGATCAAGATGTCCCTTTCCGACGCATTCCCCGACAGCCGGATTTTCAGGAAAAGAAAAGAGACGGTTTACTTCGGCGGACCGGTAGAATTGAATCGCCTGCTGTTCCTCATCCGCTCTCCGGGCAGGCCCGAAAAGTCCGGTCACGTTTTTGACGGCGTGTACGTCAGCTCGAGCAGGCCAGTGCTCGACCGTCTGATCGGCAAGCCGAAGACAGGGGAGCGCGTTCGCGTGTATGCAGGGTATGCCGGATGGGCGGCGGGTCAGCTTGAAGGAGAGGTGTCAAGGGGCGACTGGCACGTTGTCCAGGCCGATGCAAAGACCATCTTCGACAAGAAATCCGAAAAGATCTGGCCTGAACTGATCCGCCGCGGATCCGAACTTCAGGTGCGGAGTTCGAGGCAAATTTTGATCCTGTGACAGCATCCAAAGATCTTCCGGATCAGACTCTTTATTTCTTTTTGCTCTTTTTGAGGTCCACGATCGAATAGAGATGATAGGCGCAGTCCGGGCCGACGAGCTTCCGGGCGGCTTCAAGAGAAACTTTCACCCTGCCTCGGAGGATGAGGCTTCTGTACAAATAGCGTATTCGTGTCTCTTCTGATATGCTGTTCATGAAGTAGTGCATGGCGCAAAGCGCATAGGGTCAGGCCGCTCCCGGCTCGTATGACCACTATTTTACACGGCCCAAGATTTCCCGGCAAGACCTCTTTTTCGGCATTGGAAAAAAATTACTTGATAATTTTAAGGATTTATATTATTTTCTCGAAAGAGGGCTTTTCTCTCCGGCCGCTTGATATCCGGCGTACCGTCTGCAGAAAAATCCCGCTCCAGACGAGATATGGTATACTATGGCTCAAGAGGCGGGGCGAACATCATTATGATATTTCTCCGCAAAACTTGACATGCTCGCGCGAAGGTTTTGGACCAAGGCAACCGTGTTGCCGTAATATGGGTACGCCGACGCGGTCGGCTCGGTCCATATCTTACTGGTTGCGGCGGGAGGCCGCCTTATGACATCCTTTGAGGACAAGAAGGTGCTGGTTGCTGAAGACTCCGAGACGATGCGGATGTTCATCTTGTTTAATTTGATGAAGATGCTACCCGGCGTGAAGATCACGGAAGCGGAGAACGGCGCCGTGGCGCTCGAAAAGCTGTCGAAACAGGAAGTGGACCTCATCCTTACCGACATGAACATGCCCGTGCTGGACGGGGCCGGGCTTATCAGGGGGGTCCGCAATGCGCTCAAAAGGGACACGCCGATCGTCGTCATCACCACGAAGGGTGAAGAAAAGGACCGGGAGCGCGGTCTCGCCCTCGGAGCGAACGGGTATATTACGAAGCCGCTCAACCCTCACGAATTCAGGGAGACGCTCATGAAATATCTCTGGAAAGGCGGCTCAAGCGGCGAATAAAATTCGCAAGGTTGTTTCCCTTGTTTTTTGTCGGACATTTTCATCCCCGCATTCAGGCCTTTCAGCATGTCTTTCTTAGACCCCGCTGTTGCAGAAACTCATAGAAACAGAAGTGGTACGTATTTGTCCGCGTTGCATGGCCCGCGCCGGCTTGGGCCCGAAAAAGTCCTTGCAAATGCTTAAAAAAACAACTATAATTTCGCATTCACATAAAGGTGGAATATGTTTGTATGTCTAAACAAAGGATACAGGAACTCAGGAAAAAGATCGATGAGCTTGATGACAAGCTGCTTGAGCTTCTCAACCAGCGCGCGCAGATCGTCGTCGAAGTCGGAAACATCAAGAAAACGGAAAAATTAGACTTTCATTCTCCTTCCCGGGAGCGCGAGATCCTTGAGCGCCTGACAGCGCACAACAAGGGCCCGTTCCCCCAGGATGCTCTCAAGGCCGTATACCGAGAAATACTCTCATCGTCGCTCTCTCTCGAGCGTCCGCTCAAGATCGCCTACCTGGGTCCACGCGCCACGTTCACGCACATGGCCGGAATGCAGCAGTTCGGCCTCGCCGCCCAGTATGTACCCGTCGAAAGCATCAAGGATGTGTTCAGCGAGGTTGAGCGGGGGAGGGCCGATTACGGCATCGTGCCGGTCGAAAATTCCACGGAGGGCGTGGTGAACTATACCCTCGATATGTTCATCGACTCGGACCTCAGGATATCAGCCGAGATCATGCTTGAGGTCTCCCAGAACCTGATGAACAGGACGGGCAGGATCGAAGATATCAAAAAGATCTATACGCACCCGCAGGTCCCGGGGCAGTGCCGGCAGTGGCTCGAAAAGAATATTCCCGGAGTTCCGGTCATGGATGCGCCGAGCACGGCGCGGGCCGCGGAAATGGCCAAGGACGATCCGGAGGCCGGCGCGATCGCCAGTGAAATGGCGGCGGTCCTCTATGGTCTTCAGGTCGTGGCGAAAAAGATCGAGGACAACCCGAATAATTTCACCCGGTTCCTTGTCATTTCCAAAAAATCACCGGGCAGAACGGGACGCGACAAGACGTCCATCATGTTCTCGATCAAGGACAAGGTGGGGGCCCTTCACGCCATGCTCACGCCCTTTGCCGATGCGGGCATCAATCTTAACAGGCTCGATGCGCGGCCTTCGGGGCGGAGGGTGTGGGATTACGTCTTCTTTCTCGATATGGAAGGGCATGTCGAGGAGGAAAAAGTGGCAAAGGCCATTGAGAACCTCAAAAAAGACTGCCTGTTTCTGAAGGTGCTGGGATCGTATCCGAAAAGCCAGTAATATGGAGCGAGCCGACCGTGTCGGCGTTTAATACGGCAACATGGTTGCCTCGGTCCAAAGGAGGAGCAAAAAAGGCAATGATCACCGTTTCCGAGAACATCAAGAACATCACGCCCTACAGTCCGGGCAAGCCGATCGAGGAGCTCGAGCGGGAGCTCGGGATACAGGGGAGCATCAAGCTCGCGTCGAACGAAAATCCGATCGGCCCGTCGCCCAGGGCGCTGGCGGCGATCAAGAAGGCTGTTTCAGGGCTCAGCCGGTATCCCGACGGGAACGGCCACTACCTCGTTCAGGCGCTTGCGAAGACATATGGTGTGGAGCCGTCCCAGATCGTCCTCGGCAACGGCTCGAACGAACTCATTGAGCTGGCGGTCCGCACCTTTGTTCAGCCCGGGGACGAGGTTGTTTCAGCCGACCCGTCGTTCGTTGTGTACAAAATGATCACCCAGGCGGCCGGCGGACAGAACGTGATCGTGCCGCTCAAGGACGATCGGCACGACCTTGAGGCCATGGCCGACCGGATAACGCCGAAGACAAAGATCATCTTTATCGCCAATCCGAACAACCCGACGGGCACGATGAACACCGCGGCGGAGATGGAGCGCTTCATGGGCCGTGTGCCGGACAACGTGATCGTTGCCGTTGACGAGGCGTACTGCGAGTATGTCTCCCGGTCGGATTATCCCGAATCCCTGGATTACCTCAAGGCCGGCAGGACCGTGCTCGCGCTCAGGACGTTTTCCAAGATCTATGGCCTTGCAGGGCTTCGTATCGGCTACGGCATCACCACACCCGAGATCGCGGAGCTGATGAACAAGGTTCGGCAGCCGTTCAATACCAACGCCCTCGGCCAGGTCGGCGCCCTTGCGGCGCTCTCGGACCGGAAACACGTTGAGATGTCGATCGCGCTGAACAACGAAGGGAAGCAGTTTCTCTATCAGTCCTTCGGCCAGCTTGGCGTCTCCTACATCCCGACGGAGACGAACTTCATCATGTTCGAGACGCGGCTCGACGGCCGCGAGCTCTACGAAGCGCTGCTCAAGAAGGGCGTGATCATACGGCCCATGGGCGGGAAAAGACTCCGGGTGACCATCGGGCTTCCCGAAGAGAACAAGCGGTTCGTGGCCGAGCTGGAGCAGATTCTGAAGCAGTGATTTTCACCACCAACCAAATCGTATGATTCATTTTCACAACGTTACCATCATCGGCGTGGGCCTTATCGGCGGCTCTCTTGCCAGGGTCCTGAAGGCCGCCGGGCTTGCGGGCAGGATAACAGGCGCGGGGCGGAGCAGGGAGAGCCTCGAACAGGCGCTGAAGCTCGGCGTGATCGATGTCATCAGCGAAGATCGGGCCCGGTCCGTGGACAACGCCGATCTCGTTGTGCTCGCCTCGCCGGTCGGGACCTTTGAGCAGGTTGTCCGGGAGATCGCGCCGCATATGAAGAGCGGGGCGATCCTTACGGACGTGGGAAGCGTGAAGGGAGACCTTGTCAGGAGAATAGAAAAGATTCTTCCTTCAGGAGTATCGTATGTTCCCGGGCATCCCATCGCGGGCAAGGAAAAGTACGGCGTGGCCGAGGCAACGGAGTCCCTGTTTCGAGGGGCAAAGTGCATTCTCACGCCGACAAAGAAAACCGATGCGGCCTCGCTCGATTCCGTGAAATCTCTCTGGGTTGCCGCCGGCGCGCAGGTTATGCTCATGGATGCGGATACGCATGACCAGGTCTTTGCAGCGGTGAGCCACGCGCCGCATGTCGCCGCGTACGCCATGGTAAATGCCGTGGCCGGGTTGAACACGGGCACAAAGAACTATATCGATTTTTCCGGGGCCGGTTTCAAGGACTTCACCCGTATAGCCGCGAGTTCTCCGGAAATATGGAGAGATATCTGCCTGATGAACAGAAAGAACATCGTGGAGATACTGGAGCGCTACGAAGAATCGCTCGATGACCTCAAAAAGGCGATTCACGCCGGAGACGGCGCAGCGATGGAAAAACTGTTCAGGAACGCGAGCGACACGAGAAAGAAGTTGGGATAGATCCATGGCCGACCTCATCATAAAGCCTTCTTCCGGCCTCAGCGGGGAAATAACGCCGCCGGGCGATAAATCCCTGTCTCACCGGGCCGTGCTGTGCGCGGCAATCGCGGAAGGGGAGACGATCATCAACGGCTTCCTCGCCGGAGAAGATACGCTCAACACGGTGAAGGCCGTTCAGATGCTGGGGATTGCCGTCGAAGACGCGGGCACCGGTCGTCTCACGGTGCACGGAAAAGGCCTCGACGGTCTTTCAGAGCCCGCCGGAGCGCTGGACCTCGGAAATTCCGGAACGGGGATGAGGCTTCTTGCCGGGCTGCTCGCCGGCCAGGATTTTTTTTCCATTCTGACCGGGGACCGGTATCTCCGGAAAAGGCCCATGGCAAGGATCGTCGAGCCGCTTCGCCGGATGGGCGCCGTGATCGACGGCCGGTCAGGCGGCACGCTCGCTCCGCTCGCGATCAGGGGGGGCGGAAGGCAGCTCAAACCAATCCAGCACGCCTCGTCCGTGGCGAGCGCGCAGGTGAAGTCCGCAATCCTGCTCTGCGGGCTGTACGCCGACGGAGTGACGTCCGTGACCGAGCCGTCAAAATCCAGGGACCACACGGAACGGATGTTCAGGTTCTTCGGCGCGGCGGTCAAGGAACAGGGTCTCCGCGTAAGCATGAGAGGCAGACAGAGATTCAAAGCCATGGGCCCGCTCGATATACCGGCAGACATATCGTCCGCCGCATTCTTCATGGTTGCCGCATCCATTGTGCCTGGTTCAGAACTCCTGATCAAAAATGTCGGCGTGAACCCCACGCGGACAGGCATCATAGACGTCCTCAAAGATATGGGTGCGGACATCTCGCTTGCGAACCGGCGTGAACAGGCAGGGGAGCCTGTTGCCGATATAACCGTGAGATACAGAAAGCTCCGTGCCGTCCAGATCCAGGGAGACGTTATCCCGCGGGCGATCGACGAGATGCCGGTTCTCTCCGTGGCTGCGGCATGCGCTCAGGGAAAGACCGTTATACAGGGCGCGGCCGAGCTTCGGGTCAAGGAATCGGACAGGATAGCGACCATGGCCGCTGAACTCAGAAAGATGGGTGCAGAGGTAACGGAGCTTCCGGATGGTATGGAGATAACGGGCAGGGACAGGCTCCGCGGCGCCCGCTGCGAAAGCCACGGCGATCACCGGATCGCCATGTCGCTTGCCGTCGCGGGGCTTGCTGCGGAAGGTGAGACGATCGTGCGTGATGCGGGGTGGATAGATACGTCGTTTCCGGGGTTCGAGCGACTGCTGAAGCAGGCTGCGGGATGAAAAGTATACGATGCAGGATGCATGATGCACGATACAGGATGCATGATGCAGGATACAAGATGCAAGATGCATGACTCGAAAATTTCGATTTGCCATGATATGCAGAAACAGAAGGGGAAAAAACTGATCATAGCAATCGACGGACCGTCGGGCGCGGGCAAGAGCACGGCAGCGCGGCTCCTTGCGAAACGTCTCGGCTATACCTATATCGACAGCGGGGCCATGTACCGCGCGATCGGCTGGAAGGCGAAGCGGGAAGGCGTTGACCCTGCCGATGAGCAGGCTCTTGCCAAACTGTGCGGCCGGACGAAGATCTCGATCATGAAGGACAACGACGACCCGCGGATCTTTGCGGACAACATCTATGTGAGCGACGCTATCCGTACGCCTGAGATGGGGATGATGGCCTCGGCAGTATCAAAGTCGCGCGCGGTGCGGGCGCGGCTTCTCATACTTCAGAGAGAGCTCGGCGCTCAGGGAGGAGTCGTGATGGACGGCAGGGACATCGGCACCGTCGTGTTTCCGGGCGCGGACGTAAAGTTCTATCTTGATGCGAGCGCGGAGGAGCGCGGCAAGCGGCGCTTTCGTGAGCTCAAGGAAAAGGGTCTGGATGTCGATCTCTCGCGGATAACGCGCGAGATCGAGGAACGGGACCTTCAGGACAGCAGGAGGGAGATCGCTCCCCTTGCGCGCGCTGTTGACGCTCTGTCCATCGATTCGAGCCGCATGAGCATTGATGAAGTGATAAGCAAAATGCTCGTTGAAGTTACGAAGAGGATGTGATCGAAGGCATGGAAATTATTCTGGCGGATAAGGCCGGCTTTTGCTTCGGCGTGAAACGCGCGATCAATACCGCTTTCGAAGCAGCGGCTGCGGGCACGGTGTACTGCCTGGGGCCGCTCATTCATAATCCCCAGGAGGTGGACCGTCTGCGCCAGGCAGGAGTGGTAACCGTGAACGATCTCGCGGCCCTCAAACCCGGAGATTCTCTTATCATCCGCTCTCATGGCGTGCCGCCCAAGGTGCTCAGCGAGGCGCGTGACAAAGGGATCAAGATCATCGACCTTACCTGCCCCTTCGTGGCCAAGGCCCAGAAGCATGCCGAGACCCTCAAGAATGAAGGATACCAGGTCGTGGTCGCGGGAGAGAAGAAACACCCGGAGGTCCAGAGCATACTCGGGTATGCCGGCGAACATGCCGTGGTCGCTGAGTCGCCGGCCGATCTCCACGGCATGCGATTTAAGCCCCGTCTCGGGGTGGTGGCGCAGACCACTCAATCGTATAGCAATTTTTCGGAAATTGTGCTAAACTTATTAAGTCTTTCCAAGGAATTAAAGGTTTACAATACCATCTGTTACTCAACAACCGAAAGGCAGCACGCCGCGAGGATCCTTGCCGGCAAAGTGGATGTCATGGTGGTGGTGGGAGGGCGCAACAGCGCCAATACCACCCGGCTGGTCTCGGTGTGCAAGGAAGAGTCCAGGCCCACCTATCACATTGAGGTCGCGGATGAGTTGCGGCCGGAGTGGTTCACGGGCGTGAAGAGGGTTGGAGTAGCGGCGGGGGCATCAACGCCCGACTGGATCATCCAGGGGGTCATCAAAAAACTGCAGGACGAAGATATCAGCCGGCATGGCGCGCGCTGACCGAAGACATCAGGAGGTATTTCAGTTTCATGATTGATAGGGAAGAGAATATCGAATACGAAGAAAATACCACGGCCGGGGGAGAGGACCAGGGCGAGTTCGAAAAACTCTATGACCAGTCGCTCAAGAGCTTTAAGGAACGGTCGGTCGTCTTTGGGAGGGTGGTGCAGGTCAGGTCGGGAGTGGTGATCGTCGATCTCGGGTACAAGTCCGACGGCATCGTCCCGATCGAGCAGTTTACGCCCGAGGAACTCCGGAACATAAAGCCAGGTGATGAGCTCGAAGTGTATCTTGAGGCGAGGGAAGATTCGAACGGCAACCTGCTGCTCTCGAGGGAGAAGGCGAAGAACATGCAGGTCTGGGACGTTTTGAACCGCGCGTACGAGACCGGTTCGCCCGTGAAGGGCACGGTCATTTCGAAGATCAAGGGCGGCCTGACGGTGGATATCGGCGTGACGGCGTTCCTGCCCGGTTCGCAGATCGATGTAAAGCCTGTCCGCAATCTCGATCAACTCATCGGCCAGGTCATGGAGATGAAGATCATCAAGATGAACGCGGGGAGGGGCAATATCGTCATGTCCCGGCGAGTCCTCCTCGAGCACCGGCACACGGCCAAAAAAGAGGAGACCCTGTCGACCCTGGCGGATGGCCAGGTGGTAAAGGGCGTGGTCAAGAACATCACGGAGTACGGGGCATTCATCGACCTCGGCGGTATTGACGGCCTTCTCCACATCACCGATATATCGTGGGGCAGGGTGGGCCATCCATCGGAGATATTAGCGGTCGGCGATTCCGTAGATGTCGTCATCCTGAAATACGACAGGGAAAAACAGAGGGTCTCGCTCGGCCTCAAGCAGAAAACACCGGACCCCTGGTCCGTTGCCGCGGAGCGGTTCCCGGTCGGCGCGACGGTGCGCGGCAAGGTCGCAAGCCTGACGGACTATGGGGCGTTCGTGGAACTGGAGCACGGCGTGGAAGGCCTTGTTCATGTCTCCGAGATGTCCTGGACGCAGAAGATCAAACATCCGTCAAAAGTGGTGACGCTCGGCGACGTTGTCGAGGCGCAGGTGCTGTCCGTCGACGCGGCGGCCAAACGCATCTCGCTCGGAATGAAGCAGTTGGCGCCCAATCCCTGGCAGACCATCGGAGACCGCTATCCCGCGGGTTCCGAGATCGAAGGCAGGGTCAAGACCATTACCGACTTCGGCGCGTTCGTCGGTCTGGAAGAAGGGATCGACGGCCTCATTCATATTTCCGACCTTTCCTGGACCAAGCATGTCAAGCACCCTTCCGAAGTGATCAAGAAGGGTCAGACGGTCAAAGCGGTCATTCTGAGCATTGATCCGCAGAAAGAGCGCATCTCCCTCGGCCTTAAACAGCTTACCCCGGACCCGTGGAGCAAGGACATCCCCGAGCGGTACAAGGTGGGGCAGGACGAGAAGGTGAAGGTCGTGAAGGCCGCCGACTTCGGCGTGTTCGTGGAAATGGAGCAGGGAGTCGAGGGCCTCATTCCCGCGTCGGAAATATCCAAAGAGACCGGCGTGATCAAAGAGGGCGACGAGGTCACGGCGCGTATCATCAAGGTAGACGCGGCGGAACGGAAGATCGCCCTCTCGCTGAAGTCCCAGGCAAAAGGAAATGACCGGTCCCTGCTGCAGCAATATATGAATCAACAGGCCAAGCCCGACACCACGCTCGGCGCCCTGCTGAAGGAACGGAGTTAAGACCGATGAAAAAAAATCCCGTTATCATCGTTCTCGCGACGGCAGCGGCGCTCGGCGCGACTTTTTTTATTGTCCTGTATCTGGCCTCGCTTTTGATCAGCGGAAAGTCCTCCCGGACGATCAGTCCGCTGCCCGGAGGGGACCGGGTGGCGCTCATGAAGGTGGAGGGCGTGCTCATTGCGTCTGAACGCATTGTAAATGAAATAAATGACTACGCTGAAGATTCGTCCGTAAAGGCGATCGTTCTTCGCATCGATTCCCCCGGCGGCGGCGTTGTAGCGTCACAGGAGATCTACAATGCGCTCATGAACGCGAAGCAGGAAGGGAAAAAGATCGTCGCCTCCATGGGGTCGGTCGCGGCGTCTGGCGGGTACTATATCGCCGCGGCGGCGGACAAGATCGTGGCCAACCCGGGCACGCTTACCGGAAGCATCGGCGTCAAGATGGAATATCCGAACCTGGAAAAGCTCCTCGAAAAGATCGGCGTGAAGGAGATCGTCATCAAGTCGGGCGAGTACAAGGACGTCGGCTCTCCCTTCCGGAACATCTCCGAACGGGAAAGAAAACTGCTCCAGGACGTGATAGACGATGTGCAGAGCCAGTTTGTCGAGGCCGTGGCAACCGGACGCGGCATGTCCCTGGCAGAGGTGAGGGCGATCGCGGACGGCCGTATCTTCACCGGCAGGCAGGCGCTTGAGTTGAAACTCGTTGACCGGATGGGCGACCTTACGGCGAGCATCCAGCTTGCCGGCGAGCTGGCCGGGATCAAGGGCAAGCCCCGGGTGACGGTCAGGGAAAAGAAGCTGCAGTTCTTCGATTATTTCAAAGAGGAGACCGCATCCTGGTTTGCCGGCGTCATCAAGGAAAGCTTCGGCAAGAGTCAGGTGCAATTACAGTATCTCTACCGGCAGTAGGAGGAGGGTGGCATATGACGAAGGCGGAACTT
>Ga0209641_10001000_pt1 | contig 25659 bp, 31 predicted proteins | sample RifCSP16_1_FD_184022 | JGI IMG/M metagenome (GOLD analysis project Ga0209641, IMG submission 184022) | Soil microbial communities from Rifle, Colorado - Rifle CSP2_sed 16_1 (SPAdes) (version 2) | ecosystem: Environmental > Terrestrial > Deep subsurface > Rock core/Sediment | place: Rifle... | reverse complement strand
AACAAAGAGAAGGCCGCGCTGGACTTCACCAAGAGAATGCGCAGCGACTTCCGCGACTATCTCAAAAAAAATCTAGAAATGCGAGTGCTCCCATTCATTGATTTTGAGATAGACAAAGGCGAAAAAAACCGCCAACGCATCGACCAATTACTCGCCCAGAAGGATTAAATGTGGTTTAATAGAGTTTACGGCCACGTAGCCAAGTGGTAAGGCATTCCTCTGCAAAAGGAATATACGGCGGTTCAATTCCGCCCGTGGCCTCAGATTGAAAATTTAAAAAAATGCCCGGATGGCGGAATTGGTATACGCGCACGACTTAAAATCGTGTCTCGTAAGGGATGTGGGTTCGACTCCCACTCCGGGCACCCGTTTTTTTAAAAAGTTTATATGCGTCCATAGCTCAGTTGGTAGAGCAGATCCCTCTTAAGGATAAGGTCGCAGGTTCGAGCCCTGCTGGACGCACAAAAATTACGTAAGTAATTTTTTGCGTGAGAGAAAGCGGAGCTTTCGTGCAGGGTTCGAAAACCTTGAGCATATCGCAGAGCGATGCGAAAGGTATACTGTTCCTGTAAGGAAAGAGCCCTGCTGGACGCACCCGCTTTGAAAATTGCTGGGGTGGCGAAATTGGCAGACGCGCTAGCCTTAGGAGCTAGTGGGGTTACACCCGTGGAGGTTCAAGTCCTCTCCCCAGCACAATTCATAACTTGGTCGGAATTATTTCAGTTTCCATAAATGTTTACTACAATCCACGATCGTGGGAGATAGTAAACATTTTTAAATTGGGTATTAAGTATTGCGTATAAGTAAAAATGTAAAGCTTCCATTTTTTGGTATTTCTGCTAAGATGATGGTAGAAAATAAACTCTTTAACATCAACATAAAACTAAATAAAATGCTTAAATTTCTCAAACCAAACAGCAGAGCTTCTTGGATATTCTATTGGGTATCTATCCTAGTAGCGTTTATCTTGATACCGGCTATTGTCGGTTATGGACTCTGGAACGAAATAGATTATATCAACTGGGGCAATATGACAATACCATTCCCTTGGGGGCTCATATTTGTCCTCTTCTGGTATTCGCTTTATTGCGGTGATGCAATCATCAGTTATGACAAGAAAAATAGCTGGCGATTAAGGCGCGTGGATACCGAAAAAATAGGAGGAATCTTGTTTGCCGGCCAGCCGATCCTGATATTCAACCACGGCTTTATCATAGTATTGCGGGGCTGGTTTGAATTCCAGCAAGATCCCCTGCCAATGAGAAGACATGAAATAGTGCTGAGAAAATTGGATACGTCTTCTGCCGACTTAATCGACCATATAAAACTCGGGACTAATCCCGAACTTTATATAAACGATGAATTGCACGCGAGAATACCGGTTGGTTCGGTGTTAAATGTTTTCTCTCAAATCGAACCGGAAGAATATCCAGACTATCTGACAAATGTCGGTAGCGAGGAAAAATTGATTGAATTGGTTCAAAATATCGCCAATGGTTATGTTGCGGAAGAATTCAGTATCCGAACTCCAGCCATCATCAACAACCAGCGCGTGGAGATTTCAAAAAAGATAAAAACCGGACTGGAACATGAAATAGAAAGCGCAAATAGGCCGGAAAGACGTTTGGGTTTCAGAATCCCAAAAGTTCAGCTTGTTGATCTCATATTGCCGGAAGTTGTTGATGACAAAATGATATCGAGGACATTGATCAACATTGAAAAAAGCATTGAGATCGTGGCCGCAAAAGCCAAGAGCCAGGTGACGAAAATCACAGCCCGAGCTTCCAAATATGAAAGCATAAAAATGTCTGAAGCAGAAGCTATCAAGTTTGATGTTGCATATTTAGGCAAGCGTTTATTGATCAGAGCCGAGAAAGAATATGGCGCGGTGGCCAAGGCTCTCGGCATAGAGGAAGGGCAATTCGTGTATCAATTGGCGACTTTCAAGGAGACCTTGAAAGAAGTCCTGCCAAATTCGGACTACACCTTTCTCGGCAGTTCAGATTTCGCCAATATGTTCGGCTTTATGAAGCTGATCCAGGGCGGATTGACGAAGCTAGGCATGGGGCCAGGTGTTTCACAATGACTAAAAAGCGGCAGTTTTAAAACTGTCGCTTTTTTTATTGGCATATGCTATAACCTATTCAGCTCATTCACATCAATTAAAACTAAAATCAATGACTCCAGAAATCACCTTTCAAATGGCGATCATCTGGAAGGTGATCGCCACTCTCTTATTTATCTTAGTCGCCAAAGGACTTTTCGACAGAATATTCAAATTCAAACTGACTCATTGGTTGGTATTTGTAATCGGCATTGTGGCCCTGTTTGCCGCGATAAGAATGGATCTTGTCGGGAAGTTCATAAGCTCACTGAAGAAAAAGGAGACGAAATACATCACCATTGAAAAAAAAGTGCAACAACCGATAATTACTCCAACAGTGGGGATAGTGGAAATTCCTACAGAATATAATTCCGAGCCGCCTGTCTACAAGCCGGAAGTGACACAGTCAACGGTGATCGATAAAAATTATAGAGACTCTGTCTTCTATGTCAATGCTTGGGTTGATGATAAGGGAAAACAAAAATACGGTACAGGAGATGATGTGGTCTACACGCCTACGGGTTATGTAGATCGTTTTGATCCCTTGGAAGATGTCTATGGTTTGCCTGACCCGGGGAGTAATAAAGAGCCATTCGAAGACGGACCTGATATGCAGGTGACTGTGCGTTGGGATTTCAAAAGCGTAGCTTTCGGCTCTCGCTGCGGACACAACACGAAAGTGAAAGTAACCCGCAGATGGATAGGCGCGAAATGGAATGGAAGTGTTTAAGTTCCTTCCGGTAATACAAAACCACCCCGACAAATGTCGAGGTGGTTTTTTTCTTGCCCTAAATCAGCTTGGCTGATCGGGCGAACGATCTGAAGATCGTTTTAGCCTCTCGGACTAATGCCGGTGATACCCAAGGTGTTGATGATGACCTGCATGATGCCAAAGACCGCCATCATGATAAACATCCCGACTACCCCCCAGAGCATATGGCTCCGACCGGTCGCTCGGGCATCCGGATCTCCGCCGTTCATCAAAAACTCAACGACTCCGTAAATGAAGTAGCCTAACGCTACCGCGAAAAGAAACACAATGAAGGGGTTAAGGATGACAGTATTCACCCTTTTGACCAGCTCGCCTATGTCTGCATAGGCGACATTAATTAATCCGAATTGAGCCAGCATAGAACTAGCAACCTGGAAGAGTTGGGTTGATCAAACAGTTTGTTCCGCCTTGGCCGACGCCGGTGGCCGTACCCAAGAACTTGATCAAGCCCCAGATGGAAACAATGACGAAAAGACCGATAATACCGTAGATCATAGTACCCCGAGCTTCAGTCCTCTTCTCTTCATCCTTAGCGGTGACATAACCGATGACACCGTAAATGAAATAAACGATGCCCAAAGTAATGAGGATCGGAATCAAAATATTCAAAATATTTTGAACGATAGCTAAAATACCGGTAATTTGCGTGCCTGATTGAGCGAAGGCCAAAAAGGGCACAAGGCTCAACCCGGAAGCGGCTGTGAAAGCAAGAAACTTTTTCATAATTATATTATATTAAACACTACTAATAATGTTATAAGACGACCCCCGCCTGAACGATCTCAGTCGGGCAGGTTATAATCATGATACCATGGCCCCAAAAGCAAGGCTATTGCTGAAGCTGTGGAATAACAAAACTGATGCCAAAAGTGTTAGTAAGGAGCTTAACCAGCCCCCAGATGGAGACAATGGCGAATAAGCCGACAATGCCCCAAATCATGAAATTCCGGCCTTCTTCCCTTTTGGTCGAATCGTTGGCATTCAAAACATAGCGGATAACCCCGATGATAAACAAAACGATGGCGACGGTGATAAGAAGCGGCACCAGTGAATCAAGCAGTAAACAGGTGAAAAAATTAAAGATTCCTCTGACATCATTCATATTGCCGGGACACATGGCGGGATTGGGAACGATGGTGGCTGCCAAAGACAGCATCGGCAAAAAGAGAGAGATAGAAGCGGAGAGAACAAATATTTTTATTTTTTTTATTATTGGCATTGGGTTGTGGTGTTGCCTAATTGAACGACCGTCTCACAAATCGCTTTGGCCAAAATCCAGGAAGCCAAAAGGATCGCCGCGCCAACGACTGTCCAAAGAAAAGTGCTCTTGGCGGTTTTTAATTCCTCGGGGTTGCCCCGCGCTTTGACGAAAAGGAAACCGGAATAAATAATAAAGATGGCGACAATGGGAACACCGATGGTTGTCACGATCTCGAGCACTTTTTGCACGAAGGCGGCCAAAGTGGATACCTTCAACGGATTCTCGAGGCCTTGCGGTCCGGACGGATTGGGGATTATGGTGGCTGCAGATACTTTGGTCAGAAAGCTTGCCAAAAACATAATGACAGAGAAAAAAACGATGGACCATCCTTCGCGCCACCCGCCTGCCGGTCGGGCAGGGCTTCGGAAGGGCAAGGATATTTTTTTTATGAAGCCGGTTAATTTCATATTTATGATCTACGATATTAAGTATACTATAAAATACCCTTGAGAAGCGAATATTTATCAAGCAAAGCCGGATCGACTAAGGTGGTGAGGATGGTACTGACGATAAGCCAGGCGGCCATGGCGATCACCAGTCCTAAGCCGACTTTCCGGAATATTTCCTTGGCTTGGTCGCGCTTGCCGGAATTATCCCCGCTGGTCATAAGCAAAAAACCGGCGTAAGCGAAGGCGATGGCGGCAATCGGCAAAGATAAATAGAAAACTAGAAAATCAATGACCTTGGCGACCAAGAGCATGAGCTGGTCCCAGCCACAGCCGGTCTCGGGGCAATCCGGCACCAGCCCCCCGCCCGTAGACGACAGGTCGCTTTGGCTGGCTGACTCGGTTGTCGCTCGCTCGTAGCATTCCTTGGTGATTGTGGCGCCTTTAGAAACCTGTAAATCACGACTAGTTTTACATTCCCCTTGTGTAGCGAAAGGTCCAGCCGTCCCTATACCCAAAAGAGGATCATCCATCTCAAAATACCAGCCTTTCTCATTCGTACTGCCGCCAGGTGGCGGTGTAGCGGAACTTGGCGGTTCTGTGCCACTCTGTGTTGTGACCTCATAACAATCCTTAAGAATCAAGGAACCGTGATTGGCTACTTGAGAATCCAAACTATTTTGACAAGCTTCAGCTGTCGCAAAAGGTCCTGCCGTGCCGGTACCCAATTGGGCGTCATTCATCTGGTAATACCAGCCCGGTTCAACATTGCTACCGCTCGGCGGCGGATTGCCACCGGTGGGTGGTTCGTTTCCTCCGGACGGTGGCTCACCGCCACCTGATGGCGGTGGTGGTGTTTGAGTCTTGAATTGAATTATTTTATCGGAAGTGGTGCCAATCAGCACTTCACCTTTATAATCTCCCCCGGGCGTTAAACCCGTATAGGTAATTTCCGCCGTGCCATTAGTGTTAGCTGTTTTATTTAAGGTTTGAAGAAAATACGGCGTCTCGCCGACATTCTTTAATCTGAAAGTGAGATTCTGGTTAGGCTCATAATTTGTCGCCTTAAGGGTAACGCTCGTCGCGGACACATTGGTATAGTTTAATTGCGGATCGAGAGTTTTAAGATCTTTTTGCGCTAAAGTTTTATTGGTCGAATCAAAAATATAAGTATAATAATTGCCGCCCCGTTTTAGACCAGTGAAGGTCGCCAAGGCATAGCCGTTTTGATCGGCTGTGCTCGGTATACCTTTGGAATATGCCGTTGTGCCAGACTTGTTGATGACATACAAGGTGACTTTTTGAGCGGCCGTCAGTCCTGACGCCTTTAAAATAACCGATGTTTGGGCCAAACTATTAAAAGAAATTGCAGGCGCGGCAAAAACTAAAGATGGTAATAAAAACAGAGAGAGTGAAATTACCAGAAAACTTAATTTTAGAGAATATTTTTTCATATTTTTTATTGACCGCGGACAAGCTGGTCAAGCTGGCCGTTGCCTTTGATGATCGCTTGGTCAACGGGTAGACGGCCGGAAGATATGTCTTCAATAATGGACTGGAAAATCAAATCCGTGTCTTTGGGAGATGGATCAAGCCAACCGCGGGAAATCAACGCCGAATCATAAAAAACTGCCAGATAAAAAGGTGTGGCCGGCTTGGTGATCAGTAAGTCGCGCCTGACTGGTGGCAAATTCAAAGCAGTCGCGACTTTACCGGAAAAATCCGCTCCAGTCAGCTGTCCGATGACGGTGTAAGCTGTACTTAAATTCTTCGAGGCTTTAGAGAGAGCGATGGCGTTCATCCGGCCGAAAGTGGCCTTGATCGAGCTGCCTTTGGTTTGAGGGATTTTGGCCACATCGAAATTCAAATTTGGATTCTTAGCTTGAATATTTGGCAGCTCCGAGGCGTAACCGAAGTAAACGGCCAGATCGCCGGCGATAAAAGCATTCAAGGAATTGGGCAAAGACCGGTTCCAGGAATAGACATCCTTGGTGGAATTAGAAAAATCTGAATAATAATTAAATATGGAAGAGGCTGGGCTGACTTGCGCGCCAAAAGTATCGGAGAGTCTGGATTTTAATTCTGTACCTTCTCGAGTAATAATCGGGTTACCTTTTTGAAGAAGTTGTGAAGCTAGAATATCCTTGGCGTAATTAACATTGGCAAATTCTCCGAAAGCAACCGCGCTCTTTAAAACATTTCTCGAAGGACCTAAGGCTGTGATTGCTTTAACTAAAGCTGAAAAATCATCCCAGATTGCCGGTGGCTTCACTACGCCTGCCCCTTCCAGCATGTCGCGATTGTAATACATGACCAAGGGATCAACGGTGATCGGCCAAGCTAAAATTCCAGGCTTGATCGGGTCATAAGTCAAAAATAGTTCCGCTTCTGAAATGTAAGTATCACGGAAAGTTTTTTCTGGAAAAGTAGCAAACGGGGTGATGAAAACTTTATCAGAATGTTTCAAAATCAAATCATTCGATAAGAAGAAAAGGTCGGGACCGGTTCCGCTAGCGAGCGCATTAGTCAGCTCTGTATCCAGAGTCTCTCTATTTTTCTCGACATAAATGACCCGATAAGTTTTATTGGCTCGATTCAAGGCATCTATAGATTCAGTAACCAGATCCCGCTTGACTGTACCCCACAAAACAACGTTACCGGTGGCGCCGACTGGAGCAGAAGAGCCTAACGGAATAATACCGGCAAAAATCAAGACGCCTAGAATGATGGCGATGATGAATACAACCATTAAAATTATATTGACATTAGACATTCTTTTTGAAAATTATACCATAATGATGTTCTCCAGCGGAAATTTCCCTTTCAAATTCAAAGTTATGTATTTCAAACAAATCCCGCGCCGCGACTTCCGGAACGATCGCCTTCTTCTCCGGCCCCAAACCGCCAAAAGAATCTTTCCAATCGATGACTAGCACCCGACCGTCAGGCTTCAATATCCTCTGCACTTCCTTGATCAAAGCGTCCTTATTCGTCACTTGAAATAAAATATTAGAAACCAAAACAGCATCGGCAAATGAGTCAGCCAATTTCGTGCCGCCAACTTTTTCCAAATCACCCGGGATGATCTCGATATTTTTCAGCTCTCTTTCCCCAGCTTCATCCTTGATCCGTCGAAGCAGATCGGTATCGATGTCGACCGCATAAACTAGGCCAGAAGGACCCACCGCTCGGGCGGCCGCGAAGGTGTAAAAACCAGAACCAGCGCCTAAATCAGCGACGACAGCGCCATCTTTGAGAGCAAATTGTTTTATATTGTTTTCCGGATCAGCAAACATCATTACATTATATCATGCAAATCTATTTACAGAGGTTAAACCTCTGTAAATTCTTGGTTAATAGTAAACCAATCTTTGATAAATTCATTGAACTCTAGATTATCTTGAAAATAATCCGGAAATTCACTGGGGTTTAAAATGCTGTTTTCAGGTCTTGATTGGCCGATATATTCTAGAAAGCTTGAATGAGAATATTGAGTTAAAAATTCTTCTGCCCTTCTTGCGCTTTTAATACCTTTTTCTTTCCAAGAAGAATCAATAATTTTTAGAGGGTTCAAATGAATATAAGCATAAAGATATTTGAGATAGCGATCTTCATCAGCATGCTTAGCTTGAAAACTTCCTTGAAACAAAGAACCTGATCTCTTGTTAATCTGATTAAAATACATCGTATACCCAGTAGTAATCTTCTGGAGAAATAAACTTATACCACCCTTTGTTTTTTCTCTTAAAAGAAGGTGAAAATGATTGGGCATTAGACAATAAGCTCCTATATCCACAAGTGTTCCTTCTCTCTGTAAATTATACTTTTCTACAGAGGTTAAACCTCTGTAATCGCGGACAGTTATAGCTTTTTTATTATTGTTGCATATATAAAGTAAAAATTGAAAACGCTGATAATCTCCTTTCTTTAAGAAAATTTTTCTTTTCTCAACTCCTCTGTTGTAAATATGATAATACTCACCGGGAGCAAAATTGTAATTTCTCGCCATATTATAGAATAATAGCACACATTACAGAGGTTAAACCTCTGTAATGTGGATTCTAATTATGATCGCTGGACAAGTTAACAGTAAAACCTTTTTCCTTAAGTAGTTGACGAATTTCGTCACTCCTTTTCGCAAGATTCAGTCTGGTTGTATAGTCAATTCTTTCAAAAAGAGGTGTAACTTTTTCATTACTAGCTGTTTTGAGTACCCCAAGAAGTTCCTTGTCAGATACCTGTTGAAGAATGACTTCTATGTGGGCGGGACGAAAATCTCTTGGACTGTCAATTATTTTATTTAATTCATTTACAAATGCAGATTCTTTATTCTTATTTAAATTTATTTTTTCAGTCATAATGGTATGCGGTGATAATTTAATTTATAATTTTAATTACACACAGGTAATGGAAGCGATTGAGTCGCCGGCGCGCAGCCGCATGATGGTCACGCCTTGGGTCTGACGGCCCAAGGCTGGGATGGATTCGAGCGGCACCCGGATGACCTGGCTTTTCTGAGAAATGGCAATCAGTTCATGTTGATCTTTAACTACTTTACCGACGATTAATTTTCCGGTCTTGGGAGTGATCTTGGCGGTCTTGATGCCGGAGCCTCCCCTCTTCTGAACTTTGTATTCTTTGAGCGCTGTTTTCTTGCCCAGACCGTGTTGCGACATGGTCAACAAAAATCCGTCTTTCATTTCGGATCTGATAATTTCCACGCCGATAATAGAATCGCCTGACCCTAACTTCATCGCTCGGACGCCGGCGGCATTTCGGCCCATCTCTCTGATATCTAATTCTTTGAATCTAATTGACTGGCCACCGGAAGTCGCAATGATGATCTCATCACTCTTCTCCGTAAACAAGACAGATTCCAGCTCGTCGCCTTTGTTTAATTTGATGGCGATCAGTCCGCTCCTTCTCACATCTTTGAAATTTTCAGCCGAAACTTTCTTGGCCACTCCCTTTTTGGTGACCAGCATCATCTGGAGAGATTTTTTCTTGACCTCTTTCGGCATAGGCAAAATGGAAGTCACCTTCTCATCGCCGGCTAAAGACAGGAAGTTCATGATCGATTTGCCTTTAGTGGCGCGACGGCCCTCCGGTATCTCATACATTTTGATCTGATAGGCTTTGCCCAAATTGGTGAAGAAAAGCAGGTCGGAGTGAGTATTGGCGGAGATCAGATGGGTGACAAAATCCTCTTCCTTAGTCTCAAGATCAACGACTCCAACACCGCCACGCTTTTGCGTGCGGTATTCGGACGGATCGGTTCTTTTGACATAGCCGCCGGCGGTGTAGACCAAAACTGATTCTTTTTCCGGAATCAAGTCCTCTTCGGATATGGCTTTGACTCCTCCTTTGACGATTTTGGTTTTGCGCGGATCGGCATACTTCTCTTTGATTTGTTTTAAATCATCGGAAATCGTCTTTAAAATTTTCTTAGGGCTCTTCAAGAGTTCCTGGAGAGCTGCGATCAGATTCTGCTTTTCCTTAAGCTCTATCTCAATATTTTTCCTTTCTAAAGAGGCCAGTTTTTGAAGCTTCATCTCCAGAATAGCGATAGCTTGCAAATCAGAGAATTTGAATTCCTTCATCAAATTAACTTTGGCAGTCGCCGTATCTTTCGAGGCGCGGATTGTTTTAATAACAAGGTCGATTTTATCCAGCGCTTTTTTCAGACCCAAAAGAATATGTTCGCGGTCTTGGGCTTTCTTGAGGTCAAATAAAGCGGCGCGACGAACCACCGCCTGCCGATGCGTTAGAAAGCAGTCCAGCATGGACTTAAGCGAGAGAGTCTGCGGAGTTCCGTCTACCAATGCCAGCATATTAAAATGAAAAGCGGCCTCAAGAGCTGTATGTTTGTAAATAAAATTCAAAACTTTCTGAGGATGCACGCCACTTTTCAGATCGATAACAATACGAATATCTTTAGTGGATTCATCGCGGATATCCTTGATGCCTTCCAGTTTCTTTTCGTGAATCAAATCAACAATGGAGACGATCATATCCGCCTTGTTAACCCGGTAAGGAATGGAAGTTATGACAATTTGAAAGGCGCCGCTTTTAGCCTCCACGATTTCGGCTTCGCCGCGAGTGATCACTCCGCCTCGCCCCGAGGCGTAAGCATGCAAAATGTCAGACGCGCCATAGACTATGCCGCCGGTAGGAAAGTCTGGCCCTTTGACAAATTGCGCCAAATCCTCGGTGGTTGCGTCTTCATTTTCAATAAGGTGAATAGTGGCATCAATGACTTCCCCTAAATTGTGAGGCGGAATATTAGTGGCCATACCAACCGCAATACCTAAGGTGCCGTTTAAAAGCAGGTTCGGAATGGCGGCTGGCAGGACAGAAGGCTCTTTGCGGGTCGAGTCATAATTGGGTCGAAAATCGACTGTGTCTTTTTCTAGATCGCGCAAAAGTAAAGAGGAAATTTGGGACATTTTGGCCTCGGTATAACGCATGGCGGCGGCGTTGTCCCCGTCAATCGAACCGAAGTTTCCTTGACCGATCACCAGCGGATAGCGATAAGAGAAATCCTGCGCCATGCCGACCATTGAATCATAAACAGCGGTATCACCATGCGGGTGGTATTTACCTAAAACATCGCCCACCACTGCGGCTGATTTTCTTGGGCGGCCGCCTGAAGTCAAACCCATTTCATGCATAGCAAACAAAATACGACGATGAACCGGTTTTAATCCATCGCGAACATCAGGAAGCGCGCGATCAGTAATAACTGACATAGCATAATCGATAAATGACTCCTTCATTTCCGTCGAAATGTTTCTCGCTACAATGTTTTGTCTTATTTCTTTTATATTTTCTTTCTCTTTAGCCATACTATTTATTTTTGATTTTGCTCAAATCGGCGGAAATACTCTGATAGGTATCGGTTAAATTATCCTTTATCACAGTCAGGGGTTTCAGGTCGTTCCTGAAAGCCTCTTTGGTTTCTGGGGCAGAAAAATGATTGGCCAGAGAGTAAATCCAAATGATCACAATTATGCCCGTGATAGAAAAAGTTGCAATATAAAGAATATTTTTTCTGATGTGTTCCGGCTTACTTCTTAATTTTTCTAAAAATTTTTGCATATGATTTTGCGAAATCATGCCGCGGCCGTCTGATTCAACAGAATCATGTCGCATTCCTGTCAATTGAAATGCGACCAGCGCGACGATTTCGATATTAACTTTTTAATACTATAATATCACCCTCTTTGTTTTCTAAATCTTTTCTCTTAAGGGTTAATTTTTCTAACGGCTCTGTCTTTTCTGCTCCGCCTTCTTTCAAAAAAATCTTTAAGGCATCTTTCATCCGGTCAGCGCCGTAATCCATTGGAATAATAATTTTCGGCTCAAGTGAGACAGAAAGCTTATAAGCCTCTTTTGGAGAAAGTACGCCCTCTCCGCCAATCGGAACAAATAAAATATCTGCTCCGGCTATGGCCTCCCGAGCTTCGCTTCCTATATCTTTAAACAAGGAACCAAGAAAACAAATCTTGATTTCATCAACTGTCAGGAAATAAATGGTGTTGATATATTTCTTTTTATCCCCGCCTGCGGAACGGGCAGGAATTTCTGTCTCCGTCATCAGTCCTTTGATGAAAATTTCTCTCGTCTCATAATCTCCCGGGCCGGAAATGACAAAAGGGATAGTACTGCCATGAGTCACAGTATCTACTCCGTTAAAATCCGGGTGGTTGGCGGTAATAAGGGCGACATCGGCTCCAAAACGGGAAATTTTGTCCTTATGGTCCGAATCATGGCTCAATGGATTGAAGGCTAGCGTCAAATCGCCCTGGCTAATCTTCACAAATTGCTTGCCGAAATAACTGATGATCATGCTTGCATTCTATCAAATATTTTATTATATTGAAAGGGTATATTTACAAGATACATAGACCCTAGCATATGGCTGGGGCAAGTTTTAGGATAACCTCACTTGGCCTAGGCCGGTGAACCCCAAGGCTTAATCCGCAAGAAGCGGATTTTAATATACTTAATTTATGAATGTCATAGATACAAAAATAGAAATTATACCTCTAACCCCGTTAGAGGCTTTGATGGCAACAAGTCCGGAAATACCGGCAGTTGAAGCTTTGGTGGAAGGCCTGGTCATAGACATCAAAAAATCTTCAGTTTATGTGGATTTAACCCCTTTTGGCACCGGCATCATCTACGGCCGAGAATTTATCAATGCCAAAGATATTATTAAAAAGATCAACATTGGTGACATCGTTAAAGCCAAAATCGTTGATAAAGAAAATGAGGACGGCTATATCGAGCTTTCTCTTAAAGAAGCTAAGCAGGCGCTCATGTGGAGTGATGCCGAAGACGCCATCAAGGCAAAAACTGTGTTTGATCTGCCGATCAAAGAAGCCAACAAGGGCGGATTGATACTTGAGTGGAAAGGCATCGCTGGTTTTTTGCCAGCTTCACAATTAAAGTCCGAGCATTATCCGCGAGTCACTGACGGCGACAAAGATAAAATTTTGAAAGAATTGAAAAAATTGATTGGTGAAAAAATTTCAGTTATCATCATCGGCGCGATCCCCAAGGAAGGAAAATTAATTTTTTCTGAGAAAGACAGCAACCCCCAGGAACGACAAGAGATTGTCGGTAAATACAATGTCGGTGACGAGCTTGAATGTGCCGTCTCTGGTATTGTTGACTTCGGCATCTTCCTGAAAATTGAGGAGGGGCTAGAAGGATTGGTGCACATTTCCGAAATAGATTGGGGCTTGGTGGAAGACTTGAAAGCCATGTTCAAAGTCGGGGATAAAGTCCGAGCCAAGATCATCGAGGTCAAGGATGGAAAGATCTCGCTATCTGTAAAAGCCCTCAAAGAAAATCCATGGAAGGAATTTGAAGGCAAGGTCAAAAAGGGCGACATCGTCAAAGGCGTCGTCATTAAATACAACAAGCACGGGGCACTGGTCTCTATCAAAGAAGGCGTAGCCGGCCTCGTCCACAACTCCACTTTGGGCGGCGAAACCAAGCTCCGCGAAAAACTCGAACTCGGCAAGACCTATAGCTTCCAGGTCACTCTCTTTGAACCAAAAGACCAACGCATGACCCTTACTTACTTAGAAGAGAAGAGGTAATAATTATCTCTCCCGTATCATCAAAAAAATCCGCCAACGGCGGATTTTTTGCTATTCTTCTACTAACTCGGCTTCTTACTTGTTTTCCTTAGAATATTTTCTTATGGAACTTTCTCGTGATTCCTTCAATGCGTTGGCTAATTCCGTTAATTTTTTGAAATCAACTTTTTCATAATTGCTGGCCAAATATTCTTCTTCTGACTTTTTTAGAATTTCTCTGTATTTAACCTGATCAAGAATAAGAGAGGGATCACGCTTAGCCTCAATGTAGCTAAACATTGGTAGTCTTTTGTCACCACGGATCGCTCCTGCCTCTATTAATTTCTGGCCAAGATAATCATTATAATCCATAGCCCCGATAGTGGCATCGACTGCTTCATATACTTGCTTCTGTTCAGCGGAAGAAAATATCAGAGGAATCTTGGTTTCAAGTTTTCTCCAAAAAGGCATTTCTTTAAATGCTTTTGAATAAGCTTTCCAGCCGATCAAAAAATCTCTTGGCTCCGTGCCTGCAACTTTTGCCGCTTCGACATATTCACGAATCTCTTTGATTTTTTCCAAATTACCACCCCCTTTTTCAGTTATTGATTTTTCCATTTTCATATTCATGATTTGATTTTAAGGCATATATTAGAAAAAGTCAAACTCGTTCGGTAATGTATACACACATATGGCGGTTTCTGGATAATATCCGGTCATGGCGCGCTCCCGGCCAAAAATTATATATTCAATCTGTCCACTCAAATGCCCGATCGAGCAAGTCAGTGGACAGTGGTAAATGATCTAAAAAAAGACGGTTTTAGACTGATTTTAGACTGCCGGTTTTGGTGACTTTCAAAATTTCCACATAATCATCTATTTTCATTCTTTTTAGATCATGGAGGAATAATTCCGGCAATTTAACTTTACCGATCCAGACACTTTTATGGACCATGTTGAATCCCAAAATATGGAGCAGTTCCCTTAGAATTCGCCGTTCACGGCTCATTTTTTCCGGGATATCATAGCTAATGATAATTAATTCATTACTGGCTTCTTTTTGATATGAATTCTTATCGATATTATTCTTGAATTTTTCCAGCTTTTCTTGGCCCTTTCTGGATAATGCCAGACTATCCCCTTTTCTAGTTTCGATGAGTCCGTCTGATTTAAGTTTCGATACAAGTTTTTTAAATTTTCTGATTTCATCCCTCTCGATCCCGGCGAGGCGTCGCTCCTCCGCCATGAGGCCATGTTTATATTCGAATTCTCCCATTGAGGCGCCGTATCTTGAGCTCAAAAAGACTTCTACGAAGTCCGCCATCCCGCCGGTAAAATCTTCCAGAAAATCCAAAATTTTATAAGTGATATTTTGGCGCATACATCCTCATTGTCTACTCTGATGTCCGATCAGTCAAGATAGTAGACAGTCAATTTAACCCTTCAAGGATTTTTTATTTTTAGCTGTTGAAATTGGTCATAGCCGATTGGAGGCCGGAGGTCATGAAGGTGTCGAGCGCCAGGGATATAGTTTTGGAGGTCTTTTTTAATTCGGTTAGTTCTTTGTCTTTCATTGGCGACATCAAATATTGGATGACGGCCTTCTCCCCTTTTGGCTTCTTTATTTTGCCAGAGGGCGTCGCGACGGAGATGCCAACCCTGATGCGAGTAAACTCTTCTGATTTTAATTTTTTAATGATGGATTCAAGGCCGCGGTGCCCGCCAGACGAACGATTGTGCGAAATTTTAATTTTCCCCATCGGCAGATCCATATCATCGTAGATGACAACAAGCTGGGCCAAATCTTTCTTGGATTTAATAATCGGCACCACGCTTGCACCAGAATTATTCATCATATTATTTGGTAAAACTAATTGCACTTTGTTTTTACCTATCTTTCCGGCTGACAAAAGTGCTTTCAGCTTCCCTTCTTCCTTCCATTCTGAAAAACCCTCTTTTTTAGAAATTATTTTCAATATTTCCCGACCAGCATTATGTCGAGTATTTTCATATTCCACGCCCGGGTTGCCCAAACCAACTATAGTAAACATCTCTATATATTAACATAAGCAGAACATGAGATTAAAATGCCTTGCGAGTGCGGCGGCACGAGCACGAGGAATTTTCTAGCAAGAAAATATCCGTGCATTTTAAAATCATGTTTTGCGAATGGCTGTACAACGCCAAAACCCCTTGCGTCAAGAGGTTTTTTAAGGTAAAATAGTCCAAATGGAAGGAAATAATAACCTAAAAGTTGCTCGAGCGCCCCAAGAATCCCGGGCGCACTCTTTTTGGGAGATGGTCAGATTCGCCCTCTTGGCGCTGCTGATTGTCATTCCGATCAGAGTATTTGTCGCTCAGCCATTCATTGTCTCTGGAAACTCGATGGTGCCGACATTTCACGATAATGATTATTTGATTGTCGATGAATTATCTTACCGGTTTGCCGAGCCCGCCCGCAACGATGTAGTCGTTTTTCGCTATCCGAAAGATATTTCCAAATTTTTCATCAAGAGAATCATTGGACTGCCGAATGATACTCTGACAATAGACGGCAGTAAGGTAACCGTCAAAAACGAACGCAACCCGGAAGGCTTTGTCATGGAAGAACCGTTTGTCAAAAACCAGTCTAGCAACCAATTGAGCATCACTTTGAAAAATGATGAGTATTTCGTCATGGGTGATAACCGGATTGCCAGTTCCGATTCTAGAATTTGGGGCATTCTCCCCCGAAATCTGATTGTCGGCCGGGCCTTCGTCCGCCTGCTACCCTTATATTCAATTTCATATTTGCCAGGCGCTTATTCGCTAAACATTATTTAAATAAATGAAAAAAATTAATCAGCCCAAAAAAGAAACAATCTCCTCGCCTAAGGGCATGCGGGATATAATCGGCGACGAGTATTACAACTATCAGGGACTTTTTGAGAAAGCTCAAGAGGTTGCCATCTATTACGGCTTCAAGCCAATCGAGACACCGATACTAGAACACGAAGAAGTCTTTACTTCGGGCGTTGGCGCCGGCACCGACATCGTAGACAAAGAAATGTACTCTTTAAAAACCAAGGGTGGAGACAAGCTGGCACTTAGGCCGGAAGCAACCGCCGCCGTCATGCGCGCTTATATTGAACACGGCATGCAATCTCTTCCTCAACCGGTGATGCTCTACTACTATGGGCCATTTTTCAGGCACGATAATCCTCAACGGGGACGCCTGCGGGAATTGCGCCAATTCGGGTTGGAAATCATCGGCACAGACAAAAGCATCGCGGATGCGATGATCATCAGAATTCTAACCATCACTTTAGAAGAAGCTGGAGCAAAAAATCTTATTTTGGATATCAATTCAATCGGAGACAAGGAGTGCCGCCCGCAATATATCAGGGAACTAATCTCTTATTATAAAAAACACATCAATGCAGTCTGTAATAATTGCCGACAGAGAATGAAAGAAAATCCGATGCGACTATTGGACTGTAAAGATCCTAAATGCGCGCCTGTTAAAGAAAATGCTCCGGAATCAGTCAGCTATCTTTGTGCCCCATGCAAGACTCACTTTAAGGAAGTCTTGGAATATCTGGAAGAAATGAACATTCCTTACAGGATCAATAAAAATCTCGTCCGAGGTCTTGGCTATTACTCTAGAACAGTTTTTGAAGTGGCAGAAAGTGCCAACAGCTCTGATGAAGCTCCTCTCTCTGTAGCCGGGGGTGGCAGATATGATTACTTGGCTAAGACCCTAGGAAGTAAAAGAGATGTGCCGGCGATCGGAGCCGCAATCGGCGTTGATCGAGTGGTCATGTCCTCCTCTTTCACCAAGCTCACTCCCCGCATTATAAAAAAGCCAAAAATTTATTTCATCCAGCTCGGGGCGGAAGCTAAATTAAAAAGTCTGAATGTCATAGAAATTCTGCGCAAAGACAAAGTACCTATCCATCAATCGTTGTCAAAAGACTCTTTGGGCTCTCAGTTGGCCATCGCTGAAAGATTAAATATTCCGTATACTTTGATTTTCGGCCAAAAAGAAGCTTTGGAGGATTCGGTGATTGTTCGTAATATGTCGAACCGATCACAGGAAACAGTCAAGTTAGAAAAACTCCTAGAATACTTAAAAGCATTAAAATAATATGGCAGAAATAGTTCAAAAAGAGCATAAAGTCCTGCGCGGAAAGGCTAAAGAAGTGCCTGTTGAAGAAATCTGTTCCGTTAAAATAAAAAAAATAATTGAAAATATGAAGCGAGCCTTGGGTTCTCAAGATGACGGTGTCGCTATTGCTGCACCGCAGATCAATGTGCCCCTGCGCATATTTGTTGTTTCGGGAAAAATATTTAAAACCGCGGAAAAAGCTACTCGGAAAAAGGACTCTCCTTCGGGGACTTCTTCAAGGGGAGTCCTTGGGGAGAGCGGCTTTGGGGATGGTGACCTAGTATTTATAAATCCGCAAATAATAAAACTCTCAAAAAAAAAAGAATCTTTGCCCGAAGGATGCCTGTCTGTTCGTTGGCTTTACGGGGAGGTTAAAAGATCGACTAACGCCACTATCCGCGCCTATAGCGAGGATGGTAAAGTCTTCACTCGCGGCGGCGGCGGACTCCTCGCCCAGATCTTTCAGCACGAGGTAGATCATTTGAATGGCATCCTTTTCACAGATAAAGCCAAGAATTTAGTGGAATTAAAACCTGAGGATTTAAAGAAACATGCCTAATATTAAATTTGCCTTCTTTGGCACACCTGAAATTGCGGTTGATACTTTGGATATCCTAAAAAACAGCGGATTCACTCCATCAGTCATTATCACTGCCAGAGATATGCCTCGCGGACGCAAATTAACTATAACTCCCCCGCCGGTAAAAGTTTGGGCTGAAAATAACAATATTCCAGTCTTTCAGCCAGACAAATTAGATCAAGATTTTGCTTTACAACTTTCAACTTTCAACCTTGAACTTTCCGTGGTGGTCGCCTATGGCAAGATTTTTCCGGAGTGGCTGATCAATACGCCCAAGCTTGGTACTTTAAATATCCATTACTCTTTATTGCCAAAATATCGTGGCGCCTCCCCTGTCCAATCAGCCATACTAAATGGCGACAAAATAACTGGCGTGACTATCCAGCAAATGCAAAACAAATTAGACGCAGGGCCAATTATTGCCCAAGAGGAAGTTGTTATTGATCCGAATGAAAAAACTCCGGAATTGTTAAAAAAATTAACAGAAATAGGCGGTGAACTTTTGGTTAAAACATTACCTGATTATCTTGCCGGGAAAACAATGCCCAGAAAACAAGATGATAATCAAGCTACCTTATGCAAAAAAATTAGGAAGGAAGACGGTTTGATAGATTTAAATGGTAACTCAATAAATAATTACAATAAATTTCGAGCCTTCTTTGAATGGCCTCGGTCATATTTCTTTCGTGATAAAAAAAGAATTATTATTACTGACGCCAAACTCGAGAATGGAATTTTAGTAATAAAAAAAATCTTGCCGGAAGGCAAGAAGGAAATCTCTTGGCGATAGTTATTTCTTCCAGAACTGCACTCCTCGCACCATGTCCTTAAACTTTTGAGCGCCCCTTTTGTATAGAGCTTGCTTCTTCTCTTTTTTCTTTTTGATTTCCGAAAAAACTTGATTCTTGCAGTCATCGATTGCCTCATAAAGATCTTCTTTGTCAGAACTAGAATAGAATTGTGCGCCGTCGATAGTAATACTGCAGTCGGCGTGATAGACAAGGCCGGATTTATGATGATTGGTGGACTTGGCAACTTCAAAATGAGCATTGATTTTGCCACCTGCATTTTGGATCTTAGCTAAAAGTTTACCTAAATCAGTAACGCGCTTAACGACATAATCATTGATCGGATCAGTTAGATCCATATTCTTCGCCTCAACATTTATATTTATTCCTTCCCAAAGCATATATTCATATTAACGCTATTATAATAGTTTAGCAATATCATGATAAGTCACAACTACCATCAGGAGCAACAACAAGATAAAACCGACTGCATTCAAAGCATTGGCAATTTTGGGTTTAATTGGCGAACCTTTTATCGTCTCTATCAAAAGAAAGAGCAATCGGCCGCCATCGAGCGCTGGAAATGGAATCAAATTGATGACTGCCAAATTGACTGAAATCAATGCGGCAAAAGATATAAGGTAAATGAAGCCAAACTGATACGCGTCGCCGACGATGCCAACGATGCCAACCGGACCGGTGATGGCGGAAAAATCAGCTTGCCCTAAAACCGAATCTTTAACCAATTTGCCCAAAGACACCGCGGTGCGGACAGTCAAAATACTGGTGTCTTTTAATCCCCTCCAAAGCGCTTTGTGAGTTGGTAATTTTATAATACCAATCGTGTCTAACGAGACGCCAATGGCAGCCCGTCCCTCTAAAAGGCCGGCTTTAGGTATAACCTCTAGGTTCTGAATTTCACCGCTACGACTAATGGAAAATTCTAACGGTCGTCCTGATCGATCCCCGATAAACTTCTGCACCGCCTCTGGATTAAGTTCAGTTGTATTAAGCGAAGCGTCGCTCGCTGAAATAGAAATAACCTTATCTCCGATTTTGATTCCAGATAGATCTGCCGGCGCTTTGGGTGTGACGCCTGTGATAACCAAATTTTGATTACTTAATATCGTTCCCCGAGGTTCTGAAGTTTGAGAAGTCGGAAGGCCGGACATAAAGCCCAAAGAAAGCAGGAGCCAAGCCAAGAGAAAATTGAAGAAGACCCCGGCAAAAAGCACCATAGCTTGAATATATTTAGGTTTGTGCACAAAACTCCGGTCTTTATCGGGGCCTGAAATAGATTCCTCGTCAGGATTCTCGCCGAAAATTTTAACGAATCCGCCGAAAGGAATGACATTAAAAGAGTAGGTGGTTTCGCCCAGCTTTTTGGAAAAAAGCTTCGGCGGAAAGCCGAAACCGAATTCATCCACCCGAATGCCGGACTTTTTGGCCGTGATAAAATGCCCAAACTCGTGGACAATAACCAAAACTAATAAAATTACTATAAATAAAATAATTGACATAAAATTTAAGACACCTGCCCCGTGGCGAAGCTTTACGGGGTTAGCTCATTATTTCTTTCTCTTTTTTAGCAAAAAGACCTTCTAGTTTTTTATTAATCTCATCAATAATTTCCTGAAGCTCATCTTTGGCGCGGAATTTCTCGTCTTCCGTCAATTTACCTTCTTTCTCTTTGGTCTGCACATCGTTCCAGGCTTTATCTCTTTCTTGGCGTACCTTAATCCTTGCCTCTTCTAGTCTTTCCTTTAGGACTTTAACTAGAGCTGTTCTGGTTTCAGTTGTCAGCTGAGGAAAAATAACCCGAGCACCTTGATCATCGACGGCAATCGATAACCCCAAATTGGCGGCAATAATCGCTTTCTCTATCCCTTTAATCTGGCTTTTATCCCAAGGAGCGACGCGCAAAGTTCGCGCATCTTCAATAGAAATAGAAGCGACATTTTTTAGCGGTTGATGGCCACCGTAAGACTCTACTAAGACGGAATCCAAAATCATCGGGCTGGCCCGTCCCGTATGGATCTGACCGTACTCTTTGGACAGATGATCTTCCACTTTTTTCAGATCGGTTTTGAATTGAGAAAAATTGTATTGCATTTTGCTAATTATAACAAAATATAACAATATAAGACCTTGACTTATTGCTCTTTTTAATGTAGAATTGTAATCAGAAAAATATACATTAACAATACTAAACTTCCCGCTTATGAAGAAGAGAATATTCAAAATCGCCATGATTTTTGCTTTCGTATTCTTTGTATTAAGTTCAGCCTTTAATTTCTTGGGCATATGGATATTGTGGCAGATGAAATATCAAAATATCTCTCACCGCACCATAGACGATAAAACGAGAAAAATTCTCTTTCATCTTTACGGCATCAAAAACATGACGACCAGAGAAAAAGTTGAGCTTCTTGTTCGATCAGATGATTTTAGAATGAACTTTGACGGAAAAATTGATTCTGCCTTAGTTTGTAAAATTTTTCCCGATCAATCAGCCCAATATGCCGTTGATTCAAATTTTGTCATTAATTTCCATCTGCGGCACGGCAATCCGAATATAAAAATCGGCTACTTCGCTTATTACAGAGACCATTTCAACCCGGTTTCAGAAATGTTGCTGACTCCGTTTGAAGATAGCGGAAAACCAGATCAAATTTCCCTTTATTCTTATTTAGCTGAAGCAGCCCACTCTGAACAATTTTATGAAAGTCCCTTTAGTTTCGAATTCAGATCTATCTGTGGATTTTTAAGGACTGGTTGTTTAATTTTGGCGACTGCCTGCCCGCCTGATAAAGCCTATGATGTCGAATATCATCAACCAGGAACTATAGAATATGATGCCCATCATATCATTGCTCCGCGACTGTTAAATGAATATCTGGAATATCGAAAACTGTTTTTTAACAACGAGATAGAAGCTATCAACGAAGAACTCCAAAACAAAGAATCTGCCGACCTGTTAGCCGATCGAGATAGTTTGCTGAATGGATCATTGCTCTTAAGATAAGATAAATTTATGTTTTAAAAACAAAAGCCCCGAAAATTTTCGGGGCTTTTAATTCTCTTTGGCAGGATTATGAACGCGGGGGGCAGTCTCCGGCAAATTTATTGCTTCGAGTTGTTTTAAAAGATTAAATTCATCAGCCAGTTCTATCAAATCATCATCCCTTAGAAGCTCTATTATTTCCCTGCCTTCCTCTTGAGAATAAAATGTCTCAAAAATATGAAGCCCGATGATATAAGCGTGTCTCTCGCAAAGAGGGCATAAAAAAATCTTAGGCTCCGATAAAACCCCCAACTTTTTAACTAAAGCCAAAAAACATCTGAGGCATTCAATATGACAGAGCTCTTCTTTATCCTCTACAAGCCAATCCATAACCGCAGTTTCCCTATCGACAATCGGCAAATGCGGCAGTGCCATGATGTCTTCAATCAAAGATAAAATATTATCCACGGAAATCTCTCGACTAATGAGCATTTCCATTAAAATCGCTATTCCACGCTGTTTGGAGTAAAAAATTTCATTGGCGGCCTTATGTTCATCTTCAAAACAAAAACCGCCTTCAACTTGAAGCAAAAAGTATGTTTTCATGTGAAAAAGGTTTAGGTGAGACTTTTATTTTAAATAACTTATCTACTCCATACATTACCACAAATCCTTGACTTGTCAAAAATTTTGCTGTATTATCCGCGTAGAAATCAAAATCTTAAAAACTCTATACCATGAAAAACATTCTCTCTTTTTTACAGATTTGCTGGCCGTTTATTTTCCTGATAATCTTCTCTTTTAGCCAACCGACAAAAGATTGTAACTGCAACAAAAAAGATGAAATAATAAGCGGACTAATGAAACTCCATGGAAGACTGACAAATGAGCAATTAGGAATCAGGGAGGTCCGGAAACATTGGGCATTTGTCGTTTTCAATATGGATAATATTGGCCAAGATACTTCTTTACTGAAGAGAATCAAAGCAGAAATCATGAAAACAGATAGCGCGCTAAAAAATGTGAATGAAAGAATGGACTTCACGGGAGAAGAGTTAAACAGCTTCTATAAAAAGCATGAATTAACGAGTTCTAAAGAATAAACAGGACAAAGGATAATCCTTTGTCTGGAGATCCAAAAGCCCTGAAAATTTCAGGGCTTTTTTATTTGTCTACTATCTCCGCACCTATTGAGCTGGTGGACATAGAATAAATAAGACCTAAGGAGGGGTTGATTTCGGCCTTATTTTATAAGGGTTTTATAGCTTGACAAAAGGCTTTACTTGTGATACTATTACAACGGAATTCAAACATCAACTCCTTAAAAAATTAATATATGAAAATAGCAACTTTTCTTTTTCTATGCTTTGCAAGTGGTGCAATGATAACAGGTGGGTTTCTTACTCATAATGCTGGAGATATCGTTGCTGGATTTTGCATTTTTGTTGCCGTCTTGATTCAAGGTACTGAGAAGAAATGATATTTAAAAAAAACCCCTCGAGAAATCGAAGGGGTTTTTATTTTATGGTTGGGAGGATGAGGGCCAGATGTTCAAGGAGCATTTTGGCGGAGGCGCCGCGGTCGGCGATGTAATCGCGGACTTTGGCCAGTTCTTCGAATTCATAAACTTTTTCTTTGGTATCTTTTCCGGAATCGTGCAAAATGGTCTCAATGACGTTCAGCCAGGCTAGGGCCCGGCTTTTCATATTATTTTCGCCGACTTCGAGATCTTCAAACTTCTTCAAAAACTCTTCTATTATTTTAATTCTTTGAGAATGACTGGCGGCCAGGAATTTCTTGGCCTCTTCCAGAACTTCCGGCTTGATGCCTTTTTTATTCTCGGCCGAGATGAAATGCATCCTCGAGCGCAGGGTCGCCGGCAAGAGGTGCGGATTTGGCATGATCAGGAAAAAATGCGTGCCCGGCGTCGGCTCTTCGAAGACTTTTAATAATGAATTAGCCGCTTCGCGGGTGAAAAAATTCGCGCCTAAAATAAAAAATTTATGAGCAGACTTCTCTGCTTGTTGGACTTTGATCAGCCTAGAGAGGTCGATCGTCAGAGTCTCTGAAGAATTCTGATAAACATCGTTCGGACCGGCAATCAATTTATGTTCCTTGAGATAGGAAAGAAGCTCGGGAAAGACTTGGTCATATTCCCCCTCGATCAGATAAGCATGGTGGAGATTATCTTTTGCTAATAATTGTTTTTTTGTAAACATCAAGGTGATCGAGTGCGATGCCCGTGCCTTTAGCGACGCAGAAAAGCGCGTCTTCGGCGATTCTGGCCTTAACGCCAGTTTTGCGAAATACCAAATCGGCAAAATTGCGCAAGAGCGATGAGCCGCCGGTCATAATTATCCCGTTATCAATAATATCTGACGCCAGTTCCGGGGGCGTCTCAGCGAGCACTTCTTTGATAGCTTTAATCATTTGGCTTAATTCAAGATCGAGCGCGCGGACAATTTCGTTGGTAGAGATATCTACCGAGCGCGGGAGCCCCTGAATGAAATCCCGGCCTTTAATGGTCATTCGAAGCTCTTCTTCCAAGGGAATAGCGGCGCCAATTTTGATTTTGACTTCTTCAGCCGTTTTATCTCCGATCACCAAATTGAAAGTCTTTTTAATATAATCGGCAATGGCCTGATCGATCTTGTTGCCGGCGCATTTGACGGAGGTACAGGCGACAATGCCTGAAAGAGAGATAACCGCGACATCGGTCGTGCCACCGCCAATATCCACCACCATTTGCCCCCTCGATTCATGAATAGGAATACCGGCGCCGATCGCGGCCAAGATCGGCTCTTTGACCACATAAGCGTTCTTGGCACCGGCTTTAATGGCGGCTTCGATAACGGCGCGGCGTTCGGTGGAAGTGACTCCAGCCGGTACTGAGATCATGACATCGGGTTTAAAAATATTAAACGGCCCCAAGGCCTTATTGATGAAATAGCGGAGCATGGCCTCGGTCACCCGGTAGTCGGCGATAACGCCGTCTTTCATTGGCCGGTAAGCGATGATCGAGTCCGGAGTTTTGCCGATCATGTCTTTGGCTTCGACCCCGATGGCCAGGATCTTGTTGTCCTGTTCAGACACGGCGACAACCGAAGGCTCATTTAAAATGATCCCTTTACCCGGCACAAAAACCAAGGTATTGGCCGTGCCCAAATCAATCCCAAGTTTTTTCACAAATAAGCTCATGAATAACGGAATAATAGCACGAGGATATGCTAAAATCAATTAATGAAAATTATCACGGTCATCCCGCTAGCTAAGGGAATTTTTAAAGAAACACTGACCTATTTTATGGCCGCTGATGTACCACTCGGCTCGGTCATTGCCGTGCCGATCAGAAAAAAAACTATCGATGCGCTGGTCATCAAATCAGAGAATTTGGCCGCCTCCAAATCAATGATCAAGAGTTCGGCCTTCAGTCTTAAAAAAGCCGACAAGGTCAAAGGCGTCTCGGTCTTGCCGGGAAAAGTCATCCGAGCGGCTTTTAAAATGCGTGATTACTTTGGGACCAATTCC
>Ga0209641_10000999_pt1 | contig 25672 bp, 28 predicted proteins | sample RifCSP16_1_FD_184022 | JGI IMG/M metagenome (GOLD analysis project Ga0209641, IMG submission 184022) | Soil microbial communities from Rifle, Colorado - Rifle CSP2_sed 16_1 (SPAdes) (version 2) | ecosystem: Environmental > Terrestrial > Deep subsurface > Rock core/Sediment | place: Rifle... | reverse complement strand
CGAGCTCAAAGGCAAAGAAAGACGGGAGAATGTTCGTGGAGTCTTTGCTTTTAATTCGAAACACAAATTAACTAATCAACCAATTAACAAATCTTTTGTGCTTTTCGACGATGTTTACACAACGGGCTCGACTTTGAAAGAGGCTGCTAAAGTTTTAAAACGAAGAGGAGCAAGAGAAGTTTGGGGATTAACTATTGCTAGATAAAGCGACAGGTACCGTTCGATACCTGTCAGCCAGATACCGACTGGTATCTGGCGGTGGGAGAGGGATTTGGACCCCCGTGCCTCTTGCGAAGCGCATGGTTTTCGAAACCAGCCTGTTAGACCACTCCAGCATCCCACCCAAGTGTCCCCGGTGAGAGTCGAACTCACAACCCCCGGATCCGCAATCCGATGCTCTATCCATTGAGCTACGAGGACAACTTATAAAAGATTGACTAATTTTACCAGATTTGAAGCCAAAATCCTATTATGTTAAAGAAGGGACTTAGGATAATTTTTTCGAAACCCAGTCTGAAGCTTTATCCATTCTTGTGGGAGCTGCTTCCTCCTCAGGAATATAAAGAGAAAGAGTCTTTTTAGTTTTTTCCTTATCGCTCTCATTAATCACCAGCTCTAGTCTTCCGGGAATAGCCAGGGTTTCCAAAATCAATAAATCGGTATTTAAGCGTTTAGTAAACCAAAAACGAGTGAAAATCTCCCAGTCGTTTCTTCTGTCAGCAACTTTTATTCCCTTGTTGGTAATGGCGTATTCGATCGTTTCCGGTTCAACTGTTGACAATATATAAAAAAGAAAGACCAAAGCGATCAAAAGCACAACAGGCATTGCGCCCTCAACGATAAAAAGAATAAATCCAAAAATTGAGGCAATCACAACTAACCTTACCCAGAATTCTCTTTCCCTTTTCTTAAAAGCTCTTGCCGGAGCTCTCCAGGAAAAAAGTACTTTTTCCGGCTCGGGTCTTGGAAGCGGAGTTTGGGCAGACTGGACGGGCGCCTGTTGAGCCGTTTGGGGTGGTGGGGTTTGGTTATTTTTCTGATTGGGCATGTTAAAATTATTATACACTACTTAGCTAACAGCTTTTCAATAGGGCTTGATCAATGATATAATTCCACCTACAAGGAGGAGTCCGATAGTTTGGTCAATTCGGGAGGTTTGCTAAACCTCTGAGTCGCAAGACTCACGCGGGTTCGAATCCCGCCTCCTCCGCTCACGTTCGTTCGCGGAGTCGTTTGGGCTCGAAAGCGCACAAGTTATGTTGGATAAAAATACAGTCCTTGTTTCTGCTGCGTGTGTTTTCAAAGACGTAAAAGGAAAGCCTCGCTGGTTTTTTGTCAAACAGGGGGACGTCGAAGGCTGGGAAATTCCCAAGGTTCTGGTAAGAAAAGGAGAATCATCAGTCAGAGCAGCTCTTCGGATGATGGGAGAAAAAGGCGGCATGAGCACAAGGGTTCTGGAAGAAGCAGGAAGGGCCGGCGGTGCAACCACAATTAATGGTAGAAGCCTCCCCCAAAGACATATTTATTACCTGATGGTTGCCAGATCATTAGCAGGCGAAGCCATTGGTTTTCCAGAGTTTCTTTGGCTCGAATATTCTAAGGCGCTCAAGAGGATTGACTCTAAGAGAGATAAAACTATGTTAAAAGCGGCCAAAGAAACTCTGGAAAAGTTAAAAAAAGAAAACCAGAGGAAAAAAATTAACTTCCAGATGACTTCATAACCCTGGCTCTTTCAGTTAAAATCAAGGGTATGCAGCGTGAATTCTCAACCGGAGGGATTGTCTACAAGAAAATGAACGGAGGCGTTTTATGGTTAGTGGCAAAGTCGTCTCCCAGTAAGAAATATCCTAAAAGTGTTTGGAGGCTTCCTAAAGGCTGGATTGATGAGGAAAAAGGCGGAAAAAACCCAGGACCGCTGTCTAGAGGTGAAAGAAAATCGACGCTTGAAGAACTTCAAAGTACCGCTCTAAGAGAGGTTAGGGAAGAAGGTGGGATTGGAGCAAAGATTATAAAAAAGATTGGGACAGAGAGATTTTTTTATACGCATGAAGGAGATCGTATTTTGAAATTTGTTACTTTTTATTTAATGGAATGGGTGAAAGATCTTCCGGAAGGTCCCGGTTTTGAAACGGAAAAAGTTGAGTGGTTAATTTATGAAAACGCACGAAAAAAACTCACCCATCCTGGAGAGAAAAAAATGTTGGATAGAGCCCACAACTTATTAAGTTTGGGGATACAAGATGATTTGATATAATGAAACGTTTTTGTATTTTCTTTGTCGTACTTTCTTTTACTAAAAGAAAGTACGAGTAAAAGGAGACGTGCCGGAGTGGTCGATCGGGTTCGCTTGGAGAGCGAATGTGGCCGCAAGGTCACCAGAGGTTCGAATCCTCTCGTCTCCGCCATTTTACCTTGTGCTTTTAGAATCTTACTTCTAAACTAGTTTGTATGTTAGAATAATTCGCATCTGTATGATCATTTTAATTTTAATTATGTCGGTATTTTTATTTGTTTTTCCTAAAAGCGTTTATGCATATATAGATCCTGGTTCCGGAAGCTATCTTACCCAAGTTATTTTGGGAGTAATTTTTGGAGGATTGTTTATGTTGAAAGTTTATTGGAGAAAAATTAAGAATGTGTTTTCCAAAGGCAGCTCCAAGAAAAATGATGAGAAACTCTCCAAAAACGAGTAAGTTTTCAAAGGGTTCGTTTAGGGATCCAAGCGGATTTCTTTTTATAAAAAATGGTCAACTTCTAAGAAGAGTCGATATTAATTATAAAGACAATTTCGACTACTTTGTCAAAAGCGGCCTTTATAAAAAGCTTACAGAGGAGGGTTATTTAATTTCTCATAAAAGTGTAAAGTTTCCTAGTAGTTACCCCAATACTTACAAAATAATTAAACCGGAAAAAATTCCCTTTATTTCATATCCATATGAATGGTGTTTTAGTCAGTTAAAAGACGCCGCCCTTCTTACACTATTAATAAACAGAAAAAGTATTGAAAAGGGGATGATTTTGAAAGATGCCAGTGCTTACAATGTCCAGTTTTTGCAAGGCAAGCCGATTTTTATCGATACCTTATCGTTTGAAAAATACAAAGAAGGGACCCCTTGGATAGCCTATCAGCAATTTTGCCGGCATCTTTTGTCTCCTCTTCTTTTGGCAGCATATAAAGATTACAGGTTGATGCAGTTTTCAAGAATATTTATCGACGGAATTCCACTTGACCTTACTAGTAAGCTTTTACCATTGAGCTCGATTCTTAATTTTTCCGTACTTACTAATATACATATGCATTCAAAAGCAGAGAGCTTTCTCGAGGATAAGTTTGTAAAGAGAAAGGAATCTTATATATCTCAAAATTCACTATTTGCGATTATCAATAACTTAGAAAACCTTATATCTAAATTAGATTTAAGAACTAAAAAAACAGAATGGCTAGATTATTATGAAAAAGATAGCTACGGCAATCGGTCTCTAAGAAATAAAAAAAATATTGTAAAGGGTTTATTTAAGGAGATTGGCAGGGTTGATATGCTGTGGGATTTGGGGTCGAATATTGGTTACTTTTCAAAAGCATTAGATGTAAAAAATACTTTTATTGTCGATTTTGACAATGATATTTTAGCGGTTGAGAAAGATTATAAGGAGGTTAAAAAAAGACATTTAACAAATGTACTTCCCCTTTTTTTGGATCTAACCAACCCAAGTTCTGGAATAGGTTGGGCAAACGAGGAAAGAGACTCTTTAATTCAAAGAGGTCCGTGTGATGTTGCTTTAGCGTTGGCGCTTATACATCATTTTGCAATTACACATAACCTGCCTTTATCAAAAATCGCAAACTTCTTTAAGCATATTTGCAAGTGGCTTATTATTGAATTTGTTCCAAAGGGGGACTTTCAAATTAAAAGATTACTTTTAAATAGGGAAGATATTTTTTCTGAATATAATCAAGAAAATTTTGAAAAAGAGTTTTCCAATTTTTTTTATATCCGTAAAAAAATTAGGATTTATAATTCAGAAAGAGTAATGTATTTGATGAAAAGAAAATGATATTTCTTATCGCATATCCGTTCCTTTTTTCGCTTTTTCCGATATTCTCCTTATATTTAAAAAACTTTAATCAAGTTTCTTTTGGAGACGTCGTTGACCCCACTATAGTCGTATTATTTTTTTCTTTAGCTTCTTATTTAGGAAGTTTTATGGCTACTAGAAAGATTGCTAAAGCCTCACTAATTACTTTCGTTTTTATTTTTTTTGTCTTTTCATTCGAACCCGTCTTTTCTCCATTCAGAAAAATTTTATCGGTAGACGGAGTATTAACTGTTTATCCGTGGTTTTTTATTTTTTGGATAGCTTTGTTTTTGGTGTCCCTTTTTTTTATATTGTGGACAGATTCTCATTTAACGCTTATAAATAAATTTCTATCCCTTTTTTCGATCTTCTTGATTTTTATTTCTTTTGCTAGATTGGTTACTCTAAAGCCTTGGAAGAGTAATAACTCTGTTCTAAGTAAGTCGATAAATACCATTGACGTTTTAACCGTTCAGAAGGATAGCGAGGAAGATACTGACTTGCCCGACATTTATTACATAATTGTTGATAGATACTTAAGGAATGATATTCTTCAAGAAAATTACGGATTTGATAATAGCGATTTTTTAAATTTTTTGCGTGAGAAAGGATTTTATGTTGCTGAGGCAAGCAGGTCAAACTATCTAAAAACCGGACAGTCCCTTGCTTCCTCTTTAAATATGCAATATATAAATTATCTATCTCAGAATGGTGGTGAAAATTCCGAATCTTGGGGTCCCGTATATTCGCTTCTTGAAAAAAACCTAGTAGTAAAAACGCTTAAAGACAAAGGCTATAAATATATTCATTTGGGTTCATGGTGGGAGCCAACCAGAAAAAACGACTTTGCCGATATAAATATAAACATTCAGGTAACCCCTGAATTTTCGGAGAATCTATTACAAAATACCGTTTTTTATCCCGTAAAAGATCAACTATTTGCAGAGGGGGTGCGTAAAGAACAGTACGATAGAACGTTATATGAATTGGATTATCTAAAAAAAATACCCCTTATTAATGAGTCTACTTTTACCTTTGCCCACCTTTTAATAACTCACCCCCCTTATGTTTTTGATGAAAAAGGAAACTATGTTACTAATAGAGATGAGGCTAGAATAGAAGAAAAAGAAAGTTATGTAATTCAAGTTAAAATTACAAACAAACTTCTTGAGGACTTGATAACAGAAATCTTTCAAAATTCTGAACGAAAACCCGTAATTGTTATTCAATCCGACGAAGGTAAATATCCAGTTGGGATATTGCAGTTTGACCATAGATTTGATTGGTTTAAGGGAACCAGCGATCAGGTAAAAGAAAAAACCGCAATCCTTAATGCGATTTATATTCCAGATACTGACGCTAAAGAGTTTTACCCCAGCCTTACCCCTGTAAATACTTTTAGAATTGTTTTTAACAAAGTATTTAACACGAACATGGATTTATTGCCCGACGAAAGTTATTTGAACCAGGATGACCTTCATCCATATAAGTTTAAAAAAGTGGAATAATGTAACTATGCCCTCTCTTATTCTTATTAATAGGACAATAAATAGTTTTCTGAAATTACACTTTCAATTCATCATTTTTATCACTTTAAATATTTTATTCTTTTTTAATATCTTAATATTTCATTCCAAGGTTAGTTTTAACGGCTTTAACTATAATATTAACTCAAATCATTTTATAGAAGATGTCCGTACAGAGGGTAAATCTTTTAGTTTACTTAACTCTCTGGGACAGTTTGATGCACAATGGTATTTGAAAATTGCTCGTGAAGGATATGCGAAAATATCAGAAAACTCAGGGGAATCGGAACAGATGGCTTATGCCTTTTTTCCTTTTTATCCACTAATTATAAGGTTATTTAATTCGGTCATTAAAGATATTGAAGTTTCCGCTTTCTTAATTTCAAATCTTTTGGTGGCTATTAATTTTTTTAGTTTCATTTATATTATTAAGAAGCACTTTAGTTATGAAATTTCTCTAAAGGCAATATACATTCTTTTTTTCTTTCCCTTTGCCATTTTTTTTAGAAGTTATTATACAGAAGGGGTATATCTTGTTTTATTGCTTTGGTTTAGCTATTTTCTTTTAGAAAAAAAATATTATAAATCGTCCCTCTTTTTATCTTTATTAAATATCACCAAAGCTAGCGGTTTTTTACTTAATCTGCTATTTATTTACCTTGCTTTCCGGGATTTTCACAAACGGAAAATAAGATTATCCGAGTTATTAATATCTGCATTCTTACTATTTGTACCGTTTATGATTTGGGTGTATTTTAACTATCACAACACTGGAAGTTTTATTTATTTTTTATTAGCCAGATCTTATTGGAGTCCTTTTGCAAAATTCCCTTTTTTATCAATTTTCAATAACTTAGCTCTTATTTTCCTTTTTCCTTTCCTTCCTCTTCACCTTTTTCACTTTTCTCAGGTTGATATTATAACGGTATTTATATTCTTACTTCTATTGATTAAGAGTAAAAAAATTTTACCGCGAGTTTATTGGTTGGTGAGTTTATGTTTGTGGCTGTCACCCCTTTTGGTAAGTGACACAATGTCATTTTCAAGGTATCAATCAGTAAATTTTCCAATTTTTATTTATTTATCACAAATACTAAAGGGTAAACAATATTTCATAGTACTTTCTATATTTTTCTTATTACTTATGATTACGTCACTTTTTTTTGTAAACTGGTGGTGGGTAGGTTAATTAGTTATGTTGAAAAGAATTTATATTTATTTATCTATCTTTATATTTATTTTATTTTGCTTTAAGGGACTTATTTTTTTGGATCCGGATTTTGGTTGGAGACTAAGAGCGGGTGAAATATATTTAACTTCCGGCATACCTAAAACCGACCCCTTTTCTTATACGATGCCCACTTTTCCCTGGGTGGATCATGCCTGGAGTCAGTCGCTTATTTTCTATTTTATATATTCAAAGCTTGGTTATTTTGGACTATCGCTGCTCGAATCACTTCTGGCGGTTTTAGTTCTTTATATAGTTTCTTTTAGTTTTGGCAAGCCGGTTCTAAGTAAAAAGATTTTCAAAAACCTGGGTTTTTATATTAATACGAGGTTTTTGAAACCGCGTCTTTTTGAATTGTCTTACGAAAAGCTGGGAGCATTTGTAAATTTCCCCGTTCTTTTAGGTGCTTCAATTTTTTTTACTTTTTTTGGAATCCGTGCCCAAATCGTCAGTTGGTTAATGCTGTCCTTTTTGGTTCTTATTCTTTTTAAATCATATTTGGGAAAAGCCAAATATATTATTCCATCACTTTTTTTTATCTGGGCAAATCTTCACGGAAGTTTTTTGATAGGTCTGATAACATTTTTTATTTTTTTATTTTTAAAGTCTGTAAGAACCAGAAAAGCATTGATTGGCGAATGGGTGATTTTACTTGCAAGCATATTAGTGACCTTGATTAATCCTTACGGCCCGGGAATTTGGAGGGAAGCCTTGTCAAGCGTTTCAGATACCAAACTTCGTTTTAGCATAGTTGAATGGATGCCGGCGCTTACCATGCTTGACTTGGCAATAGTTTCATTTATAGGAATTTCGTTTGCTCTTTTTGTGAAATATTGGAAGAGGATGGCGTTTGAGGAAGCCGGATTATATATATTCTTTTTGGCCTCGGCATTATTATCAAGAAGACACCTGCCTTTATTTGTAATTATTGCTCTTCCGGTCACAGTTAAGACAATCAATTTTCTTTTGGGAGATGCAAAGAGGGTAAAAAACGGGCAAGAGAGATTTACAAAGTTTTACAAAACGCTTTGGTTAACCAGTCTAATAATTTTTTTTATCCAAGCCATTTTTGCATTTCGTGAGGCTGGTTATTTGGGCTATGGTGGTTTTTATCCCAAAGAAGCAGTTTCCTATCTAAATGAAAATTTACCCCGAGGTGAGATTTTCTCAGAATATGGTTGGGGGGGATATTTAATTTGGAATCTGCCACAAAAAAAGGTGTTTGTTGATGGCAGAATGCCTTCTTGGAGATGGGATAAGCCGGGAAATGCCGGATTAACTTCAGCCTTTGATACTTATAACGAAGTACTTTCGGGGAAAACTGACTATAGAAAAGTATTTGAAAAATATAATGTCGAAATTGTACTTTGGAGTAAGCCTAAAGAAGAAGATAAACTGGACGATCTTACCGAGAAACTTGAGGGGTTCCTTTCGGTTTTCGGCTGGGAGGCTCGCGATTTTGACCTTTTGCAGGTTTTAGAATTAGATGGTTGGGGAAAAGTATACGAAGATGAAGTAGCGGTTTTATATAAAAGTCCTCGTTAATTTTCATCCTTTCTTCGGTTTTATTTGATATAATGAATTAAGATGGCAGATCAGGTTGATGAAGTAAAATCCAAAATAGATATAGTATCTTTAATTTCGGAATACGTAGAGCTTAAGCGCGCAGGCAGAAATTATAAAGCTTTATGCCCTTTTCATTCCGAGAAGACTCCCTCGTTTATGGTTTCACCCGAGGTCCAGATCTTTAAATGTTTTGGCTGCCAAAAAGGCGGCGATGCGCTAACCTTTTTACAAGAATATGAAGGAATGGACTTTCCCGAAGCCTTAAAATTTTTAGCCGAAAGGGTTGGAGTAAAGCTTACCCGTGGAAATTTTGTCGATAGGGGTAGTAAAGAGAGGTTATATGAGATAAATTCATACGCCTTACGCTTCTATCACTTTATTCTACTGAACCATAATGTAGGAAAAATTGCCCTCGACTACCTAAAAAATGAGCGCGGTATTAAGCTTGACACAATTAAAACTTTTCAAATTGGTTATTCTCCCGATACCCCCCTTGCTTTAAAAAAATATTTGATTGATAAGAAAAAAATCTCTCTTAGAGACCTTGAGAGGGTAGGGCTTATTTATTCAAAAAATGGCGCTACGTTTGATAGATTTCGGGGGAGGATAATTTTTCCTTTGCATGACCACAGGGGTAATATTGTAGGCTTTTCGGGCAGGGTTCTTCCGAAAGCACGTGAGAACCTTGCAAAGTATATAAATTCGCCTGAAACCGAAATCTATCACAAATCTAAAATTCTTTTCGGCCTACACCTAACTAAGGGCGAGATTAAAAAGAAAAAAGAAGCCGTTATTGTGGAGGGAGAACTTGACGCGATTTCATCATGGCAAGTCGGAGTAAAAAATGTGGTTGCGATTAAGGGTTCGGCACTAACAGAAGAGCAGGCGAGGCTTTTGGCCAGATTTTCCGGAAAACTGATCCTGGCACTTGACGCCGACTTTGCAGGTAGTGAAGCAGCAAGGCGCGGAATCGAGATTGCGGAGAGATTCGTCTTCGACATCAGAGTTGCAAAGCTTAGCGGATTTAAAGATCCGGACGAGGCGGCTCGCAAGGACCCCGAGAAATTAAAGAAAGGATTGGAAAAAGCAAGCGGCGTTTGGGATTTTATGATTGACTTAATTTTTGAGCGCTATCCGGGGTTAAGCGGTAGCGATAAGGCTAAGATTAGTAGAGAGATTGTACCGATAATTTCGGCCATAAGGGATAAAATTGTACAGGCTCACTACATCGGAATTGTTGCCAAGAAGCTTGGGGTATCCTTGGAAGCGGTTACAGAACAAGTAGACAGAATTGTTAAGAAAGACGTTGAAAAGCCCAAGCTCGAGGCGTTAGTAAAGCCGCCAACAAAGACGCGGCGTGAACTTTTAGAAGAGAGATTTTTGGCAGTGGTCTTTCGTTATGAACCTAAGATTCTTCTCAAAGTTAGCCAAATTCTAAAGTTAATACAAACGCCCTTGGCAAAAAGAATCGTGGAGGAATTTAGGTCTTTTGCTAAAAAGCACAAAAGTTTTGATCCGTCTATTTTTGCTTCGACCTTGCCAAACGAACTCGTTGAAGGTTATGTCGATTTGATATTGGAGGATATAAAAGGATTAGACGAGGATACTCCGGAAAAGTTAAAAAAGGAGCTTAAGTTTATTGAGAAAGAGCTAAGGGTTCTTGATATCAGAGATAGATTGGAAAAAGTTTCCTTGGAAATTGGTGGCTTGGAAAAATTGAAAGACACAAGAATGGTGAAAAAGAAGGAGGAGGAATTTGGCGAGTTAACTAAAAAATTAAATAAGGTTGAGCGCGACAATTTTAAGGGTATAATTCTTTAGTGACATGGCAAAAAAAGAAGTAGTCGAGTTAATCAAGAAAGGTAGAGACCAGGGGTTTCTAACCCAAGATGACATATTGGAAGTTTTCCCTAATGCCGAGCAGGCTTTGGGTGAACTCGACGATCTCTACGACAAACTTCTGGCAGAAAGCATTGACGTTTTCGAGTCGGTTGAAGCCGAGGAGATGGATTCAGACGAAAAGGCTAAGGAAAAGCTTGAACGGGAAATTGAGATTCTGTCAAAACTTGGAGGTGCCGAATCAACTGATCCGGTCAGGCAATACTTAAGAGAGATTGGCAAGGTACCGCTTTTAGTCGCCGAAGAGGAAGTTGAGCTTGCAAAAAGATTTGAAAGGAGAGAAAAGGCGGCCAAAGACAAGCTTACCCAGTCAAATCTTCGTCTCGTTGTTTCAATAGCCAAGAAATATATTGGTCGGGGGCTCTCGCTACTTGACCTTATTCAAGAAGGGAATCAAGGGTTAATAAGGGCGGTCGAGAAATACGATTGGAGGAAGGGCTTTAAATTTTCAACCTATGCTACCTGGTGGATAAGGCAAGCCATAACCCGGGCAATCGCCGACCAGGCCCGAACAATCCGAATTCCGGTACATATGGTTGAAACAATCAATAAACTTTATAGGATTAGTAGGCGTCTGATGCAAGAGTTGGGCAGGGAGCCGACTGCCGAAGAAATTGCAGAAGAAGCAGAGCTGGATGCGGATAGAGTTAGAGAAATTTTCAAAATTGCCCAGGAGGTAACTTCGCTTGAGGCACCCGTTGGGGAAGATCAGGAAAGTTTCCTGGGAGATTTTATACCTGACGAAAGTCAACTTTCACCGGTTGACCAAGCCTCGAAGCAGCTTTTGAAGAATCATCTTGACGAGGTTTTGGCAACGCTTTCGGATAGGGAAGCAAGGGTTTTAAAGTTAAGATTTGGCTTGGAGGGAAATAAGCAAATGACCCTGGAAGAAGTTGGAAAAGTTTTTGGAGTGACCCGTGAGCGTATTCGCCAAATTGAGGCAAAAGCGCTAAGGAAGCTTAAACACCCATCAAGAAGAAAAAAGTTGCAGGATTACCTAGAATAAAGAAAACAAGCCAAGTAAGACTTGGCGCAGTCCCGCTCAGCGGGAAAATTGCAAGACTACTTGGAATAATTTCTACTTAAAATATAGTACACTGGTTAGAATGCCTGCCTTATTAAAAAGAATTCTTTTAGTATTCCTCTTTGCACTTTCATTTACGACAGGCTTTTTTGCAAGCTATTTTTTCTTAAATTTTTCTAAAGTTTTTGTAAAGACCCCAGAAGGAGATTTTCTTGAAGATGATGGCCCCCCTATAGCTAGCGGTTCATATAATATTCTTCTTCTTGGTTATGGGGGGGCGGGTCACGACGGAGGAAATTTGTCGGATGTCATTATGGTCGCAAACATTAACCCCGAAAGAAAAAAGCTGACTTTGATATCGGTTCCGAGGGATCTTTGGGTTGAAATTCCCATTCGAAGCGACATATCCCAAAATTTTAAGATCAACCACGCCTATGCGATTGGCAGCGACGACAGGAATTATCCCTTAAAAGAACCTCAATACAAAGGCGAGGGGGGAGCGGGAGTATTGGCCAAAAAAGTTGTGGGAGATACTACCGGTTTAGCAATACATTATTTTGTTGCAGTTGATTTTGAAAGTTTTAAAAAGATAGTTGATATTTTGGGAGAGATAGAGGTTGATGTTCCGGTAACTTTTGATGATTACTTTTACCCGATAAAAGGGCGGGAAAACGATACCTGTGGAAAGTCGGCAGCAGAGATAGCTAGGCTTCATGGGCTTTATTCAGACACAGAACTTCATCACCAGTTTGAGTGTCGTTATGAACATATACATTTTGATTCCGGCAAAGTAAAAATGGACGGCGAGGCCTCTTTAAAATTCGTCCGTTCCCGGGCGTCGGCCCAACATGGAGGCGATTTTGCCAGATCTCAGCGCCAACGGGCGGTTCTGGTAGCGATGAAAGGTAAACTTATTTCTATTTATGCGACCAGAAAGATTGATGATCTATTTAATGAATTCGGAAATCTGGTTAGAACCGATTTGGATTTGGCAACCAGCAAGAATCTGGCTCAAGTTTTAAAAAAACCGGAAGAATATGAAATTAACTTTCTTGGCTTAGATGAGAACAATGTACTTACTGCAACAAAAAGTCTGGATGGCCAGTTTATATTAACACCCAAGGAAGGCGAGGGTGTATTAACCGGAGTACAAAAATTTATATTTGATGAATTGAATAAAAACTAAATTAACACTTCACTTAGCGCAATTTCTTCAAGAGATAAACGCCGAGTAAAACCAGATCGACAAAAACGACCAGCCATGTCAAAAAGCCAAAAAGACCATATCCATTCATCATTCCTGAATATCCCCATCCCATCATATCTATCACCTCTCTCCGAGCCGGAGGCCTAAATCAAGTATAACAGAAGAGTAGGAAATTATATGTCACCTTTTACATAGATGCTTGGAGCATTCCTACGCGGTTTCCTTCAGTGTCTCTTAGCATGATAAATTTTCCGATACCGGGGATGTCCATTGACTTACCAACCGTTTTTCCACCCTCCTTTTTAACTGTTTCTATATGTTTTTCGAGATTGCCGACCGAGATTACTAGATGTGGCGTGTTACCGTACGGGCCTTTTGGATAAAAACCGCCGTTTATTGCACCTTTCTTTTTGTGCATTTGGTTTTTGTCCACCGGAGAAGTAATTGCCAAAACATAACTTCCCATTTTAGGAAGGTACTGCATATCCCACCCAAAAACGTTCGAATAAAATTTGCTCAGGCGTTTCTGGTTAGTGTATGGCATTTCGAAATGTACAACCGGACTCATCCCGTTAGAAACTCTTTTTCTTTTTGTGTTCTTCATATTTTTATCCCGGTTTTCTAACGGGATCCATTTTCATGATAAATATACTATTCGTTTATTGTGACAAAATCAAGGTTTAACTCTAGTTAACTTCTTTTATAATACGGGCTTTCTTTTTCGTCGACCATCCTTACGTGTCTCTCGTTCTTATTATCAAAAGCGGGTGCGACAGTAAGAACCATTTCCATATTACCGAAGTAGTGGATTCTGGTCTTTGGTGGAATGACGACTAAGTCAGTTGCTTGTACCTCAACTTTTTTATCATTTAACACAAAAGTGCCTATACCTTTAACTATATAATAAATGTAATAACATTTAACGTCATAGAATTCTTCGAAATGTCCCTTTTTTACAGAAACATGAACAACATTTGCCTCGGGAACATTCTCACCATAAACCACTAAATCAACACCGTATTTATTAAACTTATCTGCTTTACCCTTGAGGAATTTATACTGCCTCTTCATATTTGAAGTATATCAGGTTCGCGGAAGTGTTGAGGTGAAGTTGCCAAAATACTCACTTAGTCTTGAAAATTTCCTTTTTAAGACTCCTTGCCAACTTCAAGTAAAGATCCTCCATGTCCTCTCTCTTAAATGCGACCAGCATTTTGGGAAGTCTACTTTCTTTGATATCCTTAACTTTAATGAACTGATTGACTAGGTTTACTTTGTCAATATCCCAATCGAATTTTGCTTTTGCGTCTAAAATCAATTTATTAATCGAATAATCTTCTTTTTTTAAAATAAAATAGAGGTCAACATAATCTCTTTCACGCGGCTTCATAAATAGAGTGTGCAACTTGTTTGTAGCGATATCGTAGATACTATCGACGTCCAGTTTTCCGAAATTAACTCCCTTACTGATACGAGGGAAGGGATAGTAGTTAAAATCCACTTTGAGCTCTTCGCCATCGGTAAAGATTAAGGTGTAGCTTATAAGTCCTAAAAATTGACTCCTTTTTATTTTGATTACTGACAATTTGACGGAGTTGGCTTTTAAAAATGCTTCTATTAATTTCTGGTCGACTTCCTGTTCCTCTGTAAAAAGATCTATATCATGCGACAATCGGTGATGAAGATAAAACTCAGCCAAAGCAGTGCCGCCGGTCAAATAAAACCTTTTGGTTATTTGGGGTTCGCTTTGGATAAGCTCCAGAAAGTTAAGTTGTTTGGGAGTGAGTATAGTTTTTCCCATATTAAATACTCCAATGCCCTCTTTTTATAAGGGTCTAATTCGTCTTTAATGGAAGGCCAGGCTTTTTTGACTTCCTCTCTGTCTAATTTTTCACCATCCAATCCATAGTTAATTAGCTGAGTTAACCTCCACAGACGGTATTCTTCGGGATTTTCTTTTTTAAACTTTTTTTCGTCGATCGACCAGTTAATCATGATGTAATTATATCATTTTTTGATCCTGTTTGAAATTAAGGAGTAACTCTTAAAATGAATATATCAGGTACAGGAGAATAAGTTGCCGAAGTACCTACCACTACGTTCTCGAACTCTTTTTTGGAAGTTTTGGTCTGCCTAGCCAATTTAGCCAATTCCTTTACAACGATTCTTATGAATTTCTGAGCTTCTTTTTTGTTTTCTTTACTTGACAAATTCCAATCTAAACCCGGTCCTGTATTTCCTTCGAGAAGGTAAATGTTACCGTTATTACTGATTATAAAATCAAGCGCAAATAGCGATGATTTATTATTCCGTAGGAACAAACTTCGTTTATTTAACACCTCAGCGATTTTATTAGAAGCAAGAAGAACATCCGTAGGCACTTGGCTTATTGGTATATATTTCAATGTTGCACCTTGGTGCTCATTGCAGCGGAAGTCACCAGCTTTAGCCATTCTTATATATGTTTGAATAATTTTTCCCCTGAGATATATAATCCGAATGTCGGTTGAGACAGGAGAGTTTTTGTAGCTAAAACCTTTATCAAAACTAACAAATGACTGGATAACAAAGGACTTTTTATTATGTTTTTTTAACGATTTCACCATTTCTCGGATTTGACCGACTCTGAATTTATAGACATTTATCCCTCCTGCGCCAAATCTGTTTTTCATTATAATTTCGTCGGAAAAATCCTCGCGGTGGGGATGGTTGCTTTTTATCTGTTCGAGAGTTTTACAAGCGCTATTAACACTTTTAAGAGTATTTTTTTTAATACTCACTGTGGGGATGGAAAATTGATGGAGTTTTTTATACGTTTTTTGTTTGTCGAAGAAAAGATCAAAAAGAAATGGCTGATTAAAAGGTTTAATTTTCTTGGAAGAAAAAAGTAAACTACGATTATCCTTGATTTTCTCATTAACGGGAGAAAATTTGTCAAATATTACTTTCGAGTAACCAGTTTTTCTTACCTTGACCCAACTATTACCTTCATAAAGCCAGTAACTTTGGCATCTACCAGCACCGATTATATCGGCTGAAGTAGTAAAGGCTGCTTTTAAGCCGTTCTTTTGGCAGATTTCTAAAAAGTATCCGTAAACAACGTTGTAACTTTCACTATTCGAACCCTTAGCAAAAGGAAGCAGTACACCGTTTTTTAAAGTAGAGGCGCTGGTGGCAAGTTTTTCTGTGTATACAATTAGAATATCAAACAGTTCACTTTCCATCAAACGAAAGTCAAAGCGTTTCCTTTTTTATTGGCTCTTCCTGTTCTACCGATACGGTGAATGTAGTCTTCATAGGTTTCGGGAAGATCGTAATTAATAACATGAGTGACATCTTTAATGTCAAGTCCGCGCGAGGCAATATCCGTTGCCAAAAGTACCTGTACCTTATTGTTTTTGAAAAGCTCCAGTGCTTTCTGTCTTTGGCCTTGGGATTTATTACCATGGATAGTTGCAACCCTTACCCTCCGCTTAATTAAATCGCCGGCAACTCTGTCTATTCCTCTTTTTGTTCTGCCGAATACGAGAACCTTTTCAAAGCCCCTATTAGTTAATAGTTCGTCGAGTACATCTATTTTTTGCCTGCCATTTAATTTCACAATATCCTGATTTACGTTAGTAGGAGTTTGCCGGGCATTAAGAGAAATAACTTGTGGATCACGGGCAAAATTGCTCATAATTTTTTGTACCCTTTCCGGTAATGTGGCGGAGAAAAAGAGGGAATGTCGCTCCCGAGAAAGTTTGGAAACAATATAGCTGACGTCTACGATAAAGCCCATATCAAGCATTCGATCTACTTCATCCAGAACGATACTTCTGAACGAGTTAAAATTCAACTGTCTTCGACTTTCTAAATCTTTTAACCTTCCGGGAGTTCCCACAACAAAATTGGGATCTCTCCTTAATTTTTGAATTTGACCACCAATACCTACTCCACCGATACAAATAACCGGCTCTATACGAGTTCCTCTTGCCAGCTGTCTTAATTCTTGTTCGACTTGGATAGCCAATTCTCGTGTTGGGGTGATAACGAGAACCTTTTCGTGATCGTTTTTTATTACCTTGTCGATGAGCGGGATTAAGAATGCTGCTGTTTTGCCGGTACCTGTATTTGCGATACCCACGACATCTTTTCCTTCGAGAATAGGCAGTATCACCACGTCTTGTATGGGAGTGAGAACTTTATAGCCTTTGAGAGCGATGTTTTGTTTCAGAATAGAGTGAATTTGAAAATCCGAAAAAGAATGGGTTGGAGTAAATTCCTCAGGGGTCTCTCCTGAAGAATTGTTAATGAACATGGTGGGATTATAAAAAGAGGTTTTTCTTCTTCCACGGCCAAAATGTCCATTTCTATTATTTCCAAATGAATCACCCCGCCTATTAAAAAGTCTGTGATTGTTGCGTCTGAACATTGAAATGTCTAAAAAAACGATCAAAGCAATAGAACTGCTTAAAGTTATTACGTATTATTGAAGAAGATGAAAAGATACAAGAAGAAAAATAAAATAATTGGGGTACCTTTACCTATCTAAATTCAAAATATGTTAAAAAATTAAGCAGATCCATTGCCTCGATCTGCTCTATGGTTTGTATTATATCACAAATCAACAAAAAATCCTAATAAATTATATCAGCTGTACTCTTACACATTCTAATAATAAGTTTTGCCCCCCTGATTGACATGTTCAGGAACAGGAAAAAAGTTTTCACTACCTAAATTCTAGTAAATTTAAAGCCCCACCTTCAGGGAGAGTAAGTGATACCCACCATTAAACCCTTAGTGAGCCACGGAACGCCCTAACGGCATAGAAAGTGGGCGCAGTGTTGTGATATAGAAAGACATGACCGAAGCGGCGATCAGCAAAGAGGGCGCCGCCTAAGTTTCTAATACTGATCGGTGTTTTCACCCAGCTTGACGTCTTCGTATCGAAATTTCCAAGTTTCTGCAACTCTCGATATTCTTCTTCCGTTAAAAGTTCAATGCCCATGGCGGCTGCGATATCAATAGCGTTACCTGCTGGATGCACCCCTTGCTTTTCCCTCGCCTCCTGCCCAACTCGGTCGTAACAAACATTGCGGCGTCCCTTAGGGCTTTCCTCTGAACAATCATAAAAAATGTATTCGCCCGTCTTTTTATCTAGATCAACAACATCCGGTTCACCGCCGGTTGCCTCCATTGCATTGAGTGAGGACAGTTTTTCAGTATTAGTTTCCAGCTTTGCTTGTACTTTAGCCCATTCAAGACCAATATGCCTGTTCATGTTTTTCTCAAAACGGGTTTTCAAGCTCTCTAGTAGTTCTTCACCTTGCTCTGGTGACAACTCCATTTTTATTTCAACTTTTGAAATATGGCCATTATTACCCGTTGATGCTTTTGGCATAGTTTTTATATTAAGAAAACAAGTAGTTTATTTTTATTTTAACAAATGATAAAGATACTTCAAGCGCGTCGGCCAACTTTTCTATACTCAACAAACATGAGTTTGCTACTGCAAACGATAGTTTTTGAATATATACTCATCGCAATTTGCGTGCGAATTGGAATACGAGGAGTAGTCTTGAATAGGTTAACTTCTGATAAAATAATGCTGTTGAGTCAGCGATATTAGCGCTAATAGCGCTTGACAGTTAGCCAAGATAATGCTAACATCACCACTATGAATCTAATTCCACGAGCACTTTCAACGGTGATCAGAGACAAACTAAGCTCATCAAACAAGGGTGTAGTTCTTTATGGAGCAAGACAGGTGGGGAAAACCACCTTATCCGTTCAAATAATCCAGAGTCTTAACTTAAAAACACTAACCATAAATGGTGATCAAAGCCGCTTTCAGGACGTTTTTTCCAGCCTCAGCTTAGAACGAATAAGATCGTTAGTTGCGGGTTATGAGTTGTTGTTTGTAGATGAAGCTCAAAGGATTCCTGAGATTGGCACCGCAATAAAAATTATTCTAGACAATCTGTCCTCTTTAAAAGTTTTGGTCACCGGATCATCTTCACTGGATCTTGCCAGTAAAGTAAGTGAACCTCTGACTGGTCGTGTCTGGAGTTATCATCTCTACCCAATTTCATTTTTGGAGCTATCCTATGACGCAAATCATGAAGAATTAAATTCAACTCTTGAAGAAAGACTAGTCTTTGGATCCTATCCGGAAATTTTCTCAATCGTCAGCGATGAACAAAAAAGGGAATATTTGCAAAACTTGAGCGACGCATATCTATATAAAGACCTCATTGAGTTTGGGGAAATAAAAAATTCTTCCAAAATCCGCGATCTCTTAAAACTACTGGCCTTTCAAATCGGATCTCAAGTCTCTTTAACTGAACTTGGCAATTCTTTGGGAATGAGTAAGGATACTGTCGGTCGCTACATTGATTTGCTTGAAAAGTCATATGTGGTTTTCCGCCTTAAGGGTTTTAGTCGTAATTTGCGGAAAGAAGTTGTCAAGATGGATAAAATTTATTTTTATGATTTAGGAATTCGAAATATTTTGATTGATAATCTTAGTGGTTTAAATAACAGGAATGACTTCGGCCAACTGTGGGAAAATTTTCTTATCGTCGAGCGGATGAAACTACTTGCTTATAAACAGCACCCAATTTCAACATATTTTTGGAGAACGTATACTGGTGCAGAGTTGGATTATGTTGAGGAAAAAGAGGGGAAGTTGTCAGGTTTTGAGTTTAAATTCGGTTACAAAGTTTCCAAAGCCCCAAGTAGTTGGACAAGTACATATTCCAACTCTGATTTTAAGTGTATAAATCGAGAAAATTATCTCCAATTTATTTTGGATACTTAACTTGTGTGAGTTTTATAGGTAGTATTGACCGAGACTTGCTTCGGATAACGTCAGTCTGGCTCCCCCTAACCAACGCTTTTATTGAAGAACCTCTTATCTTACAGGTACCTCAATACGAGATTGAAATGATGAAGCAATATCTTGCGGTTGCTGGTCATCAAGTCCAATCACAAGCGTTTGTTCAAGGCTAAACCATATGTTTACAGAAACCACAACTCCTGACGAATTTAACGGAACTCCTAATGAATTAGGAACTCGGTATGCAGTCGTGGGTGGAGTCAAAACTTCTCCAGAGTTTGCTCAACTGGCCGGGAAAATAATGGAACTAAGACAGAACAAGTGGATTGAACAGAAGCGTAAAACCAACCATCAGCGGATTATGCGTCTTAATATGTTCAACTGGAAACACGGGAAGTTCTCCAAGTACCGCCCACTTCCGAAGTATTTCTTTGATTATGCCGAATATGTAGCCGCTGACCTTAACTTGGACGAAGGAACCCAGATGTTTGAGGTCATTGATGGAATTATTAAGAAAAACCTTATCAGGATTGAGACTAACCACATCTTTGAGATGACAGATGGAGGTGTGCAGGATAAAAATTTATCAACACTGATGAAGGATACGGTTTACCTAATTGCACTTCGCCACACTCTTGCTAATCCACAAAGGATAAGTATCACTCAAATCAACCAGATTATCCTACAAGTCAGTGAACTGCCTCAACAGGAAAGTGACAATGAGCCATTACAGATAATTCGTGACGCTTTGCAGATGCTACGAAAATAAATCAGAAATCAAACAACTCTGACAGTTTCACCCCTAAGGCTCTGGCAACCTTGTAGGCAGTCTTAATTGAGATGTTTCTGCCGTTCTCTATATCCCAGAAATAAGCCCTATGAAGCCCTGCTTTCTCAGCAAGCTCCTCTTGGGTCATATCCCTATCTTTTCTCAACCTCTCAATCCGTTGTGATAACTTTTGGTATAAAAAATTGTAATTCATCTACGTATTATTAGCGTAGAGAAAAGAAAGACATTTCTTTACCAGATATATCTTGCATTTATGCCATTATTTACCTATAATCCAGGCAAATCGTTACGAGTATTACTTGCCTTTGATTTAACAAATATGGAGAATAGTAAAAGTAATAAACCCTGGTACTTCCACTGGTGGGGCGCTCTGATAGCACTTCTTTTCCTTCCATTTTTTGTTATCTGGTTGATTTGGACTAAAACCAATTGGAGTAAAAGGGCTAAAGGGTTAGCCACTATTGGTGTGCTTATCCTCTTTTTCACTCTGGGATCGGGTCACGATAAAGGTCAGGTTGAAGAAGTGAAAAATAATCTTGAAAAGACGAATGAAAACCTCAAACAAACAAGCCAGAAACTTGAGGAGAAGATAGAGGAACGAACCCAGCCAACTATTGAGGAGAAGACTTGGGAGGAAAAATTAGCACAACTGGATACCAACAATCCGAACCCTGACCCAGCGACGGTTCAGGTCTTCCACAGACAATTGGTCAAGCTTACCGCGATGTGTGAGGAAAATGACCAGTGGGTATCAGACCGTATTGTTCAAGGACAAAATGCTCTGAAAAAACGGGGGGTTGAAGCTACTCTACAAGAAATAGGGCAAGGCTTTGATGATGCGGTAGTCGAACTTCCCGATAAAACTTGCGAAGAAGCCTTTGCTACTTACCTTACAGGAAAAGCAACTGGACAGTTATAGAAACCCCTCAGACACTAATTTTCTACAATATAGACTTTTCTTATATCAAACTATATCAATAGTCTCAGTCTTAGACAATTGGTGTTAGAAGGGTATATCGTCAACTGATGAACCTTGACCGTTAAACTTAGTTCTGTACTGGCACCAGGTGCAATTTTCAGAAGGTTCGGGCAATTCACCGTTTAACACTCCTGAAATCTCCGAGATAAGTGAATAAAAGCTATCCATTTCAGTAGGAATATCGTGCCATTTAGGCATAGCATTGAATACCACCTTGCCGCCGTTTAACTCGATTGACTCAGGGGCGATGGTAATTAGTCCCATCTTGGACACCGTCTTCGGTTCCACAAACTCATTCGCAGGGTTTTCCAGAGCGTACTTGTAAGCGTGAAGCTGACTTGAAAACTTCTTGGCTTGGTCTTCTTTTGGGTCGGTAATCTTAAAATCAATCACTGCAAAAGAGCCATCGTCTAAACGGGAAGCAATATCAAACCTGCCACTAATAAAACAATCCTCTGCTCCCGGTACCGGTTTAGACTTCAAAAATCCCTCTTTTACTTCGATAATCCCAGACGGTAAATCGGGATTTATATCCAGCAAGTTCATTCCCATTATTGACGATTGAAGAAGTGAGTTCATCTTTGAAAACACACCTGGAAGACCAATTGAGGGGAGCGAAACGCCAAACTTAATCTTCTGGTAATAACAATGTTTACAGTCGTTCCACAGGTAACGGAAATCCGAAGGGCTTAATTTGTATTGATTCTTGTTCATATTGTGCTTCCCTCACCCTCATAGTAGTGAACCATCATTCTGGCACACTTCAAAAGGTGGTCGTAAGTCATAATTTGTATGTTATGAAGTTGCGCATTCAGCTTCCTTAGGCAATCTAATCGTTTGTCACCATCATTGTTTGTCCAACTCAAACTTCGCCCAATGACGATTTTTGCTCTGGGTTTTAGAAACGGAACTCCCTCTTTTGACTCAATAATCGTTCTTGTATCTTCTGACTCCTGAATGTACTTTGTAGCTTGCGATATGGCCTTTGATAAACCTGCGGATGGATACCAATTGTCGTGTGAGTCATCGCGAAGTAATACTTCTTCTGTGGGCAACTTCAATTCAACAATATCCTGATAGCCATCTACACTTGTTAGGATAATGTCGCCACTTGTCCGCCAACCGATTTTTACATCTTCAGTTTGAAGGTATTCTGTACCGAAAATCCAGTGATTTTCCAAAAACCAAGACTCGTATTCCTTTTCGTTATGTTTCGCTCCCAACATCGTTTCCAGTTCTGTTATTGCCTTTTTGTACCGTATTTGATGAACCACGGCTGAGAAATTAGTGACGACATCAGATGGTAAAACATTCACAATCTGTTTGTTTCTCACAGCCCGCCTAATGAGATTAGCCAACTGCTCTATGGCCTGTTTATCCAACGGAGCAATACTCTCTACCACGGTATAAAAGGTGGTATGAGCTATTTCCGAAAACTTGTCTTTTGAGAGAAGATACTTGAATAATTTGTCCGTTGCCTCTTCGTTCAGGGGAATGTGTCCAGTTTGGGTTAAAGTACCATCCTTATCAACTGTAAATTCATTGAGAGCCAAACGACACTGAACACCCGATTTATGATGAATTACCGTAAGTTGTGCTTGCTTTTTGACCTTCTTGCCATCGTGTATTATCTCTTCCAATAATTCCTCTTGGGGGAACCCCACCGCCCCTGCCTTTACAAACATTTTGTCGTTGAAATTAACTACTGGCATATACTTATTCTTATCGTCATCACGGTCTATTTTTCCTCTTGCGAATTGACCAAAAGTATACCATAATTGTAACCAATGTTAAAGAATGTTACTCTCTATTGTTGAGGAAATATGGAAGAAGAATTTTTAACTCCAAAGGACATAGCAAGAATACTCAAAGTTTCATATATGACTGTCTATCGGTGGATACAGGCAGGTAAACTCAAGTCCTACCAAGTAGAAAAACAATTTAGGGTCAAAAAAACAGACTTTGAGGAGTTTATTGAAAAATACAAAAAAGACAGTTAATTCAAGAGTTTACTTATGGGAAAAAATCGCATCTACACCAAACATCAAGCTTTCAACACTGCATATGCAGAACTTAAGAATAATTCTAAAGATTTGAATGATGGTTTTGATAGGCCTAAAAAATACCACCACGCACCTGATAAATTGGATATTTTTACAAGTTACAAAGGATATTTTTATTGGTCTAATGATTTGTATGCATCTTCTACGCTACTGATTGGTTTATTAAGGGATATTTACGATAAATCAGAAAAAGCGAAGTCGTCTTGGAGTGACAAAAAGAACAAGTTAAATAGTATTTTGGAGGAGTTTGACCAACTTAGACCAGACTTAGAAGACTTATATGACGATATTTCTGAGTTTCAAAATTGTATGTTAGCCACAGATATCAACGAAAAACAGGCACAAATTGAAGCTCTATCAGACCAAGTCCGATATTTGGCTACCTTAGAGAATAAGATTATCGAAACGTGTAATCGAAAGTTGTACGAGATAAGTTCATCAAGGATTACTTATGCTAATTTGTTTATAGCTGTAGTCGCCTTATTGATATCAGCATTATCGTTATACTCTTTTCGATAAAATTAAAATAACTATGGTTCAAAAAGACACATTGTCCATTACAAAAGCCAAAGGCAGACCTATGCTCACCTGGGTGGGTAAGAAACCCCTCGAAAAAGTCGAGTACTTCCCGGCACAGGAAAAAGAAATCTATGGTGATAAAAACTCAAAGGAGTTTAACCAATTATTCTGGGGTGACAATCTCCAAGTCCTCTCTCACCTTCTCAAAGAATATCGAGGCGTAATCGACCTCATCTACATCGACCCACCATTTGATAGCGAAGCAGATTATGTAAAAAAAGTAAAAATTAGAGGGCAAGAAATAGAAGGAGAACAACAAAACATTCTTGAAGAGAAACAATACACAGATATGTGGGCTAAGGATGAATACCTTCAGTTTATGTATGACAGACTTCTGCTGATGAAAGAACTTTTATCTGATAACGGGGCGATATACCTTCATTGTGATTATCGAAAAATGCACCAGCTAAGATGCCTTTTAGACGAAGTTTTCGGTGAGGATAACTTTCTTAACTCATTAGTTTGGATGTTTTCAACGAGAAGTTCTATTAAGTCATCTTGGAAACGCACTCACCACGACATATTGTTTTACAAAAAGCTCAAAGACCCTATTTTTAACTGGGACGATGAAATGGTTCGTGAACCACTTTCTGAAAGCACGATATCCAAATACAAGTACGAGGATGAAATTGGCAAATACAGACTGAATGGAAGGTTTATCAAAGATAGCCCTATCAAAGGTGCAAAAGATGTAGACCCAAAGTGGGAAGAGTCACACCCTGAGTGGGTAGTAAGGGATTATTTAAGAGAGGGAAAAGTTGCAAGCGACTTCTTCTTTATTGAAATAGAAAACCAAGCTTCTAAGAACAGAACTGAGTATCCGACTCAAAAACCTGAAGAACTGCTTTACAAACTGATATCTGCCTCAACTACACCAGGGAGTATTATATTAGATTGTTTTTGTGGTTCTGGAACCACAATGGCGGTTGCTCAAAAGCTGGGGAGGAAATGGATTGGTTGTGATATCAACATTGGAGCAATTCAGACAACTACAAAACGACTGGCTCAAATCATTGATAGCCAACTTAAAACCAATGGTAAAAAGCTCATAAAAGACGACTACAAAGGTTTACTTGGCTTCAAAGTCCTCAATGTCAACGACTATGACATCTTCAAAAATGAAGTTGAAGCTAAAGAGATTGTTATAGAGATGTATGGAGTTGAGCCAATCAAACGAAGTGTCTTCGATGGAACACTTGACAACAACTTCGTTAAAGTAACGCCTCTCAATAGAGTACTTAATAAACTGGATATCAAAACCATACTTAGGGATATTGACAACAATCTCGATTCGTTCACCGTCAGAACTACTCAAAAACAAGGCGAAGACATTTATGAAGAGGGTGTAACAATCATCTGTTCTGGTGCCGAGCTTGATGTAGAAGATTACCTTAAGAAAGAAAACAAGACCGGAGTTAAAGTTGCATTTCGGGATATCCTTAACGACAAGAAAAACCTTATCTTCAAAAAGAAGCCGGAAGCAAAAATCAAAATTGCTGTCAAAGCTAAAAATCTCACAGTTACCCTTGAGGAATTTTATTCGCCTATCCTGATGCGCAAACTTGAACTTGAGAATGAAAAAGTAATTGATAAAAAAGACCAAGCTAAAGTGGAAGATTTCCGACAAATCATTGACAGCGTCACGATAGATGTAGATTACGATGGCAAACTGTTCAATGCCGAGATAATGGACTTACCGGAGAAGAAAGAGATTATTCAAGCTTCTTACAGCTACACCTATTCGAAAGCTGGTAAGTACACTGTGGCAGTTAAAATCGTGGATGTTTTGGGAGAGGAATACTTTGAAACTTTCAACATTGAGGCTTAATCTAAATGGACAATGTATTTTTAACTACCATCCAACAAAAAGTTGACCAGTGGCGAGAAGTCGGATATCAGGGTATCGAAAACGAA
>Ga0209641_10000996_pt1 | contig 25696 bp, 27 predicted proteins | sample RifCSP16_1_FD_184022 | JGI IMG/M metagenome (GOLD analysis project Ga0209641, IMG submission 184022) | Soil microbial communities from Rifle, Colorado - Rifle CSP2_sed 16_1 (SPAdes) (version 2) | ecosystem: Environmental > Terrestrial > Deep subsurface > Rock core/Sediment | place: Rifle... | reverse complement strand
CTTCCGATCTGACCGAGGATGTGGACGACTTCGTGACGGCGTGCCACGATCGCGTCCGAAAGGAGGGATCGATGGCACTTCCAAGGGACCGCCTCGGCACACATGACCACGGTCCGGCGAGTTGCGGCGATCTCGAGGAGTCGGTCCAAGGCTCGGAGAAATTCCTCGGTGACCATGTGGTCCGCGTACCCGCGGAATCCGGAATTCCTCCATCCCGTGTTGACGCTGTCCGGCCGTGCCTTCCGGTATCCGCCAAGGTCTTCGAGGTGATCGTACTCGATGCCGTGCGGCGCGAGCGCGGCCGGCAGAGCGACCTTCGAGGCCCACGGGGTCCTCCAGGAGGTCGGGAAATGACGGACGTCCGCGAGGAAGGCGATCGAATGCTCCGAGAGCAGAGAGAGGAACTCCCCGATCGTCCGCGTGGAATGTCCCACGGTCCACACCGTGTGCCGATCCCGCGGTCGTCCCGAGGGGCTTGCGGAGCGGAGCGTGGCTTGTGTGAAGCGGGGCGGGTCCACACGATGCGAGACGCATGGCAGAAGATAAATCCCGCAGGGATCGTGGAGAGCGGTAACGCCTTAACTGGGTGCCGGATTATCCGATTCGATGGCGAAGGCGGGACCGAAATACGTGGGCCGCGAGCGGGGTGAGCATCTCGGTGCGACGACGCCGCAAGGATACCTGTACACGGACGAGGGGATCCTCCGCGACGAGCTTGAGACGTTCTTCTACCGAAGCTGGGTGAACGTCGGGCGGGGGGAGCAAATCCCCGAGCCGGGGGACTTCTTCACGCGGGCAATCGGCGATGAGAGCGTGATCGTCGTTCGGGGGACCGACGGCACGATCCGCGGGTTCTACAACGTCTGCCGGCATCGAGGCACGCGCCTCATCGAGGAACCGGAAGGGAAGAAGCTGCGGTCCGTCGTGTGTCCGTACCACGCGTGGACGTACTCGACGGAAGGCGCCCTCGTCGGAGCGCCCCACACGGACCAGCTCGAGGACTTCCGCAAGGGGGACTACGGCCTACATCCGATTCGCCTCGAATCGTGGGGAGGGTTCCTCTGGGCCCACCTCGATCCGGGGGGCCCCTCCTTGCGAGACGAATTCGGCCGCTTCTTCGCGAAGTTCGACCGGTTTCCCCTTGCCGACCTCCGACTCGTCTCCCGCAAGACGTACACCGCGGAAGCGAACTGGAAGATCCTCGTGCAGAACTACCAGGAGTGCTATCATTGCGCGCCGATCCACCCAGAGCTGAACCGCATCACGCCGTACCTCACCGGCGAGGTGCCGGACTACTTCGTCCAGGAAGGCACGCGGGCACCTTTCTCCGGCGGATACATGGAATTCGCGAGAGACTATCAGTCGATGACGTGGAGCGGCTACACGTCTCGTCCCCCGCTTGGCGGGATGACGGAGGAGGATCTGCGGCGGATCTACTACTACGTCCTGTTCCCGAACCTGTTCTTCAGCCTCCATCCCGACTTCCTGATGATTCATCGGACGTGGCCTCTCGCGCCGGGTCGATCGACGATCGAGTGCGAGTTCTACTTTGATGCGGCGACGATCGCACGGCCGGACTTCGACCCGAAGGATGCGATCGAGCTCTGGGATCTCATCAACCGCCAGGATTGGGCCGTTTGCGAGCGGACGCAGAAGGGGATGCGGTCCCGCGCGTGGAAAGGGGGCCGGTACAGCGACCAGGAGCCCCAGGTCTACGACTTCGATCGGTATGTGATGGAGCGCCTCGGCCTCCGCTGATCTCGTCGGGCGGATTCCGTCGCGCCTAGCGGTACGCTTGGCAGCGCGTGCAATACCAGCGACCGTAGTGCGGCACCCACATGAGGGCGGACCCGCAGACGGGACATGCGGGCGCAGTGAAGGTCGCCGGCGGCGCGCCCGCAGCGGGCGGTGCGACGGGCGGCGCGGGGAAGGTCGGCGGAGGGTAATAGAAGGCCGGCTGGGATCGGGTCGTCGCAACGAGGACAATCCCGACGATAATGAGGACGATGCCGAGGCCGCAGAACGGCCAGAAGATGATGCCGACGGCCATGAGAACGATGCCGACGACGATGAGGGCGATTCCGGTGTCCGATTCTGCCATGGACCGACCGCCGCGTGATGGCCCGGCGACCCTAAATAGCTCGCGGCCCCCCCCGTCGAAGGGCCTCTGGGATGGTCACGTCGGCGGAGGTTTCCTCGGACTCCTGCGTTTTGCCCAGAGTGCGAGCCCGATTCCCACGAGGGCCAGCACCGCGACCGTCAGTGTCTCGTAAAGCGGACCCGGGTTCGTGTTCGGGAGGAGGTCGACGAGGAGCCTGCCGTTCGCGATGGCGGAGGGTGGGGACGAATTCCCCGCGTCGTCGAAGGCGACCACCCAATAGCTGTAGACGATCCCGGCCTCAAGGTTACAATCCTCATACGATGTCGACGCCGCGTCGACCTCTCCGATTAGCTCGAAGGCTCGGGGCGTATCGTTCCAACGGTAGAGCCGGTAGCCAGCGAGGTCGGTGTCGGCGGATGCGATCCACGTTAGCTCGAGGCAGCTTTGGCCGCTCGTCGCGACGGAGAGGCCTGTTGGCGGAGGCACGCTGCTCGAGACGACGATAACGCTCATCTGCGAATCGTCCTCCAGTCCGGCCGCGTCCACGACCCGGAGGGTCACCGGGTAAGCCCCGGTCACCGCGAAGACGAACTCCGTCGCCGCGTCGTACAACAGGATGTCCGAGCCGTCGTATGCGAACGACCAAGTGTAGTTCACGATGGCCGAGTTGTCGTACGAGGCGGACCCGTCGAAGGCGACCGACGAGCCCGCCGATGCCTGCGTGTCGGGGCCGGCAACCGCCACAGGGGGAGTTGTGTCCACAATCGTGAAGCTCCCCTGGAATGTGCTGAGCCCGGTACCGCTCTCGATGGCCGCAAGGGTGAAGGTGAGGCCCCCGAGTGTGCGGAGGATCAGCTGCGTCTCGTAGAGGAGTCCAGAGCCGGTGAGGTCCTGGATCAGCAGGATCGCGCCGCCCACGTCACGGACCGTCACGTTGACCCGTGTCACGTCCGAGCCCGTCAGGAAGCCCACGGTCAGGCTGACGGGTTGCCCAGCCTCTTGGACGGACGGGACGACCGCGAGGCTCTCGAACGGAGGCGGCAGATCCGCGATCGTGAATGTCGAAATCGCGCCTGCGCTCAAGGGATTTCCAGGATCGCTCAAGTCCTCCGCGGTCACCTCCTCCCGAGCCATGTAGGAGACGCCCGACAGGAGAGCGACCGACGGTGTAAAGGTCATCGTCGAACCAACCCAACGGAACGTCCCGGTCACGAGCGCGCTCGTGTCCGTCCGACGGACGGAGAACGCCTGCTGCGCGCTGGCCGGGTCCATGCCCTCGGAGAAGCTCACGACCAGCTCGACGCTCGGCAATACGGCCGTGGAGCCATCCGCAGGGCTCATGAATTGGACCTCGGGTTGTGTCGAGTCGATTGCGAATTCGATGAGGCTCGCATCGGACGCCGAAGCGCCTTGTCCGTCCAGCGCCGTGAGGCGTATACGCGCACGAGTCGAATCCGCCAGGGGGACGGTCCACTGGAACTGGCATGGGTTCGAGAACCCGCTTATGTCCTGGGCGCCTGCCATCGGGGCGTACGAGGCGCCGCCATCCAGGGAATAGTTCATCCACACATGCAGGGCCGTGGTCGCGGTTTCCGCGTCCGACATGTTCCACAGGATGGTGTGCGAACTCCCTCCGGACCATATCTCGCCTCCATCGGGAGAAGTGAGGTCCACGACGGGCGGTGTGTTCGCCGGACCTGGTGAGGCGAAGCGCATGGTGTTCAGATTCGTCACCTTGCGGTGATCGATGAGGCCGCCGGAGCTTCCCCCTCCGTTCGAATCCGTCGTGACGAAGAAGTTGTAGATCGTCGTGCCGTCCGCCGCGTAGGCGATGTCGCCCGTATCACCCGTGTTGAGCTTCTTCTTCCACTCCGCGACGAACGCATACGGTGCGGCGGAACCGGAGTACCGCAGTAAGCCGAAGGCATCCTGGACGGCGTCTCGGGTCGGCGGGCGTGTGAAGCCATTCGTATCCACGGGCGAGGGCGGGTAGGACGGCTGTGGCGTGTACTCGGTCCCATCCCAGAGGCCGAAGAACACGCCGTCCCAGGTCCCGGTCGAATGGTGCGACGTCCCAGTCGGGGAGACCTGCATTCCCAGCCAGAAGTGATCCGCGCCGGGCCCCGTCCACGGGACGTCGATCTGCCCATCGATTCTCAGGTAGGCGTTTGTACCATCGTGCTTCGCAAAGAGCGTCGCATTTCCATAGCCGCCAGTCTCGCCGTTCTCCAAGGGGATCGTGACGGACATCGCGTCGCTCCAAGATCCCGTTGCGGGGTCGCCATCCAGGTCCGCATCGGCTACCGCGGTCGTCGAGTGCGGGACCGTGACGGCGACGGCTGCGGCCGCTCGGGGCGTCGTGAGGACGACGACAGACGAGATCGCCACCATCGTCGCGATGACCAGGGCGAACCGCCGGAGCGAGGTTGCGCGGGAACCCGGCAGAGGGGTGGACAAGCCGCTCACCTCCGGCTGTCCCCGGGAGGCTGGGGGGAGGCGACCTTCGGGACTTTGGCACGCAACGTCTGTCGGATCACGAAGATCGCGTACGCGTACGTCGCCCAGACGCCGCCCACGACCACGACGATGATCGCTTGGATGGGCCGCGCATTGAGGTCGAACACAGGATCGGCGGGTCCGAGGCTGAGGTCTTCGCCCCCATACCCGGGGGAAATGTCCAGGGTCCGCCATGCGACGCTTCCGAGGAACCCGTCGCCTCCGGCGTATGCGGCGCCGACGATGTAGGTGCCTTGATCTCGCGGGGCGTACCCGACCTCGACGACGCCCTGGTCGTTCGTCGTCACGGGCCCGAGGTCGAGGAAGCCAAACGTCGTCTGGACGAAGACGTCGAGCCCCCTGCCTGGGAGAGGATAACCGAATCCGTCCCGCAGCGCGACGAGCATCTTCGAATCGGCCGCAGGTTCCGAGGGCGCCAAGGAGATCTCGACCTCGGTCCATTCGCCGACGGACAGGTCCGTCTGGAGGACGAGGCTCTGCAGTTCGGACTCCGACATGGCCTCGGAGTTCAGGTCAGGGTCATACGGGTTGTCGGCGAGCGCGAAGTAGAAGGGGCCGTTCGAACTGAGCTGACTGTCATTAGGATCCGAAGACTGGAGGAGGACGCAGAACTCGTATACGACCGCTGCACCCGCAATCCCCACCGTCGCGTTCAGCACGTCGACGGAGCCGCCGAGCGAAGCGTCCGACTCGAAGGTTCCGAGCGTGGCGTTCCGAAGGCCATCCGCGACCTGCACGGAGTCGGAGGACGGGACGCGGGACAGCCGTACTTCGTTCAGGGTACCATCCCAGGAGTCGCGGGCCTGAATCTGCAGGCCCACCCATCCTTCCCCTGGTGCGACGATCCCGACGTGGAGCTGACGTCCGGTCGTGTTCTCGCACGTGAAGTACACGAGGATCTTGGTCGTTTTGTCGAAGTAGCTCTCGTCATACTCGTCGGGCGCGATCGTGCCATCGGAAACGGGGTTGCCGACTTCCGCGCACTCGACCACGCCGTAGTGGGTCCCCACGGCATCCTCCGTGACGGCGAAGGGCGCGCGGGTCCCCACGAGGAGGGCGAGGGCGAAGAGCAGGGAGAGCGCGAGGATGCGGGCCCTCATGCGGTCGTCCCCTCGATGGCGGGTTCAGGCTCCGCCGCTTCGAGCGCTCCCTCGCTCACTTCCCACATCGAGATAATCGGGAAGAACTTGGAGAAGAGGGCGTACAGGAGGGCGAACCCCGCGAACGCCGCGGCCGTGATGGACCATTCGACCCAGCTCGGAGAATACTGGTTCCATGAAAACGTCATCTGGGGGGTCACCATGGACGGAACGACGATCAGGAACCGCTCCATCCACATCGCAACGTCCACGAGGACGGCCGCGGTGACGATCTGCCATATGCTCCGGCGGGACACGAGGAGGATTGCGGGGAGGATGAAGCCTGCCCCGATCATGCCCCAGAACATGAGGGCGTAAGGCCCCTCCAAAAGCACCTGCAGCCAGATGACGTCTTGTGATTCCGACCCGTAGGCGGCGGTGAGGTACTCGCTCAGCGTGAAGTAAATCATGATAAGGTCGAGGACCAGGAGGAGGGCGCCGAGCTTCCGGAAGTGCTGGAGCGTGATGTACTTCTCCAGGTGGTACACCCGGCGGAAGATTGCCATCGCGATGAGGATCGTCGCGATGCCCGAGAAGATCGCACCCGCAACGAAGTACGGCCCGAAGATCGCGCTGTGCCAGCCGACGCGAAGGGTCATCCCGAAGATCCAGGAGACGACCGTGTGGACGGAGATCGCGACAGGGATGATGATAATCGCCATCATGCCGATTGACTTCTCCAAACTCCTCTTCTGAATCGCTGTGCCGGTCCATCCGCGTCCCAGCCTGCGGTACAGGAAGGACCGGAGCCGCCCGGTCAGGACCTGACGTCGGACGATCGCAAGGTCCGGGATCATCGGGAGGTAGAGATACAGGAGGCTCCCCGCGAGGTACGTCGCGATGCTGATGAAGTCCCACAGGATCGCGGACTCGAGCCGACCGTACAGGAAGATGTTCAGGAGGCGGTCCGGCCGCCCCAGGTCGATGAGCGGAAATGCAGCTCCCACGATGATTGCCATGACCGTGATGGACTCCGCCATCCGCGTGATAGGCCGCCGCCATTCCGCATGCGTGACGCGGAGGATCGCGGAGATGAGCGTGCCGGCGTGGCTGATTCCGATGAAAAACACGAAGTTGGAGATGTAGACGCCCCAGCTCACGCGATCGTTCAGTCCGGTCATCGACAGCCCGGTCCGGAGCTGCCAGCTGTATGCGTAGACCCCCCACGCCACGACGGATCCGAGGATCGCGATGAGGACGTAGAACTTCCAGGAAGTCGTGCGCAGTGGCTCCAGGAGGACCGGATCCGCGCGGACCTCGGCGTCGAGCATCCTCAATCTCTCCGGGCCGGCAGGTACCAGACGCGCGGTTCCGTCCCCATCTCCTCCTTGAGGCGGAATCCGTGCTCGCGCCGCAGGGTTTCAGCGAGTCGCAGAATCTCCTCCCCATTCGAGATTGCGTCCTCCCGGCGATCCCCGAAGTAGATGGCCTTCATCGGGCAGCCCGTGACGCAGGCAGGAAGCTCGCCTTTCGCGGTCTCATGGGCGCAGAACATGCACTTCTCCACGGTCCCGATCCGGTGGGGCCACGGGGCCTCCGGACTGTACTCGTGGGCGAGTTCGGCCTCCGTGTGCGGGGGCTCGGCCCAGTTGAAGGAACGGGCGTCGTAGGGGCAGGCCGCCATGCAGTAGCGGCAGCCGATGCATCGCCCGTGATCGATGAGGATCACGCCGTCGTCTCGGCGGAAGGTCGCGCCGACCGGGCAGACCTTCAGGCAGGGCGCGTTATCGCAGTGCATGCACGGGCGCGGCATGAAGTACCGGTGGCCGAACTCGTCTTCGACGCTGTACACCTTGATGTACTCCATTCCGGGGGGCACGAAATGCTCCTCGTTGCAGGCTTCCGTGCACTTCCCGCAGCCGTCGCACTTCGCGAGATCGATGACCATGATCCAGTCGTGCTTCGCTGGAGACGCGAGCCGAAGATCGCTGGACGGGACGTCGTGGAATCCGACAACCTCGAGGATCTTCCCCGAGAACAGGGTCGTCGCTCCGGCGACGCCGACGAGCGAAGTTAAGACCCGCAGGAACCGGCGACGGGTCCGATCGTAGCTCACTTCGAGATCACTGTCGACATCGGTCAAGCCTCGTCATCTCCCTGGCTGCTGTCCCGGGCGGTCACACGTCCTCTCGGGCGCGCGCGTTTCGCGGATTTCCATTCGAGCCGATATTCGCAGAAAGGGCTGCCGTGGCCCATGCAGGCGACCCGCGTCGTGCGGGGACCTCCGAGGGCCTGGTCGATTCCCTCATGGAACCCTTGATCGAGTGAATCACAGACTTGCTCCGGCATCTTCTCCGCGAGTTCGAGGAACGGACAGCTGAACACGCGGTAGACTACGCTGTCCGACGTGCGGTCTCGGACCTCGGTCACGACGCCCATGTCCTCGAACAGTCCGTTCAGGACGAGCCGTTCGAAGTCCGCGGGCGTCCAGCGCGTCACCTCCGCCTGCGAGGAGACCGTCCGGAGCATGGCCGCGCCGATCCCGATGCCTTTCTTGCGGAGTCGATCGGACGCGCGTTCCGCTCCGACCGCCTCGACGAGGGTTTCGAGCGCGATCTGCCCTAGGAGCTCAAAGCGTCGTTGGAAGGTCGCGGATCCCGCGTGCCGCATGGCTTGATAGAGGATCGCGGGCCTCCCCACGCGGCCCGAGGATCGGGGCCGAACCTCTTCGACCAGGCCCTCACGCAACAGGTACCCGAGATGGTAGCGGACGGTTGCCCGATGGACACCGAGTTCCCGGACTAGGTCCGCAATGCCACGCGGTCCGGTGGTGACCGCGCGCAGAAGGTCGATTCGGACTCGGCTGCTCAGGGCGCCGAAGATCTTGGGATTCCCCATCGACGAGTCCGGCGGAGTCGGGAACGCCAATCTGGCGTTCGGCACGGTAGCCATCTGAGCTCCCGGGCTCACGGACTCCCTCTGGAATTCGCATTCCGTTCACGCCTCTTCCAGGACACATCCTCCAAGCGTTCCAACCGAACCACCGTGGGAGTTCGGAGTAGGTACTCGGCCGTGGAAACAAGCATTCCGTACGTATTTTGCATATTGTTGATATATATCAGGAATTCCCGCGAACATCGGCACCGTCTCAGATGGCGGACGTTGAACGCCTGGGAGCGCTCAGGTTGCGCTCCGTGGTGGCTCCACGGCGAGGGCGAACGTGGTCAGCAACAACCCATAGACGAGTCCCGATTCGCTCACGATCGATGGATAGAAACCCGACAAAAGGATGGATGCAGTCCCGAGCAACAACCAGCTCCCTCGGTCGCCTCCTCGCCCACGCAGGAGGAGGAAGAAGGACACGTAGCAGGCGATCGACGCGGCGGCGATGCTGAGCGAAACGGTCACTGGGACGAAAACCGCGAGGTTCGTCCCCCACGTGATAAAAGCCGAGAAAACGAACGCGAGGAGGCCGCTCGCGAAGATACCCATAACCGCAGGGATGAGGGCTGCCATCGGAAGCCAGGCCCGCCATCGATCCTGGAGACCGCGGGATCCCGGATCCCACAAGAGGCTGAGCCACATACCGATCGCGAATGATTCGAGGAGGATCGTGGGGCCGTTCACGAGAAGCCAATCTCCCTGGAGCGTCCCGGTCGGTCCCGGGGACATGCCGAGCCCGAGGCTTGCGGCCGTCCGCAAGGCAAAGACGCCGGCGACGAGGGCCAGGACGAGAAGGTGGGCCCAGCCCGACCAAGTGTCCATGAGGCGACGTCGGTCCGCGAAAAAAAGTGGGCATAGCCCGGCGGTCGACGCAATCGCGAACGCCGCGAGGATCGGGAAGTTCGCTTTCACCGGCGGAGGTGCCAACGAGCTTTCCGACGCGAGCCAGACCGCCAGCGCGCCGCCCTGGATGGCCAGGATGGCCAGCACCAACGGGCGACGGAGGGAGCCCGCCAGGGCCTTCAGGAGGAGCGCGATCGAGCCGATGAGGGCGAACGCTAGGACAACTCCGTAAGCCTCGAATACGCCGTTGAGAAGCGAAAGGGTGGCCGAGGGGAGGCCCATGGAAGCCAGCACAACCCCGGATGAGAATTGCACCGCGAGGAGCAACAGGGCCACGATGCTGACGATCCGGAGGCCACGCGAAGACCCGCGACCGTCCACTCCTTCCATGATCGTCGACGAAACGAGTCGACGGTATAATAGAAATCCCATCATCGGGGGAGGGGAGTCGGGAGAGATCGGGCAGGACCGGCGTCGCTCGCGGCGGACTGGAATCCGCTGGGCGAGCACGGCCGGTTCGGAATGGGTAAAGGCGGCCCCGGCCCTGGAAGGGTCGGAGCCGCATGGCCGGACTACGGTTTCGGGGCGCCGCCTCGTTCCGTGCCGCGAGTCCTGCGCGCCATCGCGAGCGCTGCGATGGAGAGCAGCATCGCAGCCACGCCGAGCCCGAGGCCCGCGTAGGCGGAGCCGGAGACGAGCACGTCCGTGGGACCGGCTGGACCCACACTGCCCTGCGGTCCCGTCGGACCCGCTGGTCCCTGCGGACCGGTCGGGCCGGTAGGCACCTGGAGGGGCACCAATGTCACATCGATCCAAGAGAAGTCGAGGGTCGTCGGGTCCTTGCAGGTCGCGTAGTGACCCGAGGCGGTCCAGCCCGTCCCGCTTTCGTCCGGGTCCCAGTATGCAACCGCCATGCCGAAGGTCCCGCCCACGGTGAACTGCCGGTCCTGGTTCAGGGTGTCCATGGTCCTGAGGCTTCGTCGCATCTCGAAGATCCATGTCCCGGTCGCTCCGGGAGCGGACCGATTCGTATGCGTCCACACGCCATACAGTTCGTTCGCCTGGCCGTCGTCAAACCGATTTACAACAGACGAGGACCACTCGTCGTCGAAGTTGCACGCGGGATCGTTCCCGCTGTTCAGATTGTATCCGGAAAGAACTCCCGCATTGCAGTCCAGCTCCCAATGCCAGATGTCGACATTGCCGTTGCCTCCACCCATGTCCGGTGTGGCAGCCGGGTCGATCTGCCACAGCACCGCCACGGAACCTGACCGGAAGTGGTCCGTTGCGTTGTAGTCGAAGTCGTCCTGAATCATGGCAAGGACGTAGAGGTTCGCGTCGTCGTATGCGAGCTTCAGCGTCAAGCCGTTCGCGATTCGTTCGGCCGTCGCCAGGGGACGCACCAACGTCAGCGTCGTGCCCGTGATGCCCGCCCAGTCTCCCACGAGTCCGTCAATGACAATCCCGCTGAACTTCCCCGCATTCACGCTCACGTCGGCGGCGGCCGGCCCTGACGGAGCCACGACCAACACAAGCGCGACCCACACGACGGCAACTGTCGTCCGAAGCCACGTCCTTCGCATCGAAATCCCCTCGGGGCGCGGTGTAGCGGGCGGGTTTCGATAAAAGGGACGTAGGTATAGTGCGTACGGTCCCTGCGCGTAGAACCGTTGCGAAACTCTTCGCCGCGTCCTTTTTCATTACGCCCTGTCGAATGGCGGAGGCTGAGACCGTTTGGATACGAAAGAGATGGGTCCGTCCGGATTTGAACCGGAGTCGCCAGCACCCCAAGCTGGTAGGATTTCCTGTGGACGGGAAGCCGGACCGGCCCCGCGCCCAAACCAAGCTACCCCACGGACCCGACGGGGCGCCTCGAAGGCCCGGGACGGTAAAAAGACTTCCGTGCGACCGAGGGTCACCCGAACGGCAGGACCTCGTCGATGAGCTCCGCGTGGGAGAGGATCATGCGGCGGCAGCAGTAGCGCGAGAGGCCAAGTTCGTCGAGCACAGCCCGGGGATCGTCGCCCGCGCGGGTGCGGTCCACGAAGGACTGGTACGCGCTCCCGACGACCTTGCCGCACGTGAAACATCGGACGGGGATGATCATTCACTCACCGGTACGACTTCTGCCGCTTCTTGCGCGCCCCGCGGCCGAGGGGCTTCTTCGGGAGCTTCCGGCGGGTGTCCGGGACGATCAGCGTACGGTCGTACTCCCGAAAGAGGGTCTCGAGATCCTGATCGTTCAGATACTGCACGAGGCCCCGCGCGATCGCCGTGCGAACAGCGTCGGCCTGGCCCATGACCCCGCCGCCGTGGACGTTCACGTCGATGTCGATCGAGTCGATCTTCTTCCCCGCGAGCTTCAGGGGTTCCAGGATTTTGAGCCTCGCGAGCTCGATCGGATGCATGTCGACGGGCACGCTGTTGATCCGCACGATCCCCCGGCCCTTCCGGAGGGTCGCCCGCGCGACCGCCATCTTCCTCTTGCCGCTCGCCACGACCGACTTCATCGAGTCACCTGGCTTTTCGACCCGAGGAGCCTCGAGATCTCGCCGAGCGTCATCACGGGCCCTTGGGGCGGCCGCTTCGCGACCTCCACGGTCTCGAGGGGCTTCCCCTGATAGTCGGTGGGCACGGAGAGGTACACCCGGAGGCGCTTGAGCGCTTCCCGGCCCCTCGCCTGCTGGTGCGGCAGCATGCGCGAGATCGTGCGCCGGAGGACCATGTCGGCCCGGCGCGGATAGAACGGGCCGATGCCCCGCATCCTGCTCGTCGTGCTGCCTCGGCGCCGGCGCGCCCGGTACTCCCCGAGGACGACGCTCCGCCGTCCCGTGACGATCGCGGCCTCCGCGTTCACGACGACGATCTCCTCGCCGTTCAGGAGTCGCTTCGCGACGACAGACGCGAGTCGTCCGACGACATGATCGGTCGCATCGATGACGGGCATCGTCACCCCATGATCCGTACGCCGGACCCCTTCGGGTTCGCCACGGCGAGTTCGAGCAGGCTGATCGCCTTGCCCCCGGCGGCTTCGATCTTCTTGCGAGCGGCGGCGGACGCCCGGAACGCCGCGACGGTGACTGCGGTCGAAATCTCCCCCGTACCGAGAAGCACGCCCGGCACGACGATCTGCTCCCCCTTGCCCGCATAGCGGTTCAGGCGGGAGAGGTTCACCTCGGACCAGTTCCGCCGGGACCGCTCGAGGCGGTCCGCGACGTCCCGCCAAACGGCCGCTCCGGCCTCCCGGGAGACCTCCCGAAGCTCGCGCACGACGCGCTCGAGGTGAGGGTTCGTCTTGGAGGTCTTGGGCATGGAAAACGGGCCTCGACTCGGGGGCTTAAAGGGGTGCTCGATTTAAACGTTTGGGTGCCTTCCTCCCGGTGGAAGGTGCGACAGCCCCGCGACGAAAAAACGATGCGTCTCGGTGCCTTCCCTGCCGGTCGGAGGGTGCGGGGGTCTCGTCGAGCGTGATCAGGTTTCATCGGGCGACGCTTCCACAAAACTCTTAATATCAGGCTCTACAGAATAATAGTCGGGGCGGCTTCTCACGGGGGCGATGTACTCATGATACGTTTTGGTCCGTCGGGCATTCCTCTTTCCTGCAAGGGTCGCACGTTGCGCGACGGGATCGAGGACATCCATAATCTCGGCCTGACGGCGATGGAGGTCCAGCTCGTCCGGGTGAACCTCAACGAGCGGTACGCGGGCGACGAGGACCTCGGCCGCACTCCGCGGGAGATCCCGGAGGAGCTCGTCGTCCAGATCGGCCGCCGGGAGGATCGGAAGGAGGTCCTCGTGTCCTCCCTCGACACGGAGATCGAGAAGGGCGACGTCCTGTACAGCCTGGCCGCGGGGATTGCGGCGGACTACCAGGAACTCATGGACCTCGGCGACCTCGCGAGGGAACTCGACATCGAGCTGACTCTTCACACGCCGTACTACATGGACCTCGCGGATGCCGACGGCCTGGCCCGAAAGAGCGTGCAGAGCGTCATCTGGGGCGGCATGCTCGCGGAGGCGATGCGCGCCCGGATGGTGATCACGCACCTCGGGATGTTCGGGGAGCTGCAGCCGAAGGAGGCCCTGAACCGAATCACGAAGAACCTCCGGGCGATCCGCGACACGTACAAGAAGGGGAAGGTCCACGCGAAGCTGGGCATCGAGGCGAGCGGCCGCCAGGAGGTCGTCGGGAGCCTCGAGGAGATCCTCGCCCTCGTGAAGAATGCGAAGGGGGTCCTCCCAGTCCTGAACTTCGCCCACGTCCATGCCCGAGGCTTCGGCCTGTTCAAGCGCGCGGAAGACTTCGAGGACGTCCTGAAGAAGGTCTCGAAGGCCACGGAGGATGGGCACATACACGCGCACTTCAGCGGGGTCGAACACGCGGACGGGAACGAGCTGCGCTACACGCCCATCAAGAAGGGAGACCTGCGGTTCGAGCCTCTCGCGGAATGCCTCCTGGATGGGGACTTCGACCTGACGATCGTCTCGTCCTCGCCCCTGCTGGAGCACGACGCGATGTACATGAAAGTGATCCTGGAGCGCGTCCTGGCGAAGCGCCTCGTGCGCCCGTCGAAGCCGGAGAAGGAGGAGAAGGAGGAGAGACACCGGTGACGCCGCCACCGTCCCCGACGAAGGCGACGACGGCGGCGGAGTCCACTCGATACCTCTTGGAGCATCTCGAGAAGATCCTCTCCGTGGACCGCCGCGAGGAAATCTCGGAATCCGTCGACATCCTGACCTCCGCGAAGAAGCTCTTCGTCTACGGGGTCGGCCGGAGCGGCCTTGCGGCGCGGGCCTTCGCGATGCGGATGGTGCAACTCGGCCTCGACTGCTACTTCATCGGCGAGACGATCACGCCCGTCGTGAGCCCGGGAGACGCCGTCCTGATCGTGTCGAACACGGGCTCCACGATGAGCGCCCTCCAGGTCGCGAACATTGCCCGGCGGGTCGGGGCGAAGGTCATCTCCGTCACCGGGCAGAAGTCTTCGAAGCTGGCCCACGCGAGCAACGTCGTCCTCTTGATCCAGACGAACTCGGATCGCCGTCAGTCGCGTCTCGCGCCTCTCGCCACCCTCTTCGAGGACGCGACGGTCATCCTCCTCGATGCGGTCGTCGCGCAGGTCATGGAGCGGCTCAAGCAGACGGAATCGGACATGCGCGGCCGCCACGCGATCATGGTGTGATTCCGCCGTCGCGTCAGCGGTCCGCGCGGGGGACCCGTCTCTGGACAGAGCTTGAGCACAGCCACCCAGGTTCGCCTCCGGATGGATTTATCTAGGAGCCGTCTCTTCCTCGCGTAGATGCCCGAGGACTTCGTCGTCACGCCCTGGGAGGTCCGGGGGCAGGTCGACTACGACCGGCTCGTCACGCAGTTCGGGACGGAGCGTATCACGCCAGAGCTCCTCGAGCGCATCCGTCGCCACGCGGGCGAACTCCACCCCATGTTGCGACGGGGCGTGTTCTACAGCCATCGGGACATGAACTGGATCCTCGACGAGTTCGAGAAGGGAAACCGGTTCGCCCTCTACACCGGGCGGGGACCGTCGAGCGGGATCCACATCGGTCACATGCTCCCCTGGTTCTTCACGAAGTGGCTCCAGGAGAAGTTCCGCCCGACCCTCTACTTCCAGATCACGGACGACGAGAAGTTCCTCTTCAAGGACTTCGACAACCTCCCGGAGGCGACGAAGGTCGGTTACGACAACATCCTGGACATCATTGCGATGGGTTTCGATCCCAAGCTCACGAAGATCTTCCTCGACACGGAGTACATCCGCCATCTGTATCCGATCGCGGTCGAGGTCGCGAAGCGGATCACGTACTCGACGACCCAGGCGGTGTTCGGGTTCGAGAACTCGAACAACATCGGGGAGATCTTCTACACGAGCATCCAGGCGGCGCCCGCGTTCCTGCCATCGGTCGAGTCGAAGAAACAGGTCCCCGTCCTGATTCCCTGCGGAATCGACCAGGACCCGCACTTTCGGATCGCGCGCGACGTGGCCCCGAAGCTCGGCTACCCGAAGCCCGCGCTCATCCACAACAAGCTCCTCCCGAGCCTCTTGGGTCCGGGCGGCAAGATGTCCGCCTCGATCCCGGAGTCGAGCATCTTCACGACGGACACGGAGGCGGCGGCGAAGAGGAAGGTCGTGAACGCCTTCACGGGGGGCCGCGCGACGGTCGAGGAGCAGCGACGCCTCGGGGCGAATCCGTACATCTGCTCCATCTTCGCCCAGTACGAGTACATCTTCGAGCCGGACGACGGGCATCTCGCCGAGGTCGAGCGGACGTGCAAGAGCGGCGAGCGGCTGTGCGGGGACTGCAAGTCCGAGCTGTGGGGGAAGATCCGCGCGTGGCTCGTTCGGCATCACAACGAGCGCGAGAAGGCGAAGGGAAAGATCGAGCAGTTCCTCGTGCGCGACTGATCACGCTAGAATCCTTGTGACCCTGAACCCCTCTTCGAAGACGAGCGCATGGTAGCCTGTGTCGTGTCGGGTCCCGCGCATCTTCACGACCCTCAGCTGGCGCTGCATCCCGAACTCTCCTTGGCGGGCGAGCCGCAGATGCACGATCCCGTCCACGAGGTAGTCCTCCTTGTGCTTCGCGAACCCCCGCCGGCGTGGGCTCGTCCCACTCGTCGGGTCCGTGGGAAGTTCCCCGAGGAGGAAGGTCGTGCAGCCGAGGCCGCGCAGCCACTGGACGAGGGAGAACATGTCCTTCCGCGCCTCCCGGAACTTCGCGAGGATCTCGAGCGCGTCGAGGGAGTCGAGCACGAGGAGGCGGTAGTCGAACGACTTCCGGATGCCCTGCGTGTACAGTTTGAAGAGGTCCATCCAGGGCTGCTCCCCCGAGCCCGCGAGCTTCTTCCGCAGGGTGCCAAGGTCCAGGACGCTCAGGTTCCCGTTGGCCGCCTCGAGCCGGTACCCGAGGCCTTCCGTGTGATCGAGGAGGCTCGCCCGATTCTGCTCCAGAGACACGTACAGCCCGCGTCGGCCCTGGAGGGCGTTCGCGTGCAGGATGTGATACGTCAGGGAGGTCTTCATCGTCCCCGGGGCGCCCGACACGAGGACGAGATGGCCCTCTGGCACTCCGCCGTTCAGGACCTCGTCCAGGCCGTCCACGAAGGTCGGGATGCGGGTCATGCGTCCTCCCTCACGAGCCGCTCGAGTCGAACGCGGATCTCGTCGATCTGCCGTGCCAGGCGGTCCTTCTCCTTCGGGAGGTCCACGACGTCCGCTAGGGTCGCGAGGTCCACGGTCGCGCGGTCCGCGATCCGGACGATGTCCCCCTTCTCGAGATCCTCGGGTCTCTTCCCGAGCCGGGCGATCTGCGTCCGCAGGACGCCTTCGCCCGCGTCGCCGAGCTCCTCGACGAACACGGCCCTCGCCCTCTCGTACAGGGGTTCCCTCTCACTCACGGCGTCCGCGGAGGCGAAGAGTTCCTCCATCTCCTTCCCTTTCCAGTAGTCCGCCGCCGTGACGAGGAGATCTTCATCCGTTCGCGGCGCGCCTCGGGAAGGCCAGCGGCCCCGTGCGACCTCCGACGCGTCCAGGGCGGCGAAGGACCGGAGGACGGACGAAGCGGCTTCGACCTGGACCCGGAGCCCGTGGGCTCCGCTCCCCTCGACGGCGCCCGTGAGTTCCGCGATCGTTCGCTGGAGGAAGGCAATGAGCGCGGGCACGTGGTCCGTCGAGAGGTCGTCCGGCCGGAGGCCGTGCGCGCGGCAGAACGCCTCGAGGAGACGGGGCGCCCCGGACCCGAAGGACTGGGACAGGATCGCATCGAGCTCGCGGCGGGGTTCCGGGAGGCTCCACCACGTGAGCCGCAGGTCCTTGAGGTTCTGTCGTTCCGAGTCCGTGAGGAGGGCGGTCGAGAGGACGACGCTCGAGTGCGTGTCCTTCACCGCATGCTTGAGGCGGATCACGGATTCGAACGCCCGCAGACGTCCGGACCGCGCCACGACGTCCGCGAGGGCCGGGATCACGACGAGGCCGCCCGGGTGCGCCGCAAGGAACTCCGATGCCGTCGTCAGGAGGCGCACGGCCGCATGTCGTGTCGCCGGGATCGTGGCGGTCCCGAGTCCGCTCGCGGTGAGGGGCGGAGCGGACCGCGCGACGACCAGGGTCGGGCGCCCGGCGGCGGCCTCCGTCCGCGCCGTGTGGATCGCATACGTGGGTCGGGCCTCCTCGAACACGATCGCCTCGCCCGCGCGGAGGGAGCCCGTCCCGCGCCAGGGTCCCCGAGGAATCCTCGACGAGGAAGGGAGCGGGTCCGCCTGGAGGATGACGAGGGCGAAGGTCCCGAGGGCCACAGGGGCGGCGACGTTCGCCCCGGCCGAAAGCGGAAGGCCGAGGGCCTGAAGCTCGTAGGTGTAGATGGGCCCCCCGACGAAGAGCGCGACGACACCGAGGCTGAGCCAGAATGACTGAGCCGCGTACAGGCGGCTCGTGAGCCGTGCGTACACGGTCTCCGCGAGGGCGATGCCCAGGCAGAGGACCAGGTAGCCTCCGACCGGGTTCCCATCGTACGCCGTCTCGAGGGTCCAGCCTTCGGCCGGCGCGAAGACCGCGAGGACGGGCACGGGACCGAGGAGGAGGAAGGCCGCGGCCCTCCGCCGGGGGAGCGTCTCCCCGTGGATGAGTCCGACGACGAGGATCGCGGTCAGGGCGTGGGCGAGGAGGAGCGTCCCCAGGACGATGTCCTGCCTCGCGGGATCGAGGAATCCCTCCTCGAGGCCGACGAAGCCGATCCCCATCACGAGGAACGCGAGTCCGCACGCGGCGTACATCGTTTGGAGCCATCGGCGTCGGCCGCGGATCAGCACGAGGGCGATGAGCCACGCCGCCACGAGGCTTCCGGCGGCCACGGCGATCGTCGCGTGCGTCATCGCGCGGCCCCCAGCTTCCGGACCCGGAGGATCGTGACCACATCGGCGGGAGTCCAGGTCCACCGGCCCGCCGCGGCCCCCCGAAGGGCTGAGGTGGACCGAAAGCCCGCATCGCGGGCGTCCTGTTCCGTCAGGTCCGAGAGGTGCTGGCGGAGCGCGTCCGTGACCACGAGCCGCGCGAACTCCGGTCCCGTGTCGTACTTCGCGCGGACGACCTGGCCGACGCCGGGCAGGGGGGCGCCTTCCGCGGGACGCACGACGGTCGCCGCCACGCCGCGGAGGATCCGATCCCCTTCCTCGAGGGAGAACGTCAGGTCTCCGACCGGGCGACCCTTCGGGAGCTCGCCCGAGATCGCGAGGCGCGCGGCCCCGATCACGAGGAACGTGATGAAGCCTCCCACGATCGCGAGGTTCGTGAGCCCGAGCTGGTAGAATTCGCTGTGGAACCAGAAGCCCAGGACGAGCATCACGGAGATCAGAAAGAGGACCGCGGAGCGGATGAGCGTCGTCACGAATCGGCTCGCCATCGACTCACCCGATCGCCCGCGCGACCTCGAATCGGCCGTTCTCGAAGAGGAGGGTATGGTCGTCCGAGTTCTGGTTCACGCTCCGCATCTTCACGCACTGGATGCGCCGCTGGAACGTCGTGTCGGAAATCGGTTCGAGGCGGACGTGGAGGATCCCGTCCGCGAGGAACTCCTCCTCAAGGGCCGTCAGAGGGGACTCGAGCGCGGGCTCCTCGGAGACGAGGAGGCTCGTGACCCCGAGGTCCCGCAGCCACTCGAAGAAACCGAAGGTCTCGGCCCGGCGGTCCCGGAATTCCAGGATGAGTTCGAGGGCGTCCCACGAATCGATCGCGAGGAGCTCGAAGCTCCGCTTCTTGCGGAGTTCGAGGATCTTCCCTTTGAGGACTGCGAGGAGCGCCTGGTCCCTCGGCGCGCTCGCGTCCGTCATCGTGGCGACCTTCGAGACCATCTCCTCGAGGTACGTCCGGCCGCGGCTCAGGTCGAGGATCGGCAAGAACTCCGACACGGACGTCGACTTGAGGCCGAGTCCCGCCGCATGCTCGAGGAGGCTCCCGGCCGTCTGTTCCAGGCTCACGTAGAGCCCCGGCGTACCGTTCGCCGCGTTGTGGTAGAGGATGTAGTACGCCAGGGAGGACTTCATCGTCCCGCTCGCCCCGCGGACGAGCACGACATGGCCCTGGGGGATCCCCCCGCGGAGGACGTCCTCGTCGAATCCGCGCACGAACGTCTTGAGGAGGGGCCGCGTCATCGGTTCGCCCTCACGGGGTCATCGCGCGCGTGACGCGGAACCGGCCTTCATCGAGGACGAGGGCGAGGTACGCGGTCCCGTGCCTTGTCCCGCGCATCTTCACGACCCGGAGGCGGCGCTGCGCCTCGAGGTCGGACACGAGGTGCATCCTCAGGTGGATCACGCCGTCCGCGAGGAAGTCCTCGTCCCACCGTCCCTGGAGGATGTGACCGCCCACGACCCAGTCCGGCCGTTCCGTGATGAGGAAGGCCGTGACCTCGAGGTCCCGCAGCCACTCGAAGAGCCGATACAGCTCGCGCCGTCGGTCCTGGAATTTCGCGAGGACCTCGAGCGCCTCGAGAGAGTCGATCACGATGAGGTCGAGCCCCCGCTGGTCCCGGATCGATTCGATCCCCTGGCGGAGCCCGTCGACCCAGTCCGGGCGCTCGCCCAGGAGACCCGAGGCCGTGCGGGGGTCCAGGACGACGAGGGACCCCTTCGGCACGTCGAGCTTCAGGCCGAGGGACCCCATCTGCTTCAGGAGGCTCGACGCCCGCTCCTCGAGGCTCAGGTAGAGACAATGGAGGCCCTCCTTCGCCGCGTTGTTCAGGACAAGCGAGAATCCGAGGGAGGACTTCATCGTCCCCGGGGCACCTTCGATCAGGACGACGTGGCCCCGCGGGACGCCGCCCTCGAGCGCCTCGTCGAGACCGTCCACGAACGTGAGGATCCGCTCCGACGGAGGAGCGTGCGAGACCGCCGTCTCCGGCGCCGGTTCGGCTTCCGTCGTCGAGGTCGGCGGTTCGGCCGCGCCGGCACCTTCCGGGCCTATCACCTCGTCCATCTCCGCCAGGAGGCCTTCGGGCATCGTGTCCGTGGAGCCGGAGGGTTCGCGGCCCGCCTCGGTTGCACCCGCCTCCCCGGTGGACGGCTCCGCGCCCTCCGCGTCCGGGGAGGGGCTCGCGACCTTCGCCTCGAGTTCCTGTCGCTTCGCAGCCGCGAGGGCATGGTCCGGCCGGATCTCGAGGACCTTCGCGAAGCTCCGCATCGCCTCCGACAGGTTCTGGAGGGCCTCGAGGATCACGCCCCGCTCGGACCAGGCGTCCGCGTGGTTCGGGTTCACTCGCGTCGCGCGGTCGATCACGCTCGCGGCGGTCGGCAGGTCGTCGAGCGAGCGGAGCACGCGGGCGAGGCCGAGCCATCCTTGCTCGTCCTTCGGGTTCATCTCGAGGGCGCGGAGGTACCCGACCGCCGCCTTGTACGGCCGGCCGAGGCGGAGGTACGCCTCCGCGAGGAGGATCCAGGATCGGCGGTCTTCGTCGTCGCGGGCGATCGCCTTCAGGATGTGTTCGATTGCGTCCTCGAACTTCTTCTCCCGGAAGAAGCGCACGGCGACATGGAGGGACTGGACGACCTCCTCCTTCGCGTCCTCCGACACGGGCCTGCGCGCCTTCGCCGGCGCATACGGCTTGAACCGCTGCCCGTCCTGGGCCGCCTTCGCGCGGATCCGCTCGACCGCCTCCGCGAGGACGTCGGAATGGTCCTCCGGCGCGGGCGCTTCGAGGACTTGGACGGCGCCCGGACCTTCCGGCCCCCGGCTCTGCGGCCGGTAGCCGCCCCGCCCCGCATCCCCCAGGCGCGCGGTGAAGACCTCCCCGCTCATCACGCGCTGCAGCACGACCCGCGGGCTCATGGCCTCGGGCGCCGGGCCCTCCCGCAATCGGCGGCCGCAGACGCGGCATCGGACGGCGTCCGGCTTGTTGTGGGAGAGGCAGCCGGGACACGAGATCGGTTGCGCCATGGGACACCTAGGGACTGATGACCGGGGTGATCTGGAAGCGGCCGTCCTCGAAGACGAGGGTGTAGAACCCCGTCTTGTGGTGGGAGCCGCGCATCTTGTTCACGCGGATCCGCCGCTGCACCTCGACCTCGGAGATGGGGTGCATCTTGAGCTCGATGATGCCGTCCGCAAGGTACGTCTCGTCGCGCCGCGGCTGGGCCGCCTCGAGGCCGAAGAACGCGGCCTCGGACGACGCCTCCGCGAGGACGAGCGTCGTCGCCCCGAGGTCCCGCAACCACTCGAAGAACTGGAACAGCTCCGAGCGGCGGTCCTCGAACTTCGCGAGGACCTCGAGCGCCTCGAGGGAGTCGATCGCGACGAGGTCCACGCCGTCGATGTCCTTCTTCGTCTGCAGCGTGCGCCGGAGGAACTCCATCCACGGACGGGTCGCGCTCCGCCCGACCTCCTTCTGGATCGTCCCGACGTCCAGGATGTGGACGTCCCCGCGGACCGCTTCGACGTCGAAGCCCATCGCGCCCATCTGGGACTCGAGGCTCTTCCGCGTCTGCTCGAGGGAGATGTAGAGGCACTTCGCGTGACGGTTCGTCGCGTTCGCATGGAGGATCGCGTACGTCAGGGTGGACTTCATCGTGCCCGGCAGGCCGGACACGAGGACGACGTGCCCGGACGGGAATCCCCCGCCCAGGATCTCGTCGAACCCTTCGATCTGCGTGGGGACCTTGGAGACCTCCATCGCCTACCTCCATCGCCTCCGGCTGAGGGTGATCCGACACGGGAGTCCGAACGAGGTGAGCTTCCAATCGAAGTCGGCCTCGAGGCGGATCCGGAGCATCTCCGCGAGGGCAAAAGCCCGGATGCAGTGGACCGGGAGGCCCTCGTCGTGGCGCATCGCGCACACCCGGCGGTAGACGCACCGCTCGCCGATCTCTGCCTGGACCATCTGGTCGTCCCCCCGGAACGACGTGTCACTCCCGTCGTAGAGGCCCGCCTGGTCGACCGCCTTCGTGTACGCACGGCAGGTGTCCGTCACGTCCGTCGAGGCGTGAAACGTCGGCATGTTGATGAGCAGGAACTTCCGGAGCCCCTCTTCCTCCACGGACCGCATGAACAGGCCCGCGTTGCCCAAGGCGTCCGCGGACCGTTGCATGCCGTACAGGAAGAACTCGAGGAGGCGCTGGAGCCCGTCCTTCGTCGTTGGCAGGGCCTCACCTCCCTCCGCCGTTCATCCGTCCCCTCCGCTGCGCAGGAGTTCCTCGACCCGCTTCGCCGCCCGTTCGAGGGCCATGAGGACGAGCCCGAGGTTCGCGTCGTCGTAGACGAGGGCGACGAGGAGCGCCTCGTCCCCGGCCCCGAGGCTTAGGAGCTTCCCTTCGGCGGATTCGATGATCGCCCGAACGAACCGTCCCTGGGCGAGCTGCACCGTCGCCATCTCCGCGGTCCCGACGATCGCGGCCGTCATCGCGGCAACGAGCTTCGGGTCGACCCCGTCGGGCAGGGTGTGCGTCACGACGAGTCCGTCCCGCCGGACGACGGCTGCGGACTTCACGTCGGACACCTGGGAAAGTTCCTCGATCGTCTCCTCGAGGCGCGTCCAGAGATCCGTCATGTCGTCACCTCGGCGGCCTGTTCCGCGACCCGGAGGATCTCCGCGATCGACTCGACGGCGCGCTCCACGCTCAGGAGGACGAGCCCCATGTTCGCCTCGTTCCGGACCATCGTGACGAGGATCGCCTCGTCGCCCGCGCCCGTGGCCATCATCTTCCCGACGTGCGTGTCCACGATCGATTGGTTGAACTCCCCGAGGCCCATCTCGATCGCCGCCATCTCGGACGTGCCCACGATTGCGGCGGCCATTGCCGCGATCTTCTTCGGATCGAGGGACCGGGAGAGGGCGTGGGCGATCAGGATCCCGTCGCGCCGCGCGATCGTCGCGCCGAGGATGTCCGGCACGCGGCGGAGCTCCGCGAGGACGGCCTGGAGGCGGGGGAGGGCGTCGGGGGCCATGTCACCGCACCCCGATGATCATTTCCGCGAGGACGAGGAGCGCGTCCCGCACGCCCTTGTCCTCCGTGGCGACGGTCGGGACGACCGGCACGTCGTCCGGGAGGTCCATCCGGCGCGCGATCTCGTGTGGGGCGAGGGCACCCGGCAGGTCGCTCTTGTTCGCCAGCACGACGTAAGGGATTTTCGGCCCGACGAGGTCGAGCATCTGCTTCCCCCGGTCGAGGTCCTCGGGGCGGGTCGCATCGACGACGAGGAGGACGCCGCTCACCTCGCGCGCGAAGATCTTGAAGATGAACTCGAAGCGCTCCTGGCCCGGCGTCCCGAAGATCTCCGCCTCGATCCCAGTGACGTTCACGCTGCCGTAGTCGAAGGCGACCGTCGTGCCCATCCGGTCGATGCTGATCGCCCGCTCCGACAGGGCGCGGACGACCGTCGACTTCCCGGCGTTGAAGGGTCCCGTGACGAGGATCCGCGGGAAGTACACGGTCACCCCGACGAGGTCCTTGAAGGCGTACGGGATCCAGTTCGTGCGGACGCCGTCGGTCTCCATCTGGGAGATCCGCATCGAGTTCCGGACGATGCCGCCGCGGAGGGACGACTGGAACTCCACGACGAAGTCGCTCATCGCTCGGATCGTCTGGAGGTCGCGCTCCACGAGGGTCCAGTTGATGAAGAGGAAGCAGATCACGCTGCCCGCCGCCTTCGCGGCGTCGATGAGCTCCCGCCAGACCTTCAGGACCTCCTCCTTCGGGAACCGGTCGATGAGGAACTCCATCGAGTCCACGACGATCCGCGCGGGCCGGACCGCCTCGATGGCGGTCAGGATCGACGAGCGGATGTCGTCGAGGCTGTTCATGTCCTCGATCCGATAGGGCTCCTCGCTCCGGAGGAGGAGCTGGGCGGAGATCGCATCCACGAAGACGAGCTTGTCGGTCGGGACGTTCCCGAAGCGCTTCAGCTCCCCCCGGGCGAGCTGGGGTGCGCGGAAGAAGTCCACGTAGAGGGAGACCTCCCCGGACCGGGCGCCCTGGATGGCGAAGTTCTCCCCGAAGAGACGTTTCTCCGTCGGCTTGTCGCTGAACAGCAGGAGCGTGGAGGGTCGAGGGAAGCCTCCCTGGAGACGCTCGTCGAGGACCGGGATCCCCGTCTTCGCGCGTGGCGGGGTCACGCGGGGTCCGGCCATCATCCTACGTCGGCCTCCCGGGGAGCTGGACGAACGGATGCCACGTCGGGTCCGCGGCGTAGCCGCGCAGGTGGTGGATCCGCCACTCCCGTTCCATGGAGTCCGTGAAACGCATCTCCACGACGCCGTCGACGAGGGACCGCAGGAGGTTCATCGTCAGCGTCTCGTGGACGCCGTCCTGGACCGCGTAGAGGATGAAGCCGAGGTTCGTCTTCACGCGCGACGTGACGATCTGGAAGAACTTCGCGATCGCCTGGGTCGAGTTGTGCAGGAAGAGCGTGGAGATCGTGTAGAAGTAGATCCGCACGGGCGTCCCGAGTTCCTGGGCCGCCTTGCTCATCGCCATCCCGATCCCCTCGAGGTTCGAGAAGCTCGAGACGAGGAACGTCTTCTTGCCCGGCGAGGCCTCGGGACGCTCGGAGGACGTCGCGCTGTAGCAGTCCACGAAGACGAACGACTTGCCCTCGTGGGGCTCGAGGTCGAGCCGCAAGGCTTTCGCCCGCGCGCGGATCTCGTTCGGGTGGAGGTCCAAGGTCACGAACACGACGCGCTCGCCGACGCGGAGCGCCTCGCGGACCTCCGTGACCAGATACTCGAACTTTCCGACGCCGGGCGAGCCCGTGAGGAGGACGGAATACTGGGCGGGGAATCGATCCTCCATCTCAGGGCGCCTCCGTGCGTGCTTTCGCTCGACCGCGGGAGCGGTTGGGCTGAATCACCGAGGCGCTCGATGTTCCGTTTTGTCTTATATAGGCCATGCCGTCGTTCTCAGGGTTGAGAATTCGCGCGGGACGAGAGACGTTCTGCGAGGTCCGTCGCGTTGCGACAAGGCATATAACGAGACGGGGCCATGCGGCGCGGGATGCCGGGCCCACCCGAGCTGAGCTACCTCGAGAAGAAGGTCCTCCTGGCCCTTGCGGCCCGCCGCACGGCCTCGCCGGAGGAGATCCTGGACGAAGGCAAGTTCCGCGAGCTCGTGGAGGTCATGAACGCCGCGTCGTGGCTCCAGGCGAAGGGCCTCGTGTCCATGAAGGAGCGCGTCGTCAGGACGTACCGACTCACGCGCCCATCCGTCGCACGCCGACAG
>Ga0209641_10000992_pt1 | contig 25744 bp, 24 predicted proteins | sample RifCSP16_1_FD_184022 | JGI IMG/M metagenome (GOLD analysis project Ga0209641, IMG submission 184022) | Soil microbial communities from Rifle, Colorado - Rifle CSP2_sed 16_1 (SPAdes) (version 2) | ecosystem: Environmental > Terrestrial > Deep subsurface > Rock core/Sediment | place: Rifle... | reverse complement strand
CGATCTCCTTGGTGAGCAGGTCCCGCAGAACGCTCCTGTTTGGAGGCAATCGACCCTGACCAAAGGGAACCCCAGCATCCTCAGCGGCCTGCATCAACACCCGGAAGTCTGCGATCGTCAGGGACTGCTGGGCCGACGGCACACAGATTGTTCTTCGCTGCGTTCGCCTGCCGGTGGCCCTGGCTCGATGGCTGATAGGTCGCGGACTCGCCGAAACGGTTGCAGGCGTCATCGATGGGCCGGTGCTGCGCGATGCTTGCGTAAGGAATAGGGGCAGCCGGGGACAAACGGGTCCCCCGGAGCCGAGAAGACAGGATGCGTTGAGTTCAGGAAGGCGGCGAGTGAGAGGGCGACGAGGCCGCAAACAACTGCGGCGGGAAACCGCCTCTTCATAGTTTTGCGAGATCTTCGATCAGGGTTACCGCAGATGCCGCATGTCCAGATCCGGCCCCCCACTGTCTCAGAAAGCTCCATGGACACTCCGCACTTCGTGCACAACCTGTAGATCACAGGAGTCAGGCCGCCTCCTGGACTCACGAAGAGGAGCCTGAGCATCCGTTCCCTGCGCGTCAAAGTCATGCAGGATCTTGTCATCGTGGCCTCGTGGCCTGTGCCGACGCTTCATGGTCTCGTCCCGCCTTCTTCGCCTCGGGTTTCGGTCCTGCCGCTCGGCACTCCCGTTCGGAACAGGTGCCGCGCGTGGACTTGTCCTCTATGCCCAGTCCGCAATCGGCACCAAGGCGGGGGCCTGAGGTCAGGGGGTCGATTCGGTGGGCATGCTTCAGAGCCCACAAGCCCCATTCTTCGAGATCATCAGCGCCACTTTGAGAGCGGGATGCTGCCCCAGCTTTGACCGCATCCACGAATCGGCGGTACCCTGGGGACCCTATACCTTCCCCCTCCGGTCTTGCGTGACGCTGAGCTCCCGGGTACGAACTCTGGATTCAGGAAGTGCACACTCTGGATTCAGGAAGTGCACCACCCAAGAGCGAAGCCTATCGAGACGCGAACTCTTGGGACCAATCCAGGGCATCCCGATACTGAAACTCCAGCCGTACGTTAGGCAAAGTCTCGAGGTAAGTTTCCTCTAATCGTCTGCGACTGGCGCCAGTTCCGACGTGGTTCACCACACTTACGTTCGTAGCGGGTTGGATTGCCTCCGAAAATAGGAAGGCAGATGCTATGTCGGTACGCGGAAGCGAGTACCCTACGAAGACAACCTCGCCCGCACGCGAAAGCTCCTCTCGCGCGCGAGACCAGACGACGCGAAGAACCGGCTGCTCTACAATCGCGGACTTTGAAAGGATAGGGGGAACAATGAAGGGCTCTGATTCCAGGTGAAACTCAATCGCACCATCTGCAACTTCATCGCCGAGGATATACCGCAGCCATGACTCATGGTGAAGAATCGCATCAATGGAATACGGACGGGGGTAGCCTGCCCTAGCTCGCCAGTTGATCGATCCATGCAGTTTGAGGAGCAGCATGGAAGTCTTGTCCATGAAATGATAGACATCACGGACAGTGGTTGCCGAAGGTCTGCAGAAGAACCCGTACCCACCGTCAGGATGCCAGTACCTCTCACCTAGAGGTACCCTCCTCTTTGTGCCAATGCCCTCCACATCCTGCAACGCTTCATCGAGCACGTCATCGTAATTGAACGTGATACACGTCACGTCGTTTGTAACGCAGAAACCTGCAAACCTCTTCAATTCGTCTGAGTGCGGTCGCTCATCCTTGCTCGATTCAAGACGAGCCATGAAAGCTTTCACCACTGCAGAGTACAGCACGGCGAGTTCCTTCTGGGCGTCCGACTGAAAGTCATATGGCATCAGTCCGTAGAGACGTGTAAGCAAACGTTCGACGTCAATTTTCCGCCCAGTGTTCCGGGCGAGTTCCTCCGCAAGAATGGCTTTCGCGTGAGGAAACCGCTGGAATTCCTCCAGAAGGATATCGCCTCCATAGTCGTCTACCATTAACGGTGCCTTCGGAAGGAAGGCCCGCGTGAAGCCTGCTCCGAGGACCAGCACTGTCTTCCGCAGAGATGACATGTCGAAGCCCTTGGCACTTCGGAAATCTTGCTAGGCTAAAGGAGGCATTCAAATGTTAGACTGGGGAGCCCTCTTTTCCGCGTGGGGAATCATGATCCCTCCAGCGGTAGGAGGGAACCCCCGCCCGGAGGCCGACTCCGCCCAATGGCCTCTTAGCCAGAAACGTCGGCGGTTCACCAGCCACCCCGTGAGTCTCGCTTCCGTCGCCTGCGAGATGCCTGGGATCCCGCGGTGCCCGCCGGAGCGGTCCGCTCGCGAGCCGACCTGTAAGCGGGTGGCCTCCCCTATACCTCCCCTTCCCGCCGCGTGTGACGCTGGGACCCCCGCGGCGACGGCTCGAGCCAAGCCCGTGCAGTCAATCCGCGGGACATGCTTCGAAACTGCGCGTCGGTGTCGACAAAAACGCAACCACAACGTAGGCTTTTCACTGCTTCCCCACCTTCACAGGAGCGGCATCACTCGAACCAAAGCCCTGCCCTAGGCTTCTCAGGCAGGATAGACCGCAGGAACTCGACGGCACGTTCTAGGCCTTCAAGTGGATCCAGCAAAGGATCTTCATGCTCAATCGAGAGCACCGAGTCGTAGCCGACCATCCGGAGAGCAGACACGAAATCCCGCCACCATATCTGGTCATTACCGTATCCAACAGTGCGAAATAGCCAGCTCCGGTTTCGTTCCTCGCGCCACGGCTTTGTGTCCAGTATGCCTTCGCGGCGGACGACGTCTGGATTGACCCGCGAATCCTTGGCGTGCACGTGGTATATGGCCTCTCCCAGGGCCAGGACGACCTCGCGCACATCCATCCCCTGCCAAATCAGGTGGGATGGGTCTAAGTTCGCACCGACGACCGGCCCCACCGCGTCGCGCAACCTCATGAGTCCGGACGGCTGAAAGATTAAGTCCGCCGGATGCATCTCAAAACACAACCTCACGCCACAATCCTCGGCGATCCGAGCGTGCTCGCGCCAATATGGGATCAAACGTTCCGTCCACTGCCACTCCAGATTCTCTCCATTCCGGGGCGGGAACGGATAGAGAATCCAGTTGGGATTCGGGTCATTCGCGGTCGCACCGGGTAGCCCGGCTAGTAGCGTGAGCTTCGTCACGTCGAGCCTTTTGGCCAACTCACAAGTGGCCCTGAACTCCTGATCATACTGGGCGGCGATCCCCGGATTCGGATGCAGCGGCTCACCGTGAATGGCGAACGCGTCTATCGCTACTCCGTACTTCGCAAGGAGGTTTCCAAACGCGTCCAGAGCACCGCGGTTCGACAAGAGGGCACTAGGATTGCAGTGGTCAATGGGGTGGAACCCACCTGTGCCGATCTCGATGTCCGCAAGGCCGAGACGCTGGCAGTGCGCCAGGGCCGTCTCAAGCGAATCTCTTATGAACACCGAATTGATCACGCCGAGTTTCACTCTTCCCTCCTATTCTTGCGCCTTCCGAATAGCTCGCTGGCTCCGCGAGCCCAAGACTGCGAAGATTGACCGTGCGGCGCTGTCGATAGCCCGCGAGTAGATCCGCACATCCGCGGAGTAGACGACCATCGTGGATGCCTCCGCGACCAGCTGAGCAATCGCGTCTGGGTCGCCTGAGGCCGCGATGCCAGACGCGACGCCGGCCCGGGTAGCGGCCGTCTGGACCCCGCGGATGGCGGCTATCATGGGCGCCGACGTTACATCTAATGGTGTCCCGAGGGCGAGGGAGAGGTCAGCGCAACCAACGACGATTGCGTCGATACCGCTGACGGCCGCGATGTCCTCAACAGCCGCTAGGCCCTTAGCCGTCTCGATCTGTACCAGGCAAGCAAGCGTTGAGTGTGCAGACTTCCAGAAATCCGCACCTCTGCCATAGGCACCAGCCCGTCGTGGTCCAAAGCCGCGCGTACCCAGCGGCGGGTAACGCAGAAACTTGGCAAATTCGGCAGCCTCCGAAGCCGTCTCGACATGCGGCGCGACAACCCCGTCCAGGCCCGCGTCCAGGACCGCCGTGAGACACTCCGCGTCGTACCGGGGGAGCCGTGCTAGCGCCGCACAGCCCGTCGCTTTGGCCCCGATGGCCATATTCTGCATCTCCTGCACGCTTAGTGCGCCGTGCTCGAGATCAATCCATACGAAATCAAATGGCCCAGAGGCGAGCTCCGTAAGCGCTGTTCCAGGGAACGATAGGACGGTGCCGACCAGGATTTCTCCTGAGCGGATCCGGTCGGCGAAGTTACCAGGAACTGTCGACGAACCACGATTCATGCCACAGGTCCCGGATGGATGACGATGAGCTTCTGCTCCATCATCTCCTGGAGGGCGTACCTGACCCCTTCCTTCCCAAAACCGCTATCACCGACACCGCCATAAGGCATGAAGTCCGTCCGCCAGAGCGGACCAGAGTTCACGTGAACTACACCCGACTTAACTCCTCGGGCGAAGTGAAGTGCCCGGTCAATGCGTGTAGTGAAGACTCCCACCGCCAGCCCGTATCGGGTGTCGTTAGTTAGGGCGAGGGCCTCGGCCTCGTCTTCGAAGGTTCGGACGACGACGGCCGGGCCAAACAACTCTTCACGCCAGACCCTTGCCCCGGTGGGGGGGTCAAGGAGAACGGTTGGTTCCACCAGCGTTCTCGACCGGCCGCCGCCACAAACGATGGTTGCGCCGTCGCGGCCCGCCTCTCCGATCCACTCCACGACGCGCGCCGCCTCCGATTCCGAGATAACTGGCCCCAAGGTGGTCTCAGGGTCGGTAGGGTCGCCCGGCCGCAGGGAACTCAGTTGCGCGGTCAAGCGGTCGACGAAAGGGTCACGCAGCCGGAGCGGCACTAGCACGCGCTGTGCCGATATGCAGACCTGCCCCGCGTTAATGAAGCCGCTCCGAACCGTTTCCGCCGCAGTCTGCTCGAGGTCGGCGTCATCGAAAATGACTAGTGCTGCGTTCGAGCCAAGTTCGCACGTAATCCGCTTCAGCCCAGCGACCCGCGTAATTCTCAGCCCCACATCCCTACTGCCAGTGAAGGAGATCTTGCGCACCCTCTGGTCGGCACAGAGCGCTTCTCCGATCGTCGACCCTGGTCCCAGAATGCACTGCAGTCCTAGCGGCGGAAGACCGGCTTGAGCGAGGCGCCGGACGAGGAATAGTGCGGTGAGAGGTGTACGTGCGGCCGGTTTCAGCACGACGGCGTTCCCGGCAGCGAGGGCTGGACCGACCTTGTGCATGACCAAGAGGGCCGGGTAGTTGAAGGGCGTAATCGCGATTACTACCCCACACGGCTCAGGGAGTGTAAAGCCAAGACGGCCTTCCCCGACCGCGGCCGCGTCCATGCTAAGGACTTCGCCGGATATGCGTATTGCTTCGCCAGCGCACAGACGTAGTAGGCTGGGGATGCGCGCCGCCTCCGCTCTGGCCTCCCGAATGGGCTTTCCCTCCTCCGCCGTGATAGTCGAGGCGAGATCCTCGAAGTCGGCCTCAATGAGGGCAGCGGCGCGCTCGAGGATGGATGCACGGCGATGGGCGGGCAGTGCAGCCATCGCCCGCGCGCCCTCGACGGCAGCGTTCAGAGCGACTTCGACATCGTGAACTGACGCGTTGGGCACGGAATCAACAGTCTCATTGCTAAACGGCGACCGTATCTCCATCTGCGAATCTCGCGATACCCAGTTGCCCGCGATGAACATGTCCATATTGGTTCCTCCGCCCGCTACGTACCGCGCCGTCTTGCTATTGGCTACGATTCTCCCCCATCTGCTTCTCGGGAGCGCAGATAGCGCAGCGCTTCTGGATTGACCACGCCATCAACCTGACGTCCCTGCAGCACGTCGACAACTGCTCTCGTGGCTCGAGATACCATGACTCTGATCGAATCGACGCTCAAACCTGCGATATGCGGTGTCAGCACGACATTCGGAAGTTCAAGCAACTGCCTGGACGTCGGTGGTTCGTCCTCGAAAACGTCGAGAGCGGCCGCCCGCACACGTCGGGACGCCAGCGCTTCAATGAGGCTCTCTTCGTCGACGACGCCACCCCGAGACGTATTCACCAGGATCGCCTCTGGGCGCATCAGCGCAATTTCCCGGCGGCCAATGAGCCTTAGTGTCGTCGGGAGGAGCGGCACGTGGAGCGACACTATATCCGCGGACCCGAGCAGTTCATCAAGGTCCACCAGCCTGACCTCATTCGGGGGCTTTACGAAGGGATCGCAGGCCATTAGATTCACGCCGAAACCTCGCAGGCGGCGAGCCACCTCCTGCCCGATCCTTCCAAAGCCCACAAGACCGACAGTGCAACCATGAAGATCCCATGCCGTGAGCCTCCCGGCGCGGTTCCACTCCCCCCTGCGGACAGAGGCGTCGTGCTCAACGACTCGGCGGACGGCGCCCAGTATCAACGCCAAGGTGTGGTCTGCCACAGTCTCTTCGTTGGCGTCCGGCGTTGTGATGATTACGACACCGGCCTTCGTTGCAGCACTGAGATCGATGGTGTCCGTCCCGACTCCCACGCGTGCAACGACCCGCAGTCGCCTAGCACTGTCGAAGACGGAGCGGTCGAAAGGATCCGTGCTGACGATCGCCGCCACAGCGCTGGCCATCAGACGGCTGACTTCTGCGGAAGTGCGCGGACCTAGTTTGGGCGAAAGCTGGATCTGAAGCCCGTTGCTCCGCAGAAGCCCACCGGTTTCCGCGTCGTCGGGGTCGAAACCCGGCCAGGTTACAACGACTTGGTCGACGGTATCGCCGTCAGAAGCACGCGTCACGCCCACCTCACGCGACCGGTCCCTGCCAGCATCGACATGGAAAGACAGGAAGAGCATGATCACCTAAGACGCTCGGACGGGAGGCACTTGAACGATACGGCATGCCGCCGGACCCTAGGACCGGACCGGCCGGCTCTCTGGCCCAGTCGTCATCACCCCGGACCGAGCTACGTCCACCCAACCTTCTGAGGCCGCTGACCTAACCGCGGCATCGACGACCTCGCAGGCACGCAATCCGTCTAGGAAGTCGGGACTGGCAGACCGTTTTTGCGATACGGCTTCCAGGAAGCCTCCAACGGCTATCAGGAAAGCATCACCATACCCCATCCCAAGGCCAGGTACAGGCCAGAATGGTTCCGCTTCTGGATGCATCGGTCCGATGACGATAGTGCGGCAACCTGCTACGTCCTCGGGGTCCTCGGCCGAATAGAAGGACAACTCATTTGCATGTTGCCAGCTGAATCTGACAGCGCCTCGATCGCCAGAGAGCTCGAAGCCAAGATCATTCTTGTGACCGCCCGACATCCAGCTGGTCTGAATAACCCCTGTGGCGCCGTTTTCAAACTCCATAAGCATATCCGTCGCATCGTCCACATCCACCGCGCCGAACTCAGACGGATCTGGTATCGTCCCCCCAGCACCTCGGCGAAAGGAGGAATCACTCACGGCGGTGCCGAGAGGCCGCCTCGTAGTCAATGTGCGCGACCTCGCCAACACTCGGACAATATCCCCTGCCAGGCACCTTGCGATATCAATCACATGCGAGCCCAGATCGCCAATACTCCCTGCTCCTGCCCTCCTCGCCTCGAAGCGCCAACTCATGGGCAGGTACGGGTCAAGGCCATAGTCATGCAAGTAATGGCCGCGGAAGTGCAGGATTCGGCCGAGCCGGCCCTGGACGGCTATCTGTTTCGCTAGTTGTACGGCAGGCCACTGCCGGTACGCAAAGCCCACTTGATGAACAATGCCTGCTTCAGATACGGCCTCATACATCTTCCGTGCCGAGGCCGCATCTGCCGCAAGGGGCTTCTCGCAGAAAATGTCCTTCCCGTGTCTCGCCGCGTCAATCGCGATCTCGGCGTGAGTGTCGTTTGGCGTCACGATATCCACTAGGTCGATATCCGGTGACCGCGTGATCTCACGCCAGTCACTGGCAGCTTCTTCCCATCCCAGCCTCGCGGCCCCAGTCCGTGCAAGATCCATGGTGACGTCGGCAATCCTTACCCGTCGTACGTCGGGAAGCGAGGGCCAGTAAAACCTGGAAACGCTGTTGTAGGCCAGGCTGTGAACCCTGGCTATGAAGCCGGAGCCCACCATCCCCACACGAACTGCCCTCACTCTCCTCAAACCTCCCGTGAGGCGTTGTTGAGTCCTTCCCGCCCCACGATCAACCCGACAATCTCGCCTTCGTCTGTCTCTTCCACCCTTCTTACTCCGACGACATGTCCCTGTCGCATGACACAAATGCGATCCGCTACAGAGAGGACGTGGCGCAGGTTATGGCTGATAATCATGACTGAAGCACCACTTGTCGCTAGGTGCTGAATGAGATCCAGCACCATCGTGGACTCCCTAACCCCTAAAGCGGCGGTGGGCTCGTCCATGAGAACGATGCGTCCACCCTGCAAGATAGCTCGTCCGAGCGCGACTGCCTGTCGCTGGCCTCCTGACAGATTGCCCACCAGCGTGCGAACCGAGGAGATCCTGATCCGAAGGCTTCCAACTACTCGCTGGGCTTCCTGTTCCATACGACGCCTCTGCACGACACCGAATCGACCACTTGGCTCGCGACCTAGAAAGAGATTCGCCGTGATGTCGCGCTGATCAACCAAGGCCAGATCCTGGTATACGACGGCCACGCCACGCGCCTGAGCATCGTGCGGACTGTGCAGCTTAACCTCAAGCCCGTCAATCCAGATATGGCCCCGATCGGGAATGACGGCACCGGCCAAGATGTGCATGAGTGTGCTCTTCCCCGCTCCGTTATCGCCTACTAACGCCAAAACCTCGCCATACTCGAGCCCGAGATCAACGTTCTCTACGGCCCTCACCGGCCCGTAGAACTTCGTCAAACCCTGAGCCAGGACGGCCTTGTTTCCATTTCCTTCCGCCATCCCTACCACTCCCACCGAGTCACCAATGCCAGGCGGCTGCAGCGAAGGCGCCCCTGTTCACTGCACAATCCGCTTCCTGAGCTGAATGTCTACCACCACGGCTGTAATGATGATCAACCCTGTCACGAGATGCTCAGCGAAGAGTGAGACCCCCAGGTGGATCAACCCGTTCGCAATAAGCGTAAGGATAGCGGCTCCAATCGCGGTCCCCACCACACTGCCAGCGCCGCCGAACAGATTTGTTCCCCCGATCACTACAGCCGCGATGACCGCAAGCTCGTAGCCGGTCCCGGTATTGGGGTTGCCAGACTGAATCAGACCGATGAGCAATACGCCAGCGAAGCTGCTTAGGACACCTGATAGGACAAAGCAGATAATCTTGACTTGGTTCGTGTTGATTCCCGCCCGCTTTGCTGCGAGCACGTTACCTCCAGTGGCGTAGACATGGTAGCCAAAGCGGCTTTTTGCGAGAATCCAAGCGCCAACAGCGACAATCAGCGCCCCCCACAGCAGGTGCACTGATATAGGGCCAATGTACCCCCCAGTAACCTTCGTGAACCACGATTGCTCCTGGAAGTTGATGGGGAACCCGCCCGTAAGAAGCAGCGCAATGCTCTTCAGCATGAACATCATGGCCAGCGTGAAGATCAGGGAAGGCATCCGGGTCAGGATGACGCCGATTCCGTTCACTAAACCGACCAGTGCACCGGCCGCCAGCGCTGCTCCAGCTGCCATGAACGGGTTCCAGCCGAAGTAGTCAATCATCATGGCGAGCAGTATGGTGGCAAGTGCGAAGTTGGCGCCAACTGAGAGGTCGATCTCGCCCGCAATGAGGAGATAGGTCATGCCAACCGCAATGATGACTACGATAATCGTCTGACGCGCAGCTCCAAGCAAATTTTCGGCATCTCGAAAGTTTTCACCGCCCAGAACAGCAAACACAACGAAGAGGAGGACTGCCATCACCAGAAGGGCCAGCTCGCGGCTGCGCAACAGGACATCCATCCGCGCCCGTAACTGCTCAGTTCTATGCGCGACTCCCTGGACGGTGCTTTCGTGACCGACCCCGTGCGCATTTGCACTCGGGGAGACGGAACTACTGCGCGCCGGACGGTCGCCCGGCTCAGGCCGGTGCTGACCTGTAGATCCTCCTATTGTTGGTGGTTCCATGCCAAATTCCCCGCCCCTCGAGGGCACACACGTGGGCTATGGTCCCCCTGCAGAAAGGACGCTTCGTGGACACAACTTGCTCGCTCAACCTCGTGTTAGGCCATCGCTCACCTCCTCACGACAAACTACCGCGACGCAGAGCGTCAAACTCCTACCACGGCACGCCTCGCCGATCAGGCCGGGGCCCTCGACTACCTGACCTTAATCTCCGTTACGCGCACCTTGCGCCACGCCTCTTCGCGGGCAGCCACTACAGCCAAGTTCTCCTCTGTGACCACCTCAGGCCCGGTCTGGTAGTCCTTAGGTGGGTACTTCCGCTCCACAGCCATGTGTCCCAGAGCGCATGTGACCCATCCCTGAGCGTAAGGGTTCTGACCTAGCGACCATTGGATGTTCTTCTTCTTCATGTGCGTCATCACGCCGGGGAGTAAGTCGAAACCACCGTTGGCAAACTTTCCCTGCAGCTTGTTCTGGTCCATGAAGTCGCCCAGATACCAGTCGCCCCAGTCGGTATGGGCGAACGCGACGATCTTGCCCTTGTCCGCTGACCACTTCGCTTGAATGCGCTGAAGCGCCGTATTCTCGTCCAAATCAGACGCAAACTTGCTCCAAGTGAAATTCGTACCATTCTTTTTGTTGTAGTCTTTGATAGCATCAATAGTGTACTTTGCGCGTGTTTCAAGGTTCGGCGCTCCGGGGACGATCAAGGTAACAACGATTTCGCCGTCCTTCCGGCCTGTCACTTGCTGAGCGTACTTCGCCGCCAATTGCCCGTTGATGTATCCGGAATCTTCATCGGGCATGCCAACCCAGGGAATACCATACTTCTCCCGAACCGACCTCGTCTGAGCGTTGAAGCAGATCACGGTGATCCCCCGCTTCATGGCCTGCTCGATGACCCGGTTCTGGGCGGTGGGATCGGAGATCGTCATGGCGAACACATCAGGTTTGGTCGCTAGAAGCCTCTCCAGGACGTTTACAATCTCCGGAACATTGTCGGCCTTCTGCGGTCCCGTGAACTGGTAGTCCCACCCCGCCAGCTTCGTGAACTCCTTCACGCCAACGATAATCGGAATAAAGAAGGGGTCGACGCTGTGCGTCATGAAGACGATTCTTCGCCGCTTTCCGGGCGCAGCTCTCGCCACAGGCACGTCAGCAGCAAAGGTCGAAAGGAATTGCGGCATGGACATCGCCGCACCGCTCAACGCAGCCGCCTTCAGCAGGTCCCTTCGTGAGATTGTCCCGCCGGTAGGTGAAAGCTCGCCGACAGGCACATCGGCTCGTTCCTCCTGCCTTCTCTTCCGACTCTTCACATCCGCACCCCCCTTGTTCTGTAATATGCATCTGCCTCTGCCACACACGCCTTCCATCGACAGGTCGCCAACCACCCATTGCCAATCGAGGTTCCCGGACGAATCATGCCCGCGTCGCCGTCGGCGCCTCCTCGACGCGCCGACGCGCCGGCAGCGGGAATTCCGCCCAGCCGGGGAGGGTGTTCCCTGACGCAGGAAACTCCCGCGCCGTTCGGACATCCAGCACTGCCGGACGCTGAGCCGAGAGTGCACGTCCAAGAGCCGCCCTGAGACCTTCCCTCACCTCGACGGTCTCACCCCACACGCCAAAACCGCGCGCCACGGCAGCCAGATCGGGAGTGTACCATTCGCCGCTACCCGCGAGCCTCGACTCAGTGGCTACTATGGAGTCGAGGCCAAAGAGCCGGGCCTGCATGTCGCGAATGCTCAGGTACCCGGAGTTGTTGGCGACACAATAAACAACGGAAACTCCGTATTGCACTGCAGTAGCTAACTCTTGCACAGTCATGAGAAAGTCACCCTCGCCGAGCACCCCAACTACTGCTCGGCGAGGACTCGCTAACTTCGCACCGATGCACGCTGGTACGGTGAAGCCCATGGTCGAGAAGCCGCCAGCGGAGAGGTGTGTCCCCGGCTCATACACTGGAAACTCTTGATACAGCTGCCCCTGAGTATGTCCCGAGGACGAGACCACGATGGCGTCACGCGGTAGGACCTCACGCAGTTCCCGCAGCAGGAAGCTCGTCGTAAGATGATCAGACTCGCTTTGCTCCCGAACAAGATCGAGCCACTCCTGCTGCAGTCGCTCAAGCTCCTGCTGGCGCTCACCAGACTCCCATGCGCGGCGCGGCGTGCGGTGCTCAATAAGCTCACACAACTCCGTCAGCCCGGCTTTGAGATCGCAGAGCACACCGACCTCGACAGGGTAGTTCCTACCCAGCTCTATTGGGTCGATATCGAACTGCACGACGCGCTGGGGCGGAATCGAGAAGACCTCGCCGGGTTTGTAACTTCCGGAAGCCCATTCGCTGAACCGGAAACCAAGTGCAATGAAGAGGTCAGCGTTCCGGGCGATAGCGGTTCCGCACGTCGATCCCTTCGGCCCCGTGTAGAAGGCATTGAGAGGGTGATCTTCTGGGATGACCCCCTTCGACTGCGTGGTCGTAATCACTGGAATCCCGAGCCACTCCACCAACCGACGGAGCTCGAGGGCTGCGTCGGCAAGGAAGAGCCCACCGCCCGCCAGTACAACCGGCCGTTCGGCACTTAGGATCGCTTCCGCCGCCAGGTCAACCGCCGCGGGGTCCGGCCTTAGACGCAGTGATCGGGGGTGAAGCATCAATGGGTCAGGCACCGGCTGATCAAGCCCCATCGCCTGAACGTCCATAGGGAGCTCGATGTGGACCGGCCCCGGGCGGCCACTGGTGGCGAGGCGGAAAGCGGTAGGAAGCACCCGGGGTACCTCACTCGCCGAACGGATGGACCACGAACGCTTGACAACTGGCCGTGCCATCTCCCCAAACTGGCTTGTCCCATGATGAGAGATATCCTGAATCGCGCCTCGTTCCAGAAAATACGTCTGGCAGTTGCCTGTGATTACCACGACCGGGATCGAGTCGGCCATCGCCGTGGCTAACCCAACGAGCGTGTTGACCGCGCCGGGACCGACGGACGTGAACACGACAAGCGGTCGACGGGTGACCCGGGCCCATCCATCCGCCAGGTGCACAGCGGATTGCTCGTGACGGACCATCACGGTCTTGATGCGATCTCGCCGACGGGCGAACGCGTCGCAGAGGGTGAGAATGCCGTGGCCTGGTATCCCTACGGCGAACGGAACACCTTCCCTGACGATGTACTCGGCAATGAAGTCACTTGCGGTCATCTGATCGTTTCGGATTCTCATGCTCTCCCACCCGTTCATGGAATTTGGGCCATCGTGAGCGACGGAACATGACGTTCAGGTGCAGCAGATGTGAACCCTAAGGCCCTGGAAAGCTCCAGGGCTGTCTGCGTGGCGATCTTGCCCACCTCGGAAAAATGCTTTACGAGCAATCGCGATGATGGTGCGGAGATGCCAAGCGCGGCCACGACACCACCGGATGCGGAGAAGACCGGTGCCGCCACACAACGCAATTCGAGACTGTACTCTCGATCGTCGGTGGCATATCCGCGCTCGCGAATCGTCGCCAGTTCGCGAAGCAGGTCAGTTCTATCGACAATCGTGTGCTCGGTAAATCTTTGCAATCCGCCGTCAGAGAGATGCTCATACCGCGCAGGGAGATGGGCCAGCAGTGCCTTCCCGACTGCCGTGCAATGGTATGGCACCTGTTCTCCTAGGCGCGGCTTTACCGTAACGACGCTCTTGCCAGTCTCTTGAACAAGATGAATAACCTCCTTGTCATTAGGAACACTGAGATGTGCCGCTTCCCCAGTGCGATTGCGGAGAGACACGACGTACGGGAAGGCGGTGCGAACCAAGTCGGTTCGCTCCATTATGTGCCCCGCCAAGGCAACAATTCTCAGCGTCGCCGCATAAACTCGTGGGGAAGACTCTATCACATACTCTTCGGCTATCAGGCGGCGAACAAGCCGCCGTACTGTTCGAGGATGGACTTCAAGTTGTTGGGCTAGTTCGACTTCAGTATGCGGACGCAGGGCAAGGCATTCCAGCGCTCGGAGCGTCCGAACTACATGCCATGATTCCGTTTTCAGCATTGGGCCCTCCTGCGGCCCTCGGGGGTATTAAAGCAATCGTTGCGCGCATGGTCAAGATTGTCAAGCATTGGACAAAAATGTCCGACGCAGGGATCCTCCCGGACGTGGTGTGTCTGCGCCCCCTCCCGCCGTGTGTGAGGCTGGGGTCCCCTCAGGCCGCTGGCCGACAGGACCCGAAGTGGCGGTATCCCACGGGGGGATCCTATTCGTTCCCCTCCTGCCGTGTGTGAGGCTGGGACCCCCGCGGTCGGCACGATGGGACCCGAAGCGACGGTATCCTGGGGGACACTCCCTTTCGCCCGTGTGTGCGGCTGGGGACCACCCGGACCCAATGGGACCCGAAGCGACGGTATCCGGGGGGAGCTCTACCTCCCCTTCAGCCCGTGTGTGCGGCTGGGACCCCGCCGGCCGGGCCGATGGGACCCGGATCGACGGTGTCCCGGGGGACTCCCCTTGATGCCCGGAGCCCGAGTGGATAGAGTTCTGGATCGAAGGTTATCCCGGGGAACTTATACCTCCGCCTCGGACCGTGTGTGAGGCTTGGGCCCCATGCAGAAAGCAACATGCTCGTCGGATCGAACCTAGTCATCACGGCGTGGCATTTCACGAGATTCGGCGGGTCTGCCAGCCTAGTGGAACTGATCTCAGCGTCATCCGGCTCCGCAAACCGGCTCCAAGCTGGCTCAGAGAACAGTCCGCCTAGCCCTGCGGGACATTCGATTGTCTGAAGAGGCCAATCAGGTGTGTCTGTAGTGCCTGCTTCGCGCCGGCGAATCCTCTGGCGACTTCGACCAGCTCGGAGTACCGAAAGAATTTATCCGGGTCGGCGAACGTAGTAGGGTTTTCTTTTATCACCAGGAGCTCCCGCCGGCCGTCGTTCGTCACGTCTATTGCGAGATAGGGCGTCCCTTCGTGCGCCACGAAGTTGCGGTGTCTATCAAGCCAGCGAAACCATTCGTCTCCGCCACCGGCTAACGCCGCCCTGAGCTCATCGGTCACTTTGTCTCGGCCACCAGCAATCGGGCGCCCGATGTGAGCACGGACAAGTCGAAAGAGCTTCCTCATGAGCTCCCAGCAGGCGTTGACCTCGAACAGAAGGGCGTCAATGTCAGCGATCAGTTGGTACTTGAGGTCATCGTTCACGGGGAAGGCGAAGCCTTGTGCGGTCTCGGTAAATACGTGCTCTGGCCTGTGACCTTTCGCCGCCTCGTAGAGCTCGGAAGTCTCATGGATGATGCGTTGAGCGACGCGGGGAAGAATTTCTAACCGTATCGAAATGTGGAGACCGAGTTCGCCCAGTTCGTCTGTTAGTGGTTGGATTGTTCCCGCTTGAGAAGCTTCGTTCGCAGCGGTCCAGATTGGCAGAATCCAAGGGTCGCCGCCGAGCATCTGAAGGTGCAACCATCGGGTGACCATCGCCTGCACCTCCTCAAGTCGTGCGCCCGCCGGTACAGCGTAGCACAGCACTTATCGGGATAGGACGGGATGGAAAACGCCACGTAGGCCCTCGCAGTGCCCATGGTTGGCAGATCCTCTTCCGCTCTTGCGGTGCAAGTGAGATGCAAACAATAGTGGTCCCATACCAAAGTCAGATCAGGCGGCAAGAGATGAAAGTGGAGCCCGAAATAGAATAACGAACTGGTGAGGCCGGCTAACCAAGGAGGACAGCCCCCCCCGCCGGCCGGACGGGCCCCGGAGCGACGGTATCCCGGAGGGACCCTATATCTCCCCTCCCAGCCCGTGTGTGAGGCTGGGGCGCAGGGGACCCGGATCGACCCTACCCGGAGGCTCTCCCCGCCCGGCGTGGCAAACCCGCTCGAGGCCGATTCTGCCCAACGGGGTTAGCCATAATCGCTTGGCGGCCACTGGCGAGGCGGCAGCCCAGCTCTCGCCTGTGCGGGAGGCCGGGCCCCGCGCTGGTCCTCCTGCCTGCCTTGTAGCGCCACGAGGCAACTGTCCGCTTAGACACTTGGGGAAGCAGAAGGGGCCGACGTCATCGGGCCAGAAAGGGGATCGATGCCATGAGGCACACTTCACCCGTGTGGCCGCGCAGATCGATGGGGCTGGCGGTCGTGATCCTTGTGAGTCTGGCTTTAGCCGCCAGCTCCCCATCTCAGGCGCAGGGCACGCCTGGGGCGTCGGCGGTGTGGTTCCTCGGGATTTCGCCGTCGCTCCCTCCCGGGGACCTGCTGCAGTTCCGCCTAGCCCTGGCGCACGGAATCGATCGGGCTACCGTTGCTAGAGCGGCTGCCCCTCATGCGGCTCTTCCGGGCGATCAGCCTGCATGGAGCATTCAGCATCCGAGCCTTCCCGGGTACAACCCGGCGGTGCGCGGGCAGGTCTATGATCCAGCACGAGCGAGAGAACTCTTCGGCCAGTCGGGATGGACGTCGGCTATCAGTATCCTGACCACAAGTACCACCTCGAATTGGGTCATCGCGATTGAGAACGCCCTTGCGCAGAGTCTCCGCGCCAGTACCGGCGCCACCGTTTCGTTTGCGAAGGTAGCAAGTTTTGCGGTCCTCACCTCATCCGCACGATCGGGAAAAGTCCCCATGTGGTTGTATGGTTGGCGGGCCGACCCCCGGGATTTCGGATACCCGTCAATACCGTTGGGGCTGGCTCATGAATACTTCATGTCCGACCCTGAGATGCGCGCGCTGGTTGAGCGGGGAGCTGCTCAAGAGGTGGAGCAGATGCTGCTCGATAAGGCCCTAATAATCCCTATCATTTTCTACTTTTCGCGCTAAAGAACGCGGCCCACTTCTTCGCGACCTGGTCTATCGTATACTACCGGGGCGGCTTGCACACGTGGTTAGACAACGAGAAGGCCGAGAAGCCGATGCAGGTAGAACTTATCCTGTACCGGTTTGCGGGCTACAAACCGCACAACCATTAGCAACTCAGGTGTGTCATCCCGGGGGCCCCCCAACCCCCCACCGCCGTGGGCCCCCCAATCGACGGTACGGGGGCGGGGAGGGGCGCCATTTCGCGTCTTGATCTCTTGAGCGACACTCTACCGCCGGTTGCGGCGCGGCCTGCCGCATCGCAAGGTGGGCCGCGTTGTCCCTTTTGATCTAGACGCAGGCAAAGACTGTCAACCTCGGTTCCTTGGTTGACAGATCAGCCCGGCCGTGCTACGGTTGCCGTGGAAGGAGGGCAGCAATGGTACCTCGGCGCAAGGGTCAGCAGAGCGACCAGCTCCGAGTCGCCGGCTATGCCCGCGTGAGCACGGAGGAGCAGGGCCAGCAGGGCGTGAGCCTCTCGGCCCAGCGCGAACGCATCGAGGGCTACTGCACCGCCCGCAACTGGCATCTGCTCCGCATCTACACCGATGTGGCTTCCGGTAAGGACATGAAGCGGCCGGGGCTTCAGCAGCTCCTCGAGGAGGCGAAGCGCGGGGCGTTCGAGGTCGTCGTCTTCACGAAGCTGGACCGGCTCTCCCGCCGGGTGCTCGACTGGGGACGGCTTCAGGAGGAGATGCGCCAAGTCGAAGTGGGCCTAGTGAGCATTGGCGAGGGGCTCGACGACACCACGCCGATGGGCCGGGCAATGGCGAACATTGTGGCGACCTTCGCCCAGCTCGAGCGGGAGGTCATCGGCGAGCGCACCGCTGCGGCGCTCCGGTACAAACGTGAACACTTGCACGTTTACGGGCACACGCCGTACGGCTTCAAGCGGAAGGGCGACCAGCTCCTGCCGAACGCCTCGGAGCTGGCCGTGATCGAGGAGATCTTCACCCGGCGCGCGGCCGGCGCGAGCCTCCGTGAGATTGCCGGCGCGCTGGCGGAGAAGCGCGTGTTGTCGCCTGCAGGCAGGGCGGAGTGGTCGGCCGAAGGTATCAGGAAGATCCTCCGCAACGCCCCCCTCTATGGCAAAGTCATCAACGGCCTGCTTTGACCAGGCCGAGGGAGAGGCTCGCGCCACGTTCCAGCCCCTCCTCGCCTAGCCCCAGCCCTTCCCCCTCGCCGCCCCGCTGACCCCGGTCCTCGAGCATCCTGGCGCTCGCCCCAGGCCTTCCACAGGCCAGGCCCGGCATCAGCCACAACCACGTCTGAGCTCCAGCGACCCCACTAATAGCGCCTGAGGCTGGACCCTCGCACCCCTTTCACCGTTACCCGCCCCGCCTGTGCACTCCACGAGGTCACGGGAGCACAGGGGGCAGGGCCGAAGCACGTGCTGGCGATCTTGGAGGACACGCTCGAGTCTACCCCCCAGGGGGGTGTGGGGAGGCGAGTGGGGAGCAAATGGGGGTGCTGTTGCACCTGAAAGAGAGAATTGCACGGAAGGGCAAACACCGCTCTGGGCGAGGGTTTCGGCCTCTTCTGGATGGCTCGCTCTGGCCCAATTTGGCGGGAGTCCCACCAGGGCTGACCAGAACACAGCAGGAGAGGGGTGTGTCACGCTCAAACCCGCGTCACGGAGTTTCAGCGTTTCAGGACAACAGGACACCCTCGAGGAGGGAAGGGGTACGTATATTTCACTTTCACGCAGAGGCGCCCACATACCTACCCTCTTTGTCCCTGTCCTGTTGTCCTGAAATCTAATCATCCCGTGCTGAACCAGTATCTGGAGCGGGAGTTGTGAGTTGTTGGGCAGGACAACCCGCGTCCTGCTCCTGTCCAGCCCCTTTGCCGCGTGTAGGAAACCCGCATCTGGAGCGGGGGTTGTGAGTCTTTGAGCAGGACGACCTGCTTTTTCCAATTCCGGTACCTCGACGAAAGCCGCATGTTGAAGCGGGGTTCCTCTGACCCGCCATCCTCGGAGTCAGACTTCCTTCACACGGAGGCTAGCTCTCACATTCTCTTTGGTAACGCCGATAACAAGGTGATCACCGGAAAACGCGCCCGCCCAGAAAGGAAGAACCCGTCACTCGCCGACCAACGCCACCGAACCACTGCCGCTGGGCGACGTCAGCCGGCAATCGCGCACCCAGCCAGTCCGGAGGAGATCCTTCCAAAAACCCTCGCGGGTCCCGCCGCAGGCCTATATTGCGCGCAAGTGTTGACAAATGCACGCTTCGTGCGAGAATAGGAAGTAGAGGGGGAGATCGATCCAATAAGGAGGTAGAAACCATGATCAAATACCCCAACGCCAGCTTCCGGCTTGGCGATTTAGCTGACGAAGTGGCCGCGCGTGGGAAGAACGCAGGCCAGGTCGCAAAGCGCGACTTGGCCAGATACTACTTCCTCCTGCGCCGGGTCCTTCCACGATTCGACGAAGAACAAGCAGGCTTTATCCTTGAGAGCATTCACCGCTTGCAGTCTATCGCGCCGCAAATCACGCAGCGAGGCGGCCGGTCGCGACCTAGCACTGATCTGGTGAAGGAATATAGGAATTCCCTCTGGACAACCGTGCGCTTGGCAGACAACACTTTTGCCCTGTCCGAAAGCTTCAGCGTAGATCTCAAAAAGCTGGAAACGCGGCTCCGCAAACTCCAGCCCTGGGAAGAGCTGGCAGTACTTGATGCTGTGGAACGAGCCCTCCGCCTGAGGGGTTGGGATGCTCGAAGAGCGGCCGTGAAGGTGGGCTTGGCGTGATGGCTTGGCTCGACTCACGCCATTGGGAGCGGACGAAGAGCAGGATGGGAGGTGTGAGACCCGTGGAAAGATCTTGGAACGACACTGCACGCGAGTACCTGGAGCATCTGTTCGGCCCGACAGCTGAGGACAGTTGTATCGAGATTAGAACGAGACAAAATGACACGCCAGGAACCCGTCAACTGTTCATCGCGCACCTGTCTGTCCTGTGCATAGACGAGTTTCCCCCCGATGGCCAGGTCTGGTTTGGAGTCTGTCTGTGTCGCCGCGGCGCCACGCGTAGGAACATAGAGGAATTGACTTGGGCCACCTGCCTCCGGGCCGACCTCGATGCCGTGGACAACAAGGAAGAGAAGATAAGGGGACTTAACCGCCTTGTATATCCGCGTACGATCATCGTCGATAACGGCGGCGACCTGCACGCGTATTGGAAGCTTGACCGGGCTGCCGTCCCCCGGGCCAAGTTGAGCCGATGCTGGCCACCATCGATCGCACACAACTGACGGGCGGGTTCTTAGAGTCCCTCCTGGGCCCCCTTCCCCGCGACTCGTGCCTGGAGGTCCGCCGCAAGCACAACAGCGACCAGGGCATCCGCCAGGAGTTCTATGACTCGATCCAGGGTCTCTACCCGTCCCGGTACAGCCGTGACGAACACTGCTGGTTTGGCGTCTGCCTGCGGAGGCGGGGCACCCGCACGGGCCGCGCCACGGATTTGACATGGGCGCCAGTGGTCTGGGCGGACTTCGACAATGTCGAGGACAAAGCTGCGCTGGTGGAGCAGCTGCTGCGGCTCAGGATCCCGCCGACTCACATCGTGGACTCGGGCGGCGGAATCCACGCCTACTGGCGGCTGACCCACCCGATGAATGTTCGCGACGAGGAGCAGGCCATGTGGGTCCGCGAGGTGGTCCATGGCCTCGCCATCGAACTCGGCGCGGATCCCACCGTCCACGACCTGCCTCGGGTCCTCCGCCTCCCCGGCACGTTCAACAGCAAGCACAAACCGGCTCGGGAGGTCACGGTCTTGCATACCGACGCGGGGCGGCGGGTGTCGATGGAGCAATTGGAGGAATTCCGGCGTCCCATCGTCCCGCACTCCACCACCCCTGTCACTCTGCCCGTTTCTGCGCCGCCAATCCCCGTGGATCAGCTGCGGGTCAGCGACCGCTGGAAGAAGCTCATCCGGAGCGGCTGGTTGAAGGGGAGCGGTTACCCGTCGAGGAGCGAGCTAGACCACGCCGTGATGGTGGCACTCCTGCGCGCGGGGCATACGCCTTCGGAGATCACTGCGGTTTTCCAAGACCCGGCTAACGGAGTCGGCGAGAAGTACCGGGAGAAAGAGGCCGATGGTCCCCGCTACCTCGCGATCACGCTCGCCTCGGCGCGGGAGTACATCGCGCAAGGGAGCAAGCTCAAGCTCGAGGACGGCGTGATGAAAGCCTACCGCGTACACCGGAATGCCTATCAGACCATCTACTCCAAGCCCATCATCCCCCTCGCCCGCCTCCGTGGGGCGACCGACGCATGGCATGTGCGAGTCGCAGGTGAGCCTCCCATCATCCTCGACAGCGAGGCTCTCGCCAGCGCCCATGCCCTCAAGCGCGCCCTGCCGCCTGTAGGGGCGTGGACGGGAACCGATCAGGACGCGCAGCTCTTGATCCCGTACTTCGAGAGCCACGCCGTCCCAGAGAAGACCTCAGTTGGGACGATTGGTGTGCACGGTGATCGCGTGGTCTTCCCCAACGCCGTCCTCGGCCCCGCGGGTCTGGAGACCGATCCTACACTCGTCTACACGGGCTCCTACCGTGCCGCAACGCTGCGCCTGGTCGAGGACTGGGCGGAGCTTGCACGAGCGATTGGACGTATCCTCTTGGGGCTCCACGAGCCGGGTCCCATTTACGCCATCGCAGGCTGGTTCCTCGCAACGTTCGTCGCACCGCAGATCCGGGAGCTGGCGAGCCAGGGATTCCCGCTCTTGAATGTCTACGGGAACACGGGCTCGGGGAAGACGACGTTGCTTTCCCTGCTCTGGCGAATGACCGGATCGACCCGTCTCCCGATCAGCATTCGCGGGAGTACAGACTTCTCACGCACGATGAACCTTTCGAGTTCGACTACCCTACCGATGGTTCTGGACGAACACCGCACGGGACCCGGGCTCGCCCAATTCTACGCCGCCCTCCGTGAAGCATACACGGCGGAAGAGCATGAGCGGGGGCGCGCTGACCTTACCGTTGTGCGTCTCCCTCTCACTTCCCCAGTTGCCGTCGCGGGCGAATCCGCTCTTCCCGATCCCGCCCTCCGCCACCGCGCCCTTATGGTCAGGCTCTCGCACGAAATGCTTGGGCCGGCCACCCCACCATCCCTGCGGAGGCAGGCAAAGGCGGAATTCGAGGCGCTACCGCTGGAGGACTTCAACGGCGGCTTCTATCAGGATATCCGGTCCAAAGACGTGCGAGCTCTTTGGCGTGAGGAATCAGCACGGGTGGGGCGGCTAATGCAGCTCGGCGCGGACGACCGCAAGCGGTTTGCGTTCATCACCGCTCTGGTCGGCCTCCGGCTTTTCGAGGACTTTCTGCCCGGCTACGATCCCGATGCGGCGGCGGCGGCCATGGCGCGGATGTCAGACGACGAGGAAGAGCCATCCCTGCTGCGGTTGCTCATACTAACGGTGTTCAAGTTGCTCCAGCAACGAGAGCTTCGAATCGACCAGGATCTGAAGATCGAGAAGGATCGAATCTTTTTCAACCCCACGACCGTCCTGTTCAAAGTCAGCGCGTACCTCCGGCGAGAAGACCGTGATCTCCCGACGAGCGAGGACGCGCTGCGGGAGGCACTCCGGGCTGAGTATCAGGAGCATGACGGACAAGGCATTGTGCACAGCATGCGCACGGGCAAGTGGCTCGGTGGGACTTCGAGCAAGGTGATCGAGTTGAATCTGAAAGCCGTCGAGCAAGCGTATGGAATCGATAGAAAGCAATGGGAGGCAATCCACGATGCAACCCTCCTCTTCAGAGAGTAAACACCAGGAGTCCGCTGCGGAGCGGTGGGAGCGTTGGCGTGCAACTCAGCCAGCAGCCCGTCGGCGTGCTCTCACGCGCACAGAACAGCGTCGGATGGCCCAGAAGGCCAGCGTCAAGACGCGGCGGCACAACGCAGCCCTTCGCGAACGACAAGCTCATCAGGATGCGGCTCTCCAGGAGTCGGAAGTACGCGAGCAACTGCGGAAGGGCGTGGCGCTCCTGTCGGCCCACCCCCCCTTCGCGACACCGGTGGTCAAGGAGAAGATGCTGTGGCAGCCCTTCTGGCTGCAAAATCGGTGGCCCCTCCTCTTCGTGAACGACACCGCCCTGCACGTCGTCCAGACTCTCTTTGGAGGCCGCAGCCCTCAGTGGGTCAGGCCGTTGCCATGGGGTCTTCCGCGTTATCATTCGCGGCTGACTTTCGACCGGCCGCCGAAATCGTGGTGGCTGTTAGAGGATGACCTCGTCCTGGCGATGTGGCTTCGGACTGCCGAGGAGGAGGAAGAGCACCGTGGGGCGCCGTTCATCCACGTAATAAAGGTCTATTACCTCAAACCCCACGACCTGCTGAGCCACCATGACCGACACAACATGCCCTATGAGGCCGTGGCGTGGGACCCGATCCTGGGAGGTGATCTGCTACGGCCTCGACTCCAGGCACGCCCTAATGATCCTCTCCCCCGTGACCAACTGCTCCATCCCGGCGTGAAGCTCTCCGTGGTGCACGTTAACGGCCAGGTTCCGCCCCCTCGCCGCCTCATTCGGCGCATCGTGGAGGCGTGGATCACTGACGGGAAAGGGCGGCGTTTGCCCTGGGCATGATAGGCTCCGTCCTCCCGGCCGTGCGGGGGTGCAGGTCAGCCCCCCATATGATGCGGGGTACAACCGACGAAAATTGGGCCTCTTTGTCACCTGCCCTCCGCGCTTTCCTAGATGGGCTTGCCGATTTGTTGGCCGAATCCGTGGTGGAAGAAGCCGTAGAGGAGGCACGGTTGGTCTCAAAGAAAACCCTTCCTGTTCCGGAGCGCCAGGCATGTTGAGAGCCGCTATCTACGCCCGCTACTCTAGCGCCCTTCAGAATCCATCCTCAATCGATGACCAGATAACCCTTTGTCGGCAGCATGCCGCGCGCTTTGGCTGCATGGTCTCTGACGACCATGTCTACACCGACTATGAGGTCAGCGGAAGTGCAGAGCACCGCGAAGGCTACCAGCGGCTGCTCGCCGCTGCCCGCGCCCGCTCATTTGACGCAATCATCGTTGAAGCGCAAGACCGCCTCTGGCGAAACCAGGCGGAGATGCATGCCGCTCTTCAGAGGCTCCAGTTCTGGGGGGTAAAGGTCTTCTCTGTAGCAACCGGTGCGGACCTGACAGACAAAGCCGGCAAACTGATCGCCACTGTGATTGGCTGGAAGGACGAAGCATATCTGGAGGACCTGCGGGAGAAGACCCGTCGTGGGCTTGGCGGCCAGGTTCGACGCGGATTCAGTGCGGGCGGCCGAACATATGGTTACCGCACTGAGCCCGTAACGGACACAACGCGAACCGACGCGCACGGAAATCCCGCCATGGCGGGTTACCGGAAGGGAATCGTCGAGGAAGAGGCTCAGGTTGTTCGCCATATCTTCGAGGAATTCGCCTCGGGCCGCTCTCCAAAGGCGATCGCCCGTGATCTAAACCGTGACCAAGTCCCTCCGCCCCGGAAGCGCCGAACACGGGGCTGGACCTGGACTGCCATTGTTGGCAACCGTTTCCTCGGCACGGGAATCCTCAATAACACCATCTATATCGGTCAGGTGGTCTGGAACCGATTCCGCTGGGAGAAGAACCCTGAGACGGGGAAGCGGGTGCCTCGTCTTCGGCCGCAGGATGATTGGCTGGTAATAGAGCATCCCGAGTTGAGGATCGTCCCTCAGGAACTCTGGGAGCGGGTCAAGGCCCGGCAGGCGGAGGAGGTACGGACGGCGGAGGGCAGGCCGAAGCGACAACGCCACGGCCGGTACCTCTTCAGCGGCCTGCTTCGTTGCGGGGCATGCGGCGCCAATTACGTCGTCTACAACAGCACGTACTACGCTTGTTCTGCCCACACTAACCGAGGGAGCGCCATTTGTCCGAATAGCAAGGTGGTCCGCCGGACCCGGCTCGAAGAACGCCTGCTCGCGGCTATCCACGAAGAAGTCTTCACCCCTGAGGCAATCGCCTATCTCTGCGAGCGAACAGAAGAGGCCATCCGGCGATTAACGCGGCAACGGGCCGAGTCAGCAAACAAGAGGGACCTGGAACTGCAAATCGCACAGGCCCTCAGGGAGCGCGAGTACATCAAAGAGGCCATCCGCCGAGGTCTGTTTGGCGATATCACTCGAGAGATGCTTGAGGAAGTGGAAACCCGGATCCGCCGGCTTCGTGCTCAACTGGAGACTCCGGCGCTAGACGAAATCCCGGCCTTCAACCTTCGGGAGGTCGTCGAATCCAAGCTGAGGGACCTTGCAGGCGTTCTGGGCCGCGACGTGGAGCGCGCTAGAGCCCTTCTCCGAGACCTTCTGGGGGCGGTGGTACTTCAGCCCACCGCAGAGGGCATAGTTGCCGAACTGCAGGGAAACGTTGAGGGCCTCCTCCCACTGGAGAAGGCCCTTACTGGTTTAAGTGGTAGCGGGGGCAGGATTTGAACCTGCGACCTTCGGGTTATGAGCCCGACGAGCTACCGGACTGCTCCACCCCGCGTCGACAACCTACATTATACGGGAGTCCGAGGGGCTGTCAAAGACCCCAGAGAGCCCTGCGTATGACCGCCGCCGGCGCCAGGGCGGCCCCTTTTCGTTCCTTACCCCAGCCGCGGCGCCGTGACGGGCCGAACTCCCAGGGCCGTCTCGACGTCGGCGACGTGATTGTGAATCGTGATCTGCGCAGAGCCAGCATACAGCAGGCCGACCGCACTGAGGGCAGCGTTCATCAACAGGCTGCCGGAGTCCCCGCCCGCCGCCATGGCCGTCGTAACGATCTGGTGCCGGAACTGCGCCACCCCGGACGCGCCGTAGCCGACGTTGACCGTAGCGTTGACGGCCAGGACACGCCCGACGGT
>Ga0209641_10000991_pt1 | contig 25746 bp, 25 predicted proteins | sample RifCSP16_1_FD_184022 | JGI IMG/M metagenome (GOLD analysis project Ga0209641, IMG submission 184022) | Soil microbial communities from Rifle, Colorado - Rifle CSP2_sed 16_1 (SPAdes) (version 2) | ecosystem: Environmental > Terrestrial > Deep subsurface > Rock core/Sediment | place: Rifle... | reverse complement strand
GCCCCTCGGAGCGGGCCGCGGCGAACGCGTCGCCGAAGCTCACGTTCGCGCGCGCCACGCCGCCACCTGATCGACGTCCTTGTCGCCGCGGCCACTCAGGCACATCACGACCGTCTTGTGGGCGAGCGCGACCCGTTCCCGGGCGATCCAGGCGAGGGCGTGTGCCGGTTCCAGCGCCGGGATGATGCCTTCGGTACGGCACAGCAGGTCCATGGCGGCGACGGCTTCGCGGTCGGTGGCCGACTCGTAGCGGGCGATGCCGGCGTCCTTGAAGTAGGCATGTTCCGGCCCGACGCCGGGGTAGTCGAGCCCCGCCGAGATCGAATGCGCCTCGAGCACCTGGCCCTCATCGTCCTGGAGCAAGTAGGTGCGGGCACCGTGCAATACGCCCGGCGAACCGGCGGAGAGCGATGCACCGTGGCGGCCGGTGGCGATTCCATCGCCTCCCGCTTCCACACCCACCAGTCGGACCCCGCTGCCGACGAACGGGTGGAACATGCCCATGGAGTTCGACCCGCCCCCGACGCAGGCGACCACGACATCGGGTACCCGGCTCCCCAGTTGAGCGATCGTCTCCTCCCCGATCACCCGTTGGAACTCGCGCACGATCCAGGGAAAGGGGTGGGGGCCGACCACCGAGCCGATGATGTAGTGCGTCGTCTCCACGGTGGCCACCCAGTCCCGGAGGGCGGCACTCACCGCATCCTTCAGGGTCCCCGCCCCCGACGTCACCGGGGTCACCACGGCGCCGAGCATCCGCATCCGTTCCACGTTGAGGGCCTGGCGCCGGATGTCGACCTCCCCCATGAACACCTCACACTCGAGCCCGAGGAGGGCACAGGCGGTGGCGGTGGCCACCCCGTGCTGGCCGGCCCCGGTCTCGGCGATCACCCGCGGTTTGCCCATCCGCTGGGCGAGCAACCCCTGCCCGACCGTGTTGTTGATCTTGTGTGCGCCGGTGTGGGCGAGATCCTCCCGCTTCAGCAGCAGATCGATCCCCAACTCCGCAGACAACCGTCGTGCCGGATACAGCGGCGTCGGTCTCCCCACGAAGTCCCTCAGCAGTGCAGCCAGCTCCGACTGGAATCCGGAGTCGGCGACGGCGGCGACGAATGCCGACTCCAGTTCGGCGAGCGCCGGCATCAGCGTCTCCGGGGCGAACGCTCCCCCGTACTCCCCGAACCGCCCGCGGTGGTCGGGTCGAGCCGTCATCGGGCCGCCTCGACGAACTGCCGCATCAGGTCGGGATCCTTGATCCCCGGCGACCGCTCCACACCGGAGGAGACGTCGACCCCCCACGCGCCGGTGGCCGCGATCGCCCCGGCCACCGACGCGGGGGTGAGTCCACCGGCGATCACGAAGTCGCCCCCGAGCCCGCCTGCCAGGTCCCAGGCGAACCGTCGGCCGGTTCCGCCGTGCACACCCGTGCCACCGGTGTCGAGAAGGGGACGCGCCCCTTCGGGCACCACCGTCAGGTCCGGTGTCCCGGCGGTGACCGGAACCGGGAACAGCACCGCGAGACCCGCTCTGAGGGCGGCGCGGGCGGCGTCCGCGGAATGCACACCGTGCGGCTGCACACCGGACACCCCGGCGAACACCGCGGCGGCGACCACCCACTCGGGATCCGAGTCGACCGTCAGCAGGTACCGCTCGACGGGTATCCCGGCGGCAAGGTCGACAACCCGTTGCAGCGGCACGAACCGAGGCGAGACCGGGGCGACCACGAAGCCGACTGCGTCGGCGCCGGCGCTCACCGCGGCCTCGACGTCCCGGCGCCGGGTCATCCCGCACAGCTTCACCCAGGTCACGAGCGACCTCGCAACGACTCCACGAATCCTGCGGGATCCGGGTGTCGAACCGCGGCCTCGCCGACGAGCACGGCGTCGTAGCCGGCGGCGGCCATCCGGGCCGCGGCGGCCGGAGTCGACACCCCGCTCTCGGCGACGGCGACACAGCCCTCCGGGAGCAAGCGGCGCAGCGACTCTGCGGTGGCGAGGTCCACGGTGAACGACCGGAGGTCCCGGTTGTTCACACCGACGAGGGAGGCGCCGATCGCCGCAACACGACGTGCCTCTCCTTCATCGTGCACCTCGACGAGTGCGTCGATGCCGGCGGCCTCGGCCGCCGCCTGCGCCTCGCACAACTCGGCGTCTGACAGGATGGCGGCGATCAGAAGCACGGCGTCGGCACCCATGGCCCGCGCCTCCCACACCTGCGCCGGATGGAGCACGAAGTCCTTGCGCAGCACCGGGAGCGACACCCGGCTGCGCACGGTCGCCAGGTCGCCGGGGAGTGCCCCGAAGTGATCCGCCTCGGTGAGCACCGACACCCCCGCGGCACCTCCCCGTTCATAGGCGGCCGCCAACGCCGCGGGGTCGAGGTCGGGGGCGATGGCACCCACCGAGGGAGAGCGCCGTTTCACCTCGGCGACGATGGAGAGACCGCCTCCGGTGAGGGCGTCGGAGAATCCCCGCGGCGGAGGGGCCATTGCCGCGGCGGCGCGCAGTGTCGCCTCACGGGCGATCACTCCGGGGAGCCGGGAGCGGACGGAGGCAAGGATCTCGGGCAGCACCGGCGCATCGTAGAAACCCACCCGCCCATCACCGGGCCAAATCGGGGATGCTGACCCGGATCGCGGTGCCGGCGCCGGGAGCGGTGACCACCTCGGCGTCCCCGCCCATCGCCGCAACGAGCTCACGCACGATCGAGAGACCGAGCCCACTTCCCTCGGGGCGGATCGGGCGATAGCGCGTCGCCACGTAGAGCCGCTCGAAGACGTGGGGGACGTCGGCAGGGTCGATGCCGGGACCGCTGTCGGCGACGTCCATCACCAGTCGGCTGCCGCGACGGTGCAGTCCGAGCGTGACCGTGCCGGCTTCCGGGGTGTACCGGAGGGCGTTTTCGAGGAGGTTGCCCGCCACCTGGGCGATGCGGTCGGGGTCGACGTCAACGATGCCGACTTCCTCGACGTCGGAGGCAAGCTGCACCCGGGCGGACTCCGCCCTGCCCCGAAACCCCTCGAGCACACCCTCGAGGTGACCGGCGAGATCGACGGGTTCCGGACGCAGGGTGAACTCCGGAGCCTCGATGCGTGACAGGAGCATCAGGTCCTCGACCAGCCGGCGCAGCCGATCCGATTCGGTGCCCAGAACCCGGGCGACCCGCTCCACGTCCTCGGGGGGGATGCGGCCTTCTTGCATCGCCTCGGCGTAGCCGGAGATCGTGGTCAGCGGGGTGCGCAGGTCGTGGCCCACCGACACCAGGAAGGCCCGCTCACGGCGACGGGCCGCCTCCAGCTGCGCTGCCATCTCGTTGAAGGCGACGGCCACCTCGGCGAGCTCGTCGCCACCATCCACCGGGACCCGCACCGTGAGATTCCCGGCGGCCACGGCCCTCGAGGCATCGTGGAGCTCCCCCAGGCGCCGCCCGGCGAACCGGCTGAAGGAGCCGGCGAGCAGGGCGGCGAGCAGCAGTGCCAGCGCCAGGGCCCAGGCGAACCGCAGCAGCACCTCGCTCCACGGAATCAGTTCCAGACTGGTGCCGATCACCACGACGAGGCTTCCCCGATCACCGATGCGGAACGGCTGGGCCACCGCGGTCACGGACTCCCCGCCCACCTCGGCGTCGAAGCTGAAGGAATCTGCCAGGTCGGCGATTCCCGGCACCTGGGTGATCAGCTCACCCCCATCCCCCAGCACCGTGACCGTCCCCCGGGGACCAACGATGGCGGCTTCGACGAACTCATGGCCCCCGACGAGGGCGACGTCGCGGAGGATCTGGACGAGCCTGCCGCGCTCGCCGAGCCGGCCGCCCTCCGGTGGCAGCTCCGCCTCGATGAGACGCGCCGTCGCCGCCGCCTGCCGGGCGAACTCGGCCCGCGCCGAGGCCTCGACGGAGCGGCTGATCAGCATGGCGGCGGCAAAGCCGCCGACCACGAGGGTGATCACCGCCACCGCCACCATCCCCCAGAAGAAGCGGCGTCGCATCTAGTGCCCCGTCACGTGTCGGGGAATCATCCCTCGAACCGATACCCGACGCCCCAGGCGGTCTCGATGGGAATCCCTTCGAGCTTCTTGCGGAGCTGGCGGACGTGCACGTCGACCGTCCGCGTCTCGCCCAGGTAGTCGTATCCCCACACCGCCTCGAGGATCTGCCCGCGCGAAAGCACCAGGCCGCGGTTTTCGGCGAGGTACCAGAGCAGATCGAACTCACGAGCGGTGGGCCGCACGACCTCGCCGCCGGGCGTGCGGACCTCGCGCCGTCCGGCGTCGATCTCCCACCCTGCCAGGGCGATGATCGCGGGCACCCGCGGCGGCTCCTCGGAGCGGCGGAGCACCGCCTTCACCCGGGCGAGCACCTCACGCGGCGAGAACGGCTTGGTGACGTAATCGTCGGCGCCGACCCCGAGTCCGACGATTTTGTCGACCTCCTCATCGCGGGCGGTGAGCATGATGATCGGGACGTCGGACATGGCCCGGATACGGCGGCAAACCTCGACGCCGTCCATCCCGGGGAGCCCGATGTCGAGCAAGACCGCGCGGGGATCCCGGTCACGGACCGCCTCCAGGCCACGCTCGCCGTTGGGACAGTGAACGAGCCGGAAGCCCTCCTGTTCGCAATACAAGCGGAGCAGGTCGGCGATGGCGTCCTCATCCTCGATCAGCACGACGGTGCCGCGGTTCTGCATGCTCACCTCCCCGCGTCGATCATCGGAACGGACTGTTCGAAGACTGTGAAGCACCGCCGAGACCGCCCCGCACGATCTCCTCGACCGTCCCGGGCGCCTCCCCGCCGTCCCAGCGTACGAGCACGGGGGCACCCGGGGTCGCTTCCCGGCGGAGCAGCGCCAGGGCGGCGGCGCCTCCCTCTCTGGGCGCCACCGTCCCGAGCACACCAACCACCACGCCGCCGACGACCACCTCGGCCCCCCGCGGGGGACGCCCCGCGGCAACGACCACCCGGCGCAGCATCCGATTGACGTGTCCCCGGCTGTCGATCCTGGCCACCAGTTCCTGTCCGACGAAACAACCCTTGGTGAAGGACACGGCTTCGGGCACGAGGCCGGTCTCCTGGGGGATGGTGCCGTCGTCGACGTCGCTGCCGAACCGCGGCTCGCCGGCGGCAATGCGATGGGCGGCCAGGGCCGCGTCGCCCAGGCGCGGGCCCGGCGGCGGCTCGACGGCGGCCACCAGGCGCCGCGGTGCACCCGATGGAATCACCGCCTGGAGCACCGACCCGTCCTCGGACCATCCCGAACCCGGCTCGGGCACGCCGCCCCACACGGAGTGCACCGGGCGCTCGTCCGTTCGCAGGTTCGCCACCACCCGGAACCGGAACCGATCGAGCTCGGCGACCACGGCGGCCCCGGTGCCGGCCGGTGTCACCACGCCGACCGACTCCACGCCGCGCAACACCCACAGGATCGCCCGCAGCTTGCCCCGGGGCTCGAGGAGCAATGACCGCCTCACCTCTCCGGGAGCCATTCCCCGCACGTCCTGGCTGACCTGGCCGTCGAGGAACCCCACGGCATCGGCGCCCTCGACCCACACCAGCTCGTCCGTGCCGATTCCGATCCCGGCCGCGAGCTCAAACATCGTCGGCGGCGGCGATGGCCGCAAGGACCGCGGCGGCCTTCTCGCGGCATTCCTCGTACTCGCGCTCGGGCCGGCTGTCCGCCACCACCCCGGCACCGGCCTGCACCCACGCCTTCCCGTCGGCGGCGACCATCGTGCGCAGTGCAATGGCGGTGTCCATGTTGCCCGAGAAGTCGAGGTAGCCGACGGCTCCGGCATACGGCCCGCGGGCCACCGGCTCGAGCCGGTCGATGATCTCCATCGCCCGCACCTTGGGGGCGCCGGTGACGGTGCCGTGGGGAAATGTGGCGCGGAGCACGTCGACGGGCCCGATCCCGTCCCGCACCGTTCCCGACACCCCCGAGACGATGTGCATCACGTGCGAGTAGCGCTCGATCACCATGAGCTCGTCGACGGACACCGTTCCGAATCGCGACACCCTGCCCAGGTCGTTGCGGGCGAGGTCGACGAGCATCACGTGCTCCGCCCGCTCTTTGGGATCGGCGAGCAGCTCGGCCTCGAGGGCGGCATCCTCGCCGGGAGTGGCCCCGCGGCGTCGGGTACCGGCGATCGGCCTGCTGTGCACCTTGCGGTCACGCATCCTCACCATCAGCTCCGGGGACGAGCCGGCGATCGCCAATCCTGGAGCCCTTACGAAGAACATGTAGGGCGATGGGTTGAGCAGACGGAGCGCCCGGTACACCGAGAAGGGATCGCCGGAGAAATCGACCTCGAAGCGAACCGAGGCGACGATCTGGAAGGCGTCGCCGGTACGGATGTGGCGGATCGCCCTTTCGACGGCGGCGCCGTATTCGACGGCGGTCATCGACGCCGAAACCGCCGGACGGCCGGCGAACGAGGGAACCGTCCGCACCTCCCTGCCGGGTGCGGTGCCGAGCGCGGTCGCCGCCTGCTCCAGGCGTAAGGCGGCATCGTCGTAGTCGGCGGCAGGATTAGGGCCCACGACCACGTTGCGGATGAGCCGGATCCGTTGTCCGAACCGATCGAACGCCGCAAGGCTCCCGACACCCAGCCACAGCATCTCGGGAAGGCCGCGGTCGTCGGTGGGGCGATGCGGCAACCGTTCGACGTACCGCACCGCGTCGTACCCGAGATACCCGACCACGCCGGTGTGCAGCGGCGGCATGCCGGGGAGCTCGGGCACGGTGCATCGCCGCAACAGGCTCTCGAGGGCGATGAAGGGATCGCTGCGGTCGATGGGGAACTGCGCTCCCTCGAGCTCCACGACCCCGTCACGGGAGCTGAGGATGAACAGCGGGTCCCAGCCGAGGAAAGACCAGCGCGCCCAGCGGTCTCCCCCCTCCACCGACTCGAGCAGGAACGAGGGGCCGCTCCCGGCGAGAGCGCCGAATGCGCCGACGGCCGTGACGGTATCGCCGAGGACGTCGGCCCAGACCGGCACGATCGCGTGCCCGCCGGCCAGACGGACGAACTCCTCCCGGGAGGGACTCAGGCGCATCGCCGCCGAGGGTAGGACTGCTTCCGGCGGATGCCCCGATGAATCAGACGTTCCAGAGAAACCCGGGGAGGACCTGCTGGAACCACCGGTTGAGATCGACGAGCCGCCCGGTGACCATGAGCAACCCGAACCCGGCCAGCAGCAGTCCCGACGTGACCGTGATCGCGGTGAAGTGCCGCTTGAACCACCCGAAGGCCGAGTAGGCCTTGGTCATCGCCAGACCGGCGCCGACGAAGGGGACTCCGAGCCCGAGCGAGTACACGAACAGGAGGAACATTCCCTGGGCGATCGTCTCCTGGGTACCGGCGACGGTGAGGATCGCGCCGAGCATCGGCCCGAGACACGGGGTCCAGCCGAAACCGAAAGCGACTCCCATCACCGGCGCCGCCCACGCCCCAAGCCGCGATGGGCGCACCTCGAGACGCCGCTCCCGCATGAACGGGTTGAGCAGCCGCGGGTTCCACAACGCGCTCACCGCGACAACGACCCCGAACCCGACCACCAGCCATCCGGCGACCGTTGTGACGGTGCCCTGGTTCTGATTCAGCATCTTCCCCACCGAGGTGGCGGTCGCGCCCAGGGCGACGAACACCGCGGTAAACCCGGCGACGAACAACAGCGTGACCCGCAGCATCTTTCCCACCGATGCCTTGCCCTCTGCGAGGTCGGAGGCGGAGTAGCCGGACATCATCGACAGGTACCCGGGGAGCAAAGGAAGCACGCACGGCGACAGGAACGACAGCGCTCCGAACACGAATGCGGCGAACACATTGACGCTGGCGATCTCCACGATGCTCCCGGGATGGGCGTGCCGTGCAACGCTACCGGCGCCCCGGCGGTTCCCGGTAATGTCGTTCGCCATGCCGACCATTGCCGAATGGCATCAGTTCGCGGTCCGCACCGGGATCGTCGTACGCGCCGAGGCCAACGAGGCGGCGCGTCATCCGGCCTACCGGATGTGGATCGACTTCGGGGACCTCGGCATCCTCCAATCCTCCGCAAAGATCACCGACCACTACCGCGCCGCCGAGCTGGTCGGCACCCAGGTGATCGCCGTGACGGGGTTCGCCCCGCTCCACGTCGCCGGGTTTCGATCGGATGTGCTCGTGCTCGGCGCCCTCACCGACAGCGGGGTGGCGCTGGTGCGTCCCGACCGGCCGGTTCCACCCGGCAGCACGATCGCTTGACCCGGCTGGCGCTGCTCCGCCCCTCGCGACCGCTCCAGCGTCGCGAGACCGCGGCCCTCGCCCTCTTTGCGCTCATCGCCCTCGCCCAGGGCTGGACGGGTGCCGCCATCACCCACGTCCTCCCCTTCGTCCAGGACGACTACGCGCTCAGCGACGCCGAGGTGTTCGACCTGATGACCGTCATCCGGGTCACCTCGCTCCTCGCCATCGCCTTCTCCTGGTGGGGTGATCACCGCGGGCGCCGGATGCCCCTGCTGCTGGCGTTTGCACTGCTTCCGACGGCGACGCTGCTGAGCGCCGTCACCTCCGGCGCCGGGATGCTGACCGCGACCCAGGCGGCGGCCCGGGTCGGGACCATCGCCATCAGCGGCCTCGCCCTGGTCGTGCTTGCCGAGGAGGTCGGCCCCGAGGTGCGCGGCTACGCGGTCGGCATCTACGCCCTGGTCGGCTCGATGGGGACGGGCCTGGGACTGGCGCTCCGTCCCCTGGGTGCGGGTGACACCGACGGGTGGCGCGTGCTGTTTGCCCTCAGCGCGGTGCCGCTGCTCGGTCTGCCCCTCCTCGTCCGCCGACTTCGTGAGTCGAGGGCTTTCACCCCTCAGCCGTCGCGTCCACGCCTGACCGCGGTGCTCCGCGGCACCCATGCATCCCGGTTTTGGCCGCTTGCGGGACTGTCGTTTGCGGTGTCGGCCTTCACCGCTCCCGCAGCCAACCTGGCGTTGGTTCGATTGGAGAACGATCTCGGCTGGTCGGCGGCCGGCGCCTCGCTGCTCCTGGCCGCTACCAGCGCCCCCGGGGTGATCCTGGGAGTGCTCGGCGGCGGCCGTCTCGCCGACGTCTTGGGACGGCGGCCGACCGAGGCCCTCTCGCTGGTGGTGGGCGTGGCGGGCGGCTTTGCCTTCTACCTGATCGATGGGGGCTGGATGATGGCGGCGGGAGTAGGTGTGTCCAATCTCGGAGCGTTTGCGTTCGCTCCGGCGTTCGCCGCGCACCGGGCAGAGTTGTTCCCCACCGGGATCCGGGCCACCGCCGTCGCCTGGATCGTGAACGCATCGATCCTCGGAGGAATCGCCGGGTTCGCCGCCGGAAGGTTCGTCGTCGACGCCTGGGGGATCTCCGGCACGGTCGCCGCACTCGGGGTCCTGGTGCTCGCCGCCACCGCGTTGATCGCACCGCTCCCCGAGACCAGGGGACTCATCCTGGAGGTGAGCGGAACGGACCCCTCGGGCTCACCCTTCTCCATGCCAGGGTGATTGCCCGCACGACGAGCAGGGTGGCGATCCCCCACCACACCCCGGATAGGCCCCATCCCAGAGGCAGCACGGCGAGCATCACACCGGCGGCGAGAGCCGACGCGGCGACCATCGCTCCCGCCAGGTAACGGAAGTCACCGGCGCCGATGAACACCCCATCGAGCACCCACACGACCGCCCCGAGGGGCTGCAACAGCGCTACCACCCACAAGATGCCCTCCACCGCCCGGCGAACCGGTGGATCGGCCCCGAACCATCCCGGGAGGAAGGGCGCCAGCATCAGAAGGACGACACCGGCGACTACGCCCGCACCGACGCCCAGTACCAGCAGGCGGTCGGCGACCTCGGTGGCTTCCCGGTGCCGTCCGGCGCCCAAGAGACGACCCACCACCGCCTGGGCCGCGATCGCAAACGCGTCGAGCGCCAGAGCCGTGAAGAGAAACACCTGCATCAGCACTTGATGGGCGGCGATCGCCGTGTCGGACACCCGGGTGGCGACCGAGGTCGCCAGGGTGAACGCCACCATCAACGCGGTGGTGCGGATGGCGAGGTCGCGACCCACCACCAGGAAGGACCGCACCTCGCCCGCCACGGGGCGGGCGCCTGCCAGGCCGTAGCGCCGCCGGCCCCGGGCGAAGAGAACCAGAAAGGCGGCGGCTCCCCCCCATTGTGCGATCACCGTCGCCCAGGCGGCACCGGCCACCCCCCAGCCCGCCCCGAAGATGAGCAGCGGGTCGAGCACCAGGTTGACCAGGTTCACCCCGACGGCCACCAGGAAGGGGGTACGCGTGTTCTGGTATCCCCGATACGCCCCGTGCCCGACCCGCATCAGGAGCACGGCCGGGGCGGCCAGCGCCCGAACCCGGACGTACTCGACCGCGGCCGCGGCGACCTCACCGTTGGCGCCGAATGCCCCGATGATGTCCTCTCCGAAGCCACGGAGCACCAAGACCACCACACCCCCTCCGCAGGCGGCAAGAGTGAGAGCCGTGACCACGGCACGACCGGCGGTCGCGGTCTGCCCGGCGCCCACCGCCCTGGCGACCACCGTCGTCGTGCCGTACTCGAGGAAGTTGAAGAGGAAGAACGAAACGGTGAAGAGGGCCGTCGCCACCCCGAGCCCACCGAGGGCGTCGGTTCCGATGCGGCCGACAAACGCCGTGTCGACCAGGCTGAGCAGCGGGTCGGCGATGAGTGCCCCCAGCGCCGGGAGCGCCAACGCGACGATCTCCCGGTCGTGGGACGAGCGCAGCCGGATCACCGGAGCGTCTTGTCGGGATACGGGCAGCGGTCGGTGAGCACGCAGTCGAAGCACCGGGGCTTCTTGGCGTCACAGGTGTCCCGGCCGAACTGGATGAATCGCATCGAGATCCCCGACCACGCCGCCTCCGGGTACAGGTCCTTCAGCGCAGCCTCCACCTTGACCGGGTCGACTGCAGCGGTGAGACCGAGACGGCGAGACACCCGGCCGACGTGGGTGTCGACGGCGATGGCGGGGTGTCCGAACGCTTCGGCGAGCACCACGCTCGCGGTCTTCCTCCCCACACCCTTGAGGGAAACCAGCCGGTCGAGATCGTCGGGCACCACGCCCGAGAAGCGCTCCACGAGGTCGGCGGAGAGGTCGAGGATGGCCCTCGTCTTCTGGCGATAGAACCCGGTCGAATAGACCACCGCCTCGACCTCCTCCGGGTTGGCCGCGGCGAGGTCGTGGGGTGTGGGCCACCGGGCGAACAGCACGGGCGTGACCCGATTCACGGTCTCATCGGTGGTCTGAGCGCTGAGCACGGTCGAGACCAGCAACTGCCAGGGGTTGCGGTAGTCGAGCGCGGTCCGGACGCTCCGGTAGCGCCGCTTCAGCCGATCGAGGATGGTGCGGGCATTCCTCCGCTCGGCCTGAGACGCGGTCATCGGGCGGCGATGGTACCGGGGCGGCGCCCGACGGTACCCTCGCGGGCCGTGTCCTCACCCGCGACCACACCAGGTGCCGCCGCCCTGGAGCGCGCGGTGCGCGAACGCGGCAGGGTGGAGGGATCGCTCGTCAAGGTCGACGACTTCCTCAACCACCAGGTGGATCCCGCCCTGCTCGATCTCATCGGGCAGGACATCGCTGACCGCTGGGAGGGTGAGCACATCGATCTCGTGGTCACCGCCGAGGCGAGCGGAATCCCGCCGGCACTGACCGTGGCCCGCAGCCTCGGTGTTCCGATGCTCTATGCCAAGAAGTACCTCCGGACCACTACCGAGCGTCCGTCGTACGTGCGGGAGGTCGCCTCTCCGACCAAGGGCACCGAGTACCGGGTGGAGATCACCCGCCGACTGCTCCCGGGAGGCCGCCGGGTACTCGTGGTCGACGACTTCCTCTCCGGCGGCCGTACCGCCGAGGCTCTCGGAGAAATCATCGAAGAGGCCGGTTGCTCGGTTGTGGGGTTCGCTTTCGTAATCGAGAAGTCGTTCGTGGAGGGGAGGAGCCGGCTTCTCGACCGAGGGTGGCGGGTCGACTCCCTGTTGCGCGTCACCTCGCTCGAGGGCGGACTCGGCCTCGACACCGCTCGATTCGTTCCCGAGCACCGCGACGGCCCCGGCTAACCTTCCCCCCTCGACACCGGAGGCCTTGTGGAAACCCGCGGTCGGCCAGACCCCACGACCCTCGCGTTCCACGCATCGCGCATCGTCACCGACCTCGGCGTCCTCCTCGTCCTGGCGTCGATGAACCTCACCTACGTCACCGCACCCGGAGGGGACCGCACGGCGATGGCTCTCGACGCCCTCCCAGCGCTATTGCTCGTCGCCCCGATCTTCATCGTCACGCTCCTCCCGGATCACACCCGTCCCCTTCCCCGCCCGGTTGCGTGGGGGGCTCTCGTGCTCGGCCTGGTCGCGTTCCCCTATGCCATCGTGAAATACCTCGATGCGGTCGTGCTCGCCGACACCCTCGACGGTACCCTCGGCCTCGGGGTGCGGCTGCTCGTGTTCGGCGCCTTCGTGACCATCGTCGGGATCGTCATCGGCCTCACCCGTTCGTGGATGGGACTCCCCTCCGGCGGATCGCCGACCCGGCGCACCGCGGTGCCGACGGCGCGGCGCGGTCCGGCGCCGGATGCGCCCGCCGTCAGCCGGGCCGAGGCGTCGCGTCCCCGACCGGCCCGGGCGGTGCCGGAGCAGAACCCGTTCACCGATCCCCTCTTCGATTCGCTCGAGATCCCGGAAACCCGCGCGCCGGAGGCCGCCTCGACGCGTCAGCCGGATCTCGTGTACGACGCCGGGGGCGCCGCCGACCGGTCCGCCGACGAGGGCCCGGAACCACCGCGGGATCGACCGCCCGGTCGCTGAACCGTGCACCCCTGGCACCCAATCGCAATCGTCGGAACGGCCTTCGCGGCACTGTCGATGCCCTTTCCCTTCGCGACGCTTCCCGTCCTCGGGGTGCTCAACGGGATCGAGGCCGATGCGTGGCCGTCTCTCATCCCCCTGCTCCCGCTGGTGCTGTTTGCTTCCATGGGCGATTGGGGACGGGGATTGCGGCCGACGGCCGCAATCGCGGTGATCGTGCCGGCGTGTCTCGCGGTCATCTTCGCGGTTGCCAAGCTCGCCGATGCCGTCCTGGCCGTACGCGCTACGACCGGCGCATCGATGGGTGCTGGGGCGTTCGTCCTGCTCGGGGGAACCCTGATCGCTCTCGGCGGAGCGGCCGCAGCACTCAGCCGCGTCTGATCAGAGTGTGAACGGGATGCCGATGGCGATGTAGAGAAAGCCGGCGACCGCCGACCAGAACGCCGTCGGGTTGGGTGGGGGACGCAGCCCGCGCCGAAGCCGCTCCATCGGATCACGGCGCTTCATCACCTTCCCGTGACGCACGTCGGCATCGTGCTCCACGTCGTCATCCTGGGTGTTGCGGGCTCCGACGAGCGCACCGGCCGCTCCGACCGCGATGTTGGCGAACCCACCGCCGCGGGCGCCGCCGGCGAGAAGGCAAAGCGTGCCCGACGCAAGCGAGCTGTAACCGAACGCATGGGTGAGACGCGCGCTGGATGCGAGGAAGATGACCAGGGCGATCACGCTGATCGCGACAAGGCCGAGCAGGAAGACCTTGACGTACACCAAGAGCCGCTCGCGTAGTGGCTCGGCGACCCACACCTTGTTCCGGGTATCCCAGCGCCGTCGTTCCAGAAACGTCCGCGGTCCCGGGGTGACCGGTGGCTGCTCCATGTCCCGAGGGTAGGCGGATACCGGTTCCGCGCACGATCGATGCGGGATATCCTCGCCGGTCGTGACCAGGACATCCCTCGCCGTGCTCTCGCTCGTGCTCGCCGCATTTCTGTTCGGAGCGACCTTCGTCGTGGTGAAGGATGCGATAACCGCACTGCCTCCCCTCGGGTTCGTCGGGTGGCGCTTCACCATCGGTGCCGCAGTACTTCTCGCCGTGTCCCGCCCCAAGGCCCGTCAGGCCGCGATCGCCGGCATCGTCGGCGGATTGTGGCTGTTCGCCGGATACGCCTTTCAGACGAAGGGCCTCGTGACCACCACCGCCTCGAACTCGGGGCTGGTCACCGGGCTCTACGTGGTATTCACCCCGCTGCTCGCCGCCGCGGTGGGACGGCGCCGTCCTCGCCCCCTCGTGGTCACGGGTGCGCTGGTGGCGTTCGGCGGGCTGGCCGTCCTCACCATGTCGAGCACGCTCACGCTGCAGAGCGGCGACCTGTCGACGATCGCCGGCGCAGTCGGCTTCGCCGGCCACATCGTGTACCTCTCCCGGGTGGCACACCGGTACCCGGTCGTCGCTTTCACCGGTGTCCAACTCGCCGTGGTCGGGGTCCTGGGGCTGACTTCGTCGGCCCTTTTCGAGGACTTCACCCTCCCCGGATCCGAATCCGTCACCGCGCTCCTCGTCACCGGGATCGCAGTCGGCGCCGGCGCCTTCCTGCTGCAGGTGTGGAGCCAGACCGTGCTCGGTCCTTCTCGAACCGTACTGATCCTCGCTCTGGAGCCGGCATTCGCCGCGCTCACCGGGGCGGTCGTGCTCGGAGAGCGGCTCGGAACGCGCGGCGGCATCGGTGCCCTCCTCATCCTCGCCGGGATCTATGTCGTGCTCACCGCCACCGGGCCGGAAGACGACCTACCCACGGCCGAGTCGCTCTCGGCCGCCCACTGAAGGGTCGAGCGCATCGTCGTCCCGCCGCTGTTCGGCGATAGACCGCACGTGGAGCGCAGCCCGCAGCGCCACCAGCAGCAAGAACAGCACCAGTCCGAGCACGGCGAGGAGTTCCGGGCCGTCGAAATACGACGTGTGGCAGGCACCGATCCCCCCGGTGCAAAGCCCGAACCCATCGCCGCCTCCGGCGAGATCGAGCAGCACGATCAGCGGCAGCAAGGCCGCCGCCACGATCCCCACAATGATGCCGATGACGAGGATCCGGATCGAGGTCACGGGGCAACGGTAGAGCGGTTGGCGCCTCTTTCGGGGACACCCGGGCCGGCACCGGGGACAAGTCGACCGCCGGTGCCTCCTCCGATTGCCAGCGGCTACCCACGGCGGTACCGTCGCCGCATGGTGAATCACAAGCGTGTGAGATGACCTCGGCGTCGACCTTCTATCAAGAGCCCTTCAGCGGGGACGAGGCCGCACTCCTCGGTCGCTACTTCACCAACACCGACGGCCCGGTCTTTGCGCTCATCAACCTCCCTGAAGTCGTCAAGGGTGCCCTCTTCGCCCGCTACAGCCGAAGCCCCAAGTCGGTGCGGAGGCTGTTCCTCGACGAGTTCTCGGCGGCACCCGAGGTTGGGATCGGTGAGATCGCCGGGGCCCTCGGTGCCGAAGACGGCACGGTCCGGATGGCCCGGGCTGAAGAGTTGTACGCCAGAGTGTTCAACCAGTATGGGGACGACTCGGTGGCCCAACTCGGGGCGATGCACCTCGCCTGCGAGCAGGCGTCGAACGTGCTGACCAAGGTGCTCGAGTGGGGCCGCCTGGCCGCATACCTCGAACAGAGCACTCGCTACATGTTCTACGACGAGCGCCTCGGCGGCCGCTACCGCTACCGAGTCCCACCGGAGGTGGCCGGCTCGAGCCTGGAGGCCGACTTCACGAAGACCCTCGATTCCCTGTTCACCACCTACGGTGCGCTCACGCCCGGCCTGACGACCTACTACGAGACGCTATTCCCCAAGGCGGAAGGCGACTCGGGATTCGTGTACCGCAGCACGATCCGCGCCAGGGTGTGCGACGACCTCCGCGGCCTGCTCCCGGCCGCCACGATCTCCAACGTCGGCATCCATGGCTCCGGACAGGCCTTCGAGATGCTGCTCCTGCGGATGCGGTCGCATCCGCTCGCCGAGGTGCGCAGCTACGCCGATCTCATGCTCACCGAGCTGCGCAAGGTCGCCCCGGCCTTCCTCCGCCGGGTCGACGTCCCCGACCGCGGGGGCGACTGGTCGCGCTATCTCGAAGAGACCGCGGCAGCGATGCGCCTCATTGGTCGAGAATTCGACGCCACCCCACCCGACCGCCCCGAGGTGACCCTCGTGGAGTGGGATCCCGAGGCGGAGGCCAAGGTCGCCGCAGCAGCGCTCTATGCGGTCACCGATCTCCCCGACGACGTGCTCCTCGAGCGGGTGCGGGCACTCCCCGCGACGGAACGGCTCCGGCTCATCACCGGCTACACGGGCGACCGCCGCAATCGCCGTCACAGGCCCGGAAGGGCGTGGGAGCGCACCGGCTACCGGTTTGACATCCTGTGCGACTACGGCATCTTCCGCGACCTGCAGCGCCATCGCATGCTCACGATCGAGTGGCAGCGGCTCGGCACCCACCATGGGTTCATCGTGCCTCCGTCGATCGACGAGCTCGGCGAGCAGACACGCTGGCGAGAGGCGATGGAGGGCGCGGCCGTGCTCGCCGGTCGGCTGGCTGCAGCGCTCGGTCCCGAGGTCGCCCAGTACGCGGTCCCCTTCGCCTACCGGGTTCGCTTCGTCATGCAGCTCAACGTGCGCGAGGCGCTTCACCTCCTGGAACTCCGTACTGCGCCGGGCGGGCACCCCGACTACCGCAGGGTATGCCAGGAGATGCATCGCCTGATCCGCGACCAGGCGGGACATGTCGCGCTCGCCGAGGCGATGCGGTTCGTCGATCACTCCGACACTGATCTGGGGCGCCTCGACGGCGAGCGGCGGGCCGCGGCCAGACGCGCCGCCGCCGGGGTGGGCGATCCCGACGACTAGTGCCGCGTCACGCAACGTCTGGCGCGGTCACGACGGCCCCCGACGCCACCGGACGGGGCATTAGCCGGCCAGCGGGATACGCAGCACCAATCGATCCCCCTCGACCGCCGCCTCGGCGTCTGCGATCAGCGAGTAGTCGACGAAGTCCTGCTGCGCCGACGCCAGGAAGCGGCGGCGGGCCTCCCCCTCCAGGGGCGGCACACCTCGCTCCTTGACGGCGGCGGCGCGGTCGCGGAAACGCTTGCGGAAAACGTCGATGTCGAACTCGGCCACGTTCCTCCCCGACGGCTTCACACCAGGCTAGGCCGTTCGCCGCCTCCCCTCCCCCCTCGGCAACCGTCCCCGTCCGGCCGGTCCGGTTGCGAGTGTCCTTGTAGTCGAGCCTGGATGAGAGCGGTGCTGAACCGACGGCTGCTGCTGGTCACGGGCAAGGGAGGCACGGGCAAGAGCGCCGTGGCCGCCTCGCTGGCCGTCGCCGCCGGCCGGCGCGGATTGCGGGTCCTCGCCCTGGCGATGGACCATGGAGCCGGCCTGGCCCGTCACCTCCGGGCCACCACGCTCGGTCCGGCACCACAACGCTGCGGAGACGTCCACGTCGCCGTCGTCGACCCGGTCGCCGCCCTCGACGAGTACCTGCGGATGCGGGTACGGGTGCCCCGCCTGGCCGCGGTGAGCCGGGTCTTCGCCGCGGTCGTCGAGACCGTGCCCGGTGTGCGTGACACCACCATGATCGGGAAGGTCGTCTTCGAGTCGACGCGCCCCCGGTGGGATCTCGTCGTTGCCGACGCTCCCCCGACCGGGCAGGTGTCCTCCTTCCTCGAGGCCCCGGCGACCATCGCCGGCCTCGTCCCCGGTGGCGCCGTCCGCGACCAGGCCGCGTGGATGCGTTCCGTGTTGGCCGACCCTCAACACACCGGACTCGTCGTCGTCGCCACACCGGAGGAGTTGCCGGTGACCGAGGCGAAGTCGTTCATGGCCGGGGTCACCGCGAGCCGTACCGCCGCCGTGGCGGCGTCGGTGGCCAACAAGGTGCTGCCGGCGCCCGATTTCGACGGTTCCGCTCTTGCCGGTACCACCGACTCGTCGGGCCGCCAGGCGGGCGCACTCCACCTCGCCCTCATCGAACGACAACAGGGCCACCTGATGGACCTGAAGGCGGATCGCACCATCCCGTTCCTCTTCGGGATGCGCACGGCCGGTGAGACCACAGAGCGCATCGCCGACCTCTGGGGGACGGTTTGACCCGGGTCACCCTCGTCATGGGCTCGGGCGGGGTCGGAAAGACGACGATTGCGGCCGGTCTCGCCGCATTGTCGGCGCAGCGGGGGTCACGCACCCTGGCGATCACGGTCGACCCGGCGCGTCGCCTCGCCGACGCCTTGGGGGTGGCGGTCGGCCTCGATCCCGGGGCCGTTGCCGGCTGGCCGCGACTCGATGCCTCCATGCTCGACGCCGCCGCCGCGTGGGAGAGCATCGCCCGTACCCACGCCGACACGGCCACCGCGGCACGGCTCCTCACCAACCCGTACTTTCGAGCGGTCGCCGACCGCTTCCCGTCGGGCCAGGCCTACGCCGCCGGCGAGGAAGTCCTTCGTCATGCCCACGGCGGTTCTTACGACCACATCGTGGTCGACACCCCGCCGGCCGACGGGGGCCTGACGTTTCTCGCTGCACCGCGCAACATCAGGACCCTCATCGCGGGACGGGCGCTCCGCCTCCTCACCGGTCCCCGTCTCCCGGGGCGCCGACTCATCTACTCGATGACCGCCCGCCCCGCGTTGATGATCGCCGACTCGGTGCTCGGGGGCCGCCTCCTCGAGGACGTAGCCGAGTTCTTGCTCGACCTGAGCACGATCTACCCCGGGGTCGCCCGGAGGTCGCGCGAGGTGGAGCGTCTGTTCTCCGCGGCGACGATCGTTGCGGTGGCAACGCCCGATCCGGGGCCGATCGCCGAGGCCCGGCGGCTCATCACGGATCGGATCGGCACCACCGACTCGCCGCAAATCATGGTGTTCAACCGGGTGCTCCCCCCGGAATGGGCGAGCGCTCCCAGAGCCGCCGACCCGATCGGCGCCAACCTGCAGCGCTGGGCGGCCGAGGCGAGCCGCCACGACGCCCTGCGACGCGCCTTCGCCGCCAACACCGGCGTCAATCCTTTGACCATCCCCTGGTTGCCTGAGGCCCCCGGCACTCCGCAAGGGCTCGCCGACTTGATGGCCGCCGCCGGACTCGAACCCCTCAGCTGAGCACTGAATCGGCGCCGAGCAGCGCCCGCAGATCGGCGTAGAGGGCGGCACGCGGCTCGACGGCGTGCTGCGATCCGATGCGCACCACCGTGGTCTTGCCTTCGGTCTCCAGGTGGGCGTACACCGGCACCGTACCGGGATGATCGGCGAGGATCGCCCCCAGCCTGGCGACGAGGTCCGCCGACATCGCCGCCGCCCGCACCCGCAGACGGACCGCGTGCTCCCGGGTGAGGTCGGGTTCGGACAGGTCGAGGGCGATGAGCTTGAGATCGTCTCCCCGCTGATCGACACGCGCCTTGACGACGAGGATGGCGTCCTCGCGAACGAAAGGTCCCTTCTCGGCGACCACCCGCGGAAAGCACACGACCTCCACGCTCGCCTCGAGGTCCTCCAGTGCGAAATAGAGCATCGGCTCTCCATTGCGGGTGTACCTGCGGCTGACCCCGGCGACGATGCCTCCGACGGTGACCGTGGTCCCGTCGGCGACTTCGTCGAGCGATGCAATCGAGGCACGGGCCAGCGCGCGCAACTGGCTCTCCACTCCCAGCAAGGGGTGATCGGAGACGTAGAGCCCGAGCATCTCCCTCTCGAAGGCGAGTTTGACCTTCTTGTCCCACTCCTGGAAGGGGATGTCGACAGTGCCCGCCCGAACCGCGGGCTCCTCGGCTCCGAACAACGAGAACTGGCCCATGTCCTCGGCGCGGCGCCTGGTGATCGCAGCTTCGATCATCTGCTCGTACACCGTGATCAACCCCTTGCGGGAGGCGCTCGTAGTGTCGAAGGCTCCCGCCTTGATCAGCGACTCGATGGTCCGCTTGTTGAGCACCGCGGGGTCGACCCGGTCGACGAAGTCCTGGAACGAGGCGAAGACGCCGTTCTTGCGCCGCTCCTCGGTGACCAATTCGACAACACCCTCTCCCACGTTTCGGATCGCCGACAATCCGAACGGGATCGACCCGTTGCGGGCGACGAAATCCGACTCGGAGGCGTTTACGTCGGGGACGAGCACCCGCACCCCCATGGTGCGGCACTCGCTGAGATACACCGCCGTGCGGTCCTTGTCGCGCTTCGACGAGGTGAGGAGTGCCGCCATGTACTCGGCCGGATGATGCACCTTGAGCCACGCCGTCTGATAGGCGACCAGGGCGTAGCCGGCGGCGTGCGGCTTGTTGAACCCGTAGCCGGCGAAATGGGAGACGAGGGCGAACAGCGACCGAGCCAGTTCGCGGGGATGGCCCTGCGAGACACATCCCTCGACGAAACTCTCCTCCTGCCTGGCCATGACCGCCGGGATCTTCTTCCCGATGGCCTTGCGCAGGGTGTCGGCCTCCGCCAGTGAAAAACCCGCCATCACCTGGGCGGACTGCATCACCTGCTCCTGGTACACCATGATGCCGTAGGTCTCCGACAGGACCGGCTCGAGGTCGGGATGCGGGTATTCGATCGGCGACCGCCCGTTCTTGCGATCGGCGTACAGGAGGTGGGTACCGGCGCCGAGCGGACCCGGGCGATACAGCGAAATGAGCGCCATGAGATCCTGGAACCGGTCGGGCCGGAGGCTGCGCATGAGCGACCGCATCCCCGAACCCTCGAGCTGGAACACGCCCATGCCGTCGCCGCGGGAGAGCATCTCGTACACCACCGGGTCGTCGAGGGCGACGCCGTCGATGTCGGGGCGGGTCCCCGTGTTCTCCCCCACCAGCTCCAGACAGCGTTCGATCGTGGTGAGGTTGCGCAGCCCCAAAAAGTCCATCTTGAGCAGCCCGAGCTGTTCGATGGCGTGCATCTCGAACTGCGTCACCACCTCGGCGTCTTCGCCCTTCCGTTGGATCGGGACGATCGAGGTGAGCGGCTCCGGCGAGATCACCACCGCGGCGGCGTGGATCGAGTCCTGGCGTCGCAGTCCCTCCAGACCGCGGGCGGTGTCGATCACCCGGCGGGCGTCGGGATCGGACGCGTAGAGCTCGCGCAGACCGGAGGCGTTTGTGAAGTAGTCCCGCTCGTAGTCCTCGGCCCCCGGTCCGGGAGGCGTGAGGCATTGGTCGATCGTGGCATCCCGCCCGAGGATCGCCGGGGGCATCGCCTTGGCGATCCGGTCGCCGAGCCCGTAGGTGAAGCCGAGCACCCGTGCCGAATCACGCACGGCCTGGCGCCCCTTGATGGTGGAGAAGGTGACGACCTGGGCGACGTGGTCGGAGCCGTACTTCTCCGACGCGTACCGGATCATCTCCCCGCGGTACCGCTCGTCGAAGTCCATGTCGATGTCGGGCATCTCCCTCCGCCCCGGGTTGAGGAAACGCTCGAAGATGAGCCCGAACGTGATTGGGTCGACCTCCGTGATCCGGAGGCAATAGGACACGATCGAACCACCGGCGGATCCCCGCGCGGGCCCGGTGCGGATCCCATGCTCCCGGGCGTGCCGGATCAGGTCCCACACGATGAGAAAGTAGGCCGGGAAACCCATGGTCTCGATGACGGACAGCTCGTAGTCGAGCCGTTCGGCTACCGCTACGGGGATCGGGTCCCCGTAGCGGACCCGTGCCCCCTCGAAGGCGAGACGCCGCAGGTAGGAGGACTCGGTCTCGTCTGCCGGAACCGGAAAGTGGGGCAGCAGGATGTTCCCGAACTCCATCCGCACCTGGGCCCGTTCGGCCACGAGCAGGGTGTTGTCGCAGGCACCGGGGAAACCGTCGTCCGGGAACAGGGCGCGCATCTCCCGGGCGGTCTTCACGTAGTAACCGCTCCCCTGGAAGGAGAAGCGCGTCGGATCCGACATCACCGAGCCGGTCTGGATGGACAGCAGGGCGTCATGGGCCTCGGCCTCCGACTCCCGGGTGTAGTGGCAGTCATTGGTGGCGAGCAGCGGTGCGCCGATGTCCCGCGAGATCTGGAGCAGGTCGGGGAGTACGCGCCGCTGCGCCTCCACGCCGTGATCCATCACCTCGACGAAGAAGGAGTCCTTTCCGAAGATGTCCTGGTACATCGCGGCCGCTTCCCGGGCCGCGGCGTAGTCGCGCTGTCCCCCGACGTTCCCCTCCTCCCCCGAGGCGTCGGGGGCGAGCAGTTGGGGCACGTGTCCGCCGAGACAACCGGTGGTCGCCACCAAACCTGCGGAATACCGGGCGAGCAGCTCGTGATCCATGCGCGGCTTGTAGTAGAAGCCCTCGAGGAACGCGGCGCTGGCGAGTTTGAGGAGGTTGGCGTAGCCCTCCTGGGTCACCGCGAGCAGGGTGATGTGGTAGCGCACCTCGTCGCGGCGCGGGGGGCGATCGAAGCGCGCCCCCGCGGTGAGGTACCCCTCCATGCCGATCACCGGGGTGAGGCCCGCGGCGGTGGCCTGCTGATAGAAGTCGACGGCCCCGTACAGCACGCCGTGGTCGGTGAGCCCCACCGCCGGTTGGCCGTCGGCGGCCGCGGCGGAGACGACATCGGGAATCCGTGCCGCCCCATCGAGCATCGAGTACTCCGTATGGAGATGCAGGTGGACGAAGCTGCGGTCCGACACGGGCTCCTCGCCGACGAATTACAGGGGTGTGACCCGTGACGATACCAGGAGCCTCCCCGGCGTCGCCGTCCGGCATTCCGGGGGCCCCGCCGGTGCGCCGTACACTTCCCGCGAACGGAGCGTGCAAATGGAACTGGGATATCAGGGTCGCCTCTTCATCCTCGCCTTCGATCACCGCGGCAGCTTCAAGAAAAAGATGTTCGGGATCGTGGACGAGACGCCGGTCGACACCCGGCGGCTGCGCGACGCCAAGCGCCTGGTCTGGGAAGGCTTCACGCTGGCTCATGCCGCCGGTCTCCCCGAAGGTGCCGGGATCCTCGTCGACGAGGAGATGGGAGCAGCAGTTGCCCGCGAGGCCGCCGCACTCCATGTCCCCTTCGCCATGCCGGTGGAGCGATCGGGACAGGACACCTTCGACTTCGAGTACGGAGAGGACTTCCGCAAGCACATCGAGGCCTTTGAACCCACCTTCGCCAAGGTCCTCGTGCGCTGGAATCCCGACGACGGCGCCGAGATCAAGCGGCTGCAGGGTGAGCGGCTCGCCGCTCTCGGCTCATGGCTCCACGAGTCCAGCCGCCGGTTCCTCTTCGAGCTGCTGGTCCCCGCCTCGGCGGCGCAGCTGGCGTCGGTCGGCGGCGATGCCCACGCCTACGACACGCGCGTCCGCCCGGGGCTCATGCTCGAGGTCATCACCGAGCTGCGAGCCGCAGGCGTAGAGCCGGACGTGTGGAAGATCGAGGGGATCGACTCCCCCGCCGCGTGCCGCGAGATCGCCGCCCTCACCATGGCGGGAGGACGCGCCGGGGTGAAGTGCGTCGTGCTCGGGCGCGGTGCCGACGACGCCCGCGTCGATCACTGGCTGCGCACCGGAGCTCCCATCCCCGGTTTCGCCGGCTTCGCCATCGGCCGGTCGATCTGGTGGGATACGGTGGCAGCATGGCGAGATCGCTCGGCCTCCTTCGAGGATGCCGCCACCGCGATCGCCGCCTCCTACCGGCGCTTCATCGACGTCTACCTCGCGAACGCCTGAGGTGACCCGCCTCTGATCGTGTCGATGGCGACTGTTCGGTGGATCCCGGAGGACCCACGACGGGTGGCGGCGGCGACGAGCGCTCGCACCGGCTGCGGCACCCGCGACGACGCTGCGGATGACCGCGTTCGGCCCTGGGCAGTCGCCCCCGCGGCGGGATGCCGATCACCCGTCACACCCCGATCAGTAGAGGAACATCGGCTTGCCGCCGACTTGCCGGATCCGGGGCCGGTACTGATCCGAGTCATACAGCTCGGCGACATCGACGCGTTTCACTCCTTCGCGGGTAACCGAGAGCGGCACGTTGGTGTAGCTGCCGCCTCGCAGCACCACCAACCGTCCCGTAGCTCCCTCGAGCGCCAAGTCCGTCGCCATCGCCGCGTAGTTCATGGCCACCATCAGATCCAGCGAGTCGGGCGGCCCCGACCGCATCAGGTAGGACAAGACCTGCAGGATGATGCCCACGCCGGTGATGCGCTGGAGCTCCTCGCCCAACCGAGCGCCGATGCCACCCAGCTTGCGATGCCCAAAGGCGTCTCCTTCTCCCCGCAGGGCCATCTCGCCGCCCTCGAGCACGGCGCCTTCCGAGATCGTCACCATGGCATAGTTGCTCGGATTCGCCGCCCGGTCGGCCATCAACAACCCGGCGAGCCTGTCGACGTCGACCGGGACCTCGGAGATGACGGCCCGATCGACTCCCGCCAGGTAGGCCGTGATCAGCGAGGTCTCCCCGCTGTACCTGCCGAACAGCTCGAGGACGGCCAAGCGCTCGTGGGAGCCGGTGCTCGTGCGCAGGTTGTGGATGAACTCGATGCCGCGGGTCACCGCGGTGGAGAAGCCGATGCAGTAGTCGGTCCCGTGCACGTCGTTGTCCATCGTCTTGGGGATGGCCACCACGGGTACGCCCTCCTCGTGGAGCCGCAGCCCATACGAGGAACCTTCGTCACCCCCGATCGGAATGAGCACGTCGATACCAAGATGGTCGAGCACGCGCAGGGCATGGTCGGTGAGGTCCACGGGAGCCTCTCCCTCACCCCGCGGGGAGAGAAACTCGGGAACATCCCCGGGCCGCACCCTTGCCGGGTTGGTCCGCGAGGTGTGCAAGAAGGTTCCCCCACTCCGATCGACCGTCCTCACTATGCCCGGGGTGAGCGCCACGGTGTTGGCGGCCGCGGAGTCGGGGGCGTCGGGATTGGTCTCGACCAACGCCGCCCACCCCCGGCGGAGCCCGAGCACCTCATGGCCGGCCGCGGCGGCGCGGTTGACGACGGCCTTGATGCATGAGTTGAGGCCCGGGACGTCGCCGCCGCCCGTCAGAATCCCAACACGCATGAGTCCAGCCCTCCTGTTCGCAATCTGCCACCGGGCGTGCTCGCGGCAGGACGTCGGGGCCGATGCCGCACCCGTAACCGACGCTCCCGCTCGGTCAATCGGGGCGATTGTACGAGGACGACGCGGTGTTCCGGGAGGAGCCAATCGGCCACCACACCGGAGACATGCCGAATCACCGTGGTCGCGGGGCCCCGATCAGCGCAGCGCCTCGAGGACCCCGGCGAGGTCCGGGGGCAGAGGGCTGACGGCATCAACCCGGCCGCCCGTCACCGGATGGTCGAAGGCCAGCCGGGCGGCATGGAGAAAGACCCGGGGACTTCCTGCCGCCCTGCCGTAGACGGGGTCCCCGGCGACGGGGAGCCCAATCGTCGCCAGATGCACCCGGATCTGGTGGGTGCGCCCCGTTTCCAGCGTGACCCGCAGCAGGGTCATCTCACCGAGGCGCTCTTCCACACGGTAGTGGGTGGTGGCCGGGCGGCCCATGGGGTCCACCCGCATGCGCATCGGCCGCTCCGGGTCCCGGCCCAGCGGAGCCTCGATCGTACCCGTCGGGATGCTTGGGGCGCCGTGCACCAGGGCCAGGTACTCGCGGGAGACCCGGCGCCCCTTGATCGCCGCTCGCAGGCCGCGCTCGGCCTCCGCAGTGAGCGCCACGGCAAGCAGGCCGGAGGTGTCCCGGTCGAGGCGATGCACGATCCCCCAGCGGTTCTCGCTGCCGATCCCGCGGACCGATGGCCAGCGGTGCAACACCCCGGCGGCGAGCGTCACTCCGGTGTCCCCCGCTCCCGGATGGGTCACCACACCCGCCGGCTTGTCGACCACGGCGAGGTGGGAGTCCTCGTAGACCACGGTGAAGGGCACCGCCGCCGGCTCGAGGGACGCCCGAGCCGGCGGCGCGTCGAAGGCGAGCACCCCGCCCGCCGAC